>Ga0136617_10000221_pt1 | contig 45203 bp, 50 predicted proteins | sample AntDrymUQ3222106_2_FD_129672 | JGI IMG/M metagenome (GOLD analysis project Ga0136617, IMG submission 129672) | Polar desert sand microbial communities from Dry Valleys, Antarctica - metaG UQ322 (21.06) | ecosystem: Environmental > Terrestrial > Soil > Desert | place: Antarctica: Dry Valley... | reverse complement strand
GACCATGGCCAGTTCGGTGAAGGTCAGCCCGGCGTCGGGATCGCCGCACCAGATGGCTTGGCGGGCCGTCGAGGCCAGCACCTTGGCTCGGAGGTGCCAGTCCTCGGCCTCTTCGGCGCAGTACAGGGCAAACCGGAACATGCGGCGGGCGTCGTCGTGGGCGTAGGCGTCGAACGCCATGAAGCCGGTGACATGGGCGAGATGTCCGACGGCGGCGAACAGCTCAGCCCGCACATGTTCGGAGCAGCGGGCGTTCAGCAGCTCGGCGCAGTGCTGGAGTTGTGTGGCGACGGCGTTCCGGAACATCCCGCCGCCGTAGAGACGGTCCCAAGCGGAGAACTCTTGGGCGGCGGTGCGGACCTCGGCGACCTCGGTCGAACCGACGACCGAGGGGACGGGGGTGGGTTGGATGGGTATAATCAGGTCGGCGATCGCGGATGGCCCGGCCATGGCGGCCGTACCCACCCGCAGAGACGCTCGGATGAACTGTTGACGGTCCACACCCGCCACCGTAGAGCGACTCCGTTGGGGCCGTCGGAAACCCAGTTCGGTGTCGGTCTTGACATTGAGCACGGCCCGGAACCCCGCGCGTCGCAGGGGATCTTGTGGCCACCAGATCTTTCCCCGTTCGAGTTGGCCGATGTAGTTCGCGCCCATCTCGATCACGCGGTGGGGCTCGGTGTTGTCGTACACCCAGGCGTTGACCAGTTCGGCGAGTTCCTGACGTGACAGGGGCGCACCGCTCGCGTGGGGTGAGGTGATGCGTTCGCGGGCTCGGCGGAGGTGGTCGTTCGGCTCGGTCACGGGCAGCCTTCCAGGCGGGGTGAGCGGATCAGTGTGACACCTGCCATCCTCGGTGGGGTACCTGGCTCGCCACCCCTCTTCCCACTCGCTACCCACCCCGTAACACTGCCGTGGTAGATCATGCTGTGTCGAGCTGGGTCGGCCCAGGCTCACCCGTATGATCGAACCGCTCTACACGACGTGGCAGACGTCCATAGTGGATGGTTATGACCATGCCGTCACCGATGAGATGGCCGCCGCTGCGGCGGCGCACCACCAGGGCCGGCGGACCGCGGTGTGCGGGGATGTCGTGCTGTGCGCCTCGCTGTGCAGCCCACCGGGCCCGCGCTGTGCCCGCTGTGCGGCATTCCTGCACGCCCATGCGGCACTGTCCGATGCCGCCCAGCGGGAGACGCCCCGGCATCGGTGGGCCGGTCTGGTCGCCCGGCTGCTGCGCCGCGACGCCTCGTCCCGGGCTGTGCGGGCCAACCGTACAAGGGCTGGTTGAGAGCCCCATCACTCCGGGCGCTCCAGGGTGCTGGTCGCACTGGCTGGGGCCACTCGACCGGCCGAAAAGGCCACGTGCGACGGGGTAGCGTCCCGATCCATGACGACCGCGGCCACGACACTCGACCTTCTCGGAGATCCCATCGACCTCTGCGCCGCGCTCGTCGACGTGCCCAGCGTCTCCGGCGATGAGGTCGTATTGGCCGACGCGCTGGAACGGGCGCTGCGGGCGCAGGCCCCGCACCTGGAGGTGCTGCGGTCCGGCGACGCCGTGCTCGCACGAACGAACCTCGGGCGGGAGCGGCGGGTGCTGCTGGCCGGGCACATCGACACGGTCCCGGTTGCGGACAACCTGCCCAGCCGGCGGGAGAGCGCGCTGCTCTACGGCTGCGGCACCTCGGATATGAAGGCCGGCGACGCCGTCATCGCGCACCTGGCCGTCACCCTCACCGCGCCCCGCCACGACCTCACGTTGGTGCTCTACGACTGCGAGGAGGTGGCGGCCGCCCGCAACGGCCTGCGCCGCATCGAGCGCGAGCATGCCGACTGGCTCCGCGCCGACCTGGCGATCCTCGGCGAGCCCACCAACGCCACGGTGGAGGCCGGCTGCCAGGGCACGTTGCGGGCGCAGGTGCGCACGCGCGGGCGGCGTGCCCACTCGGCGCGGTCCTGGCTGGGTGACAACGCCGTGCACGCCGCCGCGCAGGTGCTCGACCGGCTCAGCGGTTACGCCGCCCGGGAGGTGGACATCGACGGCTGCATATACCGCGAGGGCCTGCAGGCGGTGCGGATCGCCGGGGGAGTGGCCGGGAACGTCGTGCCCGACGAGTGCGTGGTCACGGTCAATTTCCGGTTCGCCCCGGACCGCTCCGCCGCCGCTGCTCAGGCTCATGTCCGTGAGGTCTTCGACGGCTTCGAGGTCGCGATCACCGACCTGTCACCGGGTGCGCTGCCCGGGCTCGCCGAGCCGGCCGCGCGGGAGTTCCTGACCGCGACCGGCACGACCGCGCATGCCAAGTACGGCTGGACCGACGTCGCGCGCTTCGCGGCCCTGGGCATTCCCGCGCTCAACTACGGGCCGGGCGACCCGAACCTCGCCCACACCCGCGAGGAGCACGTCGATGTCCGCCAGATCACTGCCGCGACGGCCGTCCTGCGCCGCTTCCTCGGCTGAACGCGGCTATAGTGCCAGCACACCGGTGGCGCCGCGCGCCGCGCCGTCACCGGCGCAGTCGAGGAGCCGGGTGATGTCCGCCGGGTCGGACGTGGCGACCGTCGCGGTTCCCCCGAACCGCCGGACGACAGCCAGCGCGGCCGCTGCGACGTGCGCGTCCACAACCGAGCCGGTCTCCCCCGACCGGACTCGCAGGGCGACGGCCTCCGCGGCACGGGCTTCGGTGAGGGCGTCCGTGCCGGCGTCGCGCAGGATCTGGTTCGCCCTTGCCGCGGCAGGGGCTGCCCGGTCATGGATGCACTCGACCATGACGGACGCCGGTAGGACGACCTGGCCGGTCGTGAGGGCCGCCAGTCGGAGCTCCGCGCGCAGCGAGCGAGAAAGCCGGCCGGCGACCTGCCAGAGCGCCTCGTTGTCCAGAACCACGTGTGCGGGCACGCTGTCCTGACGCTTCTTGCGCCGCGTCACGCAACCGTCCGGTCCTGGAGCGCGAGGTGCCCTTCCGTCGCGAACAAGAGGTCTTCGGGGTGGACGTCCTGGCTCAGCACCTCGGCCATGCTCTCCAGCACGGTCATCAGCTCGGGACGTTCGGCGACCGGCCGCCGTCGCACCACTGCCAGGCGATGGGCGATCTCCGCGACGGACGGTCGATCCTCGGGATACTGCTCGTCGTACTCGTCGAGCGCGGCTCCCAGCGCCAGCGCCCGCAGCTCCCGGTACAGCGCCTCACCGGTGAGCGCCGACACCGAGTCGGCGAGCCCCATCGCGACGGCTGCCTTGGCTGCCTCGGTCAGGGCAGGGTCGAGATGTGCCGAGACCGGGCGGCCAGGCTTCTCCCCCATCCGGTCGAGAGCATCGTGAAGCCGGTCCAAACTATCCATAACAGCCAGCATAACAGGGCGCACTGCACCTGGCTGCCCCGTCCCGCGTCACTACCCTGGCGACCATGACCGTCAACGGGGACCGGCGCCCCGACGAGAAGCAACGCGGCCCCGTGGTGCTGCGCCGTGACCAGCGCAACGAAACCACCACCACCGACCAGCGCCTGCTCGACTCCCGCGGCCCCAGCGATTGGGTGCACACCGACCCGTGGCGGGTGCTGCGCATCCAGGCCGAGTTCGTCGAGGGCTTCGGGATGCTCGCCGAGCTGCCCCGGGCCGTCACCGTGTTCGGTTCCGCGCGCACCCCGCGCGACCACATCGAGTACGCGCAGGGCCGGGCGCTGGGCACCGCGCTCGCCGAGGCCGGGTTCGCCGTGATCACCGGTGGCGGTCCGGGGGTCATGGAGGCGGCGAACAAGGGCTGCTCGGACGCCGGCGGGATGTCGGTCGGGTTGGGCATCGAGTTGCCGTTCGAGCAGGGCCTCAACGACTACGTCGACCTCGGCATCAACTTCCGCTACTTCTTCGCCCGCAAGACGATGTTCGTCAAGTACTCGCAGGCGTTCGTCTGCCTCCCCGGTGGTTTCGGCACCCTCGACGAGCTGTTCGAAGCGCTCACCCTGGTGCAGACGAAGAAGGTCACGAAGTTCCCGGTGGTGCTGCTGGGCAGCGAGTACTGGGGCGGGCTCTACGACTGGATCGCCCAGACCGTACTCGGCAGCGGCAAGATCGGCGAGAAGGATCTCGCGCTGCTGCACCTCACCGACGACGTCGACGACGCGGTGGAGGTGGTGCGCGAGGCTTACCGCGCGTGGGAGAAGGCGCATTAGTATCACCGTCTGCGTCTACTGCGGATCCAGCGATGCCATTCCGCCGTACTACCTGGCGCTTGCGTCCGCCGTGGGGAAGGGGATCGCCGAGCGCGGTTGGGAGCTGGTCTCCGGCGGCGGCCGGGTATCGATGATGGGCGCGGTCGCGAAGGCCGCGCGAGCCGGCGGTGCTCACACCACCGGGGTGATCCCGAGGGCACTGATGAACATCGAGGTCGCCGACACCCTTGCCGACGAGCTGCTCGTCGTCGACACCATGCGCGAGCGCAAGGCGCTGATGGAGGCGCACGCGGACGCGTTCCTGACATTGCCCGGTGGCCTGGGCACCTGTGAGGAGCTATTCGAGGTGTGGACGGCAGGTTACCTGCGGATGCACACCAAGCCGGTCGTGTTGCTCGATCCTGACGGGCACTACGCCGGCCTGCTGGAGTGGATGCGGGGCTTGGCCAAACGGGGTTTCGTGCGCCCAGGGGCCCTTCCCCGGCTCGTCGTCACCACTGATGTGACCGTGGCCCTGGATGCCTGCGCACCTACTGCGTCGATGTAGCACAGCAATAGAGCGATTTCCAGTCCTGTTCCTCGATACATGCGGATTGCATAATGGTCCCGTCCGGGAGCGATTTGACGGTCACTCCTGGACCGTCAGCAGTCGGGGATGACGTCACCGCCGCGGAGATCAATGACCAGCAGCTCGGGTCGACCTCGAGTGCTCAGAACGAGGGCACTCTTGCGGTCGTTCCGGACTGAAGCGGCGGCGCGGTGACCGTCGACTGTCCGGCTGCGGTCGCGTGCCACGATCTCGTGACGTGACCACACTTCGGTTCGGTACCCGCGAGCCCGTCGCCGACCGCGCGTTGGTGATGGCCATCGTCAACCGCACCCCGGATTCCTTCTACGACCGGGGCGCCACGTTCTCCGACGCCGCGGCGATGGCCAGGGTCGACGCCGCCGTCGCTGAGGGTGCCGACATCGTCGACATCGGTGGGGTCAAGGCCGGGCCCGGGCCCGATGTCGATGCGGCGGAGGAGATCCGCCGGGTCGTGCCGTTCGTGGCGGCGGTCCGCGCGCGTCATCCCAATATCGTCATCAGCGTCGACACCTGGCGTGGCGCGGTCGGTCGCCTCGCCGTCGCCGAAGGCGCGGACCTGCTCAACGACAGCTGGGCCGGCGCCGACCCGACGCTTGCCGAGGTGGCGGCGGAAACCGGCGTGGGAATCGTCTGCTCGCACACCGGAGGGGTCCAGCCGCGCGGGCGTCTGCACCGGGTGCGCTATGCCGACATCGTCGCCGAGGTGCTCGCCGACGTCTGCGGCCAGGCCGAACGGCTCGTCGAGCTGGGCGTTGCGCGCTCGGGCATCCTCATCGACCCCACCCATGACTTCGGCAAGAACACTTGGCATGGGCTGGCTTTGTTACGTCATTGTGAAGAGTTTGTTGCGAGCGGATGGCCGGTGCTCATGGCCCTGTCGAACAAGGACTTCGTCGGCGAGACTCTTGGCGTGGCGCTCACCGAGCGGCTCGAGGGCACCCTCGCTGCCACCGCCCTGGCCGCGGCGGCTGGCGCGCGGGTATTCCGGGCCCACGAGGTGGGTGCCACCCGGCGCACGGTGGACATGGTCGCGGCGATAGTGGGTACCAGGTTACCGGTGCGTACTGTCCGCGCGCTGGCCTGAGTGTTCGGTCAGGAGTGTCTCCAGGTATCGGCAACGGGGCCTGAGAACCTCGTGTAACCAGAGGAGATCTCGTGGATCCCGTCACCGAGCAGTGGTTCGCCGACCGCACCTGGCAGTCCCCAGGTTGGACCGTTGCCGACCTTCTCGAGGCCAAGGCAGGCCGGCGGGTGTCCGTGGTGTTGCCCGCACTCGACGAGGAGGAGACCGTCGGTGCGATCGTCACGGCCATCGTGGCGTTGACCACCGGGCCGAAGCCCCTGGTGGACGAGCTGGTCGTCATCGACTCCGGCTCCACCGATCGCACGGTGGAGCTGGCCGCGGCCGCCGGTGCGCGGGTCGTGCTGCGCACCGACGTGCTCGCCGACCTCGAACCGCAACCGGGCAAGGGCGAGGTGCTGTGGCGCTCGCTGGCCGCCACCACCGGTGACGTGATCGTCTATCTGGACTCCGACCTCGTCGATTTCGACCCCAAATTCGTGCCGGCCCTGCTCGGGCCGCTGCTCACGGTGCCCGGCGTCGGCCTGGTGAAGGGCTTCTACCGGCGCCCGCTGCGGCTGGAGACCACGCAGGCCGACACCGGTGGCGGGCGGGTCACCGAGCTGCTCGCCCGCCCGCTGCTCGCGGCGCTGCGCCCGGAGCTCTGCGGGATCGTGCAGCCTCTGGGCGGGGAGTATGCCGGCACCCGGGAGCTGCTGGAGTCGGTGCCCTTTGCGGCCGGTTACGGCGTCGAGATCGGGCTCCTTCTCGACACCCATGCCCTGCTCGGGCTCGCCGGGCTCGCCCAGGTGAACCTCGGCGTGCGCAAGCACCGCAACCGCTCGCTGGTCCAGCTCGGGGTGATGGCGCGCCAGATCCTCGCCGTGGGGCTCGCCCGTTGTGGACTGGCCGACTCCGGCGGTGTGCTCACCCAGTTCCTCCAGGTCGACGGCGAATGGCTACCGACGTCGACGACGGTGGACGTGGCGCTACGCCCACCCATGCGCGAGGTGCTCGCAATTCGTGCCGGCGGACGCCGGCTTGGTGGCGTTGCTGACGTTGCGCATCAGTAGGATCACCCTGCTGCCCGCCGCCGCCGCGACGTCCTGTGGTTGCATGCAGCCGTGGGCACCGCGCTGGTCTACCTGCTGGTCGTGCTCGCTGTGGCCACCGTGGTGTTCGTCGTGGCAGCCGGGGTGTTCGGGCGCGGCGAGGAGCTCGGGCCGCTGCCGTCGGGTGTGACGCCCACTCACCTGCCGGAAACCGGTGCGATCGAGGGCGAGCACGTCCGCAAGCTGCGGTTCCAGCAGGTGTTGCGGGGCTATCGGATGGAAGAGGTGGACTGGGTGCTCGATCGATTGGCCGGGGAGCTCGACCGCGTCGGCGCGGAGCGCGACGGGTTGTTGGCCCGGGTCGCGGAGCTGGAGGCCCGATGAGTGGGCTTGCGAACCCATCATCGGCCGAGCGCAACGAGGGAGTGCGATGAGTAAGGTCGACCTGACCGTGCCGGTGGACGTGAACGTGCCCGCGGGCATGGTGTGGCGGCGGGTCACCGACTGGGCGCGGCAGGGCGAGTGGATGCTCGGCACCCGGGTCACGGTGACGGCCGGTGACGGGCGCAGCGTCGGATCCCGATTGGCGGCCTTCACCGGGATCGGCCCTGTCGGGTTCACCGACACGATGGAGATCGTCGAGTACGTCGAGGGCGGGCCGTGGCGGGCCGTGGTTGCGCACACCGGAAAGGTCGTGCGCGGCGACGGTGTGTTCGAGGTGGTCGAGCTCGGACCGACCCGCTGCCGTCTGCTCTGGACGGAGCTGCTGGAGCTGCCGCTGGGTGCGCTGGGGCGCGCGGGTTGGCCACTGGTGCGGCCGGCGATGCGCGAAGGGGTGGCGCACTCCCTGCGCAAGCTGGCCCGGCTCTGCGAGGCGGAGCATCGGACGCGTGGCACCACGTCCTGACGTGCCCCCTGATGATCGACAGCGCTGCGGCTGGGCCGGCAGCACACCCGAGTACGTGGCCTACCACGACGACGAGTGGGGCAGGCCGCTGCGCGGCAGCACCGCGCTGTTCGAACGGTTGAGCCTGGAGGGCTTCCAGTCCGGGTTGTCCTGGCTGATCATCCTGCGCAAGCGCCCGGCGTTCCGGGCCGCCTTCGAGGGTTTCGAGCCGTCCGCGGTGGCCGCTTTCACCGACGCCGACGTGGCGCGGCTGCTCACTCAAACCGGTATCGTGCGTAACCGGGCCAAGATCGAGGCCACGGTGCACAACGCGCGCCGGGTGCTCGACCTCGACGTGCCGCTCGACGACCTGGTGTGGTCCTTCGCCCCCGACCGGGCCGTCCATCTGAGACCGGCGACCTCGGCCGAGGTGCCGGCCACCACGCCGGAGTCCACCGCGATGGCCCGCGAGCTCAAGCGCCGTGGGCTGCGTTTTGTCGGGCCGACCACCTGCTACGCCCTCATGCAGGCTGCCGGGCTCGTCGACGACCACATCCGGGACTGCTGGCGGGCGGAGCCTTCCCCGGGGGGTGCTCGGGAGGCGGAGCCCCCCGAGGGTCGGGTTTCACCCCGGCCAGGGGGATGAGGAAGGATGGTCGCACCAACCATCCCCGCCGTGCGCTCTCCCCGCGCGCTGGCGCCCGCACGACAACCCCGCACCGCAGCACCCGTACTACAGCAATTCCGTACTACAGCAATCACGAAGGGAGCAGGAGATGGCGGCGATGAAGCCCCGGACCGGAGACGGTCCCCTGGAGGTGACCAAGGAGGGCCGGGGCATCGTGATGCGCGTTCCGTTGGAGGGTGGTGGACGCCTGGTCGTCGAGATGTCGGCTGAGGAGGCCAGCAACCTCAGCGACGCACTCAAGGCCGCGGCCTGCTGATTCAGGAAAGCTGCTCTACAGGGAGCGGTAGATCTCCACCGTCGCGACTGCCGCCCGCTCCCAGGAGAACTCCCGCTTCGCCCGGGCCCGGCCTGCGCCCCCCATCTCCGCGGCCCGGCCCGGATCGGCGAGCAGCGCGTTCACCGCGTCCGCGATCCCCGCACGGAAATCCTCCATCGCGTGCTCGTCGAAGTGCACGAGCAGACCCGTGACACCGTCATCGACCACCTCGGGGATGCCACCCACATCCGACGCCACCACCGCCGTCCCGCAGGCCATCGCCTCCAGGTTCACGATGCCCAGCGGCTCGTAGATCGATGGACAGACGAACACGGTGGCGGCGGAGAGGAGCTGGCGGATCTCGGAGGTCTCGAGCATCCGGCGTACCCAGATCACGCCGGGCCGGGCGGCAGCCAGCTCGGCCACCGCCCTCTCGGTCTCCTCCGCGATCGCCGGTGTGTCCGGCGCACCCGCGCACAACACGATCTGCGCCTCGCAGTTGATCCGGTGCGCCGCGGCCACGAGGTGCCCCACGCCCTTCTGCCGGGTGATCCGGCCGACGAACATCACGATCGGCCGGTCCGGGTCAACGCCCACCGCGCGCACCGCGGCCTGACCGGAATCGGGCCGGTAAAAACCGGTGTCGATGCCGTTGTGCACCACATGGACACGGACGGGATCCAGCGCCGGATAGCAGTCGAGCACATCGGCGCGCATGCCCGCACTGACGGCGATCACCGCGTCGGCGTGCTCGTAGGATGCCCGTTCCACCCATGACGAGAGCCGGTAGCCGCCGCCGAGCTGCTCGGCCTTCCACGGCCTGCGCGGCTCCAGGGAATGTGCGGTGACGACGTGCGGAACGTCGTGGAGGACCTTCGCCAGGTGCCCGGCCATGTTGGCGTACCAGGTGTGGGAGTGGGCGAGGTCCACCCCGTGCAGCGCGGCCACCATCGACAGGTCCACGCCCAGGGTCTGCAGCGCCGGGTTGGACTCGGCGAGCTCATCGGGAGGCTGATGGCCGACCGCGCCGGGGCGGGTGTCGCCAAAACAGTGCACGTCCACGTCCACCAGCGCACGTAACGCCGACACCAGATACTCGACGTGTACACCGGCGCCCCCGTACACGTCGGGCGGGTACTCGCGGGTGAGCAGGCCGATGCGCACCCGGAGCACGCTAGCCGCTCCCGGGGGCGCTTCTCCGGTGGCCCGGCGCGGCCCGTGCGGACTAGGGTCAGGCACGTGACGTTGCAGCCGGCCGCACCCCGGGGTTTGCCGGCCAACGTGCTCGGCATCGTACTCGCCGGCGGGGAGGGCAAGCGGCTGTGGCCGCTGACGGCCGACCGGGCCAAGCCGGCGGTGCCCTTCGGTGGCAACTACCGGTTGGTCGACTTCGTGCTGTCCAACCTGGTCAACGCCGGGCTGCACCGGATCTGCGTGCTCACCCAGTACAAGTCGCACTCCTTGGACCTGCACATCTCCACCACGTGGCGCCTGTCCAACGTGCTCGGGCAGTACATCACCACCGTGCCGGCCCAGCAGCGACTCGGCAGGCGCTGGTACACCGGCAGCGCCGACGCGATCTTCCAGAGCCTCAACCTCGTCTACGACGAGCGGCCGGATTACATCGCGGTCTTCGGCGCCGACCACGTCTATCGCATGGATCCGGGCCAGATGCTTGCCCGGCACGTGGAGAGCGGGGCCGGGGTCACCGTTGCCGGCATCCGGGTGCCGCGCGCGGAGGCCAAGGCATTCGGCTGCATCGAGTCCGATCAGAGCGGCCACATCACCGACTTCCTGGAGAAGCCGTCCGACCCACCGGCCGTGCCCGACGACCCGGATGTGACGTTCGCTTCGATGGGCAACTACGTCTTCACCACCGACGTGCTACTCGAGGCGCTACGCGTCGACGCCGAGGACGGCGACTCCGACCATGACATGGGCGGCGACATCATCCCGCGGCTGGTCCGCCAGGGCGACGCGGCCGTGTATGACTTCGCCGACAACGTCGTGCCCGGCGCCACCGACCGCGACTCCGGCTACTGGCGCGACGTCGGCACCATCGACACCTACTACGAGGCGCACAACGACCTGTGGTCGGTGCACCCGGTTTTCAACCTCTACAACGACCGCTGGCCGATCCGCACGGCGCCCGCACCGCTGCCGCCGGCGAAGTTCGTGGAGGGTGGCATTGCCCAGGACTGCATCGTCGGGTCCGGCTCCATCATCTCCGGTGCCATCGTGCGCCGGTCGGTGATCAGCCCGAATGTCATGGTGCAGGCGGGCGCCGAGGTGTCGGATTCCGTGGTGCTGCCCGGCGCTCGAATCGGCCGGGGCGCGGTGGTGCGCGGGGCGATCCTGGACAAGAACGTGCGGGTTCCCGACGGCGCGCTGGTCGGGGTGAACCTGGCGATGGACCGGGCGCGTTACACGGTGAGTGCCGGTGGTGTCGTGGTGCTGGGCAAGGGCATGATCGCCCTGTGACTCCTGGCTGCCGATCATGGCAGCCGGTCAGGGACCGTGGCAACCGGTCAGCGGGTGCGCACTGCGGCCAGCAGCCCTTCACCCAGCGGGAGCAGCACCGACACCAGCCGATCGTCCTCGCGCACCTGCTGGGCCACCTCGCGCAGCGTCGCGATGTCGGGGTCGGCGGCAGGGTCGAGCGCGGGGTCGGCCACCCGGCCGCTACCGAGCACGTCGTCGAGTGCTACCACCCCGCCGGGACGCAGCAGTCGCACCGCCTCGTCCAGGTATCGGGGGTACTCCGCCACCACCGCGTCGACGAACACCAGGTCATAGCCGCCGTCGGTGAGGCGGGGCAACACCTCCAGGCCCATGCCGTTGATCAGGCGCAACCGGCCCGGACCGTGTCCCGCTGCGGTGAACGCCGCACGTGCCGCCCGCTGGTGCTCCGGGTCGACGTCGATCGAGGTGAGCACACCGTCCGTGGTCATGCCACGCAGCAGCCACAGCCCGCTCACCCCGGCCCCGGTGCCGATCTCCACCACCGCGCGGGCACGGATCATGGTGGCCAGGAAGCAGAGCCCCGCACCACCACCCCGGCCGACCGGAGGACAACCGAGGGCGTCGGCCTGAGCACGCGCGGCAATCAGGACGTCGTCCTCGGCGAGGTAACCTTCGACGTAGTCGCGGACTGCCTCGGGACAGCTATCGCGCGGAGCTCTGGCGGAGCGCGTGTCGTCACCGTCCGGGCCGGTCATGGTCAGCAGGTTACTGTGATGGTCGGTGCCCGGTCGCATGCCAGGGCACGGCGGATCCGAGGCGTACTCACAGGATCCTCTTAGGAGGTTCTCACCCTGTTATCACGGGCATCCGGGACCATGAAGTCACGACCCGCCACAGGAGGTGCTCCCCACCGATGACCGACAGCTCGGCAACAGCCACGATCCCGAGTGGCACCGTGTTGCCCGGGGAGGGCGTGCAATGGTCGCCCCCGAGTTGGGATGAGATTGTCCGGGAGCACGGCGATCGCGTATACCGCCTTGCCTACCGGCTCACCGGCAACCAGCACGACGCCGAGGACCTCACCCAGGAGACGTTCGTCCGGGTGTTCCGTTCGCTCGCGTCGTTCAAGCCGGGCACTTTCGAGGGCTGGCTGCACCGGATCACTACCAACCTGTTTCTCGATATGGTGCGCCGCCGTTCCCGGGTTCGGATGGAGGCCCTTCCCGACGACGCGGACCGCCTCCCCGGGCGCGGGCCCGAACCCGAGCAGGTTTTCTCCGACACCCACCTCGACCCGCGGCTCCAGGCGGCGTTGCACGAGCTGCCTCCCGAGTTCCGCGCCGCGGTCGTACTCTGTGATGTGGAGGGGCTGTCCTATGAGGAGATCGGTGCCACTCTGGGAGTAAAGCTGGGCACGGTGCGCAGCCGGATTCACCGTGGTCGGGCCGCTCTGCGTGCGGCGCTGGAGCGGGATCGGCCCGCGGGCGAGTGCTCTGGGCGCGAGACGGCGGCGGTGCGGACGGAGGCGGTGCGGATGGCAGCGGTGGAGGAGGTCGGCGGATGAGCGACGGGCGTCGGCGCTTCGAGGTGATCGCTCCTGACTGGGGGCAGGACCACCTGACATCCGATGCCCTTGTCGCCTTCGTCGATGGCGAACTCACCGCCGGCGCTCACGTCCGGGCATCGCACCATCTCCAGGTTTGTGCAGAATGCGAGGCCGAGGTCGTGGCCCAGGGCCAGGCGCGGACGGTGCTCCGATCGGCCCAGTCTCCGACCCTGCCGTCCTCGCTGCTGAGCACGCTGCATTCGATCCCGCGCGACGCTGACCTCCTGGCCGCGCCACCGGGCCTCGCGATGGGCGCGGATGGTCAGTTCGTCCACACCCCGGGCGCCGGGTCGAACCGTCGCCGGACGAGTCAGCGTCGAATGCGTTTCGGCGCCGGTGTTGCTATGTCCGGCCTTGCGCTGGTCCTCGGGGTCTCCTCGGCCCCGACCGCCCCCGCTGCGGCACCCCCAGCGGATCGCGGGGTGTTCGGCGGCTCGCTGCTCGGTGGTTCCCCCGGTCAGGTGCGGGACGTTCGCCTGCAGGTGGTTCCAGCTGGTCCGTCGGCAGCGTCGAACACGATCAGTCCCGTGGAGCCCCTGTCGGAGCGTCTCGTTCGGATGCCTGCCTCCTTTATCACCCACCCCGGTCGGCCCTGAGACGCGGACTTCACCCCCCGTGCGGCAGGCTCTCGGTTGGAGATCCTCTGCTCGTCCAAGCCGTAACCCAGGAGTCCCTCAGCGGTGAGCACACCATCTGCCGCCCCTGCCCCACCGCGACTGGGCCCGCGCCCGTTGGAGCGACCCCCAGTCGACCCGGCTGACGCAACGGTGTTCGGGCGCCCGAGTGGTGTCCGCGATGGCTTCGCGGACACCGGTGATCGTGGCACTGCCACCGGCGTCGGGTCCGCTGCGCCCCTGCCCGCCGCGCTCGCCTATGCGTTCGGCCGGCCGGCCGGCGAGGTTGCCGCGCTGCAGCGCCCGCCGGGTCGGACCGTCGATGACGAGGCCGGGGACGACCTGTTCTGGGGCAGCGGTTCCGATGATCCCTGGCGCGACCCGGGCAGCCTCGCCGAGCTCGGGCCGCCCGCCCCGGCTCCGGCCGGAAAGCAGGTGAGCGCCCCTGGCGAGGGTGTCCGGCTCAGCCTGCGTGAGATCCTCTTCGATCGTCGGGTGCACCCACGGGCACTCGTCCTGCTCGGCCTGATGACGGTGCTGATCGGCGCCGCCGGGGGATTCGTCGGGCGTGCCACCGTGGACGGCGCCGCCGGACTGACCGACCCGGACGCCACGATTGCCGCGGCCAGCGAGGCCAAGGAGCGCCCGCCCGGGTCCGTCGCCGACATCGCCGCCCGCACGGTCCCGGCGGTGGTCTCGATCGAGCTGCGGATCGGGGACGAGGGCGGCACCGGCTCCGGCGTCGTGATCGACCCGGCCGGCTACGTCCTGACCAACAACCATGTTGTCGAGCCGGTCGCGCTGACGCAGGGCGGGGAGATCGAGGCGATCTTCCACGACGGTACCCGCAGCGTCGCCACGATCGTGGGCCGCGACCCCAAGTCCGACCTCGCCGTCGTCAAGGTCGAGGTGGCCAACCCGGTGGTCGCGCAGCTCGGCTCCTCTGCGGGGCTGGCGGTGGGGGACGGGGTGCTCGCGATCGGGTCGCCGCTAGGGCTCGTCGGCACCGTCACCCAGGGCATCGTCAGCGCACTCGACCGCCCGGTCCCGCTCGACGGCGACGGGGTCGACACCGCCGCGGTGATCGACGCGATCCAGACCGACGCGGCGATCAATCCCGGCAACTCGGGCGGCCCGCTGGTCGACTCCACCGGTGCCGTCGTCGGCATCAACACCGCGATCCGCAGCGTGGGCACCGGCGAGGGCGGCTCGATCGGGCTCGGTTTCGCCATCCCGATCGACGACGCCCGGCGGATCGCCGAGGAGTTGATCCGCACCGGGGTCGTGCGGCACGCAGAACTGGGTGTCAACGCCCGATCGGTCACCGACGGCACCACCGACGGCGCGCAGATCCAGAACGTGCGCCAGGGTGGCGCGGCTGCCGCGGCGGGCATCATCGAGGGCGATGTCATCGTCGAATTGGGGGGGCGGTCGATCGCCGGTGCTGACGAGCTGGTCGTGGCGGTACGCGAGCGTGAGCCGGGCGAGACGGTGCCCGTCGAGCTGGTCCGGGATGGTCGTCCGCTCACGGTCTCGGTGGTCCTGGCGTCGGACTGACCGGATATGCGCGTAGGCTGGTCGTGTGTTTGACAGCGTCGGCTGGGGCGAGATCCTGGTGTTGATCGTTGCTGGGCTGTTCATTCTCGGTCCCGAGCGGTTGCCATCGGCGGCCGCATGGCTGGGAAAGACGATTAAGCAGGTCAAGGAGTACGCCACGGGCGCCCGTGAGCAGCTCCGTGGCGAGCTCGGTCCGGAGTTCGAGGAGATGCGCAAGCCGCTCGACGAGCTGCGCGGCCTGCGCAATTTCAACCCGCGCACGGTGATGCGTCGCTCGCTGTTCGACGACGAAACTGGGTGGGCGGGCTTCGCGGAGAAGCCCAACGGCTTCCTCTCACCCGCCAACGGCATGGCCATCCCGCAGCGTCATCCGGCCACCGGCCCGGCACCCGAGCGGCTTGCTCCGGGTGAGCGCCCCCCGGTGGACCCTGACGCCACCTGACCCACCTGATCGCGTCGATTCTGGCTTGTCGTTCCCGTTACCACCATCGCAACGAACGGCACTGTCGTGCACACCTAACGGACGACAGTGCCGTTCGACGACAGTGCCGTTCGATAACAGTGCCGTTCGACGACAGTGCCGTTCGTTGCGTCCGGGGCCAGTGCCCGAGGCCATCGGCCTCGCACGGCTAGCGGCGCACGGGGCTGATGTTCAGCGACATACCGGCCAGGCCACGGGCCCGGGCGGTGAGCTTGCCGGCCACCTCCAGCAGCGCGCGGGCCGATGCCGACTCCGGGTCGGCCAGCACGATGGGGGTGCCGGCGTCGCCGCACTCGCGCAGCCGCGTCTCCAGCGGGATCTGCCCGAGCAGCGGCACCGGGGCACCCACGGTGCGGCTGAGGGAGTGCGCCACCGTCTGACCGCCGCCGGAGCCGAAGACCTCCACCCGGCTGCCGTCGGGGAGCTCCATCCAGGACATGTTCTCCACGACCCCGGCCAGGCGTTGCCGGGTCTGCACCGCGATCGACCCGGCCCGTTCGGCCACCTCGGCCGCGGCCAGCTGCGGGGTGGTGACCACGATTAGCTCGGCGTTCGGCACGAGCTGCGCGGTGGAGATGGCGATGTCGCCGGTGCCCGGTGGCAGGTCGAGCAGGAGCACGTCGAGGTCGCCCCAGAAGACGTCGGCGAGGAACTGCTGCAGCGCGCGGTGCAGCATCGGGCCGCGCCAGACGACCGCGGTGTTGCCGTCGACGAACATGCCGATCGAGATGACCTTCACGCCATGCGCCTGCGGCGGCATGATCATGTTCTCGACCTTGGTGGGGCGCGCGGTGGTGCCGAGCATGCGCGGCACCGAGTGACCGTAGATGTCGGCGTCGACGACACCAACCGAGAGCCCGCGGGCGGCCATGGCGACCGCCAGGTTCACCGTGACCGACGACTTCCCGACGCCGCCCTTGCCGGACGCCACGCAGTACACCCGGGTGAGCGAGCCGGGCTGGGCGAACGGGATCACCGGATCAGGGCTGTCGCCGCGCAGGCTCTTGCGCAGCTCGGTGCGCTGCTCGTCGCTCATCACGTCGAGCTCCACCTGGACGTCGGTGATCCCGGGTACCGCGCTCACCGCGGTGGTGACCCGCTTGGTGATCGTTTCGCGCATGGGGCAGCCGGCGACGGTCAGATACACCCCGACATGGGCGAGCCCGTCCGAGGAGACCGTGACGCCCTTGACCATGCCCAGGTCGGTGATCGGCTTGTGGATCTCCGGGTCCTCGACGGTGCGGAGCGCGACATGCACGGCCTGCTCGATCGTCGTGGTGTCATCGCTGGTGGACATCGGTCCATGCTACGTGCGCGAGGTGGTGCCCCGGCGCCGTACCATCGTCGGCCGTGACGGACATCGCCTCAGTGGCAGCGGACGTGGCCGTGGCCGCGCGTGGTAAACCCACCCACGACGAGCTAGTGACCTGGCGATCGTTCCTGCGGGCGCACGCACGGATCACCAGGGCCCTGGAGGCCGAGCTCCTTGCCGAGCAGCGGCTGTCCCTGGCGTCCTACGAGGTGCTCGTCCAGCTCGCCGACGCTCCGCAGCGGCGGCTACGGATGACCGAGCTCGCCGACGCCGTACTCCTCTCCCGCTCCGGGGTCACCCGGGTCGTGGATCGCCTGGAACGGGCCGGCCTGGTCAGCCGCTCGCGGGTGGAGAACGACGGGCGTGGGGTGGCTGCCCAGCTCACCGCCGCGGGCCTGAACCGCCTCCGGGTGACTTCCGGTACTTACCTCGACGGGGTGGTCTGGCACTTCGCCGTCCGACTGGAGGCCGAGGACCTCGCCGTGCTGGAACGGATCTGTCGCCGGCTGGCCGGCTGACCCCGGCGCATCGCGTTCGAGCCGAAGCGGTGCCGTAGGCGGATCTGTCGCCGGCTGGTCCGGCCGCTCCCGCTTGAGCCGGTCTCGCGCCGTAGGCGGATCAGCCGCCGGCCGGCTGATCCTGGCCGGTCGCGTCCGATCCGGTGCATGGCCGGTACCGACGCGGCCCGGCCGTTCGGCGGTTCGCGCCGGCCCAGCTCCGGGGGCGAGCCGCGCGGCGAGCCGGTCCAGCTCGCTGCGCAGGAAGTCGCGCGTGGCGACCTCACCGAGCGCCAGGCGCAACGCGGCCAGCTCGCGGGCCAGGTACTCGGTGTCGGCCTTCGTGCGCTCGGCGCGGGCTCGGTCCTCCTCCAGGGAGACCCGGTCGCGGTCGTCCTGCCGGTTCTGGGCTAGTAGGATGAGCGGTGCGGCGTACGCGGCTTGGGTGGAGAATACCAGGTTGAGCAGGACGAACGGGTACATGTCCCAGCGAAGGGACACCGCGACGGTGTTCAGCGTGATCCAGAAGATGACGATCACCGTCTGGATGGCGAGGAATCGGCCGGTGCCGAGGAACCGGGCGATTCGCTCCGACAGCCGGGCGAACCCGTCCGGGTCGACCTCGAACCGGCGGCGACCGAGCCGGGGCTGGTCCAGGCGTCGGTTCGTCGTGTTCTCAGGCATCGGTCCCGTCCTTATTAATCGTCGCCGCCCCGCTCGTTGATCCGGTCCCGCCAGTCCGGTGGGAGCAGGTGGTCCAGCACGTCATCGACCGTCACGGCGCCGATCAGGTGGTCCTCTGCGTCGATGACGGGCCCGGCCACCAGGTTGTAGGCCGCGAAGTAGCGGGTGACCTCGCCCAGGGTGGCGTCCGGTGACAGGCGGGCCAGCTCAGCGTCGACGACGCCTGCCACCAGCTCGAACGGCGCCTCGCGCAACAGCCGCTGGATGTGGGCGCAGCCGAGGTAACGTCCGGTCGGGGTCTCCGACGGCGCCCGGCAGACGAACACCATGCTAGCCAGCGCAGGCGGGATGTCCGGGTTGCGGATCCGGGCCAGTGCCTCGGCCACCGTTGCGTCCGGGCGCAGGATGATCGGCTCCGGGGTCATCAGCCCGCCCGCGGTGTTCGACGGGTAGCTGAGCAGCCGCCGGACGGGCGCCGACTCGCCCGGTTCCATGAGCGCGAGCAGCGCGTCGGCGTCGGCGTCGGGAAGCTCGCCGAGCAGGTCGGCGGCGTCGTCGGGAGACATCGCCTCGAGGACGTCGGCGGCGCGCTCGGGGTCGAGATGGTCGAGCAGCACGCGTTGGTCGGCCTCCGACAGCTCCTCGAAGACATCGGCCAGCCGCTCGTCGTCGAGGGCGTCGATCACCTCGTGCTGGCGTTTCTCGGGCAGCTCGGCCAGCGTGGCGGCGACGTCGGCGGCGCGCATCGTCTCGAACACCGCGAGCAGCCCCGCGGTGCCCTGGCGATCGGTCAGCGACAGCCCGGCCACCGCGTTCCACGCCACCACCTGTATCTGGCCGCGACGGGTCAGCCCGTGGCGCCGGGCGCGGACGGCGAGCCTGCTGACGATCCAGTCCCGGGAGCGGGTGGGCTCGATGGCCGCGTCGACCACGACGACGTCGGCGCCGGTCTCGACCAGCCGCACCGGCGCGTCGAGCAGCTGACCGACCAGGAGCGTCTCGGTGGATCGGTGTGCGAAGCGGCGCAGGCTGACCGAGCCGGTGGCGAGAGTGACCGCTGCCGGGTCGATGCCGGTCACCCGCAGCATCGGCACGAAGATCCTCCGGCGGGTGGCCAGCTCGACGACGAGACCGAGCACCCGCGGTGGGTTGGCGTCCACCCGCAGTGTGGCCACGAGGTCGCGCACCTTGCCGATCCGCTCGCCGTCGGGCCCGAACACGGCCAGGCCCACCAGCCGTGCTGCGAAGACCCGATCGGTGCCCATGCTGCGCAGCCTAGGTTCGGCTGCCGGCCGCCGTCGCGTCGAACGGCCACTGTCGACAGCCTCATGATCGCGATGAACGCGCGCCCACCCGTCCGGCCGGGTGCGTCAGCGCACGTTCGTCGCGATCAGGCACCGGTGCCGGCCGCAGCGTCGCCCGGGCAACGATCTCCGCGGGCCTGCGATCCTCGATCGCTAAGGTCTGTCGGGTGACGGCTTTGCGCTACGACGTCGTGGACGTCTTCACCGACCGGCCCTACGCCGGCAATCCGCTCGCCGTCGTGCACGGCGCGGGCGATCTGACCAGCGGGCAGATGCAGCGGATCGCGGCCGAGTTCGGGCTGTCGGAAACGGTGTTCACGCTTGCGCCGACGGTGGCCGGGGCCGACTACCGGCTGCGGATCTTCACCCCGACCCGGGAGCTGCCCTTCGCCGGCCACCCGAGCGTCGGAGCGGCGTGGGTGCTGGCCCGGGCCGGGCTGATCCGCATCGGTGACGTGGTGCAGGAGTGCGGGGCCGGGCTGTTGCCCGTTCAGGTCGATGCTTTCGGGGCGCGGGTCGGCGGTGGGATGCCGGACGTCGGCCCGCCCCTGGGCGGCGAGGGGTTGGCCGCGGCGGTGGGTTTACCGGCCGCCGACATCGATCCCGGCGTCCGGGCCGGGGTCGCGTCGGCCGGAGTGCCGTTCGCGTTCCTCGCGGTGCGGTCCGACGCCGTCGCCCGCGCCGAACTCGATGCCGCCGCTCTGCGCGCCGCCACAGCGGGCCTCGTCGGGCTCACCGTCGTCGCGTTCGACCCATCCACCTGGCACGCGCACGTACGGATGTTCGCCCCGCAAGCCGGTGTCGTGGAGGATCCGGCGACGGGGTCGGCAGCGTTGGCGCTCGGGGTGTTCCTGGTCGACCGCGGTGTGCTGGGCGCTGACGGGCAGTCGGGGTTCACCGTCGCGCAAGGGGCGGAGATCGGACGCCCGTCATGGTTGAACGTGGTCGTCCTGGCACGTGGCGGGGTGGCCGTGGAGACGTCGGTGCACGGTGGGGTGGCCGCGGTGGCACGTGGCGAGCTGGTGGCGCTGCCGGGCTCGCACGAGTAAAGCTGCCGAGTCGACGAGGAGTTCGCCGTGAGCGCCACTCGCCACCGTGCCCGCCGATCCTGCCTCGCGGTGCCCGGTTCCAGCCAGAAGTTCATCGACAAGGCCCGGGGTTTGCCTGCCGACCAGGTCTTTCTCGACCTCGAGGACGCCTGCGCGCCGCTGGCCAAGCCCGATGCCCGCAAGACCATCGTGGCCGCGCTCAACGAGGGCGGCTGGGGCGACAAGATCCGGGTTGTCCGGGTGAACGACTGGACCACCGAGTGGACCTACCGCGACGTCACCGAGGTCGTCGAGGGTGCCGGGGCCAACCTCGACGCGATCATGCTCCCGAAGGTGCAGACCCCCGAGCAGGTCGTCGCGCTCGATCTCCTGATCACCCAGATCGAGAAGGCCATGGGCTACGAGGTCGGCAGGATCGGCATCGAGGCGCAGATCGAGAACGCGCTGGGCCTGATCAATGTCCACCCGATCGCCACCGCGTCCCCGCGGGTGGAGGCGATCATCTTCGGCCCGGCCGACTTCATGGCGTCGATCAACATGAAGAGCCTCGTGGTCGGCGAGCAGCCGCCCGGCTACGACGTGGGCGACGCCTACCACCACATCCTGATGAGCATCCTGATGGCCGCGCGGGCGCACGACAAGCAGGCCATCGACGGCCCGTTCCTGCAGATCCGCGACGTCGATGCGTTCCGCCGGGTGGCCGGCCGCTCGGCGGCGCTGGGTTTCGACGGCAAATGGGTGTTGCACCCCGGCCAGATCGACGCCGCGAACGAGACGTTCAGCCCGCTGCAGGCCGACTACGATCACGCCGAGAACATCCTCGACGCCCACGGGTACTTCACCTCTGAGGCCGGTGGGCAGAAGGGCTCGGCCATGATCGGCGACGAGATGATCGACGAGGCGTCGCGCAAGATGGCGCTGGTGATCGCGGGCAAGGGCCGGGCCGCGGGTATGGAGCGCACCGACCGCTGGTCCCCACCGGAGAGCTGAGGACGCTTGCACACCGCGTGCTGCGGCCAGCCGTACGCTGGCGGGCATGCAGGAGCGCGGTGTTGAGCGGCTGGAGGTACTGGGGTTCACCTCGATCGTGGATGCCGTGGTCGACTTCGGTCCGCTCAATATCCTCATCGGGGCGAATGGCGCGGGGAAGAGCAACCTTGTCAGGGTGCTGGAGCTGCTCGGTCGAATCGTCGACGAGGACCTGCAGGTTCATGTCGCGCGTTCCGGCCGGGCGTCGGCAATGGTGAATGCATCCATGGCTGAGAAGCATATTCAGCTCACCGTGCACGGACACTCGGGTGGAATTGAGAACCGGTACCGCAACCATCTTGTCCCGGGCAACGACGGCGACCTGTTCTTCATTGACGAGCACATCTACCATCGCCAACCGGAGTACGAGACGTGGTGGAACCACAGCATCGACAGCGGCCACCGCGAGACGAAGCTCCACGCTACCGTCGCCGCGCGAGGTAGGGGCCAGGCTGTCTCGTCCTACGTCGTCGACACGTTGCGCGGTTGCCGCGTCTACCACTTCCACGACACAAGTTCGGACGCGCCGGTCAAGGGCTTCGTCCTGCGCGCTGACAATCTTGCGCTAAGACCGGATGCCGCCAACCTCGCCGCGGTGCTTGCCGCACTGGCCTCGGACGAGCAGGGCGCTGGAGGTATCGCTTTCCGGCGCATCAGTGGTGCGGTGCGCCAAGTCGCACCATTCTTTCGGGACTTCGTCCTGCGGCCGGACCACGACGATCGTATTCAGCTGCGGTGGCGTGAGATCGGCTCGGACGCCGTGTTCTCGGCTCACCAGATGTCGGACGGCACGCTCCGCTTCGTATGCCTGGCGACGCTCCTGCTCCAGCCGGCACTGCCGCCGCTCGTCGTCCTGGACGAGCCTGAGCTCGGTCTGCATCCATACGCGATCGTCCAGCTCGCGGACCTGCTGCGTCAGGCTGCCGTGCGAAGTCAGGTCCTGATTGCAACACAGTCGGTCACCTTGATGAACCAGTTCGAGCTTGCCGATCTCATCGTCGTGGAGCGTGTGAACGGCGGCTCGATCTTTACCCGCCCCGACCCGGTGCGTCTCGAGAGCTGGATCGAGGAGTACTCGCTCGGTGAGTTGTGGGAGAAGAATTTGATCGGCGGACGACCCGGGTCGATCGAATCGAGCGCCGGTGGTCGGTAGTCCGTTTCCTGTGCTGCACCTCCTGGTCGAGGGGCCGACCGAGGAATCCGTTGTCCGTACCGTCTTGGCCCCCTACCTGCGGTTCCGCGGGTGGGACGTTCGGCAGTCGATCCTGATCACGAAGCGGATGGCACGAGGCGGAGCCCGACGAGGTGGGGTGAGTTCGTGGAAGGTTCTTGACCGCGAGCTTCGCCTGCTTCTCGGTGACTCCAGCCTGCACACCCTGTCGACAGTGATCGACTATTACGGTTTCCCTGCCGACGCTCCGGGTATGGGTTGCCGGCCACATGGCATGGCACCGCTGCGTCCGGCATGTCGAGCAATCGGTGTCTGCAGCACTCGGCGATCCGCGTTTCGTGCCGCACCTTGTCCTGCATGAGCTGGAGGTGTGGGTGTACGCGGCCGCCGACGAGCTCGCACGGCTTCGGGGCGACTACCGGCTGGGCGAGCGGTTACGCGGCGAGGCCGCGCAGGCCGGCGGGCCAGAACTCGTCAACGACGGGCCGAACAGTGCGCCGTCAAAGCGGCTGCTCGGGCATTGCCCGACGTACACGAAGACCGGGGATGGACCGCAGGCGATCAGCGCCGCAGGTCTCCCGGCCCTCCGCTCTTGATGCCCGCATCTCGATGCGTGGCTGACGACACTCGAAGACCGCCGCACCGGAGCAGGTACCGTGGGGGACACTTCGCAGTAGTCCGCGAGCAGGAGACGTTCCGGATCTACGGTGGCTACGGCTACTCGAAGGAGTACGAGATCGAACGCCTCATCCGGGAGACACCGTTCCTGCTGATCGGCGAGGGCACCTCGGAGATTCCGAAAATGATCACTAGTCGAGGATTGCTGCGGGAGTACGGGTCGTACTCGGAGGTGTGAGGATCTCTCCAGACGGGCAAGCTGTAAGAGGTATTCACGCTGAGATGATGAGCTTGTGCCCGACCCTAGGAGGAGGCTCGTGACCACACCGTTCGGCGGCCCCGCGCGCACCGCGCCCGGTCTGCCCAACCTGCCGACGCCGCCTACGGGCTGGCCGGTTGGTTCATATGCCACCTACGCGGAGGCGCAGCGCGCGGTCGATCACCTCGCCGATGCGGACTTCCCGGTGCGCGACGTGACCATCGTCGGGGTCGACCTGATGCTCGTCGAACGGGTGATCGGGCGGCTCACCTGGGGTCGGGTGCTGATCTCCGGTGCCGCCTCCGGTGCATGGACGGGGCTGTTCGTGGGCCTGCTGTTGAGCTTGTTCGCCTCCACTGCCACGCCCTTCGAACCAATCCTGGCCGGCCTCGCGATCGGCATCCTGTTCGGCGTTGTGTTCGCCGCGGTCGGTTATGGGGCCACCCGGGGACGGCGCGACTTCACCTCGTCCAGCCAGATGGTGGCCGGGCGCTACGACGTCCTCTGTCAACCGCGCAACGCGGAAAAGGCACGCGAGATGCTGGGCAAGCTCGCAATGGGTCCACATCCCGAGTAGACCTCGGTCCCGTTTCGGGGCGCATGCCAGGATACCGCGGTGAGATCACGAAAGATTGAGCGCATCTTCACTGCGGACGTACCAAGGGTGTTCGATGAGCACGCCCGCTCCTACGACAAGCTGGTCGGGGTCAACCCCGGCTATCATGATCACCTGCGCCTGTCCGTGCGGCGGATGGGACTGCCCGGTCGGGGGGTTGGGTTGCGCCTGCTGGACATCGGCTGTGGCACCGGCGCCTCCACCGCGGCCCTGCTGGATGCCGCACCGGAGGCGGAGATCATCGCGGTGGATGCGTCCTGGGAGATGCTGGCCGAGGCCAAGCGCAAGATCTGGCCGGCACGGGTGCGTTTTGTGCTGGGCACCGTGGAGGAGCTGGACCAGGCGAAGATCACCGGGCCGTTCGACGGGATCCTCGCGGCGTACCTACTGCGCAACCTCGGGGATCGCAACGCGGCGCTGCGCCTGTTCCGTGAACTGCTCAAGCCCGGGGCGCCGTTGGCCGTGCACGACTACTCGGTTCGGGACTCGCTCCGTTCTCGAATGATCTGGACCGCGGTCTGCTGGGCCATCATCATTCCGCTCAGCCGGATCCGCACCGGATCCTCGGATCTGTACCGCTATCTATGGCGCAGTGTGCTCGGCTTCGACGGCGTCATCGCACTGAGTGCCCGGATGCGTGCGGTGGGCTTCGCCGATGTCCGGGCGCAGACCGTGCCGGGCTGGCAGCACTCCATCGTGCACACCTTCCTCGGCCGTCGTCCCGGCGGCGACCCACCTCCCGACGATGACGTGACCCCGCCGACCGGCATCCCCATCCGCGGTTAGTCGAACCGAACGCGGGAACACTCGGCGCGTGATCTATGGCTACCCGGAACAGTCCAGCGTGCGGCCCGGAGAGCACGTGACCTTCCGGGTGTCCACCGACGCCCCGGCGTTTCGGGTGCTGATCCACCGCTGCGGTGCCGAGCGGGAGTTCATGGGCGGGTCGGAACTCTTTGCGGGTTGCGCCCGCCCGCACCACCTTCCGTTCCAGGACTGGGGACGGCCGGGAGTCGGTCTACACGGCGAGGAGCTGCCCGGATGGGCCGATTATGACGTCCCGGTGCCAAGGAACTGGAGCTCAGGGCCCTATGTCGCGGTGTTCGTCGAGCACCGTAATAGTGCGGGGAGTACTCCCTGCAGCTCCACTCTGGGCACACCGCACGCGCAGGCGCTCTTCGTCGTTCGTGAGGGCGAGCGCGCCGGCGGAGCGCGCATCAACGCTGCGCAGATCCTCTACAAGATCCCGCTCTTCACCTACCATGCGTACAATCACGTCACCCCCGACGGTGGTTGGTGCCTCTACAACGTCCCCGATCCCGTCGACCTGTCCCGTCCCGTCCCGCCGTCGGTCTCGTTGCACCGCCCCGGTGGTGGAGTCGGCGCCGCGCCGTGGGACATCGTCAACTTCGACCCTTTCGATCCGACGCCCCGGCAGACCTTCGCCCACTGGGACGCGCCGTTCGTCGCCTGGGCCGAGCGCAGCGGCTACCGGCTCGACTTCTGTACCGACCTCGACCTGCACCGCGATGCCGGGCTGCTCGACCGGTACCGCCTGTTGGTGAGCGCGGGCCATGACGAGTACTGGTCCGACGCGATGCGCTCCCACGTCGAGGAGTTCGTGCACCGGGGTGGCAACGTGGCGTTCTTCAGCGGCAACACCTGCTGGTGGCGGATCACGTTCGATGACAATGGCGCGTTCCGGCGGGTCGCGAACTGGTCCGACGCCTCGGGTCCGGACCGCCCGGAGAACCTGCTCACCGGCGTCAGCTTCCGCAACGGCGGTGAACGCGACCGCAATGATCATCCTGTTGCCGTGGGATACCGGGTCCAGCACGCCGATCACTGGGTGTACGCTGGCACCGGTCTTCGGGACGGGGACGTGTTCGGCGCTCGACCCGACGAGTACCTCGTGGGGTACGAGTGCGACGGTGCGCATTTCGACCGCACCACGCTGGCCCGCAGGCTGCCGATACGCCCGACCGGCGACGACGGCACGCCACCGGGCTTCACGATCCTCGGCATCGGCGACGCGGGTGCCAGCGGATGGGGCCTGGGCAACAAGGCCGCCACGATGGGGCTGCACTGCGTCGGCGGCACGGTCTTCAACGCCGCGACGACGGACTGGCCGCGGGTGCTCGCTGCCGGCGGTTGCCCGCCCGTCGAGCAGGTGACGCGCAACGTGCTCGACCGTCTCGGGGCCTACAGTGGATGACCCGCGCCGGGGACAGCGACGGTATCGCGCTTGCGGATCAGGTAGGGCGCCAGCACCAGCGCGTGCATCTCGGTCGCGGTCAGGCAGGCCAGGGAATCGGCCGGGGTCTCGGTGAGCGGATCGCCCTTGCCGTTGAGCGAGGTGTTGAGCAGCACCGGACAGCCGGTGCGGGCCTCGAACGCGGCGAGCAACGCGTGCAGGAACGGGGTGTGCACCCGCTCCACGGTCTGGATGCGGGCGGTGCCGTCGACGTGCGTGATCGCCGGCAGCGCATGCCGGTGCTCGGGTCGCACATCCACGGCGAGCTGCATGAACGGCGCTGGCCGGTCGACGTCGAAGATCGTCGATGCGTACTCGGCGAGCACGAGCGGGGCCAGCGGACGAAACCACTCCCGGCCCTTGACCCGGAAGTTGATGAAGTCCTGCATCCCCGGATGTCGGGCGTCGGCGAGGATGCTGCGGTTGCCCAGCGCCCGCGGCCCCGACTCGCTGCGGCCCTGATGTACGGCGACGACGTGACCGGTGTCGAGCAGCTCGGCCACGCGGTTCGCCAGGGTCGCGTCGTCTCCGGGCCGTTCGACTACCAGCGTGGGGTCGGTGGCGGCGGTCCGTACCGCGACCTCGACTGCGGCGGCGTCGGTCTGCGGGCCGAGGAAGTCGTCGGTCCAGCGGAAATCGCTGGGTGCACCGAGCACCTCGAGCATCCCGTACAGGGCGCAGCCCAACGCCGTGCCTCCGTCGTGCGCGCTGGGCGGGACGAACACCTCGCGAAACGGGCTCTCCCGCAGGATCCGTCCGTTGGCCGAGCAGTTCAACGCGGTGCCCCCGGCGAAGCACAGATCGTCCAGACCGGTCTGCTCGTGCAGCCAGGCGGTCACCCGCAGCAGTGCCGTCTCGAACACCCGCTGGCCTTCGGCCGCGAGGTCGGCGCACTGCTGAAAGGACCCGGTACCGTCGAGGAAGTACCGGAACCGGTCGCGCCGAGCGAAGACGTCGAGCCACTCCGGTGGGATGAGCACCTGGTGGCCGTCGACGACGAGGTCGGGCAACCCGAAGGTGCCGACCGTCCCGAACGGGGCCAACCCCATCGCCTTGCCCTCGCTGCCCTCCCCGGTGAACATCAGGCGGGTGAGCAGATAGTAGAAGCAGCCCAGCCCGGCGGGACGATCCCAGTCGCCGTACCAGAGCTGTTTGGCCAGGCACTCGACCGGCCGACCCCGCTCACACCGGTAGAACGAGGCGACCTCCAGCAGATCGGGTGGGGTTTCCTCGCCGAGGTCGCACGGCTCGGTGAGATCCCGCACCGGGCTGCCCTGGCCGTCGATCACCATCACGGCCGCCGTCGGGAACGGGGACGGCGGGAACGCGCTGTAGAGGTGTGAGAGGTGGTGCGACATCGTGACGATCCGCGGTTCGTCCCGGCCGCCATGTTCGGCGAACCCCAGCGTGGCGCGGACCTCGTCGTGGTAGGCCTCGATGTGCTTGATCTCGTCGTCGGAGGAGAAGCACTCGACGACGAGGTCGACCGGTTCGCGCAATACCGCCAGGGCCGGCAGGTAAAGATTCGGCAGATCGCCGAGCCGGCCCCAGTGGTGCTTGCGACGGGTCAGGCGTTCTTTCTGCAGACTGACCACCTCAGCTCGGCCGCGGGCCACGGCGACTGAGCCGTCCTGCGTCCGGTTGATGCCGACGACGGTGGGAATGTGGGGCATCGAGGTGTCCTTCCGCCGGCGGTGGGGGTGCTCGCCTTGGCGAGATACCCGCCGGTCCGGTGGCCAACCATCAGTGGCGGGTACGCACCTCGTAACGGCGCTCCGCATAGGCGATGTCGTCGCGCCACAGGCGCTTGGCGGCGATCTCCATCAACGGCCGCAACGCCCCGGCGACGCGCCGGGCATACCCGAAGCCCGGACGGTCCGAATGGGCAACCGTCGCCTCGATGACGGCGGTGCATGGGCGGCCGTCCGGGCCGGGGCGCAGCGGGGTGGCGTGTGTCTCGACCACACTGCCGGTGCCCTCGCCGTCGACGATCTCCATCGTGATCGTGCGCGGGTCGGGGCAGCTGAACTCGGCGAGCACCGGAATGCCGAAACGGCGGCCCACGGTGTAGGTCACCTCGACCAGGAACCGGTCCTGCGCGGGCGGGCAGTCGCGCGCCGACGGGGCGGAGATCACCCGCAGCGCGGCGAACGAGTACGGGTGGAACCAGGCGCCGTGCCACGGGTCGAGCCGGTTGGCGATCACGTCCTCCGGTTCGCAGCGCCCGATGCTGGTCGCGACGGCGGCGATGCTGCGCTCCGCGGGTGGGCGCGGGCCGAGCACGGGGGCGTCGAGCGGCGGGTCGGAGTCAGTCGCAGTGTCGCTGCCGCTGTCCGACGGGGCACCCACCCCGGGCAGCCGGGCCCCGGGCCCGTCCAGCCGAACCCAGGCGAGCACGCCGTCGTCGTGCGCCGGCAACGTCCGCCACCCCGGCTGGCCCTCGGGTCCCAGCGCCAGCCCGTGCCAGCGGCACACCAGCCGTCCGTCGTGCACCGGCGCGTCGCAGAGCGCCGCCCCGAGGTGCGGGCAGGCCCCCGGGCCGACGTGCAGGGCACCGGCGTCGTCCCGCCAGGCCACCAACTCCCGATTCGCCACCACCCGGCCGAAGGCGCGCCCCGGCCGGATCTCGCGGCTGCCCGCGAGAACGAACCAGCCACCGGACGGGCGGGCGAGGGCTCGGCGCAGCGCGGCGTTGATCACCGCGGGTTTCGCGTCGAGCCATGAGGACTGCTGGTCGGCCCAAGCCGGCCTGCGCAGGCGGCGCAGGGGATTCACCGGTCGGTCGGGGCGATGCTCGATCACGCCGTCAGGCTAGAGCCATTGGTTGCGCCGGAACACCCGGAACAGCCCGGCACAGATCACCGTGATCAGCAGCAGGACCGCCGGATAGCCGTACTGCCACCGCAGCTCGGGCATGACCTCGAAGTTCATCCCGTAGATCCCGGCGATCATGGTGGGCACCGAGATCATGGCGGCGTACGAGGTGATCTTGCGCATGTCATTGTTCTGCCGCATGGTGATCTTCGCCAGCGCGGCGTTGACCAGTGTGGTGAGCAGCTCGTCGAAGCCCGCAACCCGCTCGGTGACGGTGACCAGGTGGTCGTCCACGTCTCGGAAGTAGGACCGCACGTCGTGGGGCACCAGCGAGCTGTAACCCTCGGTCAGCTTGCGCAGCGGCGGTCCGAGCGGGACGACGGCGCGGCGCAGGTCGAGCACCTCGCGCTTCATGACGTAGATCTGCTCGGAGTCCATCGTGGACCGTGGGGTGAAGACCTGGGCCTCCAACTCCTCGATGTCGTCCTCGATGGCCTCGGTGACCTCCAGGTAGGTGTCGACGACGCGATCGGCGATCGCGTGCAGCACCGCGGCCGGGCCCAGGGCGAGCTGCTCGGGATCGGCCTCCAGCCTGCGCCGCACGTCACGCAGCCCGGAGTGGTCGCCATGGCGCACCGTCACCACGAAGTCGGGTCCGACGAACACCATGACCTCACCGGTCTCGACGATCTCGTGCTCGGTCGTCGGCTGCGCCTGGCCGACGTAGTTGACGGTCTTGAGCACCATGAACAACATGTCCTCGTAGCGCTCCAGCTTCGGGCGCTGGTGGGCCTGCACCGCGTCCTCGACAGCCAGCTCGTGCAGGCTGAAGACGTCGGCGATGCCGGTGATCTGCTGATCGTCGGGCTCATGCAGGCCGATCCAGGCGAAGCCCTCGCCGCGGCGGCGGACCTCGCCCAGCGCGCGGTCGTGGGTCCAGCTTCCGGGGAGCCGGACGCCGTCGATATAGACGGCGCAGTCGACGATATAGGCCGCCACCGGCGCCGGCAGCTTCGGGAGCAGCGGTTCGTCGTGGCGGGTGCCCTGGCGGGCGCGGGTGCCGGCGGCGCGGATGGCGGGCCGGAGTGCGGACAGCGGCGGCACGGCGTACCTCCTGGAGTGTCGGGACGCGCCGAAAACGTGCGCTCGACGCGCCAGCGTGGGCCGCGTCCCGACTCGGAGGTATGTCTAGATGATTACCGGAGAGGGGACGCGGTACGTACTGCAACCGGGTGCCGTCGGCACCACGCCCACCTCCTCTGCCGTGCTCGGGGCCCGGACTCTCCGCCGGACCACGGGCGAGATTACGCCGTCACCAGGCAATGCCGGTCAGGGAGGTGTTGACGTTGGCGACACGATCTACGGCGAGACCGAGGTAGCTCCGCGACGGCCTCTCCGGCTGGGGGGTGTCGACCATTCTCGGCGGCCGGGTACTCCGTGCCCGCACCCCGACCGGGAGCGACCAGGAGATCTACGCCCTGCTCTTCACACATCCTGGACAACCTCATGCCCAACCAGCGGCTACGAACCAACCTCCGCGTCGTCAAACGAGCGATCGCCAACATCGTCACCAAGACCGCGCGTGACCATGTCCGAGCACCCAGCTGCAAGGCCACCATCAGGATCGACATCCTCACCACCGTCCCTTGGCGACACAACCCACCGTCTCACTACACGGCTTTGCGGATAGTCCGGGTACAGGTCCCGAGCACGGTCCTTGAGCACGGTCATCGACCTCGTCCAGCCGATCCGCTCCGCGATGACCGTGGGCGCGATAACCGTGGGCGCCACGATCGGTGGGGCATCTGATGAGTGTGCGATCGTGATGTCGAGGGAACCGGCGGCTGCCCGGATCCGTCCAAGTACCCATGACGAACATGGTGCCCCTGCCATCGATGCGGACCGTCGGCCGGATCGAGGTGAGCTGTGATGTGTATCGGGATCACACGACGTACGGGCGGCTCCTCGCCGTCGCAGCATCCACGGCTCGCTGCCCCGTATGGATAAGCGACTATGGCCTCGAGTCGCTGCAACCCGGATGGGTGTCGCCGCCGAGCACTACGCCTTCTGCTGTGACACCTACCACGAGAATCCAGGTACATTGCGGGACTACGCGAGGTCGCTGCGAGGCGCCCGACGGTGGCGCTTCTGGTGGGGCTGAAGCAGGTCACTCGTGATCCTGTTCAGGACCCGACAGCTGGGCCGCGCCGGATGATCGCGGGGATGTGACTGTGTGCGGTTGCGGCCGGTCGTCGATCGAGCGACACATCGAGCGCGCAAGGATGCAGCCCGTGGTCGATGTCCTCGATGGCGATGAACGGCGGCGGATCGGGCTGATGGAGTGCGGTGAGCAGGGCGAGCAGTCGCACGGTGCCGTATGAGGCGTCGGCGAGATCGACAGGTTTGTCGATTCCCCGGCTCCGCGAACTGCACGACGACGGAGTTGGCCGCCCCGCTGACCGGGACCAGACGCAACTCCTCCAGACCCGGCAAACACGTGACGGTTCGACCGCCAGCAGTGCGTGCGAGTCAGGATCACGGCCGGGCCAGCCGATGAGGACCACGGCGGTACGAGCGGTGAACAGCTCGGGCGGACTGCCGTGCCGTCAACCTCAGAATGGTGGTTCGTCTGGATACACCTTCGGCGGTGGCGTAGGCGGCTGCGGCGATTTGGGTGGGGGCCGGCTCAGGATGGGGCCGTCGATCACGAGTGTGGGCTCGTCGAAGGTGGGTCCCAGCTCGGTTGGCTCCGGGTCGGGCATCGGCGGGAGGAATGTCTCGCCGCCGGTCTGATAGACGCCGCCCAGGGGGCTGGTCCACACGAATATGCCGGGTTGGGGCTGTGTGACGCGCCAACCGCCGTTGTGCTTGACGTCGTGGTCGTGTGGGCAGCAGGGGCCGAGGTTGGTGGTGACGGTATTGCCGCCGTGGTTGTGGTCGCGGGTGTGGTCTTGTTCGCAGCTGCTGGCGGAGCGGCGGCAGCCGATGAAGGTGCACGTGCGGTCGCGGATCTCGGTGTGCCGACGTAGCGCTGCGCCGGGTAGGCGGGCGTCGGGGCGGGAGTTGAGATCCTGGTGCTGGCGGTCGCGGCGGGTGTACTGGTCGGTGACGTCGTTGATGACTCCGCCCCATTCGCCACTGGCTGTCACCCCACCGATGGCCAGCTCCTCCAGCAGCGTGATCGGCACGTGCAGCTCCACGATGCCGCCCGGCGGACCGTCGCGTCGGATGCTGTGCGGCCGCCGGCGGGTGAGGCCGTCGAAGATGAGGTGGCCGTTGGTGTCGGTGACGGCGAAGCGCCACTGCGCGCGGCGCTGCAGATCGACCCGGTGGCGGGCGTCGGGCGCGATCAGCAGCCCCAGGCCGGGGATCTCGGCAGGGTGCTCGTCGTGGCCGAGCAGGGTGGCGATTCCTACCCGGATCTCGATACCGGCCCGCTCGTCCCGGATCGGGGTGTCGCCGGTGCATACGACGTCATCGCCGGACGTCGACGTGCCGGTGGATGCCGCACCGTCGTCGGACGGCTGATCGTCGCCCCGCTCGTCATCGGGTGGGATGGGGTCGCCGGGCTCGTCATGGGATGGGATGGGGTCGTCGGGGGTGGCTTGGGCTGGTTTGTCCCCGCCCGTCGCGGGGACGAGGCCGCTGTTCTGGTCAGCAGCTGTCCCGGCGGAGCCGGTCTCGTGGTAGCTGGTGATCAGGGTGATGATCACCTGGTCGCGGGTCATGTGGTGGAAGCGGCCGTCGAGCATGCCGAGGTACAGGTCGCAGCGGATCTGACCGATCAGCCCGGGATGTCCGGCCCGCTTCGCCGCGGCGGCGAGGTCTTGCAGGCGCACGCATGCGGCCTCGGCCTCATCAGCGGGTAGGCCGTTGGCGCTGAGGGTGATAGTGCCGTCGTGGGCCAGGTGAGCGAAGACGTTGCGTTCGCGGACGCCCTTGCGATACCAGCGGGCCGCGGCTTCGGGGTCGACGGCGATCACCATCCGCCGCAGCAGGACGGCGAGCTGGCCGGTGGTGAGTGCCGGGGCCCGGGGCACCGCGACCCGACAGATGCTCGCGACCTGCTCGGGGGTGAGCCCGGTGAGGTACCGGTCGAACACGAGGACACGTTGGCGGTCGATATCGCCGGCCAGCCACGCGGTGAACACACCGGGCATCCCGTGCACGACCTTCTCGGCCAGTTCGTGCTCGCATTCCGCAGCGCGACGGGTGAAACGCAGCGCCGCGCGGGTCTCCTCCGACGCGTGGTACTCCGGGGTGTCGAGCCGGGTGATCTGACCGGGCCCGGGGTGGCCCTCGCAGCGACCCACTTCGGCGATCACCGCCACCATCCGGGCCTGCTCGTGACACAACTGCCGGTACTGGGCCGCCAGGACCTCCAGGATCCGGTCGTTCGCGACCTGGGACAGCTCGATCGCGCCGAGCGCGGCGTCCAACCCGGCACCTGGCGGCAGTGCTGCCAGGCCCTCGGGGAGCACCACCGCATCCATGACTCGAACATACGTTCGAGATCCGACGGAAACGATCCTGGTTAGGCGGCGAACACCGAACAGCCGTTCTCATTCTGCGAACGGTCGGAAGCGTTCGGGACTCGGCTCGGCTCGGCGAGGACGCGAGGACCGCCTACCGGCGATCACAGGCACGACACGCGAGTCCTCCCGGCCGAGGCACTCACAGCGGTGTCGCGAGGCCGGAATCAGCGTCCTCGACCGAAGACGATGCGTCCGACGGCGAGGTCGACCCAGGTTGCTTTCCACCCGATGTCTCGGACGGCCCGACCAAACGCGGAGCCGTCGTCGCCGTACCTACTGCGCCCGATCGGTCCTGATCGGGCTGCTGACCCGGCCACCCGGAACGTGACGTCGGGGCTCGAGGTGCTCGGCTGGGCCGACGAGGCCGCCGGGTTGTTCGGGGCGGCATTACCGTTCTGAGGTGGATCCGCAGCCCGCTGGTGCAGTGTCGCAGAAGTTCTTCCGGGGTTCGGTCGGGCGAGGGTACGTGTGGAGGTGTGTGGGAAGCCGGTGGGCGGAAGGTGTCGAGTTGTTTGATCGATGTGGGGAAACGTCAGCCGCGCGCCGAGTGCGGATCCGGGTTCCCCCCTGATGATCACGGCATCATCGGGGTCGCGGTGACCTGCTAAGATCGACCTCTCGGTACGGGGAGCCGCACCGGATGGGGCTCCGTGTTCCCGTTCGTCGATCATGAAGCTGGCGGTGTGATCCAGAACCCCCGATGAACTTCTGCGGTGCTGCATCTGCGGTGCTGCGCTAGGGACGCGGCAGCGCGTTCCACTCCGTGAGGGCCTCCAGCAGCCCGTCGACGAGTGGTAGCGCCGCCAACGTCGCGTTGTCGCACCAGCGGGCGTCGGAGGCGTCGTCACCGGGCCGGAGCTCGCCGGCCACCACTGCGCACCGGTAGTCGGCAATCGCGTAGGGCCCTCGTACCACGCGCCCGACCAGGGCGCCCGGCGCGACCGTCAGCCCGGTTTCCTCGGCCATCTCCCGGACCAACGCAGCGGCGTCGTCCTCTCCCGGTTCCACCCGCCCGCCGGGCAGCGACCACAGTCCACGCCCGGGGTCGGTGGCGCGCCGGATGAGCAGGATGCACCCGGCGGGGTCGTAGGCGAGACCGCCGACGCAGGCCACGAATTCACTACTCCGAGTCATCGATTTGGATCATATCGGTCCGCATGCCGTATACCCTGGAGGCTCCGGGTACGGTACAAAGATCCGGAACGTCCTGTTGCACGATGTCGAACGGTGGTCGTCGGTGAAGAAGTGGTTGGGGATCATTGCGCTCGTGTTGCTCGTCTGGTTCGTCGTGACTCAGCCGGACCCCGCGGCGAACTCGGTCGAGAGCATCGCAGGGACTCTGGAGAATTGGGCCGAGAACGTCGCGAGCTTCTTCACCCAGGTCGTGACCTAGCTCATGCTGGCCCCCCGCGAGATCGACGAGTACCTGTTGCCCACCGAGCGCAGGGTCATCCGGGTACGCCAGCACTGGGCCGTGATGACCGATCCGCTCACCGGGACGGCGCTGTTCCTCCTGCTGATCGTCGCCCTGCAGGGCTACCTACCCAACAGCGTCCTGATCGACAACGTCGCGTTCTATCTCGCTCTGGTCGCGGTGCTCCGGTTCACGGTGCTGACGATTCAGTGGTGGATCGAGCGCATCGTGATCACCGACAAGCGGGTGATGCTCTCGCAGGGGATCATCGTGCACAACGTGGGCATGATGCCGCTGAGCAAGGTCACCGACCTGACGTTCCGGCGGACGCTGGGCGGGCGCATGTTCGGTTACGGCACGGTGATCGTCGAGTCCGCCGGTCAGATCCAGGCGCTCAACAAGATCAGGTACATGCCGCAGCCCGAAGAGATCTACGAGGCGCTCTCCGAGCTGGTGTTCGGGGACAAGGGCAAGACCCGGGCGTCCGGCATGCTCGCCCGGCCGCGCAGGCGGCGCTGAGCTGCGGCTGTCCCGCCCGAGCTGCGCTGTCCCGCCCGCTTCACGGGTTAGCCTGGGTCGTGGCCAGCCTCCGGATCGACCTGCACACCCACTCCACCAAGTCTGACGGCACCGATACGCCCGAGGGTCTCATTGCCGCAGCGGCCGCCGCTAAGCTGGACGTCGTCGCGCTCACCGACCACGACACCACCGGTGGTTGGGACGCCGCCGCAGCGGTGCTGCCAACCGGGATGCAGTTGGTACGCGGTGCGGAGTTCTCCTGCGTCAGTGCCACCGGTCGTGGCGGCCGGGATGTCGCGGTGCACCTGCTAGGTTACCTGTTCGACCCGACACACAGCACGATCGTTGCCGAGCAGGTGCGGCTGCGGTCCGAGCGTCTCGAGCGACTGCACCGGATGGTCGCGAAGATGGCGGCCGACGGCTATCCGGTGGACGCCGAGACGGTGCTGTCCTTCCTGCCTGACGGGGCCAGTGCCGGGCGCCCGCACCTGGCCCGCGCGTTGGTGGCGGCGGGTGTCGTCGGGTCGGTCAACGAGGCGTTCGTGAAGTTGTTGAACAACGGCAGTCCGTACTACATGCCCATGTCCGACACCCCGGTGGGCACCGCGATCGACATGGTGCGCGCGGCGGGTGGTGTGGCCGTGTTCGCGCACCCGCTCGCGCGGCTGCGCGGCCGGTGCGTGGAGCCCTCGGTGATCGTCGAGCTCGCCTCGGCAGGCCTCGCGGGGGTGGAGGTCGACCACCCCGACCACGCCCCAGCCGACCGCGCCCTGCTACGCGGGTTAGCCGCCGACCTGGACCTGGTCGTCACCGGATCCAGTGATTACCACGGCACGAACAAGACCACCCCGATGGGGGCCGAGACGACCGCGCCCGAGGCATTCGAGGAGCTGGTGTCGCGGACCGCGGGTGTCGGGGTGCTCAGCGGATGACCAGGGAGTGGATGACCAGGGAGCGGATAACGGACCGGCGGCCGGAAGTCGCTGCCGCACGGGGCGTCATCGCATGTACAGCGGTGGTGGCCACCGGACTTGCGACTAGCTCGGGGTGCACCGCGGCGAAGGAGGATTCCACCTCGGTGCGGGTGGCGGGCAGATCGTTGGTGCCGAGCAGGGCGCCCGCCCGCACCTGCTCGGTGAGAAACCGATCCGCGGTGCCAGTGTTGATCAGCCCGAGCCCGCGCACCGCCGAGGCGAATGAGCTGACCTCGGTGACGTGGATCCAGCGCAGCAGCTCGGGTTCCTCGGCCGAGTAGCTGCGCCCGGTGATCGGGTCGTGAGGAACAGCCGGAGGGCGACGAGCTGGTCATGGGGTCGGTCGGAGGGCGACGAGCTCGACGCCACGCTGTTCGAGCAGCACCTCGCCCTGGGTCGCGAGCCGGACCGGTGCGGTGCGGTCAGCGCGCTCGACCGCAACGGTGCGCAGGTCGACCCCGGATCCGGGGTCGACCTCGAGCAGTCCGTCGGGCACCGGAACCAGCAGCGCGCCTGCGTACGGCACGCCCGCGCCGAGCGTGCCGGGCAGCGTCCACGTCGGGGTCAGCTCGGTGGCGTCCAGGGCGATCGTGTGCGAACCGGTCCACCACAGGAGCTGCTGCCCGTTGGCGACGACGGCCGCGACGCCACCCGGAGGGCCACCCGCGAGGTCGGTGTCGGGGACGTCCAACTCGATGAGCGCGACCTGCTCGCCGGTCGGGTCGAGGATCTGCAGCCTGGGCGGACCCGGCAGCGCGATCGCCGTCCGAGCGTCGGACAGCGCGATCAGTGTGGCGCCGGCCAAGGGGAGCAGGACAGAGAATTGCTCTTCGGGCTCCTCCGCGCCGTCGGGGCCGTCGGCGCTGAGCACCGTGAGGCGGTCGGCCGGTTCCCCGGGGCAACGTTCGAGAACGCCGATTCGATCCGCGGCGAGCGCGAACGACCCGAACGCACAGCCCGTGCGTAGTTGCCTCGCGGGTTGCTCGGGCGCGGGAACGTCACCGAACTCCAAGGTCCGGACCAGGTCGGATCGCAGGATCTCGAGGTGGTCTGCACCGGTCAGCGCGACCAGCGTTGCACTGCCCAGCACGCGGGTGCCCGGCCTCGCGTCGGGATTGCGCTGAGCGGCCCGCACCCCGGTGTCGCTGCGCAGCGTCGTGAGCTCGCTGCAGTATTCGTCGTGCTGGTATATGGCGAGGACGCGGCCGAACCCGCCGTCGGCCGCCGGGAACCCCGAACCGACGGTGCACAGCGGCAGGTCGCGTGTGTAGCGCCAACGTTCGACGCCGGTGAGCGCTTCGTGGCCGATGACCGTTGACCCGTCAGCGGTCACCACCGCCGGACCGATCGCCACCGGGACCGGGGCGGCGGCACTGAATGCGCGCCACGCCTCGATAAACGCCACCGGGACAGCCGTGGCGACGGGTGGCGCACTGATTGCGACGGCCGCGGTGACCGAGGATGTGCCGGCAGCCGGGCCGGACCACCAGAGCGTGGCCGCAGTGGCGACGAGCACGAGGACCAGGGACGCCGCCGCGACAAGATCACCACGGCGGCGCCGCTCAGGACGCACGGCCGGCTTTCGTCCGGCCTGCCCAGCCAGCACGGCCAGCGTTTGTTCAGGCTGCCCAGTCAGCATGGCCGGCGTTTGTTCAGGCTGCTCAGTCAGCATGGCCGGCGTTCACTCAAGCTCTTCAGCTGGCAGCGGCGTCCGGTGCGGACTGCTCCGTGCCAGCGGAACCTGCGTCGATCCGGTCCGTCCCGCTGCGTCGGCGCGTGCCTCCCCGACGCCGGCGTCGGCGCGGTACCGTGCTCGCGCCTTCGGCCGTTATGCCATTGTCGGAGGGCCCGGCCGGGGCGTCGAGCTGGTCGGGCGGGGCGTTGAGCAGATCGGTGGTACCGGTGATGGCAGCGGCGTCCGCACCGTTGCGCGCCACGCCAGCGCGGCGACGGGTGCGGGTGCGTTCAATGCGTGGCTTGCGTTCCACGACGGCCATGTCGATGTCTTTTGTGTCCTCGCCGCGCCCGCGGACCCGCCCGGACTTGTCGCCGCTGCGCCGCCGGCCGCCGTGGTCGCCTTCGGTGTCGACGAACTCGGCGTCCAGCCCGGCTCGGATCCGCTGCGAGTGCGGAAGCCGGCCGGTGGCCTTCACTGTGATCTCCAGCTCGGCGAACAGATGCTCGGAGGTGGAGTAGGTTTCCACCGGTTCAGGCATGCCGAGACCGAGCTCGTCGCTGACCATCTTCCAGCGTGGGATCTCGTCCCAGTCCACCAGCGTGACCGCGACACCCTCCTTGCCGGCACGGCCGGTGCGGCCGATACGGTGCACGTAGGTCTTGGAGTCCTCGGGGCACTGGTAGTTGATTACGTGCGTCACGTCGGTGACGTCGATCCCGCGGGCCGCGACGTCGGTGGCCACCAGTACGTCGACCTTGCCCGAGCGAAACGCGCGCAGCGCCTGCTCGCGGGCGCCCTGGCCCAGGTCGCCGTGCACGGCGGCGGCGGCGAAACCGCGGTCGGCGAGGTCGTCGGCCACCCGCTGCACGGTGCGCTTGGTGCGCGCGAAAATCATCGTGAGTCCACGGTCCCTGGCCTGCAGGACCCGGGTGAGCAGCTCGACCTTGTCCATCGCGTGCGCCCGGTAGACCAACTGCCGGGTGCGCTCGTGGATCGAACCCTGGTCGGACTCCTCGGCCCGGATGTGCGTGGGACGGTGCAGGAACGCCCGGGACAGCGCGACGATCGGCCCCGGCATGGTGGCCGAGAAGAGCATCGTGTGGCGCTGGTCGGGCAACATCCGCAGGATCCGCTCGACGTCGGGCAGGAAACCCAGGTCGAGCATCTCGTCGGCCTCGTCGAGCACGAGGGCCTTGACCCGGCCGAGCACCAGGTGGCGCTGCTCGGCGAGGTCGAGCAGGCGACCCGGGGTGCCGACGACGATGTCGATTCCCTTGCGCAGGGCGGCGAGCTGCGGCTCGTAGGCCCGGCCGCCGTAGATCGCGGTGACCCGCACGCCGAGGTGGCGACCGGCGTCGGCGATGTCCTTGGCCACCTGGATGCAGAGCTCGCGGGTGGGGACGACGACGAGTGCCTGGGGCACGTCCTTGGTGCGGTCGGCGGGCTCGCCGTGGACGTCGGCGGCGGGCTGCTCGGCGGGCGGGGTGACCCGCTGGAGCAGCGGCACGCCGAAGCCCAGGGTCTTGCCCATGCCGGTGCGGGCCTGGCCGATGATGTCCTGACCGGCCAGGGCCAGCGGGAGCGTCAGCTCCTGGATGGCAAAGGTGCGCTCGATGTCGGCCTCGGCCAGCGCCCGGACGATCTCCGGGCGGACGCCGAGTTCGGCGAAGGTGGGGGCTTCGGGCCGGACGGGAGCCCCGGCCTGCAACGGATGGGCCTCTTCGGTGCCCTCGGGGGTGGTATCGATGGGAGTGTCGTTCTGAACGGACAGGATGATCGCCTCTCTCCGCGCACAGGAGCCCGGGGCCAGCTCATCAACCAGTAAATGGGAGAGCCGTCGAGGCGCTGCACGCACCAGGTCGTTGCGGTACGCTGGCACATCCTCGTCCTGAGTGATCAGGACCTGGAGTGTCAGGCACCACACATGAGCGCGCGCTCCAAGGACATGCGAAGCGCTGCGCTGTGTTACAGCATACCCGGTAGCGACCTTCATGGGCAGCGCCCCGCCCTGACGCGTGAGGTGACGCCCGTCCCACCCCAACATCTAGGCTCCCGGCCATGGTGAATGCCCGGGCTGCGACCGTCGACCTGCTCGGCGTCCTTGCCTACGGAGAACTCTCGGCGTTCGACCGGCTCGCCGAGGACGCCCGCACCGCCCCCACCCTCAGCGGCCGCGCCGCACTGGCCAAGATGGCTGCTGCCGAGATCGGGCACTACCGGCTGCTGGAGGAGCACCTCGACGGGCTGGGCGTGCCGGTCGCCCGGGCGATGCGCCCGTTCGTCGTCCCACTCGATGAGTACCACGCCTCGACTGCACCGCGGACCTGGCTGGAATCCCTGGTCAAGGCCTATGTCGGTGATGGGCTGGCCGCGGACTTCTACCGGGAGCTCGCCGGCTGGCTGTCCGGTCCGACGGGGGAGCTGGTGAAGCAGGTGTTGGCCGACACCGGGCACAGTGCCTTCGCCGAGCGCGAGGTGCGCGCGGCATGTGCCGGCGACCTCGAGGTGCGCGACCGGCTCGCGTTGTGGGGCCGGCGGCTGCTCGGCGAGGCTGTGACGCAGGCCCAGCACATCGTGGCCGAGCGCGACGAGCTCGCGGGGTTCATCGTGTCGGGCTCGGGTGACTTGTCCGGTATCGCGGCGCTGCTCAAGCGGTTGCAGTCCAACCACGGCAAGCGGATGGCGAGTCTGGGGCTGAAGGGTTAGCGGCCTGCCCCTTGTCGGAGTGACGGCTGAGGTGATGAGCCCCGGCCCCGGCCGCGGAGTGGCGACGGCGGGTTCGCTCTCGGCGCCCGGGTGGGCCGGTCGGGCGGGGCGGGCGGCACGTCGAGCCTCGACTACCGTGGTGTCCGGCACATTCAGACATGCGACCAGGAGGTTCCCCGGTGGAGGTCAAGATCGGCATCGCGGAGAGCTCGCGAGAGCTCGTGGTGACCAGCGACCAAACCCCGGAGGAGGTTCAGGAGCTGGTGGACTCCTCATTGACCAGCGAGGACGGCCTGCTGCGGCTCGTCGACGACAAGGGGCACCGCTACACCGTGCGCGCCGCGCAGATCGCCTACGTCGAGATCGCCCCCGCTGACGTGCGCCGGGTCGGCTTCGCCATCGGCTGAACGAGCAGCTGTTGCTCAGGCCCCTGCCGGGAGGATCGGGACATCGTAGGCGCTCATCGCGCGGTCGGCCGTGACGAGTGTGAGGCCCGCGACCCGGGCCTGAGCGATCAGCAACCGGTCGAACGGGTCCCGGTGGTGGAACGGCAGGTCGCGTACGGCGCAGGCGTGGACTCCGGTCACGGGCAGCTCGGAGAAGCCCTGTCGCAGCGCATGCTCGTGGAGGTCGGCCGACACGCGCAGCTTGCCGACCGACTGCTTGATCGACAGCTCCCAGACCGACGCAGTCGAGACCAGCAGCTCATTGGTAGCGCTTGCCATCGCATCAGCGACTGTCGGAGACAGCCGCGATGCGCCGTCCAGCCACCAGAGCAGGACGTGACTGTCGACCAGCAGCCGCATCAGCGATCCCGCTCTTCGGGGGGTATCGGGCCGTTGTCGGGGAATATCGGGCCGTTCTCGAAGAGATCGATCAGCTCTTCGTCGGGTTCGTCGAAGTCCGGTGAGATCCAGATCTTGCCCCGCAACGACCCGGGCACGCGCGGCGGGCGATCGCGCTGTGTCGGCACCAGGCGGGCGACCGGGCGACCGTTGCGGGCAATGACGATCTCCTCGCCGGCCTCGACGCGTTCGAGGAGCTTCGACAGGTGGGTCTTGGCTTCGTAGACATTGACCTGCTCGCTCATGGCGTCACAGTATCGGACCAGGTCTGGTCTGACGTAGTCGGAGCTCGATCAGTCGAGCGACGGATCGTCCTGGACGAACGGTGGTGTGCCCACTCCGGTGACCCGGTAGCGGCCCCACAGATCCAGGTCGCCGATGTACGCCCGCGCCCGGCCGCCGGCGGTGCGCAGCTCTATCCGCCCAATGCCTGTGGTCAACCCCGGCGGCACCGCGATGCCCGGGTCGAAGCGCAGCCGGCCGAACCAGTGCAGCTTTCCGTCGTGCGGCTCGTGGCGAGCGTCGAGCCGCACGCGCACCGCGAGGTCGTGGCCGTCCACGGTGAGCGTGGCCGGGCCGGAGTAGCCGTCGTCGTGATCGTCAAACATGTCGGTTCTGCTTCGGATCGGGTTCGGTGACCAGCCGCAACGCGGCGGGCACCGGGGTCTTCGCGTCGGCCAGCACGCCCGACAGTCCGCCCCAGATGAACGCGGTCAGGTAGTCGGTGAGGGCTGTGCGGCTCATCGTGCGCCGCTCCAGCCACCAGTCCCCGGCACTCTGCACCATGCCGACGAGACCCTGGGCCCACGCTTCGGCGCCGCCGGAGTCCAACCCGAGGCAGCGCAGCCGCTCGCCGAGCAGGGTGGCGAGCAGGCGGGCGATCTGCTGGCGGACGTCGTCGATGATCTCGGCGCCGGGCGTGCGTTCCGCCGGGTGGTGCACCACGAAGCGCCACAGCTCCGGCTCGTCCTCGATGCCGGCGAGGAACGCCTCGATGATGGCCCGGATGTGTTCGACGGGTTCGTGGTCGCGCTCGAGCTCAGGGGCGATCCGGGCGAGCAGGAGTGCGGCGGCCTGCTCGCCGACCGCTCGCCGCAGGTCGGCCCGGTCGACGAAATGTCGGTAGAGCACCGGCTTGGTGATCCCGGACGCTGCGGCGATGTCGGCGACCGACACCCCAGCACCGTGGCGGCGCACCGCATCCATGGCTGCCTGCACCATGTCGGCGCGGCGTGCGGCTCGCCGCCCGATGCGAGGTCCCGTCTTGACAGCAGGTGTGATCTGAGGCACGTTACCAGTAGTAACAGTTACTGCTGGTAACAGCAAGCTGGCGAAGGGGCGCAACGATGGCAGTGACGGATCTTGCCGGAAGCCGGATACTGATCACTGGTGCGGCCGGTGGCTTCGGTGTCCCCACCGCGCAACGGTTGCGGGAGCAGGGTGCCCGGGTCGTCGGGCTCGATCGCACGGCGGGCGAGCAGGTGCTCGCCTGCGACATCACCGACGACGAGGCTGTGCACGACGCTGTCGACGCTGCCATTGCGCGGCTCGGCGGGCTGGACGCGGTGGTGCACTACGCCGGCATCGGCATCCCCAACGACGCGGGCGGCCCCCTGCGCCCCGACGCCTACCGCGTCATCGACGTCAACCTGCTCGGCGCCTGGCGGGTCACCGCGGCGGCGTTGCCCGCGCTCCTGGAGGGCCGTCGCGCGCAGCTGGGCCGGGTCGTCTTCGTCGCCAGCGAGCTGGCCTACCTCGTGGTGCCGTTCGTGTCCGCCTACAGCGTCGCCAAGCGCGGGATGAGCGCCTACGCCGACGCGCTGCGCGTCGAGTACGGCACCGAGCTGCACGTCACGACGGTCTACCCCGGTTACGTGCGCACGCCCATCCACGACGCGGGCCATGCGGTCGGCCTCTCGCTGGAGGGACAGGTGCGTCGCGAGGAGGTCGGAGACATCGTCGGCACGGTCGTGCGGGCCCTGACCGCCGCCCGCCCACCGCGTGACACCGCCGGTACCCGGGCCGGCCAGGTCGAGCTCTGGTGCGCCCGGCACATCCCCGGCCTGGTCGGTGCGGTCGTTGCCCGCCGGCTGCGAAAGCGCGCCGCCCAGGGTCACTTCGACGGCTCGCCGCTGGCTGCCGGGCTGGGAAGGCGGCTCACCGGACATCAGGAAGGTGGCTGTGCTGATGCCCAACGCCAGGCTGATGCCCAACGCCAGGTTGGCCACCCTGCTGACACTCGGGGCGGCGCCCATCGCCCTGATCCGCCCACCGAGGGGAATGCCGATGAACGCCAAGGCCGTCAATGATCGGGAGGCCACGGCGCAGCGGCTGCTGCAGTCGTCGCTGGAGCACTCCTTCGAGCCCGGCATCGACATCGACTGGGACGCCCCGCTGGCCGCGGGCCTCTACGGCATGCCGGCACACCGCGTCTCGCTGTACGGTACCGAGCTCTGGGACCAGCTCACCGAGGAACAGCGGATCACCCTGTCCGTGCACGAGGTGTGCAGCATCGCCCGGATCGGTCTGTGGTTCGAGATCATCCTCATGCAGATGCTGCTGCGCTACGCCTACGACCGTGATCCGCGCCGGCAACACATCCAGTACGCGTTGACCGAGATCGCCGACGAATGCCGGCACTCGATCATGTTCGCCAAGATGACCGAGCGCTACGGCGTGCCGGACTACGCGCCACACCGGCGTGTGCACGAGCTCGGCCGGGTGTTCAAATCGGTCGCCGCCGGCCCGGCGATGTTCGCGGGTACGCTGGTCGCCGAGGAAATCACCGACCAACTCCAGCGCGAGTGCATGCGCGACGAGACCGTGCAGCCGCTCACCCGGATGGTCAACAAGATCCACGTGACGGAGGAGGCGCGGCACGTCCGGTACGCCCGCGAGGAGCTGAACCGCATCATGGCGCAGGCCACCGCCGCGCAGCGCTCGCTGGCCCGCTGGCTCACGGCGGCAGCCGCGCACCGGATCGCGACCAACCTGATCCACCCTGACGTGTACCGCAGCGTCGGTCTGGACCCGAAGCTCGCCCGCCGGGTCGCCGGCGCCAACCTGCACCACCAGGAGACGATCCGTTGGTCGGCACGCAAGGTGGTGGCATTCCTGCGGAAACAGACCGTGATCGGTGGGCCGAGCGAGACCCTCTGGCGGCAGGCGCACCTGATCTGATGGGCACCACAACGATCGAGACCGCGGACGGCGTTCGGCTGCATGTCGAGGTCGCCGAGTCCCGGTCAGACCCCGCTGGCCCCACCGTCGTCCTGGTGCACGGCTGGACGCTGGACTCCCGCAGCTGGGAGCCGGTCGGTGCGGCGCTCCTCGAGTCCGGCGCTCGGGGGTCGGGTGGTTGGGGGCCGGGTGGGCGGGCGTTCGGCACAGCCGCCCGGGTCGTGCGCTACGACCACCGCGGACACGGCCGATCCGATGCGGCGGAGCCGGACTCGATGACGCTCGAGCAGCTCGCCGACGACCTCGCGCGGGTCGTCG
>Ga0136617_10000220_pt1 | contig 45224 bp, 33 predicted proteins | sample AntDrymUQ3222106_2_FD_129672 | JGI IMG/M metagenome (GOLD analysis project Ga0136617, IMG submission 129672) | Polar desert sand microbial communities from Dry Valleys, Antarctica - metaG UQ322 (21.06) | ecosystem: Environmental > Terrestrial > Soil > Desert | place: Antarctica: Dry Valley... | reverse complement strand
TTTGCCATGACCAGCGTTCTCGAGCGGCACAAGATGGACGTCCTGCCCGCGGAGACCGGCATGGACGCGCTCGACCTCCTGGAGAAGACCCCGAAGGTCGACGCGGTGCTCATGGACATCATGTTGCCGGAGATGGACGGCTACGAGACCACACGGCGCATCCGCCAGATGCCGCAGTTCAAGGACCTCCCGATCATCGCCCTCACCGCCAAGGCGATGAAGGGCGACCGCGAGAAGTGCCTGGAGGCGGGAGCGTCGGACTACATCGCGAAGCCGGTCGACACCGAGCAACTCCTGTCGCTGCTCCGGGTGTGGATGTACCGCTAGTGGTTTCGAGACACTAGGCATGAGCGAGGTGGCCGCCACCGTCGCCGCAGCGCCGCCGACGGTGGAGGACATCGAGGTGGCGCTGCTGCTGGAGGGCGTCTATCGCCAGTACGGATACGATTTCCGCGATTACGCGATGTCATCGGTGCGGCGCCGGGTCCGCCATCTCCTCCGCGAGGAGGGTCTCGCCACCGTCTCCGGGCTGCAGGAGAAGGTCCTCCACGATCCGCGGGCGCTGCAGCGGTTCGTGGTGACGCTGTCGGTGAACGTCACCTCCATGTTCCGGGACCCCTCGTTCTACAAGGCGCTCCGCGAGCGCGTCGTTCCGCTGCTCCGGACGTATCCCAAGGTGCGCATCTGGCATGCCGGGTGCGCCACCGGGGAGGAGGCCTACTCCACCGCCATCGTGCTGGAGGAAGAGGGGCTCTACGACCGGTGCCAGATCTACGCCACGGACATGAACGAGACCGTGCTAGAGACGGCGGCGGCAGGCGAGATGCCCCTTCGGGGGATGCGGGAGAACACGGCGAACTACCTGCGCAGCGGCGGCCGCCGCGCTTTCGCCAGCTTTTATTCCGCGGTGGACGACCGGGCCATCCTCCACCCGTCGCTGCGCCGCAACATCAACTTCGCGCAGCACAACCTCGTCACCGACCGCTCGTTCAACGAGTTCAACGTCGTCTTCTGCCGCAACGTCCTCATCTACTTCAATCGGCAGTTGCAGGACCGCGTCCACCGCCTCTTCTACCAGAGCCTGGTGCGGTTCGGCTTCCTCGCCCTCGGCGCGAAGGAAACTGTTCAGTTCACCGCCCATCAGTCGAGCTACGAAGACCTCGGCGAGCGCATCTATCGCAAGGTGGCGTGATGTATCCTCGACCGAGGAGGCTCGTCTGATGGCGGCGGATCCCGTCGACGCCGCCCTGGTCCGCGACGATCAGAAGGTCGACATCCTTCTCGTCGACGACCGGCCGGACAAGCTGCTGGCGCTGGAGTCGATCCTCGGCAGCCTCGGCGAGAACATGGTGCGCGCCTATTCCGGGCGCGAGGCCCTGCGCGCTCTGCTGCAGCAGGACTACGCGGTCATCCTCCTCGACGTGAACATGCCCGGGATGGACGGCTTCGAGACCGCGGAGATGATCCGCTCCCGCGAGCGCTCGCAGCGCACCCCGATCATCTTCTTCACCGCGATGGAGCTCGACGAGAAGCAGGTCTTCCGCAGCTATTCGCTGGGCGCCGTCGACTTCATCAAGACCCCCGTTGTGCCGGAGATCCTGAAGGCCAAGGTCGCGGTGTTCGTCGACCTCTTCAAGAAGACGGAGCAGGTCAAGCGCCAGGCCGAGCAGGTGCGGCTGCTGCAGGAGCGCGAGCACGCCTCGAAGATGGCGGAGGCCGCCGACCAGCTCGAGGCGGAGGCGAAGCGCAATCGCTTCTTCACCCTCGCCCTCGACATGCTCGGGATCGCGGACATGGCGGGCACGCTCCGCCAGGTGAACCCGAGCTGGGGAAAGACGCTCGGCTTCAGCGACGAGGAGCTGAAGTCGAGGTCCTTCCTCGAGTTCGTGCACCCCGACGATCGCGCGAAGACGAAGGAGCAGCTCGCTCGCCTCGCCAAGGGCGAAGCGGTGCCGTACTTCGAGAACCGCTTCGCCACCAAGGCCGGGGGCTACCGCTGGCTGGCCTGGACCGCCGCGCCGTACACCGAGGAAGGGCTGCTGTACATGTACGCGCGCGACCTGAGCGAGACGCGGCGGGCGGAGGAGGAGCGGGTCAAGCTCATCCGCGAGCAGACGGCGCGGGCCGCCGCCGAAGCCTCCGAGCGCCGGACCGCCTTCCTCGCCGAAGCCGCGATCGCCCTGGCCGCCTCCCTCGATTACGCGGAGACGCTGGCCAAGCTCGCCCACCTCGCGGTGCCCGTGCTCGGCGACTGGGCCTACATCGACGTGGCCGACGAGCAGGGCGTGGTCAATCGCCTCGAGGTCGCGATCGCCGACGAGAGCAAGAAGGACGTGGCGGAGGCGCTCAAGAAGAACCCGCCGTCACTGACCGGCCGTGGCCCGCAGTCGGAGGTGATCCGCTGCGGACAGCCCACCCTGATCGAGGACCTTTCCGCCGCCGATCCCTCCCGGCTGGTGGACGACGCGCATCAGCACGAGATCCTGAAGGCGATGGGGGCGCGCTCGATGATGGTCGTGCCGCTGCTCGCCCGCGACCGGTGCCTGGCTGCGCTCACCGTCGTCTCCGCGCAATCGGGACGGCGCTACGGCCGCGACGACCTCGACCTCGTCGCCGAGCTCGGGCGCCGCGGGGCGCTGGCCGTCGACAACGCGCGGCTCTATCGGGCGTCCCAGGACGCGCGCAGCGCCGCCGAGAAGGCGAACCGGGCCAAGGACGAATTCCTGGCGACCCTGTCCCACGAGCTGCGCACCCCGCTCACGCCGATCCTGGGCTGGACGGTAATGCTCCGCTCGGGCAACCTCGACCCGCCTTCCATCCTGCGCGGGCTCGAGGTCATCGAGCGCAACGTGCGGGCGCAGACCCAGCTGATCGGCGACCTCCTGGACGTCTCCCGCATCATCACTGGCAAGCTGCGCCTCGAAGTGCGGCCGATCGACCTCGCGCCGGTGGTCGAGGCCGGCGTCGATGCCGTGCGCTCCTCGGCGGAGGCGAAGGAGATCACGGTGGCTCTCGATCTTCCCGAGGGGCTGCCCCAGGTGCTCGGGGATCCCGATCGCCTGCAGCAAGTGGTATGGAACCTCGTCAGCAACGCGGTGAAGTTCACCCCGCAGCAGGGCCGCATCGAGGTGAAGCTGGCCAAGCGGGACTCGCACATCGCGCTGCAGGTGCGCGACTCCGGCAAGGGGATCACGCCGGATTTCCTGCCCTTCGTGTTCGACCGCTTCCGCCAGGCCGACAGCACGAGCACGAGGTCGCACGGGGGACTGGGACTCGGCCTCGCCATCGTGCGCCATCTCGTCGAGCTGCACGGCGGCACCGTGGACGCGGCGAGCGGCGGCGACGGGACGGGCGCCGTATTCACCGTCCAGCTGCCGCTCATGGCGCCGTCCGAGACCGGCGAGGGACACGACGCGACGAAGCCCAACGACGTTTCGACCCACGTGCGCCTGGACGGCCTCAAGGTTCTCGTCCTCGAGGACGAGAACGACGTCCGGGATTTCCTGAGCGTGTCGCTGGTCCAGTACGGCGCGGAAGTGTCGGCCTTTGCCACCACCGCGGAGGCGCTTCAGGCCCTCGAGGAGCAGCGCCCGCACGTCCTGGTGAGCGACATCGGGATGCCCGGCGAGGACGGCTACGACTTCATCCGCCGCGTGCGCGCGCTGGGCCCTGAGCGCGGAGGACAGACGCCGGCCGCCGCCCTCACCGCCCACGCCAAGGGAGAGGACGGCGCGCGCGTGCTCACCGCCGGCTTCCAGGTGCACCTCGCCAAGCCGGTGCAGCCCGCGGAGCTCGCGAGCGTCATCGCGAGCCTGGCCGGCCGCCCGACCGTCCCCGCCTGATTCCCAGGCAATTTAGGGGTGTCGGAAGAGCTTCACCCCTGCCGCTCGCTCCCAGCGAAGCTCCTCGCTCGCTGCCGGCGGCGCATTTCCCGGCTGCGCCGACGCTTCGCGCTTGACACGCGCGTGAGCAGGTCCGCATAATTTTGCTCGGGTAGACCATGGAGAGAACCGATCCCGCGAGCAGCGAAGACGTCAAGCGCATGGTCCAGGATCTGGGCTCGACCATCCAACGCACGCTCGCCGAATCCCCGCAGATCGCGCACTGCCTGAATCGCATCAAGGCCGAGGGCTACGACGTCTCCCTCGTGCTCGAGGCGACCATCGGGTTCAACAAGACCGGCAGCCGCGAGACGGCCGAGGTGTCGACCTTCGACTTCAAGGTCGAAAAGAACGATCCCGCCCCGGTGCGCATGACCCCGCTGGACAAGAAGTTCCTCCGCTCGCTGAAGATCTCGGTAGAAGAGACCGAAGAGTAGGCTCGTCTCCCGTGGAGAACGGGCGCGGTCGGAGCGCACGTGCTCAGGGCGGTCCGATTCATTTCATGCGGCGCAAGGGGCCCCACCCTTGCGATCAATAGCAAGGAACGCGCCCTTCCGCGCGAGCTTTCTCCGACGCGCGCCCGCTTTCATCGCAACGATTTCCTGCTCGCCGAGTGCGAGCCGGTAACCGCCGCGCTATTCGGTCGAGAGCACGGACAGAGTTGATTGGCCGGCGATCGGTCGCGGACGCGGGGCGCGCTTCGCCCGAGCGACTTGAAGTCAAACTGCTGGGGAGCGAGGGGAAGCGACGACCCGCGTTCGCGACCGCCGCCGACTGGAGTCCACTCGGGGGAAAGCGCGCGAAACGTGGTGCTCCGGCGCGCTCAGTACGTCCTGGGGTTCAGGGCTTCCTTGCCCGCGTAGCGGGCCATCGGGCCCAGCTCCTCTTCGATCCGGAGAAGCTGGTTGTACTTCGCCACGCGGTCGGTGCGGGAGGCGGACCCGGTCTTGATCATTCCGCAGTTGGTGGCCACCGCGAGGTCGGCGATGGTCGTGTCCTCGGTCTCGCCGCTGCGGTGGCTCATGATCGACGTGTAGCCGGCGCGCGAGGCGAGAGCCACGCAGTCGAGGGTCTCGGTCAGCGTCCCGATCTGATTGACCTTCACCAGCACCGAGTTCGCGATTCCCTCGCGGATGCCGCGGGCGAGGATCTCCGGGTTGGTCACGAACAGGTCGTCGCCCACGAGTTGCACGCGATCCCCGATCGCCTCGGTGAGCGCCTTCCACGCCGGCCAGTCCCCTTCGCCGACGCCGTCCTCGATGGACACGATCGGGTACGCCTTCACCCACGCCTCGTACATCGCGACCATCTGGTCGGGGGACTTCACCGCGCCGCCGGACTTCTTGAAGACGTACTTCTTTCCCTCGTGGAACTCGCTCGCCGCGACGTCGAGGGCGAGGGAGATCTGCGTCCCTGCCTTGTAGCCCGCGGACTTGATGGCGTCGAGGATCAGCTCCAGCGCTTCCTCGCTGCTTTTCAGATCGGGGGCAAAGCCCCCCTCGTCGCCGACCGCGGTCGCCAGCTTCTTCTTCTTGAGGATGGCCTTCAGGTGATGGAAGACCTCGACGCCCATGCGCAGCGCCTCCGCGAAGCTGTCCGCGGCGTGGGGAACGATCATGAACTCCTGGGGGTCGAGGGTGTTGTCCGCGTGCGCGCCGCCGTTCACGATGTTCATGAACGGAACGGGCAGCGTACGGGCGCCGACCCCGCCGACGTAGCGATAGAGGGGCTGGCCCGTGGAGTCCGCGGCCGCGCGCGCCACCGCGAGCGACACCGCAAGGATCGCGTTCGCGCCCAGCCGGCTCTTGTTGGCGGAGCCGTCGAGGTCGATCATCAGCTGGTCGATCAATGCCTGGTCGGTCGCGTCCTCGCCGAGGATTTCGCCCGCCAGCGCGTCGTTGACCGCCGCCACCGCCTTGTCCACGCCGCGCCCCAGCCAGCGCTTCTTGTCGCCGTCCCGGAGCTCGACCGCTTCGCGCTCGCCGGTGGACGCGCCGGAAGGAACGGCGGCGCGCCCGCGGGACCCATCTTCGAGGACCACCTCCGCCTCGACGGTGGGATTGCCCCGGCTGTCCAGCACGGACCGGGCGAACACGGATTCGATGCCGCTCATGCGCTCTCCTGACCCGCGGCCTGCGGGTCGACGTAGATGTCTTCGCCCGGCGTGACCACGACCACTCCGGCCTCGGAGACGGTGTGGCGGCGGCGGTCCTCGTTGGGGTCGTAGCCGACGACGCTGCCTGCGGGCAGCTCGCAGTCACGGTCGATGATCGTCTTCCGGATCCGCGAGCGGCGATGGATGACCGAGTTGGGCATGACGATGGAGTCCTGGATGTCGCAGTACGAGTGCACGCGCACGTTGGGGGACAGGATGCTGCGCTGCACCTTGCTCCCCGAGACGATGCATCCCATCGACACGAGGGACCCCGTGGCCTCGCCGCGCCGCAGCTCCTCGTCGAACACGAACTTCGCCGGGGGAAATTGCGGCTGGTACGTGCGCAGAGGCCATTCCGGATCGTAGAGGTTGAACACGGGATCGACCTGGATCAGGTCCATCGAGGCGTCGTAGTAGGCGTCGAGAGTTCCGACGTCGCGCCAGTACTTCGACGCCTTCTTGTTCTCGTCCCAGAAGAGATGGGCGAACACGCGCTCGCCGCTGGCGACGAGCTTGGGAATGATGTCGCGGCCGAAGTCGTGGGTCGTCCCTTCCTCGGCGTCCTTGGCCAGCTCGCGCACGAGCACGTCGGTGTCGAAGATGTAGATCCCCATCGAGCCGAGGGCGTAATCGGGGTTCCACGGGGACGGGGTTGCCGTGGCCGGCTTCTCCTGGAATCCGACGATCCGGCTGTCGTCGTCGACCTGCAGGATGCCGAACCGCCGCGACTCGGCGGTGGGGATCTCGATCGCGCCCACGGTCAGCACCGCGCCCCGCGCGATGTGGACGTCCAGCATCTTCCCGTAGTCCATCTTGTAGATGTGATCGCCGGACAGCACGATCACCCACCTCGGGCGCTCACGCTCGAGCGAGTACAGGTTCTGGTAGACGGCGTCCGCGGTGCCGAGGTACCAGTTCTCTCCCACTCGCTTCTGGGGCGGAAGGATCTCGACGAACTCCCCGAGCTCGGTGTTGACGATGCTCCAGCCCATGCGGACGTGGCGGTTCAGGCTCTGCGCCTTGTACTGACTCACGATGAAGATCTTCCGGAGCCCCGAGTTCACGCAGTTCGACAGCGTGAAGTCGATGATGCGGTACGGGCCCCCAAAGGAGACGGCCGGTTTCGCGCGGTCCTTGGTCAGCGGGTAGAGACGCTCGCCGGCGCCGCCCGCCAGCAGCACCGCGACGACGTCGCGCAACAGGAGGACGTTCACGCGGGCAGTCCCTTCCGCCACGCGCCGACCATCTCGACTACCTTGCGGGACGTGGTCTCGATGCGGCCCCAGTCCCCCGCCGCCACCGCCTTGCGATCGACCAGGCTGCCTCCGAGCCCGAACCCGGCCGCCCCCGCATCGAGGTACGCGCGTATGTTCCCGAGGTCGACTCCGCCCGTCGGCATCAGCTTCAGGAACGGCAGCGGCTCGAGCAGGGCCTTCAGGTGGGCCGGTCCGCCGAAAGACGACGCGGGGAAGATCTTGACGACGTCAACCCCGGCACGATGGCAGGTCATTGCCTCCGTCGGGGTTACTCCGCCCATGGAGGACATGAGTCCAAGCACCTTGGCTTCCGCGAGCACGTCGGGATCGTAGTGCGGCGACACCGCGAACCGGGCCCCGGCGGCCGCCGCGCTCGTCACCTGGTCGGGCCGGATGATCGAGCCCACGCCGACCAGCGCGCCCTCTTCACGGGCCAGGCGCTCGACGGCGGAAAGGGCGCCGGGCACGGTCAGGGTGATCTCGAGCAGGCGGATCCCGCCGCGCAGGCACGCCATCCCCGCGGCCGTCGCCTGATCCGCGGTTTCCGTCCGGATCACGGCAAAGGCGCGCAGATCCAACACCAACGACAACAAGGGATGGGTAGGCATGGAGATGGAGTCGGCGCCCGATTTTACAACACGTTACGATCCGCCGGCTCCCCGCCCGTCCGTTTCTGTTGACACTCGATAAGGCCCCTGTTAGCGTCAAACCTGCCCGTCATCCTCATGGCGGGTTTCCTGGAGGCGGTACGTGAGGAAAGCCGTGACGGTCGGCGGGCTCCTCGTCCTGGCGCTCACGCTGGCTCCTTCGCCGGTCCGCGCCGCTGCACTGAACGGCGGAGTTCTTGGCTGGGTGGAGGACACCCACGGGGCGCCCGTTTCGGGCGCGGTGATCTCACTGTTCCGCGGCGGATCGGGCGGAGCCGGCCTCGTCACGCTGAGTGACAGCGCGGGCCGCTTCTTCCTCCCGTCGCTGCCCGCGGGCTCGTACACGCTGCGCGCGCTGCGCACAGGTCACGGGCCGGCGCCGATGCGGCAGGTCGTGGTGCTCCCGAACCAGGATGCCACCTTTACCGTGAGCCTGACGCCGCTCGGCGATGCCGTCGCCCGCACCAGCGCCGTGAAGGCGAGGTCGGCGGAAGAGGTGGAGCGCGAGACGAAGTGGATGCTCCGCCACAAGCGCCGCTCCGTGCTCGAGGCGCGCGGGCAGCAGACCGAGCAGGAAGGCGACCAGCCAGAGCAGGCGCGCCTCCTCGCCTCTTTCCTTCCCGATCTGGACGGGACGGTCGAAGTCGTGGCCAGCCCTTCGGCGATGGGCGTGGGTCCCGAGGACGATCGTGAGCCCGGCAGCCTGAGCGTGGTCCGCCTCAAGGGACGCATCGCGGAAAGCGGGCGATGGACGCTGGGCGGGGTGATGGCCGAGCGCGAGAGCACCACCTGGCGCATGGCCGCCGAATTCGTGCTGGAGCCGATGGAAGGCCACGAGATGCGCGCGGCGTCGGGATACGGCTCGCGCTACGTGCGGGCACAGGAGATCACCGGCGAGGGGCTGCACGATCGGGGCGTGGGGACGCTCGCCGTCGCCGACCGCTGGCAGATCGCCGACGGTGTGACCGCCACCGTGGGAGGCCGCTTCTCCTACATCGGGTTCCTGGGCGACACGAATCACTTCGACCCCAGCGCGACGCTCGAGATCGAGGGCGCGGACAACACGACTTTCCGCGGATCCGTCCACGCGCGCACCGTCGCGCCGGGCGGCGACATCCTCACCCTGGAGACGCTCGCTTCCGCCCCGGCTATGAACTTCGCCGTTCTCGGCCCCGGGCTGCAGGCCGAGCGCTTCACGCGTTACGAGCTCGGCCTCGACCAGCAGCTCGGCAACACGATGATCGGGGCATTCACCTATTTCGAAGTCGTGCGCGATCAGCTGGCGAACGTGTTCGAAGGCGCGCAGGACGAGCGCGCGCTGCGGATCTTCAACGGAGGGAACGCCGCCACCGGCGCCGTCGGCTTGTCCGTCGGACGAGGCTTCGGCGATTCCGTGCGCGGGTCGATGAGCTACACGTACGGCCGCAGCTGGCGGGACATGACGCGCCCGGACGTCCAGGGCGAGCTCGCCGCGCTCGGCTTCGGCGACGGCAACTTCCACGACCTGGCCGCCCGCGTCGAGACCAACTTCGAAGGCACGGATACACGCGTGGTGGCCTACTACCGGTTGAACCGCATGATGCCCGATGTCGAAGAGCCCACCCTCGAGCACACGCATCGGCGCTTCGACGTCCAGCTCAGCCAGCGGCTCCCCTTCCTCGGCGCCGTCACTCGCGCGGACTGGAACTTCCTCCTTGCCGTCCGCAATCTTTTCTACGAGACGTCCGAAGGCGCCCTCATGGACGAGGTGGCGGTGGTCAACCCCCCCAAGCGGGTTCTCGGCGGCATCTCCGTCCGTTTTTGAGTCCTCGGCCGCGGGCCGACTCACTCCAGCTTTCCGGATTGTTATCCCTTTCGATGGATCCAACGCGTGGGATCCGCCCCTAAATCACTCGAATCAAAGGTGTTTGCCCCGGGCACGGGCGGCACGCGGATTGCTCTCATCCGGCGGATGGGCCTCGCCTGCCCGCTGATCCAATGAACGCCTCGCGCCTGAAGAATGCCGCCGTGCTCGGGATTGCCCTCGTCCTGGGCTCCCTCGGCATCTACAACATCTTCCTCAAGGCGACGTGGACGCTGATGGACGACGGCGTCTTCTGGAAGCAGGGCCCGCAAGGCCTGTACGCGGCACGCGTCGCGGCGGGCGGCCCGGGCGACAAGGCCGGCGTGCGGATCGGCGACACGGTGCTCGCCATCGACGGCGAGGAGGCTCTCTCCCCCGCCGACCTTGCGGCACGGCTGGCCAGCAAAGGGGCGGGCGAGCAGCTGACCTACTCGCTGCTGCGCGCGGACGAACGGCGCGCGGTCGCGGTGAACGTGAGCCCTCTCTCCAAGGGGAACGTCACCCTTTTCTACTACCTGTCGCTGGTCGGATTCTTCAGTTTGCTCGTCGGCACGATCGTCATGCTGCGCCGGCCGCCCGACCGCGCCGCGCTGCACTTCTACGCGATCTGCCTGCTGTTCTTCCTGATGTACTCCACGTCTTACACGGGCAAGCTCAATTTCGCGGACTGGACCCTGCTGTGGGCCGACCATCTCGCGATCCTGTTCCTACCCGTCGCCTTCCTGCACTTCTGCCTGTCCTTCCCCGAGCGCCGGCTGTCCCGCGTCCGGGCGTGGATGATCCCCGCCGCCTACATGCCCGCGCTCGGCCTCGCCGGAGCCGCGGTGGCGACGCAGGTGCTGTTCGCCGCCACCGACAACCGCGAGGCGCTGTGGCGGATCACCGCCGCCATCGACCGCTGGAAGCCGCTGTACTTCGGCGCGCTCTTCGCGATCTCGTTCGCGACGCTGCTCGACTCGTACCGCAAGACGCGCAGCCTGACCGCGCGCAAGCAGATGAAGTGGCTGGTCTGGGGCACGGGGATGGGCGTGCTGCCCTTCTTCCTCTTCTACGCCATCCCCTTCGGGCTCGGGCGCGAGCCGCAGCTGGCGATGGAGCTCGCGGGGTACATTCCGCTCGCGCTCATCCCGCTGTCGCTGGCCTACGCGGTGGTGAAGCACCGGCTGATGGACGTCGAGCTCATCTTCCGCCGCACGCTCGTGTACATCCTTGCCATCGCCGCCATCGTCGGGATGTGCCTGCTCGTCGTCAACCTCTTCGAGATCGTCCTCGCGCAGGACCACGAGCCGCACGTCACGATCATCGCGATCCTGTCCACGCTGGTGGTCACGCTGCTCTTCACGTCGGTGAAGAACCGCGTGCAGGAGGGTATCGACCGGCTCTTCTACCGCGAGCGCTACAACTCGCGGCGCGTGCTGCTGCGCATGTCGCAGGACCTGAACGCCGATCTCGACCTCGCGCGCATGGCGGAGCGGCTCCTCGGCGGCGTGGACGCGGCCCTCGGCGTGAGCGCGCTGGCCCTTTTCCTTCCCGACGAGAACAACCGCGGGTTCTTCATCTTCCGCAGCATCGGATGCGCCAGCGGGACGGGCGGGGTGCACCTCCCCGCCGACGGCCCTCTCGTCCGGAGACTGGCCGGCGGCGAGCCCGTGCACGCGGAGGCGGTCACGGAGACGTTCCCCGAGGCGGGCGCGCTCGATCTCTCGTACTTCTTCCCCTGCCGCGTGAAGGGCGAAACGATCGCGATCCTGGGCGTCGGCCGCAAGAACGGCTTCGAGCCGCTCAACAGCGAAGAAGTCGACCTGCTGCAGGCGTTGTCCGGCCAGGCGGCGACGGCGTTCATGAACGGGCGGCTGTACCACAGCCTGCGCGAGAAGGCGGACGAGCTCCAGGGGCTGACGGAGTACAACGAGAACATCCTCGAGAGCATGGACTCCGGCATCCTGGTGCTCGACCTCGACGGCCGGATCGTGCGCTGGAACCGCGCGATGGAGACACTGTTCGGGGCGCCCCGCGCGGACGTCCTTGGCCGCACGCTAGACGAGGTCTTCCCCGCCGCGTTCCTCGACGCCCTCCGGAGCAGCCTCGTGCTCGGACGCCACGAGGAGACGGCCAGCATCTACAAGCTGAACCTGCCCGCTGCCGACGGGCGCGCCCTGCGGGTGAACGTCTCCGTCGTGCCCTTCCAGGTCGGCCGGGGGGAGCGCCAGGGCACGATCCTGATCCTGGACGACGTCACCGTGCGCATGCGCCTCGAGCAGCAGCTGCAGCACTCCGAGAAGATGGCTTCGGTCGGGCTGCTCGCCGCCGGCGTCGCCCACGAGGTGAACACGCCGCTCACCGGGATCTCGTCCTACACCCAGATGCTGCGCGAGCGCATCGAGAAGGACGATCCGCGCGCGGACCTGCTGGAGAAGATCGAGAAGCAGACCTTCCGCGCGGCCAAGATCATCAACAACCTGCTGAACTTCTCCCGCGCCGCGGGGTCGGAGTTCGAGCCCTTGGACGTGAACCGCGTGCTGCTCGACGTCGTCTCCCTCGTCGAGCACCAGCTCGACGCCTCGCGCATCAAGCTCGTGCGGGAGATGGCCATCGACCTGCCGGTGGTCCGCGGCAACGAGAACCGGCTGCAGCAGGTCTTCTTCAACCTGATCCTGAACGCGCGCGACGCGATGCCCAGCGGAGGCTGGCTCACCCTGGCCACCCGGGCCGACGACGACGCGGTGGTGGTCGAGATCCGCGACACCGGCACCGGCATCAAGCGCGAGGACATCAAGCGGATCTACGATCCGTTCTTCACCACCAAGGGCATCGGGCGCGGCACGGGGCTGGGCCTCTCCGTCTCCTACGGGATCGTGCAGGAGCACGGCGGCGCGATCTTCGTGGACAGCGCGCCCGGGCAGGGCACCACCTTCCAGATCGCGCTTCCCCCGATGGAAGCCCAGGAAGCGGCCCGGCGATGAACCGCGAGTCGATCCTCGTCATCGACGACGAGGAGGTGATGCGCGACGTGATGAGCACCCTGCTCGGCGAGGCCGGGTATCGCGTCACCCTGGCCAGCGACGGCGCCGAGGGATTGGCCCTTGCGCGCAAGGGCTCGTTCGACGCCGCCATCGTCGACGTGATGCTGCCCGAGATCGGCGGCCTCGAAGTCCTCGAGGAGATCAAGAAGTCCGATCCCGACCTCGTCGTGCTGATGATCACCGCCTACGCGTCGGTGGAGACGGCGATCCAGGCCATCAAGAAGGGCGCCTTTGACTACGTCACCAAGCCCTTCAAGCACGAGGAAGTCCTCAACATCCTCCGCAACGCTCTCAACCAGCGGCGGCTGCAGGACGAGAACCGCGACCTGCGGCTCGCTTTGCGCGACCAGGGACGCTTCGCCAACATCGTCGGCAAGAGCCCGCGCATGGAGCAGGTGTTCAGCCTCATCTCGCAGGCCGCGCCGTCGCGGTCCACCATCCTCGTGGTCGGGGAGAGCGGGACAGGCAAGGAGCTGGTGGCCAAGGCCATTCACTCCCACAGCAATCGAGCGGACAAGGCCTTCATCGTCGTGAACTCCGGAAGCCTGCCCCACGACCTGCTGGAGTCGAACCTGTTCGGCCACGTGAAGGGCGCCTTTACCGGCGCCGTCTACGCCAAGAAGGGGCTGTTCGAGCTCGCGGACAAGGGCACGCTGTTCTTCGACGAGATCGGCAACATCCCGCTCGAGACGCAGGCCAAGCTGCTGCGCGTGATGCAGGAGCGCGAGTTCATGCGCCTCGGCGGCACGGAGACGGTGAAGGTGGACGTCCGGCTCGTCGCCGCCACGAACATCGACCTCCGTCGCGCGGTGGAAGACGGGCGCTTCCGCGAGGACCTGTTCTACCGCCTGAACGTGATCGCGGTGCAGTTGCCGGCGCTGCGCCAGCGGAAAGAGGACATCCCCGCCCTCGTCGCCCACTTCGTGGAGCGATACGCGCGCGAGAATGACAAGCCGGTCCGTGGCGTTACCCCCGACGGGCTTCAGACCCTGATGGACTACGACTGGCCCGGCAACGTCCGCGAGCTCGAGAACGTGATCGAGCGCGGCGTCGTGCTCACCACCGCGGCCGAGATCACCCGCGAGCTGATCCCCGACCATGTCCGCAGCGCGCCGAGCTTTCACGTCCCGCACGTGAGCGTGCCCCCGGAAGGGATCAACCTCCGGGACGTCATCGCGAGCTTCGAGCGGCGGCTGATCGAGTCGACGCTGGAGACGACCGGCGGCGTGCAGAAGGAAGCGGCCCGCCTCCTCGGCCTGAAGCCCACGACCCTCAACGAGATGATCAAGCGGTACAACATCCTGCTGCCCCGCGACCGGGACCGCGAGCGCCGCCCGCGCGAAGCGGAAGAGCCGACCGAAAAGCCCACGCCGGCCTGACCCCGCCTTTCATCGCCCCCGCGCCCTCAAGTACCATTCAGCCATGGCCTTCCAGGGCTCGCTCGCCGAGCTGCACCTCCCGGACATCATCCAGCTCATCAGCGTCAGCGGGAAGTCCGGCGTGTTCCACCTCGCGGATGGGCCGCACCACGGGCAGATCTACCTCCACGACGGCAAGATCGTGCACGCGGAGATCGACGGCGCGGCGGGCGAGGAGGCAGTGTACGCGCTGGCCATCTGGAGCCAGGGGGACTTCAAGTTCGAGCCCGGGGTCCCCACGGAGCTGCGGACCATCTCCAAGAGCAATACGAACCTGCTCATGGAGGCGGCGCGCCGCCTCGACGAGTGGCGGGTGCTCTCGAAGAAGATCCCGTCCACGGACCACGTTCCCGAGTTCGTGGTCCAGGAGCATCGCGAGGGACAGATCAACCTGAACACCGGCGAATGGCTGATCCTGTCGAAGATCGACGGGCAGCGCAGCATCAAGGAGATGGCGGTCGCGAGCGGGCTCTCCGTGTTCGACGTGGCCAAGATCCTTTACGGTCTCGTGGCGACGAGCCTCATCCGCCTGCGCGATCCCGGTCCCGCCCTCGCCCGGGCCGCTGCCGCCGCTGCCCGCCCCCAATCGGGTCCCGCTGCGAGCGCCGGTGGCCCCACTGTGCCCACGGTTCCTCCTGCTGCCGGGGCTCATGGTGGGGACACGACGGCGGGACCTTCCGCGCCGCCGGCACCGCCGCCGGCACCGCCGCCGGCGCGGGTCGTGCCGGTCGCGGCCACCAACGCGAACCACGAGCTGCTGGCCAAGCTCGACCGCATGCGTGACGTCTGCAAGAGCGCCCTCGGCCCCGTCGGTGAGAGCGTGGTCAACAAGCATTACCTGAAGGCGAAGGCGGACCTCGAAGCGGGCGGCGGTTTCGAGGCCATCCAGGAAGCGATGACGCAGATCGCGCGCGCGTCGTCGATCCTCAAGGGCCCGGAGACGCGCGACACGCTTCTCGAGCAACTGAAGGCTGTCCGTTAACCGGCCGCGGATGCATCCCGGCTCGCTTCGCTGCGCCTCGCGATCCGGGCGCCTCCATGGCCGGGTACGTGCGTGAAGGAGCCGCCTAGAGTCGGCTCTATCGGTCTGTCTGTCGTCGCGGTCCTGGCTCTCGTCGCGCTCACGTTCGTCGCCTGGTTCGCGGCGACCCCCGTGGCCCCGCCCGCGTGGATCCCGCTCGCGGCAGCGCTCGGCGTGGCGGCCTGGCGGTCCCGGGCGATGGGATTCACGGTTCCGCGTCCTTCGCGGGCGACCGTGGCCTGTCTGGTTCTCGCTTTCGCGTACCGCGTCCCCGCGCTGCTGGAGCCGTGGGGCTGGGTGAACCGCGATGGCGCCTACGGGGCATTCGTAGGCATACATCTGCGCGCGGGGCTCCGCCCGGCGCCCATCTTCACCGAGGGGGCGAACTACCAGGGCACGCTGAAGGGGCACATTGCGGCGGCGCTATCGGTGCTGGGATTCGACGACTGGTCGCTACTGATCGTGCTGGCGGGGATCGTGCTGTCGCTGGTCTCCGTGGTGGCGGGGATGGCGCTGGCGCGCCGCATCGGAGGACCGAGCGCGGCGGTGATCACGGGCCTGTACCTTGCCCTGCCCCCGCGCTTCCTGGCCGTCTTCTCGCTGAACTCCGTCGGGCAATATGTGGACGTGCTGGCGCTCGGCGGCGCCGCGTTGGCGCTCATCGGCACGACGCCGGCGCCGGTTACGGACTCGAAGGGCGATACGCTCGGCAGCCCCGGAAATCCGGCTGACGACCGGGCTCGGGCCGCGGCGATCTCCGCCGCTGCCGGCTTTCTGCTCGGCGCCGCGTTCTGGCAGCAGCCCGTTGCGCTGTCCTTCATCATTGCCGGCTTCGCCGCCCTCGCCTTGCGAGGAGACCGCGGGCGCGGCGTCGCGTGGGCTTCCGCCGGGTTCGCGGTCGGCGTGCTCCCGGTGATCCTCTGGAATGCGCAGAACGACTGGGCGAGCGGCGACATCATGGGCCGCGACCCCTCGGAGCTGCGCGCGCAGGCGGACGCCCTGCCACGACTCCTACGGCGCACGCTGACGATTTCCTTCCCCATCCTGGCCGGAGTCGCGCCGGGGCATCCCTGGGCCGAGGTCGCGCTCGTGAGGATGGCGGCGGTCGCGCTGATCCCGGCCGCTCTCCTCCTGTATCTCGGCGTGGAGGGGAGGCGCATTGCGGCATCCCTGCGCGCGCGCGTAACGCCGGCAGCGCTGTTGCCGGTCCTGCTCCTGATCGCGACCGTTGCCTTGTCCTGGGCCGCGGCGTCGGGCAAGGTGTACTGGCGCCCCCGCTACCTCTTGCCCGTGGTGGCGGCGACGGCCATCCATCTCGGCGTAGCCCTCGCGTGGCTGTGGGGACGCTCGCGGGCCGCCGCGGGCGCGATCGTCGCCGCGTTGCTCACCCTCAACGTCGCCGGCCTCGCGTTCCCGCCCGGCGACGGAACGACGCCGCGGCTGTTTGCCGGGGCCGAGATCGCGGCGCCCTACGAGCACCTCGTCGAGTCGCTGGAAGAGAAGAACATCCGCACCGGGTACAGCGACTTCACGCTGTCGGCGCCGGTGACGATGTTCACGGGAGAGCGGATCATCCTGTCGTCGCGGCTGGGACCGACTCCCGCCTACGAATCGGCGTACCACTCGGAGACGGTTGCCAGCCGCGGGCCGGACGCTTATGTCCTCCGCTCCAACGACGATCCCAAAGCGTTCGCGGCGGTTCTCGACTCGCTCGGCGTGACCTACGAGTTCGATCTCGACCCGGTGCCCATCTTCTACCGGCTGTCGCGGCGGGTCGCTGTGGAAGAGGTGGCCGGGTTCCGCGATGGAGGGGGAGGGATGGAAGAACCGGACGACCAATGACGCAAGCCGCCGGCTAGCCTCCGGATGTCACGGAACCGACTCGTTCCGGAGCAGCCATCATCCCGCCGCGGCCTCGATGAGTGCGCGATATCGGTCGAGCACGACGTCCCAACGATACTGCGTCTCGACGTAGCGGCGGCCGCTCGCGCCCAGCCCGCGGCGCAGGCCTTCGTCGGTGACGAGCAGGTCCAAGGCAGCCACGAACTCGTCAGCATCGCCGTAGAAAAGACCGGCGTTTCCGCGTAGGCAGTGGTCCTTGAGGACGGCGGACCGCGCGTTGACCAGCCCCGGAACACCGGCGGCAAAGGCCTCGAGCAGCACGATGGAGAGGCTCTCGTAGGGGCTCGAACACACAACGACGTGCGCGCCCGCCATCGCCGCCTGCTTGTCGTCGTCGGACAGGAACCCCAGGTAACGGAGGCCGGGCACAGCCGGCAGCTCCATGGCAAGCGAACCGATGAGGACGAGACCCGCGGCGCCGCCGCCGGCCCGATACGCGGCGTAGTGCGCGATCATCTCCGCGCAGCCCTTCCCGGCGTCGATGCGCCCCGCGTACAGCGCGTACCGCGGTGGAAGCTCGTGCCGCTGGCGGAACGCCAGCCCGCTCGCCACACGCGCGACGGGCATGTCGATCCCGATCCCCGCCACCGCCGCCGCGCGATCGGCAACGTCGAAGCGCGACCGCACCAGCGCTTCCTCGGGCGCGGTCAGGAACGCCAACGCGCGCGGCCGAGCGAACATCTCGTCGTAGATCGAGAACCGCAGCGGCGGCTCGTCGTGGGTCGTGGGAACCAGCACCGATCGTGCGGGGGCCGCCTTCAACCCCCAGTAGGTCGGGTAGTACAGATAGGTGAAGAAGACCACGGCGTGAAAGCGATCGGCCTCGGCGGCGAGGGCGTCCACCAGCGCGGGCACTTCCGGCCCTTGCCGCCGCAGCCATTCGATCTCGTCGTCGCGGGTCCGCGGGCCTCGATACAGCGGCTCCGAGAAGGCATTGAAGGCGTCGAGATCGCGCTCCGCCACGGTTGGAAAGCGCCGGACCTCGACCCCGTTCACATCCTGCGTTCCCGCGGGCAGGGCGTTGCGCCAGGTCACGTAGTCCAGGGCGCAGCTGGTGAAGACCGTCACCCGATAGTCGCCGACCAGGCGCTCGGCGATCGCACGCGCCAGCGACTCCGATCCGCCGGTGATCTCGGGGCCGTAACGCTGGATGACAAAGGCGACCGCGGGTCGGTTACCCGCGCTCACGGGGACACATACCCGCGTAACGCGGATTCGACGGCCGCGGGGGAAAAGGCCTCCAACCGGCGCCGCTGGCCGGCCAGCACCGCGGCCCGCAGCTCGCGGTCCGTGGCCAGCCGATACGCCATCTCCGCCACCTCGTCCAGCGGCTCGTCGTCGAACTGCACGCCTGCGGCGCCGAGCGTGTGCGGCACCGCCGACGACCGCCGGGCGAGGACGGGCACGTCCATCAGCATGGCCTCTACCAGCGGCACGCCGAACCCTTCATGCGCGCTCATGGAAACGAACACGTGCGCGCGGGCGTAACACGCCAGCAGCTCCCGGTGGGTGACGTGCCCGGTGAAGACAACCTCCGCCGCCGTGAATCCGAGCTCGTACAGGAGCGACTGCAGCGCGTCCGCGTATCCGCGCGTGCGGGGGCCCTTCCCCACCAGCACGAGCCGGATGTCTGGGGAGACGAATCGCTTCCAGCAGGCGGCCATCCGGATTAGGTCATCGTGACGCTTGTTGGGTGCTATGCGGCCGACGTACAGCACGTTGGTGCGGCCATCGCCGAGCATCCGCATCAGCACCGGGTCCGGCGCCTCGCGGTAGCGGTCGAAGTCGAGGTAGATGGGGAGCACGCCGGTGCTGGCGAAGCCGGCCACTTCCAGCTCCCGGCGGTTGTACTCGCTGTCCCCGAGGCCAAGATGCGTCACGCCCGCCAGCGACGGCAGCTCGCTCCGGCCGAGGGCGCAGATGCGCGCCATCTCGGGGTCCCACGCGCTGAAGAACTCCGGCGGCGTGATGTTGTGATGGATGACCACGCGCCGGCCGGGATGTCCGGCGAGCGCGGCGGTGAGCGGCGAGGGGAGCGCGTAATGGAGGATCACGGTGTCGGCAGCCGTGGCCGGAGGACCGGGCCAGCGCTCGCCGTCGGCTTCGAGGTCCTCGTCCAGCTGAAGGGCGACCACGTCCGCGTCATGACCCCACCGCCGGAACGCATCGCGCATCAACCGCGCGGAATCGCCGATGGCGTCACCCCGATGGAGCGCCGGCACCCACTGGTCGATCCTCAGGACAGCACCGGCGCCAACCGCTCCAGCAGCAACGCTCCGAAGTCGACCGCGCGCAGCGAGGCCATCGCCCGTTCCTGCGTGGCCAACACCGAGCCGCGGAGGGCATCGTCGGTCAGCACGCGGTCGACGAGCGCGGCCACCGCCATCGGCTCCTTGTCGGCGAGGAGGATCCCGCCGCCGCGGAGCGTTTCCGCCACCGCGCCCGCGTCGTAGGCGACGACGGGCAGGCCGAACACCATCGCCTCCTGCAGCGGAACGCCGAACCCCTCGTGCTCGGACAGGCACAGGAAGAGGTCCGACACCGCGTAGCAGGCCATCAGCTCGTCGTGCTCGACGTGGCCGGTGAAGACGACTTCGTCCAGACGCAGCTCCCGCACCAGCTCGTCGAGGCGCGTGAAGTATCGCTCGTGTCCGCGGTGGTCGCCGGCGAGGATCAGGCGGCTGCGCGGGTTGAACAACTTCTGGTAGGCGGCGAACACGCGGATGAGGTCGTCGATCTTCTTGTTCGGGATCATGCGCCCGACGAAGAGGATATTCGTGCGGCCGTCCTCGTAGAGCGCCCGTGTCACGGGAGACGGCGGCGCCGCGTAGACGTCGAGGTCGAGCACGATCGGCAGCACGCCCGTGCGCTGGAAGCCTGCCGCTTCGAGCTCGCGCCGGTTGTACTCGCTGTCGCCGAGGCCCAGCTCCGTACGCGGGGCGAACGCGGCCAGCTCGCGGCGCCCGTGGTAGCAAAGGCCGGCGAGGTGCGGGTGGAACCCGAGGAAGAAGTGCGCAGGCGTGATGTTGTGGTAGATCGCCACCAGCCGATCGCGAGCGTGGAAGACGAGGCGCCCCGCGGCGCTGCCGATCGAGAAGTGGAAGAGCGCGACGGTCTCCGGTGACGAGACAGACGCGTATTCCCACAACGGGCGGGCCAGGTGCGCCATGCGGGGATGCACGCCCTCGGCAAAGATGTCGGACTCGAAGCCGGCTGCGCGGAGCTGCTTCTGGATCGCCAGCGCCTCGTTGCCGATGGCGTCGCCGTAGGAAAGCGCGGCGAGGACCTGGTGCACGCGCCGCGGCGCGGCGCTCACCTTGGCGCCTCGAAGCCGGGCACTACTCGGGCGGCCGGCGGCCTTCCAGGACGAGCTCCTCCAGCGTCTTGTTGCGCCGGGCCTGGAATTCCGCGCGCGCCTGCATCTGCAGGGCGCGTTGCTTGAGGTCCTGCACCTCGAGGCTCAGGCGGGTGAGCTCCAGGGTGAGGTTGTGCAGGACGTGCGCATACGCGGTGTTCAGCTCCGACTGCCGCGACAACGCCGCGATGACCGGCGTCGGGTTCCAGAACAGTTTCTGCACCGGCCGGAGGAGCCGCCGGATCGTCTCCAGCGCGGAGCCACGGCTGCTGCGGTACATCGTGTCGGGATCGAACGTGTAGTTCCAGCGGCTCGGCGCCTCGAGGATCTCTGACAACAGGCCGGACTTGAGGTCGTGCGGCTCGAGCACGGGATGGAGCGGGTGCGCGGCGATCTCCGCGACCTCGGCGTCGGTCAGCAATCCCGCGCGCTTCTTCTCCGCGATGCGCTCGCGCAGCTCGCGAATGACCTTCTCGACGTCGACGGAAGCGTCCTCGATGCGAAAGGTCACCGGCCGATCGGCATCGGGATGCCGGATGCGGTGTACACGATGAGGACGATGGCGGCGGCCCACAGGAAGACCGTCAGCAGCAGGGGCCGATCGGTGAGGAGGATGTCGGTCGGCGAGCCGCCCTGCTCCTTCTGGTGCACGAGGTAAAGATAGCGGAAGATCCCGTACAGGACGAAGGGGATCGTCCAGGCCAGCCGGTCCGTCTGGTACTTGGCCACCGTGTCCGGGGCCAGGGTGTAGAACGCGTACGCAGTGAGGGTGGACGCCGTCACCACCGAGATCATCTGGTCCAGCAGGTACGGGCTGTATTCCGACAGCGCCTTGCGATGGTCGGCCGCCCCGGCGCTCAAGGTCACGATCTCGTGGCGGCGCTTGGCCAGGGCCAGGAAGAGCGCGAGGAGCAGCGTGCAGACCAGCAGCCATTCGCTGATCACGACGCCGATCGCCACCGCTCCCGCCACCGCGCGCAGCACGAAGCCGAGGCTGATGCAGAGCACGTCGAGGATGACCGCGTCCTTCAGATAGAACGAGTACAGGAGATTCAGGACCAGGTACGCGACCGCGCACGCCGCGAACAACGGCCCGAGAAGGAGCGACGCGCCGGCGGAGGCAAAGGCGAGCCCGATCGCCATCCAGGCCGCCGCCCGCCGCGGCAGCGCGCCGCGCGCGATCGGGCGCAGCCTCTTCACCGGATGCAGGCGGTCGCGCTCGAAATCGGCGACGTCGTTCAGCAGGTAGACGGTGCCGGAGAGCGCGCAGAACAGGACAAAGGCGAGGACCGCGCGGCCGAGCGGCTCCGCCTCGAAGAGGTGCTTGGACAAAGCCAGCGCCGCGAACACGGCGAGGTTCTTCGTCCACTGGTGCGGCCGCAACGAAGTCCAGCCCGCGCGCAGCACGCTCGAAGACGCCGCGGGGACAGCGGTAGCCGCGGTCACCACGTCCGCGGCTCGATCCGGATCAGAAGCTCTTGACGGCCTCGTCTTCGTGATCGTAGGTCTCGAAGACGGTGAGCAGCTTCGTGATCGACAGGAGGTCCTGGATCTTCTTCGTCAGGTTGATGAGCTTCAGGCGTCCGCCCTTGCGGCTCACCGTCGTGTAGCAGCGCACGATCTCACCGAGCCCGGCCGAATCGACGTACGGCACGTCGGCCAGGTTCAGCAGGATCTTCGTCTTGCCGCTGTCCACGAGACGGGTCACGGCGTCGCGAAGAGCATCGTCGCCCTCGCCGATCAGGATCTTTCCGTGCAGGTCCAGGATGACGACATCACCGACCGGTCGCTCGACGATCTTCATTTCGCTCAGTTCCTCTTGCTGCGTCAATCATTTACGAGGATCGCTCACGCTACCACAAGCGTCTCTTGGCTGTCAATGAAAGTAGTTCGCCAACGGTAGGGCGGCGGCGCGCGCAGTGCGACGGCGCCCGCTGGGGGGTTTGGGGGGGAGCGAAGCACCATGTCTGACGGCTGACGTTCCCCCCCAACTTGAATATGCTAGCGTGACGCCCCCATGGAAGTCCTCGCGCGCATCCACGCCGCCGCACGCGCCCGGCCCAGGCACATCGTACTGCCGGAAGGCTCGGAAAAGAGGACGGTGCAGGCCGCGGCACTCGCGGTTTCGAGCGGCCTCGCGCGTGTCACCCTGATCGGAGCGCCGGAGGAGGTCCGGCAGGTCGCGGCCGCGAACGGCGTCGCGCTCTCCGGCGTCGAGATCGCCGCCGTGCCTACCGGCCGCGAAGCGGACAACGCGCTCCGGGCTTACCTCGAGCGGGCCGCGCGCCGCGGCGTGACCGTCGAAGAGGGCCGACGGCATCTCGAGGACCCGCTGCTGTGGGCGGCGTCTGGCGTCGCCGCCGGTCATTACGACGGGATGGTCGCGGGCGCGCGTTCGACTACCGCCGAGACGCTGCGGGCGGCCATCCGCGGGATCGGCGTGCGCGCGGGGGTCAGGAAGGTCTCATCCTTCATGCTCATGGTGACGGCGCGACCCGATCTCGGCGAGGGGGGGCTGCTGGTCTTCGCAGATTGCGGCGTCAACCCTGACCCCACGGCGGCCGAGCTGGCGGAGATCGCGATCCTGACCGCGGAGAGCGCGGCATCGTTTCTAGGCGCTCCACCGCGTGTCGCGCTCCTGTCGTTCTCGACCATGGGCAGCGCCGACCACCCGCGATCGCGCAAGGTCGCCGAGGCCGCGCGCATCGTACGCGCCCGCGCTCCGGAGCTTTCGGTCGACGGCGAGATGCAGGCGGACGCGGCGCTCGTGCCCGCGATCGGAGAGGGCAAGGCTCCGGGCAGCGCGGTCGCCGGCCGCGCGAACGTCCTGGTGTTCCCCGACCTCGATGCCGGCAACATCGGTTACAAGCTGGTGGAGAGGATCGCGGGCGCGCGCGCGATCGGTCCGATCCTGCAGGGGCTCGAGCGGCCGGCGAACGATCTCTCGCGCGGCTGCTCGGTGCAGGACATCGTCGACCTGATCGCGGTCACCGCCGTACAGGCAGGGTTCAGCCCGCGCACGGCGTCGGACCGATGATCTGGGGATCTCGGCCGTTCACGGCCGGGAAACGCGGCCTCTAGAGCGCGACCGCCTTGCGGGCCTGGAAGCACTCCTTGCAGTAGACGGGGCGCCCCTGCGTCGGCTTGAAGGGGACGGTCGTCTCCTTGCTGCACTGCGAGCAGGTGGCGGTGGTCTCGACGCGCTCGCGAGTGGGATGGTTCATGCGCGCGTTCCGCTTCGCCTTGCAGTCCTTGCAGCGCTTGGGCTCGTTCTTGAAGTTCTTGTCCGCGTAGAAGAGCTGCTCGCCCGCGGTCCAGATGAACTGCTGATGGCATTCGACGCACACCAGACCTTTGTCTCGGAACTCCATGGCCTCTTGCCTTTGCGCGGACCCGCTCGCTGCCGCGCCCTGGAACTGGCAAGGCCTTTACGGCCCGGCCAAACCCCCCATCCCGGGAGGCGGGGTTAGGGATTGGGGGGGCTGGTGGCTCCCCCCCGAAACCCCCCGGGTGTCAGCCCGGGAGGGTGCATCTACTCCGTCTCTCGGCGAATCTTCTTCCGATTGCGTTTGCGCGCCAGCGCCTGCTTCGCCCGCTTCTTGTCGCCGGGCTTCAGGTAGAAGCTGTGCTTCTTGATGTCCTTGATGATGTCTTCCTGCTGGACCTTGCGCTTGAAACGCCGGAGGGCGTTTTCGATCGATTCGCCCTCCTGGATTTTGATTTCGGCCAAAACGTGAACACCCCCAGACATATCCATGAAACCGAAGAGAACCTGTTTTCTTTCGGATAAGGGCCCGGCCCAGGCCCGAATAGCGGCGATGCTAGGTCAGCCCGTAGGGGGAGTCAAGCCGAAGTTACGCAGCGCGAAAGCCCTAGGGCTCGTTCTCCGCAGGGTCCGAAGGCTCCCGGGGCTCCGCCAGCGCCAGGTCATACCCCGCAACTTCTTCAAGGGTCACGCGTCGGCAGAGCTCGTGGAAGATTGCCAGGCCGCCGACGTCGGTGCGGCGATGGGCGCACGCAAGTTCCCTGAGCCGCGACTCGAAGGCAGCCGCAAGCGACCCCTGGTCAACAAGATACGCATCGGGGCCCTGTTCGCGGACCGTGGCCGCGTGGCCGGGGTGCACCCAGGACACGATCGGCCCCAGCTCCCCGGAGAGGACGACTTTCCCCCCGGCGAGGAACGTGTACTTCGGAGCCACCCAGAACCCCGCGTATCCGGTTCGGACGTGGATTCGGTCCAGCTCCGAAAGAATCGCGCGGTCCCTGGCTTCCGCCTCACGACGACCCTGGAGCCAGGGAACGAGGCCGACGAGATTCGCGCCGAGCACCGCCACCGCCGCCAGGGATGCCCCGGCCCTGGACCGGCCGGCGAGCCGCGCAACCGTCCAGCCAAAAGCCACCGCGGTGGAGGTGTACAACGGCATCAGATATCGGGGACGTTGCGCGCCGCGGTGGCTGAACTTCGAGGCCGCGAAAACGGAGAGCACCACGACGAACAGGACGACGACGATGAGCGCAGGACTTCGCCCGCGACGCGCCTTGATGTCCCCGCGCGACGCGACCGCCATTACGAGGACGAGCAGCGGCAGGATGGCCCCGAGGACGACAGCGATCTCCGCGCCCGTGCCGAGATCGGTGAGGCCGAACAACTTCGGAAAGCTGACCGACAGCGTGCGCTCGAGGCGATCCGGAAGGCCCGCGATCCGGTCGACCGGTTGCTTGCTGCCGCGGCGGAACAGATCGAAGGTCGCCCAGCCATTGGCGGCGTTCCAGACCCACATCGGGTAGGACCCGCAGAGGAATCCGACGACGCACTGCGCGATCCCGCGCGGGTGTCGCAGCGTGGGCGTCGCGAGAACGAGCGCGGCTGCGGTGGCGACGAAATATACGGCGAGCAGCTGCTGCCAGACGGCAAGGCCCAGAAGAAAGCCGGTGGCAAGGAGCGCGCCGCGTGTGCCGAGCGCCACCAGGGCCAGCGCGCCGAGCGCATTCACTTCGGGGTACTGGCCGACGTTGTTCAGCGAGAACGCGACGAGGAACCTCGGGCTGATGGCCATGAAGAGCCCGGCGGCGACGCCGGCGACGAGGCCGGCGGCGTGGCGCGCCAGGACCATCACCGCGACCAGCCACAGAAGATGGAACAGGTGCGACGTCCACGCGTACACGGCCGGGACGCCGGCGGGAATCATCCACGACAGGAAGGCAGTGAGGTGGGGCTTGAGCGTTCCTTCGTACGGAAACCCGGGCGCGTAGATGGGCGCGGGACGCTGCCCCGCCGCCAGTTCCTGTGCGATGATCCCCGCCACCGCGCTGTCGGACGAGATCAAGCTGGCAGGGGCCCCGAGGGCCGGGAGGCGCACCAGCGTGGCGAGCAAGGCGATCACGGCAACGGCGATCAGGAAACGACCTCGAGAGTGGTCGATGATGGGATCGTCGGCGGTTGCGCTCGCGCCGCCACCCCGACGCGATTGGATCGCCCAGACCCCAAGGGCGAGGAGGGCGATCAGGAGCGGCCCCGCGGCCTGCGGTCCGATCCATCGTCCGATGAGCGGCCCGTGGAACCACGCGTCGGCGACGAGAACCCACAGGCCGAGGGCGGCGTAGGGCCATGAGGGCATCGAGCGGCGATGCTAGCACCGGCGGCATCCTGTACGTTGTCGCGACGCCCCTCGGCAACCTCGAGGACATGACGCTGCGGGCCATCCGCATCCTGAAAGAGGTCGCCCTCATCGCCTGCGAGGACACGCGCCGGACCTCACGGCTGTTGCAGGCGCACGGCATCACCACCGCGACCACGTCGTACTTCGAGCACAACGAGAAATGGAAGGGCGAGCGCATCCTGGAGCTCGTGCGCGGCGGGAAGTCGGCCGCACTCGTCTCCGATGCCGGCACGCCCGGAATCTCCGACCCCGGGTATCGGCTGGTGCGGGAAGCGCGCGCGGAAGGGCTGGCCGTGATCCCCGTCCCCGGACCCAGCGCGGTGGTGGCGGCGCTCTCCGTGTCCGGCCTGCCGTCCGATCGGTTCCTGTTCGTCGGCTTCCTGCCGTCGCGTCCCGTCGCGCGCGGCAAGGCTCTCGCCGAGCTCGCGGCGGCGCGCGAGACGCTGGTCTTCTACGAGTCGCCGCTGCGCGTGGTCGCAACGCTCACCGAGATGCTCTCCGCGTTCGGCGATCGCGAGATCTTCCTCTGCCGTGAAGCCACCAAGATGCACGAAGAATACGTGCGCGGGGCGACCTCGGCCGTGCTCGCGTCGCTGGCCGCGCGCTCCGAGGTGAAGGGCGAGATCGTGCTCGTGGTGAGCGGCGCGGGGGATGCGCCCCCGGCCACGGCAGAGGACGTGGCGACGACGTACGCCGCGCTGGTTTCAGCCGGTCGCACACGGAGGGAAGCGGTCAAGGAGACGGCGCGGCGTTTCTCGCTCCCCGCGCGAGACGTCTACGCGCAGGTGCTCCGTGAGCAAAAGGGTGCTTCGACGGCGGAAGAGGTCGCGATCACGTCCGGCGAGCGACGAAGATGAGGTCGAGGGAGTAGCGCGGCAGCAGCGCGCCCGCGGCGAGAAAGGCCCGCATCAGCGGCCTGGCCCAGGGGCGATTCCAACGGCGCTGGAGGCGATCGAGCTTGGGCATCGGCGAGAGCCAGTTGAGCATCAGCTCGAGATGGACGCCCGTGGACGCGACGATGTCGAACCCTTCCCGGACCAGCAGCGCGTGCGCCTCGTCGTAGCTGAGCTCGCTCAGGTGGTCGGGGCTGTACGGCCGCTCCGAGCGATCGACGATGTTGGCCAGCCGCAGCCGGTTCGGCGTGGTGAGGATCAGCGTCCCGCCGGGACGCAGCACGCGCCGGAACTCGGCGACACCGGCGGCGGGGTCGGCCAGGTGCTCGATGAGCTCACCGGCGAAGAGGGCGTCGAAGGCCGCGGTCCGGAACGGAAGGGGGTGCGCTTCGCCGACCGCCCACCGCACCTCCGGATGCTCGGCCTTGCGCGACCGCAACAAATCGAGATCGACGTCGGCGGCGGTGATGGAGAACGGCCAGTCACGGCGGATCTCGGTGAACAGGCTGCGCCCGCAACCGGCGTCGAGCACGCGCGCCCCCGGGGCGATGTGGGCGAGGAACAGACGCTCCAGCCTGCGGAGCATCGCCGCGTGCAGCTCGAAGAGGAAGGGCTCGGCCGGGGTGTACCCGTGCCCCGCGTGCACGCGGTGGTAATACGAGCGCAGGACTTCGGGATCGGCGACCTTGCCCGCCACGAACCGGTTTTCGATGACCTTTCCCGCCCGGCGCAGCACGAGCTGGATGCCGAGCACGGGATCGAATACGTAATCGGGGTTGGACCATGAATCGACGGCCGCCGAGCGCCCGGCCGCCGACTCCAGCCAGACCGATCCCGGGCCGATGGTCGTGAAATCGATGCCGAACGTCGTCTCCGCTTCGCCCTCGGGAAGGGGGAACACCCAGTATCCGAGGTGGGTCTCGGGGTGGCTTTCCCGGAGATGCGAATAGACGTCGACCGCGAACACGTACTTCCCGGCGTCCCGGAGCCGGCTACGGACACGGAAAGTGCCCCGCCGCGCGGTCAGGTCCACGACCGGCGTAAGGGGGATGATCCGCGGCAAGCCGCCGGTAGGATATGAGAAGATCGGGCATTCATGAAGATACTGATCGTGGGCAACGGGGGGCGGGAGCACGCGCTGGCCTGGAAGATCCGCCAGAGCCCCTTGCTCACGGAGCTTTACTGCGCACCCGGCAACGCGGGCATGGCCGCGATCGCCGACATCGTCCCCATCGAGACGTCCAGCATCGTGGAGATCGCAGACTTCGCGCAGACGATCGGGGCGGACCTCACCGTCGTCGGCCCTGAGCTGCCGATGGTGCTGGGCATCGCGGACGAGTTCCAGCGCCGCGGCCTGACCATTTTCTGCCCCTCCCGCGCCGCCGCGGAGCTGGAAGGCTCCAAGGTCTTCGCGCGCGAGTTCATGTCGCGGCACAACATCCCCTCGCCGAAGTTCGCCGTCTGCCCGTCCAAGGAATCGGCCGAGGCCTTCGTGAAGAAGGCGCCCTGGGGCTACCCCATGGTCATCAAGGCCGACGGCCTCGCCTCCGGAAAGGGAACGTTCGTGGCCGCCGACCTCGCCGAGGCCGCCGACGCCGTGGCGTCGCTGATGTCGGACAAGAAGTTCGGCACCGCGGGCGCCAAGCTCGTCATGGAAGAGTTCCTGCCCGGTGACGAGGTGTCCTTCCTCGTCTTCTCCGACGGCACCCGCGTGTTGCCCATGGTCTCGGTGCAGGACCACAAGCGCGCGGGGGACGAGGACACGGGACCGAACACCGGGGGGATGGGGACGGTGTCGCCGTCGACGCATCTCTCGGTCGAGATGCACAAGCAGATCATGCACGAGATCGTCCTGCCCACGATCGCGGGCATGTCCGCCGACGGCCGCAAGTACCAGGGCGTGTTGTTCGTCGGCCTGATGATCACGGCCGACGGGCCGAAGGTGCTCGAGTACAACGCCCGCTTCGGCGATCCCGAGACCCAGGTGATCGTGGCCCGCATGAAGTCCGACCTCGTCCCCATCCTGAAGGGCGTGGCGGACGGCGACCTGTCCGACGTGAAGGTCGAGTGGGCCAAGGATCCCGCGGTGTGCGTCGTGCTCGCGGCGAAGGGTTATCCGGGGGACGTGGAGACGGGCGACGCGATCCGCGGCCTCGAGACGCTGTCCGGCGACGCCGACATCGTGGTGTACCACGCCGCCACCGCGCTGCGCGACGGGAAGGTGGTCACGGTCGGCGGGCGCGTGCTCGGTGTCACTGCCCTCGGCTTCAATCTCGACGCCGCGGTGACCCGCGCATACGAGGGCGTGTCGAAGGTCGCCTTCGACGGCATGCATTACCGCAAGGACATCGGCCAGAAGGCGCTCGCGCGCCTGCACGCGCCGCGGTAGGACGGGCATGCCCGCGGCGGTGACGGTCGGCGTGCTCATGGGCAGCGACAGCGACCTGCCCACCATGGCGGAAACGGTGAAGATCCTCGAGGGATACGGCGTCGCCGCCGAGGTCCGCGTGCTTTCCGCGCACCGGACGCCGGAAGAAGCCACGCGTTTCGCGCGCGAGGCCGAAGGGCGCGGGATCAGGGTGCTGATCGCGGGAGCGGGCGGCGCCGCCCACCTCGCCGGAGCGCTCGCGGCGCACTCGACGCTGCCCGTCATCGGCGTGCCGCTGGAATCGTCGCCGCTCAGCGGGTTCGACGCGCTTTTGTCCACCGTCCAGATGCCGCCCGGCATTCCCGTGGCCACGGTCGGCGTCGGCGCGATGGGCGCGCGCAATGCCGCGCACCTCGCCGTCGCCATCCTCGCCCTCGGTGACGAAGGGCTGCGCGGCAAGCTGAAGGCGCGCCGGCAGGAGATGACCGCCGACGTTCTCGCCCGCGACAAGGCGCTGCCCGACAAGCTCCGCAAGATCCTCGAAAAGTGATCCCGCGGCTGGCGCGGTGTCCCGGAAGCTAGGGGCGCTGGCGGCCCTCGCCTTCGTGCTCGATCTTGCCGGCGCGACGTGGGGACTGCCCGCGCGTTGGCATCCGGACGAAAAGGCCGATGCCGCCGCGCGCATGGCGCGCGAGGGCACTTTCGCCCCGGAGTCCTTCATCAACCCGACGCTCTCCGTGTATCTGATGATGCCAACCGTCTGGGTGCAGCAACGGGCGGCCGACATCGGCCTGCTGTCCGGTCGCGCGGCCGACCCGGTGCTGGCCGGACGCGTGTTGTCCGCGGCCGCGGGGGGGCTGGCCGTGCTCGTCACCGGGCTGGCCGGCGCGCGGCTGGCACGTGGCATCGGCCTGCTGGCCGCCGCGCTTCTTGCCCTCTCCCCCGCCGTGGTCAACCTCTGCCATTTCGCGACGCCCGAAGCCTGGCTGATCCTGGGCGCCGCGTGCACGGTGCTCGTCGCCCTGCGCCACGTCGAAGGCCGGAGCTCGGCATGGGTGGTCGGTCTCGCCCTCGGCCTCACCGCGTCGACGAAGTACACCGCGGCCGCGCTCGCCGTGCCGTGTGTCATCGCCGTGTGCCTGCGGCGCCGCGATCCCGGCCGCCGCGACTGGATCACGCTGGCCATCGCGGGAATGCTGACGCTGGCGATGGGATTGGCGCTGCTCTCGGGGGCCGGGGCCGCGCTGGCCGCCGGGCTGCGCCTCGACGACGTGCGGCTCCTGCGGCCGGAGCGTGCGGCGGCATTCGTGGCCCGGCTCGGCGTCACCGCCTGCGTGCTTGGCGCGGGAGCGATCGTGATAGCCGCGACGGCCGCCGCGGGCATGGCAATCGCACGGCGCGTCGCGCGGATCGAGATCGTGATCGTCGCCGCCGCCGCGATCTTCGGCTTTCTTCTCGGCACGCCCTTCGCTGCGCTCGAGCCGCGGGCGTTCCTGGCCGACCTCGCCTTCAACGATCAGACGCGATTCGAATACAAGGGGCTGACCGGAGCGTCGTCGTCCTACGGCGCGTACGTCGATCTGGCCGCGGATGGATTGACGATGCCCGTGCTTGCGATGGCCGTGGCGGGGATGATCGTGGCGGCGGTGCGCACGCTTCAGGGTGACCGGCTCTCGCCGGTGCTGATCGCGGGAGCGGTGGCTCCCTTCCTGCTCGTCGCCAGCTCGGGTCACCAGGCGCTGCGGTTCCTCGCCCCGCTGTTCCCGGCGGCTGCCATTCTCGCCGCCCTCGGCGTCCAGTCGATGCCGTCTGTTCGCATCCGGCGGGCCACGGCGGGCCTCCTGATCGTCCGCGCCGCCGTCGCTTCGCTGCTGGTGGTGCGACTGTTCTTCGTGGACTCGCGGCTCCTGGCCTCGCGGTGGCTGGAAGCGAACACCGTGCCCGGCGAGACGGTGGACCTCATCGCCAACAACCCGGGTTACGCGCCCACGATCCCCGTCGGGCGCGCGCTCCGGGTGGTACCGACGCTCTCGCGGGAGATGGCGCCCGCCGAGCGCTTCTCGGAGGCGGCCACAGCGTATCCCGCCGAGGCGTCGCGCCTGCTCGTCCTCACGGCGTCCTTCTACGAGCGCTTCCTCGAGCACCCCGAGCAGCATCCGGAGCGCACGAGGTTCTTCGGCGACCTGCTCGCGGGGCGCGGTGGGTTCGACGTCGCGGCCCGATTCCGCCAGACGGGATGGCAGCGGCCGGCGGCGGAGTTTGTCGACCCGGAGATAGTGATCCTGCGGAGACGGCCGGCCGCCACCCCGATCGTCGGTCCCTAGGTGCCGATCTCGTAGCGGAGGATCTCGATCGCTCCCGCCGGAGTCCCTCTGGCCTGCCGCGGAACGAGCGTCATGCCCTCGACGTCGGCGATGCCGGGGAGCAGGATCAGCTCCAGCCGTCGCCCGGCGCGCAGCTCGTCGCCGGGGTCGACGGTGAGCGCGCGCCGTCCGTCGTCATAGCTGATCTTCACTCCGTCGAAAGCGCGGTCGCCGGGAAGGCGCGGCCCCGCGTATCGGAGGACGACCTTGCCCGCGAACGTCGCCTGGTCCATGTCCTTGTTGAACTGTACGACGAAGCGGCTCGACGGGGGCACGCCCGCTTCACCGTCGAGGGGCATCGCGAAGACGATCACCGGCGGCAGCTTCAGCCGTTCCGGCGGGGGCGGCGGCGCCTTGGCGTCGGCGACCGGGCTCGGCGCGTTGGTGAGGCTGACCTTGAGCGCGCGCAGGTACGTCACCCCGCGCCGCGTCTCCGGCCGTCCCACGACCTCGATCCACTTGCCGGTGTCGCGCTTCAGCGACGCGTCGAGCTCCCAGCCCGATCCCTTCGGCTTCTTGCCTGTGACCCACACCGCAAAGATGTCGTCCTTGATGACCCAGTCGTCCCCCTTCTGCTGGCTGGACCCCGGCAGGTCGCCATAGAGGTTCTTCCCGCGGAACTTCCCCACCACGCGGACGGTCTCGCCGTCCCGCTTGCCGGGCATGGTGACGAGGGACTCGAGGGTCACGTCCCGGGCGGAGATGGGCTTTTTCGGATCACCCGCGTCCTCGGGGCCGACAAAGGCCCAGAAGCGGAACACGTGAGTCTGTCCCTGCATGCGGGCCGACGCGGCGTCCGACGACGTGTCGGCGATGATGATCCCGGTGACCTCGATCTCGTGCCCGAGCCAGTAGCGCGCATCGCGCTCGAACTCCGACGAGACGTCGGGCACGGGGACGATGCGTATGGCGCCGCCGAAGTCGCCGCGCAGCGCGTAGCGTGAGCCACCCACGCCGGTCACCTGGGAGAGGTCGAGGCGTCCGCTGGTACGGACGGAGCGCTGGTTGTACTGGCCGGGATCCTGGATGAGGTCGTCGAGGTCGACCGTAACCGGCTCCCCGAACTGCGCTTCGTAGTTCCCCTGCGCGAGCGCTACGCCGCCGGAGAGGAGGAACGTCGAGAGGGCGAGGACGAAAGCGCCGCGGAGGACGGCCATATCGACAGTATAGATTGTCCCCGGCTCCTCTCGATTGGGGGTACGATCGCCGCTCACCGGAGGAAAACCGATGGTTGAGCCGCAGTCCCGGACGGTCGCCGCGCCCGTGTTCCGGCCCTACGTCCCTGAGTCGGCGAACGTGCCCGAGCTCACGGTGCGCGCGGTCGTGCTGGGGATGATCTTCGGGATCATCTTCGGGGCCGTCACCGTGTACGTGGGGCTGCGCGCGGGCCTCACCGTCTCCGCCTCCATCCCCATCGCGGTGCTGTCCATCAGCCTGCTCCGCGCGCTGGGACGGGCGAGCATCCTCGAGAACAACATCGTCCAGACCGTGGGCTCCGCCGGCGAGTCGGTGGCGGCGGGGGTGATCTTCACCCTGCCCGCGCTCATCTTCCTCGGGTTCGAGCTCGAGTACTCGCGCATCTACATGCTGGCGCTGATCGGCGGCTCTCTCGGGGTGCTGTTCATGATCCCGCTGCGCAAGCAGCTCATCGTCCAGGAGCACGGCAACCTGCCCTACCCGGAGGGAACGGCCTGCGCCGACGTGCTGGTGGCCGGCGAGAAGGGCGGCTCGTTCGCGAGCCGCGTGTTCTGGGGCCTCGGCCTCGGCGGCGTCTACACGCTCTTCCAGAACGGAAACGCGCTCGCCATCTTCCGCGAGACGCCGCAGTACGACCCCCGGTGGCTGCCCGGCGCCTCGCTCCGCGCCAACGTCACCGCGGAATACCTCGGCGTCGGCTTCATCATTGGCCCGCGCGTGGCGGGCACGATTTTCGCCGGCGGCCTCTTCTCCTGGTTCGTAATGATGCCGACGATCAAGTTCTTCGGCAGCCTCGTGCCGACGGCGATCTACCCGAGCACGGTGCCGATCGCCCAGATGACGTCGGACCAGCTCTGGACCTTCTACATCCGCTACATCGGCGCCGGCGCCGTCGCCGCCGCCGGCCTCATCACCTTGATGAAGACGATGCCCACGATCGTTTCCGCCCTCACCGCCGGCATGCGCACCATGAGGGCGCAGCCCGGGCGGGAAGGCGCAGTGGCGGCCGACCAGGGCGGCCGTCTCGATCGCGACCTGCCGATGACGGTGATACTGGCGGGCTCCGCGGCCTGCGTGCTGGCAATGTGGGCCTACCTCTCGGTGAGCCCCGTTCCCGGCGCGCCGATGAGCATCCTGCACAACGGCGCCGCGGCCATCCTCGTCATCATCTTCGGATTCCTGTTCGTCACCGTCTCCTCGCGCATCTGCGGCCTGCTCGGCACTTCCGCAAACCCCGTGTCGGGCATGACCATCGCCACCCTCATGGCCACGTGCGCGCTGTTCCTGGCCGCGGGGTGGACGGCGCCTGCCTACGGCGCGCTCGCCATCACCATCGGCGGGGTGGTCTGCATCGCCGCCGCCAACGCCGGCGCCACCTCCCAGGACCTGAAGACGGGCTTCCTTGTCGGAGCGACGCCGAGCAAGCAGCAGATCACCGAGTTCGCGGGCGTGATCGCGTCCTCCTTCGTGATCGGCGCGACGCTCATCGCGATGAACACCGCGCTCGCGAAGTTCGTGCCGGTGCAGAACATAGCGATCAGCCCGGGGGCTCTCCCCGAGGGAGTCGTGCAGCAAGGAGAGAAGGTCCACGAGGGACGGACGTATCGGCTCCTGAATGCCATCGGCTCGCCGACGGTTCCCGAAGGCAAGTACCTGCAGAACCCGGAGACGGGCGCGGTGGAGATCCAATGGATCCAGGGCATCGGCAGCCAGGAGGCCCCGGCGCCCCAGGCGCGCCTGATGTCGGTCGTGATCAACGGCATCCTCACCCAGAAGCTGCCCTGGGGGCTCGTCATGCTGGGGGTATTCCTCGTCATCGCCGTGGAGCTGCTCGGGGTGCGCTCGCTGGCGTTCGCCGTCGGCTCCTATCTCGGGATCGGGACCACGGCGGCGATCTTCTGCGGCGGCATCGTCAAGTGGCTGGCCGAGCGCGGGACGGAGCAGGCAGTGGAAGGCGAAGGCGAAGCGAGCCCGGGCGCCCTCTACGCCTCCGGGCTCATCGCCGCCGGCGGGCTGCTGGGGCTCTTCGCCATCATCGTCAAGCTGTTCGAGACGTGGGGCTGGCTGCCGGCGCGGGTGATGAACGTCGGGCGATTCCTGCCCGGGATCTCGGAAGGGCCCTGGAGCCACCTCATCTCGATCCTCGCCTTTGCGGCGCTGGCGTACTCGCTGTACCACTTCGCGCGCAAGCCGCTCGAGGGCGGGGAGCCGCCGAAGGAGAACCTGCCCGGCACCCCCGACGCCCGTATCGAGCAATGACGAGTAACGCGCGGAGACGAATCCACTTCGGCGACGCGCGAGGGGGGCGTGGGGGGACGCGCGAAGCGCCCCGGGACAGGGCGCGTGCGAAGACGAATTCACTTCGGCGAAGCACGCGGGGGGGGCCGAGGGGGGACGCAAAGCGGCCCCCCCCTAAATAAAAACACCCCGGAGGGTTTGCCGCCCTCCGGGGCCGGTAGGCTGTTGGGATTCGCAGAGGCTCTGTCCAGCTTCCCTGTTGACTACGCCTGCGCCAGGGAGAACCTAGGCGTCAGCCACCTCGCGGGGTTCGTTTTCCTTCAACTGGAGCACCTCCTTTCTCGCGTACCCGGAGTTTAGGGATGGCTCTGCGGCTGCGTCAAGGGAAAAGTACAAGCGGTTGCGCTCGGACGTTGCCGGGGCTACCACGCCTTGTGCAAGATTGCCGGACTGTGGCCTTTCGCACTTGACACCCTTTTTGGTGGCGTGTTACCGTGCCGCGACAATAGTCCTCCTGCAAACACTTGGAGTTGAGTAACTTGGACGCGATCGGCCTGCAATGAAGATGAAGGTCCTGGGCTGCTACGGCGGGAACATCCCCGGGCACGGGATGACCTCCTTCCTGCTCAACGACGAGCTGGCCCTCGACGCCGGATGGGTGTCCAACGCCCTTTCTCTGAAGCAGCAGGAGAAGGTCAAGGACATCCTCATCTCCCATTCCCATCTCGACCACACGTGCACGTTGCCGTTCCTCATCGACAACAACTTCAGCTCGCCGGGGTTCGCTCTCCGGATCTACGGGATCCGCGAAGTCCTGACCTCGATGAAGAACCACCTGTTCAACAACCACACCTGGCCCGACTTCACCTGCCTGCCCAACGACCTGACGCCGGTGCTGAAGCTCAAGGAGATCAAGCCTGAAGAGCCGGTGGTCATCAACGGGCTGACCATCCGCGCCGTGATGGTCTCCCACATCGTCCCCACCACCGGTTTCATCATCGAGGACAAGAAGACCGCCGTCGCCTTCTCCAGCGACACCGGACCGACCGAGCGCTTCTGGGAGCTCGCCAACACGGTCAAGAACCTGAAGGCGGTGGTCACGGAAACCTCCTTTCCCAACGACCTCCAGGATCTCGCCAACGTCTCCGGCCACCTGACTCCTCAGACGCTGGCCACCGAGCTCCACAAGCTGAAGAAGGACGTCCCCGTCTACCTCTACGGCTGCAAGCCGAAGCACCTGAAGACGATCAAGAAGGAGATCGGCGCGTTGAAGCGCAAGAACCTCGCGATGCTCGTGCAGGGCAAGACGTACCGGTTTTAGCCCTTCACCACATCTGGACGCGGCCGAGGCTCACCAGGCTGCCGACGATCCCCACCGCCATCCCGCCGCAGATGATCAGGGCGTAAAGCTCCGATGGCAGGACGACCGCGGACTGGCCCATCAGATCGCTGGCCGCGAGAGCATCCCGCGCCACGACACGGAACGTGGCCCACAGCAGCCCCGCGGCCACGAGTCCGCCGAGGCCGCCCTGCACCATCCCTTCCACGACGAACGGCCCCTTCACGTACGGACGCGTCGCGCCGACCAGCCGCATGATGTCGAGCTCGTCCTGGCGGGCGTAGACGGTCAGACGCACCACGTTCGAGATGGTGAAGATGCCGGCCAGCACGAGGATGCCGCCGAGGAACGCCCCGACTCCGCGCACCAGCCGCACCGCGGTCGAGAGCCGCTCGATCCAGACCAGGTCGTACTGCGCCTCCTCGACCCCGGGCGCGCGCTCGAAGGCCCTGGCGAGCCGGTGCACATCGTCGGCCGATGCACGGTCGGGCTTCAGCGTCACCTCGATCGACGCGGGAAACGGGTTGGCCCCGAGGTCGTCGGGGAGCGTCCGCAGGTCGCGGAACAGCGTGCGGAAGCGGTGGAGCGCCTCCTCCCGGCTCACGAAGACGGCGGTCTGGACGGCTGGATCGGCGATGAGCTGGGCAAGGAGGACATCACGCGCCTGTGGCTGCGCCTGGTCGGAGAGGAAGAACGTGACCTGCACCTTCTGCGCCCAGCGGTCCACGACGCCGCTCAGGTTGCTGGCCACGGCGAGAAAGGCGCCGAGGACGAAGAGACTGACGGCGATGGTGCCGATGGACAGCGCGTTGATCAGCCGGCTCCGCCACAGGCTGGTGAGCGCCTCCTCGAAGAAGTACGCGAGGGCCCGGAGCGCCGCCATCGACGCAGATTATACTGGCGCCTCGCCGCGAGCGAACTCCATGGCCATTCTCATCGGCGTTGCCGGCGGAACCGGCTCGGGCAAGACGTCCTTCGCCGACGAGCTGCTCGGCCGCCTGCGCCCCGAGCGCTGCATCACCCTCGCCCAGGACTCGTATTACAAGGACGGAAGCGCGCTCGATCCCGAATCCCGGGCGGCAATCAACTACGACCACCCGGACGCCTTTGACACCTCGCTGCTCATCCAGGACCTGCGCGACCTCAAGGCGGGGCGCCCCGTCCCCCATCTCACCTACGACCACGCGACGTACTCACGGCGCGTCGAGCAGGACCCGCTCTCTCCCCGTCCCGTGATCCTCCTCGAGGGGATCTTGATCCTCGCGGAAGAGCCGCTGCGCCGGCTGATGGACATCAAGCTGTTCATCGACACCGACCCCGACGTGCGCATCCTCCGCCGCCTGCGCCGCGACCTGCGCGAGCGCGGCCGCTCGTTCGAATCCGTCGAGCGCCAGTACCTCGATTCCGTGCGGCCCATGCACCTCGAGTTCGTCGAGCCGTCCAAGCGCTACGCGGACCTGATCGTCCCCGAGGGCGCTCGCAACGAGGTCGCGCTGGAGGCCGTGGTCGCCCGGGTGAACGCGATCCTCGCCAAGGCGTAAAACCCCTATAATTGGCGGCTTGACCCCGCTCCCGCGCATGGCAACCCGCGTGTTCGTGGCCGGAGGATTCCTCCTCCTGCTGAGCGCCGTCGCCTTGTGGGCATTCGACGCGCCGACGGTCGCGTATGTCGCCACCGCACTTCTCCACGTCGGCGTGGGAATCGCCTGGACGTTCCTTCTGGCCTGGGTGCTCGTCCGCCAGCGACGAGCGATGTCGCCGGCACTGTGGTGGCCGGCGATCCTGGTCTGGACCGCGAGCACGGTCGCCGCCGTCCTGCTGATCGTGCGCGGCGCGTCGACGTCGCAGCGGCCGATCCTGATCGCGCACGTCCTTGCCGCGGCGGCGGGTGTCGCGCTGCTGCTCGCTGTGACACGCCGCTGGGCGGTCACCGGCGGCGGTCGCGCCGCGTGGGCGGCGGCGGCCGTCCTTCTCGTCGTAGGTGGCGCGGCCGCGACGGGGTATCGCACGTGGGATCAGAAGCAGAAGGAGGCGGCCGAAGTCATCGTCAATCCCGCGCTGCCCCCGCTCACCATGGACGGCGAAGGCGAGGGGCCGCAGGGCCCGTTCTTCCCTTCGTCGACTCGCACCGCCGCCGGGGAGCTGATCGACAGCAGCTTCTTCCTCGGATCCGAATCGTGCGCGCGGTGCCACAAGGACGTCTTCGACCAGTGGAACGAGAGCGCCCACCACTTCTCGTCCTTCAACAACCAGTGGTACCGCAAGTCGATCGAATACATGCAGGAAGTCGCCGGGCACAAGGCGACGCGCTGGTGCGCGGGCTGTCACGATCCGGCGCCGCTGTTCTCCGGGATGATGGAGAAGCCGGTGAAGGACATCCTGCACGAGCCGGAGGCGCAAGCCGGCCTCGGCTGCACCGCCTGCCATGCCATCACCCACGTCGGCAGCACCATGGGCCAGGGGGACTACACCATCCGCTACCCGCCGCTGCACGGGATGCTGACCTCGGGCAACGCCGTCATCCAGGCCGCCCACGACACGGTGACGCACCTCGACCCGGTACCCCACCGCGAGACCTTCATGCGCAGCTTCATGCGCAAGGAGTCCGACAAGTTCTGCTCCGGCTGCCACAAGGTCCACCTCGACGTGCCGGTGAACTCGTATCGCTGGTTCCGCGGGTTCAACGATTACGACGCCTGGCAGAACAGCGGTGTCTCCATGAACAACGCGCGCGCCTTCTATCATCCGAAGGAGGCCCGGACCTGCGTCGACTGCCACATGCCGAAGGTCGCGTCGAACGACCCCGCGGCCAAGGCGGGCATGATCCGGTCGCATCGCTTCATCGCCGCCAACACCGCGCTTCCCACCGCGAACAAGCATCCGGAGCAGCTGCGGCTCACCCAGGAGTTCCTGGCCGCGGGCAAGGTCTCGGTGGACATCTTTGCCCTGAGCGAAGCAGGGGGCGGCGCGGTGGTCGCGAGCGCCACTTCGGACCCGCTGCAGGCGGCGACCCTGTCCGGCAGCGAGGATGTCGTCCCGGGGGCGGCGGTGCATGAAGAGCTCGGGACATTGCGCGGTCCCTTCGGGCGCTCGCCCGTGCGCGTGCGCCGCGGCGAATCGGTGCGGGTCGAGGTTGTCGTGCGCACGCGCGACGTCGGCCACGTCTTCCCCGGCGGAACGATGGACGCCTTTGACGTCTGGCTGGAGCTGAAGGCGACGGACGAGAGCGGAAAGGTCCTGCTGTGGAGCGGCGAGGCGGGAAACGGCGGCAAGGGCCCGGTCGATCCGGCCGCGCATCGGTACCACGTGGCCCTCATCGACGGCCACGGAAATCCCATCAACAAGCGCAACGCGTGGGCGGCCCGGGCCCTCGTCTATGCGCGGAGCATTCCGCCCGGCGCCGCCGACACCGCGCACTTCCGCCTCGCCGTCCCCGAGGACGCGGGCGACCGCATCACCGTGGAGGCCAAGGTCAACCATCGCAAGTTCTCGTGGTGGAACACCCAGTTCTCGTACGCCGGCCGGCGCGATCCCAGCCAGGGCAAGTTCTCGATCGACAAGGACCACGATGACGGCCGGTTCGTCTTCGACGGCGACACGTCGGGCGTGTCGGGGGCGACGAAATCGATCCCCGACCTTCCCATCACCGTCATGGCGCGGGACACTCAGACCATCGAGGTCCGGCCGGCGGGTGCGGCGCTCGCGGACTCCGGATTGGCCGAGCACGAAAAGGACCGCGGGCGCTGGAACGACTACGGCATCGGCCTCCTTCTCCAGGGCCACCTGAAGGCGGCGGAAGCGGCCTTCCTCACCGTGACGCGCATCGATCCGAAGTACGCGGACGGCTGGGTGAACGTGGCCCGCTGCCGGCTGGAGGAAGGCAACGTCGCCGGGGCGCGCGAGGCGCTGGACAAGGCGTTGGCACTCGCGCCGGAGCTGGCCAAGGCGCACTTCTTCATGGCCATGGCCGACAAGCGCGACGGGCGATACGACGACGCGCTGGCCCACCTCGGGCGCGCTTCCAGGCAGTTCCCCGGCGACCGCGTGATCCACAACGAGACCGGCCGCATCCTCTTCCTGCAGCGCCGCTACGCGGACGCGGTGGCCTCGTTCGCGAAGACCCTCGCCATCGATCCCGAGGACCTGACCGCGCACTACAACCTCATCCTCTGCCACCGCGGCCTCGGCGACGCACAGGCGGCCGACAAGTCCGAGGCGCTCTACAAGCGGTTCAAGGCCGACGAGCCGTCGCAGGCGCTGGTGGGCCCCTACCTGCGCGCCAACGCCCACGACAACAACGAGCGTCAGCCCATTCACGAGCACGGCGAACCAAGGCCGAGCGCGGGCATCGATTGAGGACGGCGGCGGCTATCGCAATCGCGGCCGCCTTGCCGGTGGCCCTCTCCGCGGCGGCGGACGGTCCCGCGTTCCGCGACATGACCGCCGAGTCGGGCATCGTCTTCCGCCATCACAATGGCGCCTTTGGCAAGAAGTACCTGCCGGAGACGATGGGCTCGGGGGTCGCGATCGTCGACATCGAGGGTGACGGGGACCAGGACGTCGTGCTCGTCAACGGGATGGACTGGCCGGAGCGCAAGCGCGGCACGTTCACGTCCGCCCTCTTCCGCAACCGCGGCGACGGCACCTTCGAGGACGCGACCCGCGGTTCCGGCCTCGACTTCGAGGCCCAGGGCATGGGCATCGCCGCCGCCGACATCGACAACGACGGGGACACCGACCTGTTCCTGAGCGCGCTCGGCGCCGATCGCGTGCTGCGGAACGATGGAAAGGGACGGTTCACGGATGCCACCGCGGCCTCGGGCATCAAGGAGTCCGACTTCTCGACCAGCGCCGCCTTTGTCGACCACGACAAGGACGGCGACGCGGATCTCTTCGTCTGCAACTACGTGCGATGGACGCCCGCGACGGACATCCGCTGCACGCTCGACGGCCGCACGAAGTCGTACTGCACGCCGCAGCCGTACCCCGGCTCGTCCAGCCGGCTCTATCGCAATGACGGCAGCGGGCGGTTCGCGGACATCACAAAAGCGGCCGGCCTCGAGGACGCGACGGGCAAGGCGCTCGGCGTCGCCGTGCTCGACTACGACCGCGACGGCTGGCCCGACCTCGCGGTCGCGCACGACACGCAGCCCAATCGCCTCTATCGGAACCTCGGCAACGGCGCCTTCGAGGAACGCGGACTATCCGCCGGGATCGCCTTCGACGAGAACGGCCGTGCCCGCGGGGCGATGGGCATCGACGCCGCCGACTACGACGGCAGCGGCTACCCGAGCCTCGTGATCGGCAACTTCTCGAACGAGATGAAGAGCCTGTATCACAACGAAGGAAAGGGCTTCTTCCTCGATTCCTCGGCGGCGTCCGGGCTCGGCCCTGCGAGCCTGCTGAACCTCACCTTCGGCGCCTTCTTCTTCGACTACGACCTCGACGGCTGGCTCGACGTCTTCCTCGCCAATGGCCACGTGGAGAACGACGTGCAGCGGGTGCAGGAGAACGTGTCCTACGCGCAGGCGCCGCACCTGATGCGCAACGTCGGCGGCGGCCGTTTCCGAGACTTCGCCGGTGCGAGCCCCGATCTCGCTCGCCCGTTGGTGGGACGCGGGGCCGCCTACGGAGATCTCGACGGCGACGGCGACCTCGACGTGGTCGTCTCGACCAACGGCGGGCCCGCCCGCGTCTTCCGCAATCTCGCCACCGCGCGCGGCGTGCGCGTGCAGGTGCGCGGCGTCAAGAGCAATCGCTCCGGGCTCGGGGCCGAGGTGCGGCTCCGCTCCGGCGCGCGCAACCTTTCCCACGTCGTGCGCAGCGGCAGCTCCTACTGCTCACAGAGCGAGCTGGCCGCGACATTCGGACTCGCCGGCGGGGCGTCCGCCGGGCCGCTCGAGGTGCGCTGGCCGTCGGGAGTGGTGGACACGGTGCCGTCGGTGACCGCCGGCGAGCTCGTGATCGTCGAAGAGGGGCGCGGCGCGGTGGAGCGGCGTCCCTTGAAACCGGCGCGATGATCGCCGTGCTGATCGCGGCCCTTGCCGCCGCACAGGCGGCGCCCGCGCCGATTCCGGCCGCGGCCTATGAGACGAACAGCCGCGGGGCCGCCCTTCTCAATCGCGGCGAGCCGCTGAAAGCGTTGGAGTCCTTCCGCGAGGCGCGGACCAAGGCGCCGGGATGGGTCACCGCCGAGGTCAACGAAGCGATCGCGCTGCTCGCTCTGGGGAGGATGGACGAGGCGCTGGCCGGCTTCGATCGCGCCCTCGCCCGCGAGCCGGGGCACATGCACGCGCTGTTCAACCGGGGCCTCGCTCGCAAGCGCGCGGGGCTGCCGGGCGCGGAAGAGGACTTCGCCCGCGTGCACGAGGGCGACCCCGAGGATCCCGACGCGCTCTACCAACTGGGAGCCGCGCGCATGGACCGGCGGGATCATGCCGGCGCGCGGGACGCCTTCGAGCGGCTGCTGAAGAGCGACCCCGCGTACCTGTCCGCGTACTTCGCGCTGGGACGCGTGCTCCTGCTCCTCGGCGAGCGCGACCAGGCGCGGGTCTACCTCGAGCGCTTCCAGGAGCTGAAGGCGACTTCGCCCATGGCGGAAACGGTCGGCCCGGCCTACGGCGAGCAAGGCGTCTATTCGCTGGCGGAGGACGTGCCTTCGCCGCCGGCGGACGCGGCCCCGGCGATCCGCGTGACCATGGCCGCCGCAAGCTGGGGACTGCCTGCCAGCGGGTGGCGCGGATCGCAGGGCTTGGCACTTCTCGACCTCGACGGCGACGGGCGGCACGATCTCGGCGTGGCCACCGCGGCCGGGCTGCGGCTCTTCCGCAACGGCGGCGCGCGGTTCGTCGAAACCGCATCGCCGCTGCGGGAAGCAGCGTCCGGAGTGGCCGCGGGTGACGTCGACGACGATGGCGACGTCGACCTCATCGTCGGCACTGCTCGCGGGGCGGCCTTGCTCCTGAACCAGGGCGCGATGGGGTTCGAGGCCGCGCCTTCCGCCGCGCTGCTCGCGGACGGCCGCGCCGGCCGCGGCGTGGCCATGGTGGACGTCGATCACGACGGCGATCTCGACTTGTTGATCGCGCGCGAGACCGGTGTCCGCCTGGTGCGCTCGGCGGACAAGCTGGCCTTTGCCGACGTGACCTCGGAGGCAAAGATCGCGGACAGCGGCGCCGCCACGGCGCTCACGGCGGTGGACCTCGACGGCGACCGTGACGTGGACGTCCTCGCCGCGGGTCCGACGCCGTACATCCTCGTCAACCAGCGGGACGGCACTTTCCGGAAGCTCCCCCTGGCCGCCGGCGCATCGACGGCGGTCGCGGTCGCCGACTTCGACGGCGACCGCATGCCCGATGTCCTTCAGGCAGGCGCGGCGGGGGCGCTCGCCTACGGATCGCTCCGACTGCCGGGCCGCGCCGAGGGGTTGCCCATCCCGTCCGTGGCCACGGGCATCGCCGCCATCGACTACGACAACGACGGCCTCGTCGACATCGCCGTCGCCGGAGAGCATCGCTTGCGCGTGCTCCGCAACCTGGGCGGCCGAAGGCTCGCCGACGTCAGCGACGCGCTCGGGACCGTGAATCTCCGCGAAGGGCGCGGGATGGCGGCGGGCGACGTGGACGCCGACGGCGATCTCGACCTCGTGATCGCCCGAGAAGGCGCGGCGCCGCTCGTCGTCCGCAACGACGGCGGCAACGCCAACGCGTGGCTGGTGGTCGACCCACGCGGGCTCAACGACAACAAGACCGGCGTCGGAACGCGGGTCGAGGTCCGCGCCGCCGGCCGGTTCCAGCGCGCGGACGTGATCTCGGGCGGCGGTTACCTCTCGCAGGGGCCGCTCTCCCTGCATTTCGGCCTCGGCTCCGCGAAGGCGGCGGGCATCGTTCGCCTGCTGTGGCCGACCGGAGTGCTGCAGGACGAGCTGGACGCCCCCGCTCGCGCCACGCTGCGCGTCGAGGAGCTGGACCGAAAGGGCTCGTCCTGTCCGATCCTCTACGCCTGGGACGGAGCACGCATGCGCTTCCAGGCCGACATGATCGGCGCCGGCGTCATCGGACAGTGGGCGGGACCGGGGGCGCGCAACGTCCCGGATCCCGACGAGTACTTCCTCGTGGACGGCGCGATCGCAGACGACGAGGGCCGCCTTCGCTTCGCGCTCGTCGAGCAGATGGAAGAGGTGACGTACCTGGATGCGGCGCGGCTGGTCGCCGTCGACCATCCGCGGGGCGTCCGCGTCTTCCCGAACGAGCGCTTCACCGGGGCGCCGCCCTTCCCCGCTTTCGGGGTCGTGCAGCTCCACGACGCATGGACGCCGGTCGCGGCTGTCGACGATCGGGGGCTCGACGCCACCGACATCCTCCGCGATCACGACAACCGATACGTGCGCATGGAGCGCACGGATCTGGTCGGCTTCGCCGCCCCCCATCACGTCGAGCTCGACCTCGGCCCGCGAGCGGAATCGGGCGTCGCGCGGCTCGTCCTCCGCGGCTACACCGAGTACTTCTACCCGCGCACCTTGTACGCCGCCGCCCAGCGCGGGCTCGCGCCCGAGCCCCCCGTGCTTGAAGTCTTCCGCGACGGGCAATGGCTGAAGATCGCCGATCTCGGCATCCCCGCAGGCCTTCCCCGCTTCATGACCGTAGGTCTCGCCGGCGTGCTGCGT
>Ga0136617_10000219_pt1 | contig 45357 bp, 40 predicted proteins | sample AntDrymUQ3222106_2_FD_129672 | JGI IMG/M metagenome (GOLD analysis project Ga0136617, IMG submission 129672) | Polar desert sand microbial communities from Dry Valleys, Antarctica - metaG UQ322 (21.06) | ecosystem: Environmental > Terrestrial > Soil > Desert | place: Antarctica: Dry Valley... | reverse complement strand
TCTGCGTTCATCCGCGGCTGTTTCGGCTCGTTCTTCTACCAGGGATTTGTGTTGCAAAAACTCGTGCACGATATCCCACATGATGTGATATAGCGCGACGTGGGTCTCCTGTATGCGGTGAATACTCGAAGTCGGCACTGTCAAACAATAATCCAATAGGCCGCCGGACATTCCGGCCATCTTGCCGCCATCATCGCCTGCGAAGCCCATGGTGATAAGTTTCATGCGGCGCGCGGTGGCAAAGGCATGTAGAACGTTCTCCGAGTTGCCGCTGGTAGAGATGCCTAACAAAACGTCGCCTTCAGCGCCCAGCGCAATGACCTGGCGGCTAAATACATCATCGAAACCGACATCATTTGCCACCGCCGTCATCATCGCCATATCGTTGGTTAAGCAAATAGCCGGTAAGGCTTTCCGTCCGACAGTGATCGGGTGCATGAACTCGACCGCTACGTGTTGCGCATCGGTGGCCGACCCGCCGTTTCCACACACCAATAATTTGCGTCCGCGATGGAACGCCTTGGCCATGTCCAGGGAAGCGGCGATGATTGTTTCTTTGTTTGCTTCAAAGAACCTCGTCTTGACCTCAACGCTCTCGCGCGCCTTCTCCAATATCGAGAAAGCCATCTGCGCCATCAGCTCGTCCGGCTGCTTCTGATCTTCATGCAGAAACGGATAGAAGGAGCGGGAAAAATCGTCCAGAGCGGGTTTACTCATCTCGGTTGTCCGGAGCCGGTTCGCGCTTGTAAGTTGCACTACAGATTTTCCATTATTTTCCATTCATCATTTCTCATCTGTCAGTTGCCATTGGTTGGTGAAAAGTGACCTTCTCACGAAGTGACAAATGAGAAATCTCAAATGATATATGGAAAAATATGGAATCTCTTCTGTTCAAACCTTTGCATCATCCGCTGGCAGTCTAGTCCACGGTCGTCTTAAACTGTTCAAGTTCCAGGTTGAACTCGCCGATTTCCTTGAGCACTCGCAGCGTCTCGTGCGCCTCGTGTTCATCGACCTTACTCATTGCAAAGCCGACGTGAATCAGCACGTAGTCGCCGACTCGAGCTTCGTCTTCGCCCAGCATGCCGATATTGATGTTGCGTTTGACACCTCCCACCTCGACCTTGGCGATTCGGTTATCGACGTCGACAATTTCCACAATCTTGCCGGGTATGGCTAGGCACATCTGTTAGATCCTCCCTGATTTGATTAGCGCATTGGCGACCGCCGCCTGACCCAATGAGATACCGCCATCGTTCGTGGGTACGCCAGAATGTGTGATGACCTGGAAGCCTTTTGTTGTTAGCATCGCACAAGTTCGCTCCAGAAGGAACAGGTTTTGAAAAACCCCACCCGATAAGACTACTCGGTTAAGCTTTCGCTCACTTCGGACGTTCTCTGCCACCGCGACAATCAATCGAGCCACACTCAGATGAAACCGCGCCGACACGATTGCCGGTGGCACGCCGTCCAGCAGGTCCGCCACCGCACAACGAATTACATCTCGGGCGTCAATCACCTCTCCCGCGTTCCCCAGACTAAGGCCGAATTCGTAACCTCCGGCACAGTGGCGATCGGCGATCCCTTCCAACTCAGTCGCAGCTTGACCCTCATAGTTGACAATGTCCCGGACGCCGAGAATGCTAGACACCGCATCAAAGAGTCGGCCCATGCTGGACGTTTCAGGGCTGTTAGTACGAGTCGCAGCCATGGACCGCAGCGTGAGCCAGCCCCGCTGCTCCACATCTTTGACGCAAGAGAGATTCAGTCTCACAAACTCGTCCCCAAACGCTTGCTGTAAGTAGACTGCCGCCATGCGCCATGGCTCGCGTATTGCTTTGGCGCCTCCGGGCATGGGGACATAGGCCAGATGAGCAACCCGCTCAGCTGCCGCGAAATCAGCGACGAAGAACTCGCCACCCCACATGCGGCCGTCCGTGCCAAAACCAAGCCCGTCCATCGCCACACCGATCACTTCCCCGTCTATCTGGTTGTCAGTCATGCAACTCGCGATGTGCGCATGATGATGCTGGACAGCAACTTTAGTAAGACGGTCGTCATGAGAAAGCGCATACTTCGTCGACAGATACTCGGGATGAAGATCGTAGGCAACTACTTCAGGCTCGAGGTGAAAGAGCCGTTTAAAGTGGGCAATCCCTTCAGCAAATGATCGAAGTGTCTCCAGGTTTTCCAAATCGCCAATATGGTGACTGACAAATGCGTACTTGTCGCGAGTTAGACAGAAAGTGTTTTTCAGTTCGGCGCCGCACGCCAACACCTGTCGCTCAAACTTGAAGGCCGTCTTTACCGGAGCCGGTGCATAACCGCGCGACCGTCGCATTACCATTTCTCGGCCTTCATGAACGCGGACAACTGAATCGTCCGTGCGCATATGAATCCGCCTGTCATGAAGCAGGAAATAATCAGCAATCTTGTGAAGGCGTTTGGTCGCCTCGCCGTCGTCATAGCAGATTGGTTCATTTGAAACATTGCCGCTCGTCATCACCAGGGGTCGATCAAGATTCCTTAACAGCAAATGATGTAGCGGCGTGTATGGCAACATGAATCCCAACGCCTTAACGCCCGGCGCCACGGCGGAAGGGGTAATCGATTCAGGCTTTCTCTCCAGGAGCAGAATGGGTCGTCGCTCCGATTGCAACAAGTGGCTTTCGGCATCCGACACGAAACAGTGCTGCCTAACTACTTCGACTGAGGCCGCCATCATCGCAAATGGTTTGTCGTCCCTGTATTTCCTTCTTCGCAGTTGCTCAACGGCTTCCCGCGCAAGAGCATCACAGGCGAGGTGAAATCCGCCAATGCCTTTGATAGCGATGATTCTCCCTTTTAAGAGAAGGTCTCGGACGCGATCTATGATTTCCGCACCGGCACCTATGTCCCGCCCGACTTTAAAACCATCCGCATTCAGTAGAAAAAGTTGTGGGCCACAAACGGCGCAAGCTATAGGCTCGGCATGAAAGCGACGGTCGATTGGATCTTCATACTCAGCGCGGCAAGCACCGCACATTTCAAAGTCGCGCATCGTGGTTTGCGCCCGGTCGTAGGGGATATCCTCGATAATCGTAAAGCGTGGACCGCAGTTGGTGCAGTTTATGAAAGGATATAGATAGCGCCGGTCTTGCGGGTCAAACAATTCCTCCAAGCAGTCGTCGCAAGTGCCTACGTCCGCTGCAATGGGAACAAACTGCTCGCCACTCTGAGCATCGTTAGCACTCTCTAAAATGACAAAATCTGAATAGTCGGCAGGCGTCAGGTGGTGATTGCATTCGACGGATTCAATCATGGAAAGCGGCGGGGCATTCGATTTGAGGTCGCTGATAAATCTCTCAATGTCGCCGTGATTTCCCTCAACTTCAATCAAAACTCCAGTCGTGTTATTGCGCACTCTTCCCCGCAAGTCATGGCGGCCAGCCTGGCTGTAAACAAAAGGCCGAAAGCCTACGCCTTGCACCGTGCCTCGTACCAGTATTTCAGAGCGGGTAACCATAACTGAAATTCGTCCACTGTCCGGTGCCAACGGTTGCAAGCATTCATTTTCCATTTTCCGTTTGTAATCTATCATCGGTCATCTGGCATTTGTTCAACTCGCTGCACGGACATGACAATTGACAAACTTCAAATGAGAAATGGAGAATCTTGCACTGTTAACGTTCCTATCCCGTAGAAGAGTTTCCAACCGCGGCTTTGCTTTCGATTTGCAACTCCAGGAAGCGTAGATACTCGTCTAGGCCTGCGCCGGTCTTGGCCGAAAGCTCCAACACTTCCATGCCGGGCCTTATTGATTGAATGCTGTTGAGCGCACCCGGCAAATCAAATTCGACCGCCTCGGCAAGATCCATTTTAGTAATCACGGCAACGTCCGCTGTGTTGAAGATCGTGGGGTATTTTAGAGGTTTGTCCTCGCCCTCAGTTACCGACATCAAAACTATCCGCAGATCTTCACCGAGATCGTAGCTGGAAGGACAGACGAGGTTGCCTACATTCTCGATGAAAAGACAATCCAGATCATTAAGCTCCCAGCCATCCAGTGATCGCTGGACCATGTCGGCGTCGAGATGGCAAACCGTGCCTGTGATAATCTGCTTAACTGGAGCCTGGCTTCGGGCTAAACGCGCTGCATCATTTTCAGTCGCCAGATCTCCGACGAGTGCCGCCACCCGACAACCGTTTTCAAGGAATCGCGTGAGCGTCCTCTCGAGAAGCGCAGTCTTGCCGGCCCCCGGACTCGAAACGAGGCTAATCACAAACACTCCGGCAGATTCGAATCGATGTCGAAGTGAACGAGCGAGCAGATCATTCTGCTTCAGCACGTTTTGCCTGACTTCGACGAGACGCGGCTGTGTGCTCATAGCCCAATCCCCGAAAATTGACCAGTTTCGATGCTCTTCTCGAGATCTTCGGGGTCCTCGGTGATCTCAATTGCCACTAACTCTAACTGTTTCCCGCTAACTATATCTGAAGTGAGAGTTCCGCATGTTGGACAACAGAATCGCTGAATCGAATCCAACGTTTTCTCGGCTTCACAAGCGGAGCAATACACGATCACCGGAACCTCCTCGATCACCAATTCCGAGCCCTCCAAGAAGGTGCCTTCGCAGGCGAGGCCATAGGAGAACAGCAGGGCATCTTTGACCACACCCGAGAGCGCACCGAGTTTGAGATGCACAGCGTGAACCTGGGCGCCTCCACGGTTTGAGGCCTCCTGGGAGGCTCCCTCAATAATGCTCAAGGCAATTGAAAGCTCGTGCATACAAGTCAAGGATGAAGGATGAAGTTCAGAGTTCAAGCTTTAGCTTGCGTGTTACGGAATCGGCAACCTGAAGGTTGAACTCTAAACTGCTTCATCCTTCATTTCTATTTCCTCATGCTTTTTGCGTCGCGAGATCGTATGTGAATTTCAGTTCGTTCTTGAGTTTAATCGTGCCCCCGGCGGCGGAGAACGGTTTAATACCGAAATCGGTTTGTTTCAGGGAAAACTCTCCCTGCGCGCGCAGACTATCGCCCGTTGCGATTGTTTCCGCGGATATCCAAAGGTTCTTCAGAGTGACGCCATGCAGCGTTAGATCGCCGATGATCCTTGCCCGGTAGCGTCCTTCAGCCAACCTGCTTACCGAGATATTTGAACTCACAAAAACAATCTCCGGGTATTTCGCAATCTCGAGCACCTGATCGCGCATCGTTTCCTCAATCTCCAGCCGATCCTTCTCTTTGACCTCATTACTTAAGACGATCGAGTCTGCCTTAATCGTTATTTTGAGGGACGCAGACTCAAAGCTACCGGGCACGAACTGGGCCTCACCGGCGAAGTCCTTGATCGCCAGTACCGGATCGTGGCCAAACGCGGAGAACAAGCCCTCCGCGAACGCCTGGACAGTGAACGTACTCTGATCGGCGACCAAACGATAACGGACGACGTCTGTTTTAGCTGTTTCAGTTGTTGTTCCAGTTGTCATAAACCAGCTTCGAGAGTGCAGCGTTTTTTGGCAACTCAGAGGGCGCGCCGCACCGCTCGCCGGACCATCTCGGTTGTCAAGCCATAAACTAAGTGCGACGCGAGCGCGTACGCATGGATCGAGGGCGGGTACTCTGTGGGCGGCTTCGACAGACCCAGCGCCGGCACAATGCCTTCGTCGGCGATGAGCCAGATAAAAGCACCAAATGGCAGACCGGCGCCCACTGTAATGGCCGGAATACCTTCGGCCGCTACTCCGTAGCACACGCCAGTGGTTACGCCAAACACATAATGCACGAACGTGCCTCCAGCTTGCTTCTCTTCTCTGGTCAAGTTCCGGTCGAAGACCTCTTCTGCGATTACATTGGCGATTCTCATCGCTGCGTCGTCCTCCTCTTCATCCCCTCCGCGTTCCTTCAACTCGCGACCGACGCCGTGATCCGGAGAGCCTTGCTGCAATGATTGTGCGCCATGAGATCTTTCGTCGCCTTCCATCAGCCGGCCCAACAAGGCTTGAAACTGATTCATGACCGCAGACGCGGCTAGCCCGCCAGCCACTCCCGCTGCCAGCCCTTTCCAAACGTTACCTTCTACCCTCATTACATTGATCTGATCTTCATATACCGCTGGAAGTCAGGCACAACGGTGGTTAGACCCAAGTTGAAATTATCCTGAATTCCGGGGAGCACCCTATCCAGCCCGACCCGCACCTGCTTCCGGATTTCCGGATGCGCCATGATCAAACCGGCCCCTGCAACCAGGAGAGCAAAGCCTCCAACTAGAAACAACATGTCCTTAGATTCTTCTGAACCATTGTTTGCCATGACCATCTCCTCAATTAGAGTTTTGAGCCCGGAACGCAATTACGATGACGAACACTTCGTATTGCGTTTTCTACATTCTTCTAATCCTGATATATCGCCGGATGTCGTGCAGCGAAGTGATTAGTGCGGTGGTTGCTAGCGCAAGCGCCGCTCCCCCAACAATTTTCCAGACAAGGTGCCCGGATGTTAGCTTGGCTCGACCTGCTTCAGCTGCCATCTCCTGTTGCTCTCGCAACTTCGTCTCGGCCATTTTGTTCTCGCTCATTCTGCACTGTCCCCACTGTTCTTAAACTTGCTGTGATAGAACCCTCACAAACCTTCTCGACCAGCGACTCGACTACGGCTACTGCCTGTTCCACGGCCGCTCCGACCGACGGGCTTAACCCCATCTGCCCTTCTTCCGGGCCGAACGTCGCCGGTTCACAGCCAACCAGAAGAATCCTCTTAAACTGCCCGCCCATTGATTTCACCATGCCGAGAACCTTCATAGGGTTCATTCCGTGCGTCTCGACCATTGCCCCTTGCCCGATGCTCTCGATTTCATCCACGTCCGGTTCAATCGTGTAGAGCGTTCCCGGTTCCTGGCCACGCGGAGTCGCGTCAACAAAAATGGTTACGTCGTAGCCGTCGAGTAGCGCGTACGCTAGATCGAACCCGCGAATACCAAAGTCAACAACCCGCACGTTATGGGGCCAACTGCGCTCGCTCAAACGTTTGACGACTTCACATCCAAACGCGTCATCGCCAAGAAAGATATTGCCTATGCCTGCTACCAGTATGCTTGGCTGCGTCATAACATCGGTTAATCGTTAATCGTCACTCGTGAATCGTCAGTCGTAAATAGAATACCGTTGACGTAAAAACTCGACTTTTCTCCATTCACGATTCACGATTCACGATTCACTACTCACAATTCACAATTCACCGCTCAGGGGCTCGACCTCTTCGGGAGAGAAGAAAAAGCGATGCCCGGGCTGACGCAACATTCCTAAGTCACGTCCGGGATCATCATCCACTACGACTGCCAGATGCGCTTTGCCTTCGTAGTCCTGTTCGATTGCCTCTATTACGGCCACCTTGCCTGAAAGCGCCAGGTCAAAAATGTCACCACCCACGCGCGGCTTTAATCGAACCTTATCACCCTGCTTGACCTCGATTTCCCCAGAAGGGCCGGAGATACGGACCTGGTCCAATGGTGTCTTCTCTTCCAGCAGTTGCCATTCCCACTCGTTCATATTTTCTTCTCGGGGCCTGCTGTCAACTCCTTGGAGTGCGGTGACCTGTCACCGCTTTGGCCAGTGGGCAACCTTTTCAACTCTGAATCTAACTAACGGAACTCGGCGTTAAGCCGCCCATCGCATAAAGCTGCGACAGGTCGCAGCACTCCAAGGAGTTGAATGCTGCTCCCTCCCTCACGAGCTATTGCCCTTCCTTCGGCTTCACACTTCTCATCGCCCCGTGCATCTTCATCAATTGCTCCATGGGAAGCGTTTCCGTTCTCTCGAGTATTTGGCGCGCCCGCTCATCTACTCCACGCATTTCGCGTTTCTCTTCGTCCGTCAAAGTCATAATACGCAGGGTAAGAATCTCGTCTATTTCGGTTCCGTCATAGAGATTGCCGACGCTTTCCGGGGCGATTTGCGGATAGTCGTAAAGGATAATCGGTGATGAGAGCATGCAATCGCGCACCCCCTCTTCTCCTACCATGACGGGATAGGTAGCGACGTTGCAGCACCCGGCGGCAGCCACCCGCAATACCTCAGGCGGATCCAGCTGCGAAACGAATTCGCCGTCTCGCACGTTCAAAATCGTGTGGGTCGAAACGAACGATCGCATTAACGCTTCATCACGACTGCGTTGGTCCGCATTTTCCAGCGGCGTCTGGTTCAGGATTCGCACCGTCACCTTCAGGGGCCTCTGCCGCAGGCCAAGTGGAGATTGCCGATTGATGCTCTCAGTCGAAGTACTCACCACTTCTTCGGATTGAAATCCCAAGTCTACAATCTGAACCTCGATAACGCCTTCGATCGCTTGCTGGCTGCGAACGATGACACCAACAGTTTCGCCGCTACTCTCATCGCGTAGCGGTTCGACTGTCTCGCTATGCGGAAAGGAAAACGTCTGCCGGCTTGGTTGGCCGCCGGGCTTGTCCAGTCTAATAGCCGGCATCGAGACATCCCGCTCAATGGCTTCCTGCCAAGTTTGGAAGAGTTGCCCGTTAACCTCAAGCGAGGGAACAGCCAAAAAATGAGACGTCGAGAGTGAAGGCTGGATCTCACGGTGTCCGCAATCGGCAATCGGCAATTGGCAATCGGCAATCCGTCGGCCCACCTCTCGCGTCACCAAATGGAGGAATCGCACCTTAACGTCCAGGGTAGTTATCGAGCTACTCTGGATCAGGCACTCTGTCTGCATCGCGCTGGCTTCGGTGCCTGCGTGCGCCTCACTGTAAGACTGCGGACAGAGCGCGCCGAAATTCCAGCGCTGCTGATTCTTTACTGCTGACGGCCGATAAGGGTAAAGGATATACCCTTCATAGAGCACCGCATCGGCAATCTTTTCTACGAGGCTCGCAGTCATGACGGCACACTTCCCTCGATGACAATTTCCTCTTCTCGCGCGCGTTGCACAGTTTGTTCGGGAGCAGGAATGATACTTTCCAATGCTTGCTCCCAGGTCGGAATTCCTCGGTCCATTTTGTACTGGGACAGCTTCTCGAAAACGTCTCGACGCAGACAAAGCCAGGCGCTGTTTGGATAATAGAGGTCCATCATCTCCCGCCAGACGCGCACTGGCATTCGATACTTTGCTTCCCTGTCCCAGGGAATCTGCTCAACTTGCAAACCCGCACCGGCGGCTTCGTAAAACATTGTCCCACTGAACATCAGGTTAAGTGGAACGTCGCCTTCTTTCAGGGCGGCGAAATATTTGGTAGCAGCCACGTTGAAGTCGAAGGTGCACGGGACCGGAAGATCAGCGACAGTGCTTCCCTTAAACGGCGGCACCATGACGTTCACATGCGTCCACAACATCGCGCGCAGTGTTCGGCTCCAACGCTCCGGCGCGCCGAAGAGATCAAGCAGCCTTTCCTGTTCCTGTGCCCCGTATTTGCGGTGCGTCGATTCGATTTGAATCTGGCAGCGCAGCGCTATTGACTGAATTGCTTGGCCTGCATCCGTATTCGTAATGCGCAGCTTAAACGCCAGCAGCGGCGCGGCCGTAAACGGAACCGCCTCGGCGCCCTCGACTTGAAAGTTCAGGTCAGGCATGTGCTGCGTCCCCCGCTTGTTCTCTCACAGCGTCTCCCGGAGCATCAACAAAAGGCAGTGATTTTTCTTTCAGCTCCGCAAAAAACTTACCAATCGCTTCCCACATCTGCGTGCCGCCGGACAATCCGTGCCAATGCGTACGGATTAGTCCGACCAACTTGTAGCACTCGTCAATCGGCAGTAGGTAATAATCCGCGGCGGCGCGCACACGGTTAACCAGCAGGGCCTCGGTATCAGGCTCCATTTCCTGCAATACTGGGTTGCGTTGCAGGATTTCATCCCAGGATTCAAAGTCGAGCAGGGACTCGGTAGCTCCCGCGGGACTCGGATAAAGCGCGACCACTTTTCCTGCGGCGCTGCTATGGAAGAAGAAAGCCATGCTGATCGGAATCAGCAAGCTTTCCCAGTGCGAATCGGTCAACTGAAAGTTGGCCAGATAACGTATGCGGCGCGGCACGCGGCGATATTTAGGATTCGCTTTACCGCTGAATAGAATCGCGCACGCCTGGCAAGTACACGTCATCTGGCGGGTAGTCGGATCCACCAGGTGTTCGTGTTCCGCCGGCAGCTCCGCGCTGCACATCTCGCAGCGCTCAACGACCGCTCGCTGGCGTACGAAACGTCGCAAAACGTCGAATGGCGTCTGAGCATTGCCGATTGCTGATTGCCGATTGCCGATTTCGGAATCATCGTTCGCACGATTATCTGACATAGCATTATCGCTTCGGGTTAAGGATGTCTGCCTACGACCAGCCTCTTCAATCGGCACAATTGGCAATCGGAGATCGGAAATACTTTCACGCTGGCGGCATGCTTGGGCCGCCCGAGCTTGACTCCACATCATCAGGGTTGATCATGGTGGAGTCTCTGGCCGTTGACGTACCCGCAGGACGGTCTGCGTCCGTCGTTCCCGTATCCTGGCGTCCCGGTTCTTTTCCGTCCTCTTCTTTTATTTCCTCGCCCTTTCTCGTCCCCGGTGTATGTGTCGGTCCTGAAGTACCTTCATTTCCCATTATTCTTGCTCCTTGTTGACGGCCTAGCGTCCCACTCTAGGACAGACATTCTTGTCTGTCCCTCCTAAATTTTATAGACAGGCAGGAATGCCTGTCTTACCTCGGGGGTAAAGCCACCTTCGCCCGACCTTGTTCGAACAACAAGGGAAACGGCTCGAGGTGGAGACTCGGTTGATCCAGCCCGCGGCCCGCACGGATCACGTCGTATTGTTGCCGGCAGTGGGGGCAGACGAGATTCGTCAGTTCAAGATGTGCGCCTTGCAACGGCTGCCCACATCCCGGGCAATTGTTGCCATAGGCATAGAAAGTTTCACCCAAACGGCAGAAAAGAATGGAGCGCCCGCCCACCTCCATCATCTGCACAGAACTCTGGGCCAGTGAAGCGAGTTCGCTCACATCTTCCCATGCATGTTTGCCAAGATGGCCGTTGCCATTGCCGTTACCATGGCCGTTGCCGCCCGTCGCTGACGCTCCGGGTTCTGACAACGGGTCCTTGCCGGTGTTAACCTGTGACTTTCCGATCTGCACGAACCCCGTCTTGGAAGGAGGCGAAGACTGTTCCGCCACGCCCTCCGCTTCAATAGTCACTACATCAGGAGCGGCGGCGTAGATCGCTTCCTCGATAGCGAGTTTGAGCGTCATCGCGGATGAGGGACAACTCTTACAACTTCCCTGCATTCGCAGCCGAACAACTCCGTCCGTGACACCAAGCAACTCCACATTGCCGCCATGCGAGTCGAGATAGGGTCTCACCTTATCGAGAGCTTGCGTTACCCGAGTCTCAAGCGGTAGAGGATGCTGCCCGTAGAGCAGCAGTAAACTACCGACCAGATCGTCAGCCGCGAATTCATCAAAGATGCTGTAACTCGCTTCTCCAGACTCCGCAACAATCTCCATCATGCGTTCGATTCCGGAGCCATGAAACTCCATCAACGCCTGCACCAGCGCCAAAGCACTTGCGCGCGCCGCAGGGTCGGGTAGGTTTTCGATCTTGCGGATCAGCCCTTCGATTTTTTCCATCGACTGCGGCAATTTCTCCCCCCTCATAAGATTTCAGATTGGGTAAGATCCAACCGCGGATTGCGCAGATGAACGCGGATCAGAACGACAGAGAAATTAGATCCTCATCAAAACCTTTGTTCAGATTCGTGTCATCCGCGTTGATCCGCGGCAAGTTCTTCTTTCCTAGAGTCCCGAGCGAACCATAGCGGGCATGGACAAGCCCTGCCCCTACGCGAATCATTTCACCATTCCAAACATCGGCGAATGGTGTGTCTCGAGCACCTTACCATTGCCCAAATACATGTGAACGCCGCACGGCAGACAAGGATCGAAGCTCCTGACCGTGCGCATGATATCTATGCCCTTGAAGTTATCCTGGCCGTTTTCTTCGAAGATCGGTGTGTTTTGCACCGCATCCTCGTAGGGACCGGGTGTGCCGTAGATGTCTCGCGGGTTCGCGTTCCAGGGCGTAGGCGGATAGGGATGGTAATTTGCGATCTTGCCATCGCGAATCACCATGTGGTGCGAGAGCACACCACGCACGGCTTCATGGAAACCGCAGCCAATCGCCTCGTCAGGCACCTTAAACTCCGACCACGTCTTTGTTCGTCCGGCGTGAAGTTCTGCCAGCGCTTGCTCCACGAAGTAAAGCGCTGCCGCCGCCGAATAAGCCTGAAAGTAAGTGCGTGCGCGGTCGCGTTCGATGGTGTTGCTCCACTTCGGGATTTTCCACTCAAACTCCACTTCGGGCTTCATGGCCGTCTTTGGCAGATAGATCTTTACACTGTGCCCCGTTGCCTTAATGTAGCCAATATCTACTTTCCCTGCGAGCGCCGTCGCCCAGAAGCGTGCGATTGGACCACCACCGGTGTCGAGTGCGAGATACTTCTTGTCCCCAGGTTCGTTCTCGTGATACCAGCGGGGTGACATGACCCAGGTGTAGTTGTTGTCGAAGTCACGCTTCTGTGGCCTCGGAATGGTAGTTTGATTCCATGGGTGTTGGCGATCAACGGGATTTCCGAGCGGGTCAGTTTTCACAAACATCTCAGACTTGTCCCAGTCGTCGTAGTAGGAACTGCCGAGCAGAATGCGAATGCCGAGGTTGATGTCAACTAGATCGGTCGTCACTAATTTCCCGTCTATTACTACGCCGGGCGTGACGTACATAGCATTGCCCCACTCGTTCATGTTCTTGTAGGTGTAATCGCATACCGCCGGATCCTGGAATGATCCCCAGCAGCCGAGCAGAATGCGCCGCTGGCCCACCTTTTCGTATCCGGGCAATGCTTCGTACATGAAGTCGAAAAGATCGTCATGGAGCGGAACCACCTTCTTCATGAACTCGCAATAACGCATTAGTCTCACGAGATAGTCCGTGAAGAGTTGTATGGTTGGTACCGTACCCACGCCACCCGGATAAAGAGTCGAAGGGTGAACGTGGCGCCCTTCCATCAGGCAAAACATTTCGCGCGTGTAGCGGCTGACATGCAGCGTTTCGCGGTAGAATTCGCCGCTGAAAGGATTCAAAGCTGTCATGATGTCCGCGATGGTGCGGAAACCATGGTCGGCGGCGTGTGGAGCCTCAGTCGTCTTGGCCTTTTCCCAAACGCCCGGGTTCGTTTCCTTGACCATCTGTTCGCAAAAGTCTACGCCTACCAGATTGTCCTGGAAGATGTTGTGGTCGAACATATATTCGGCAGCTTCGCCGAGATTGACAATCCACTCGGCCATCGCCGGCGGTCTTACGTTGAAAGCCATGTTCTGAGTGTAGGTGGAGCAAGTTGCGTGATTGTCGCCGCAGATGCCGCAAATGCGGCTGGTAATGAAGTGGGCATCACGCGGATCTTTGCCTTTCATGAAAATGCTGTAGCCGCGGAAGATTGAAGAAGTCGAATAACACTCCGCAACCTCGCGATTGGCAAAATCAATCTTCGTATAGATACCCAAACTTCCCACGATGCGGGTGATCGGATCCCAATTCATATCCACCAAAGTGCGCGGCTTGGTTGGTGTCTTAGTGACTGTTGTAGTCGTACTACTCATGTCGCTCGCTCCTTTATCTGCAATGGGGGCGGGTTATAGCCGGTGGTCAGTTCCGGACGATTGTGCCGCCACTTCGGTTCCTTGTTGACCGTTGCGTTGGTAATATTGCGTAGCTTGCGAATCGCCGCACCGTAAATGCCTATGGCCGATGCAGAAATCTTGGCGCCCGGCGGCTCATCCATGAAGGGCATAAACTTGTCCGGGAAGCCCGGCATTGTGCAGCCGATGCAGATGCCGCCAACGTTCGGACAGCCTCCGATGCCGGCCATCCAACCACGCTTCGGCACGTTGCAGTTGACCACCGGCCCCCAGCAACCAAGCTTCACGATGCACTTAGGCGAGCCGTACTCGGTAGCAAAGTCTCCCTGCTCGTAATAGCTGCCGCGGTCACATCCTTCGTGCACTGTCTTGCCGAAGAGCCACGTGGGACGCCCAGCGTCGTCGAGTGGAATCATCGGCGCCAGGCCGGCTGCGAGGTAGAGCAGATACAATAGCGTCTCCATGAAGTTGTCGGGCTGTACTGGGCAACCCGGGACGTTAACAATCGGGATGCCTGCCGACGATTTCCAATCCCAACCAAGATAGTCGGCCAGGCCCATGCACCCAGTCGCATTGCCCTCCATGGCGTGGATGCCACCGTAAGTGGCGCAGGTTCCAATGGCTACGACCGCCAGCGCTTTGGGAGCTAAACGATCGATCCACTCGTTGGTAGTAATCGGCTGGCCCGTCATCGCATCCCAGCCCATCGCCGCCCAGTAGCCATCGCCACTAAGATTCTCGTTAGGGATGGAGCCCTCCACAACTAGGACAAAAGGATCGATCAAACCCTGTTCAGCCTGATAGAAATACTTCATGAAGTCGTCACCGACTTCGTAGGCCAGAACCGGATTGTGCAAATGAACCTTCGGGAGTCCGGGGATAGCCCCCATTACCACGTCTTCGATGCTGGGCTGGGTCGCAGCAGTGATCGAAACCGAGTCACCGTCACAACCCAGTCCCGCCGTGATCCACACAATGTGAACATCTTTGACCGCCGGTGGCCGTTGCGTGATACGACCATGCGGGGCAATTTCCGCCGCCATAGGTTTCATCTCCTTTATGAGTCGCGATTCATAGCGCTGGGCCTCAAGTCAAATGCCGCGGCCCGCGCATCGGTTACAACCTGAGTCGCTATTACGAGAGCCGATTCCACAGGTCTAGTAAGTCGGAAGTCTGATCCATCTGCCTAGCGAGCCCTAGTCTATGGCTTACGTCGACGAAGTGAATGGAAATTACTAAACTGATTTATCCAATGACGTACATTCCGGCAACCAGGCACGCAAATCCAGTCCGTATTAGCGGGGTACCTGTAGAGAGCAACCCCACCCTGTTTAGGGAGGCGGCCATTATGTGCGGCATGGCACACAGGTGTCTATTCGTAGATCTACGTATTTAATATGACGACGGTACGTATTTATTTGCGGACTTGAGCCTGCACCAAATTTACTAATTGTCGATAGAGATAATTCCGCGGCGCAGAGCGAATCGTATGAGTTCGGCCTGGGTGTGGAGGTCGAGTTTGTGCATGAGGTTTGAACGGTGAGTTTCCGCCGTACGGCTACTTATCCCCAAAAGTCCCGCTATTTCGGCGCTCGTGCGCCCCTCGGCGGCAAGATGCAGAACTTCTTTTTCCCGAATTGTAAGCGTTTCGTAACGATCCAGGGTCGTGGCTTTTGCCCTTTGCTGATAAACCTCGATGGCACGATCGGATAGCGGCGGACTTAAATAGCGGCGACCGGCCGCAGCTTCACGAACCGCATGCACCAGGTCGTCCGAACTTGAATCCTTCAGTACGTATGCAGATGCACCGCTGCCAAGCGCCTCAAGGACGTACGCCTCGTTTGAGTACATCGAAAGAATAACGACTTGCGTGTGCGGGGAACACTTCTTGATTTGGGGGGTCACGTCGAGGCCATTCAGCCCCGGCATCATCAAGTCAAGTACCAGGATCCGCGGACTCAATAGCTCCACCCGCTTAATCGCTTGTAATCCATCCCCAGCCTCGCCCACCACCCGAAAGTCCGGCTCGGCTTCCAGTAGTGCTTTCAGGCCCTGGCGGACGACCTTATGATCATCGGCGAGCACAATTGTGGTTCTGCCCGGCTCTGTCATTCGCTCATGCACCTATAGATCACTTTTCGATATCCGAATACGTCATATGCGCCGGCCGGTCAACGATGCTCAATTCAGCAGTTAAGTGGGTGCCGCTGCCCGGCCGTGACTCGACGGTCAACCGCCCGTCCAGCAGAACAACCCGCTCACGCATTCCCGCCAAACCACTGGTTTCGCTCGCCATAAATACGGACTCCGTATCGAACCCGGTACCGAGATCCTCGACCTCTATTAATAAGGTCTGCCTATGTGTCGACAGTCGCACCGTCGCCTCGGGCGCATTAGCATGGCGGGCGACGTTCGTCAACGCCTCCTGCACCAAGCGGTAAGCCGCTGTTTCGACCTCCGGCCTGAATCTTCTTTTTTCTAGTCCGCTGTGTTTGAAGTTAACTCGCACTTGCGTCTGCGCAGTGTAGTGTTCGAAATGCCACAAAAGGGTAGGCAGCAATCCCAGGTCATCTAGCATCGCGGGCCGTAGATCGAGAGACAGTTTCCTGACTCGCGCCATAAGGTCATTGACCAAGGCTCGAGCCTGATCGAGACTCGCGCCAACTTCGTGAGCAGGTAGGCGCGACCCAATCTCAAGACTTAGCTTAAGTCCGGTCAAAACCTGCCCGATCTCGTCATGCAATTCCAGGGCAATCTTACGGCGCTCGGCCTCTTGCACTTCCATTAACCGGCGCGATAGAAATTTCAAACGCCCCGCATACTCACGACCGGAAGCCTCGGCCTGCTTGAGTTCGGAGATATCGAAAGCTACCCCGTGAATAAACCAAGGTTGACCATCATCATTGCGAACCATCTTGGCTTCACAGTGAAACCATACTACGCGGCCATCGCGAGCGAGGACTCGATAGAGAGACTTCAACGGGAGACCTGATAGAAATAACTGGGCTGCCTCAACACTCCAGCGACCTTTATCGTCCGGATGGATTTGCTGGTACCAACGAACCGGATCATTGAGCCATTCTTCCTGGGAAAACCCTAGGATCGCTTCGATCTGGGGGCTAACGTAAGCTTCGCCAATGCCTTTATCCAAAAAGGCCATGAAAACGACTGCCGGGATCTGCTCCACCAAAGTTCGGTAGCGGGCATCGACCTCAGGCAAAGCAACTCCGCCGACATTAATCTCCCCGGCAGAATGAACCGTTTGTCTTTTCGGTGAATTGCCAAGGGGAAAGGAGGCGGCGAGGTCCAGGAGGATGTTTTCAGCCTGTGCCCAACTTACAGATGGGCTCTCCTCAAGCGCTGAGGTTTCGCTGGTCGGAATATCAAATTTAACTGAATCGAAAATGTGCGTTGCCATCTCTCGTGCCGAAGAGTTTCCACAAAACTCTTCAAATTCGGGCAAATTATTATTCACGGGTAATTGCTTCTTCAGACTCTTTCGCTACATCACTCGCATTGTGCACACGCCGACCCCGCCGCCGCCAGGCGGGCTCCTTGTTCAGAGACGCCTGCGTAAATCTTCGCAACGCATGAATAGCCTTGCCGTAGGTCATCACTGCGTGCGAAGACAATAAGGACCCGGGTGGTTGATTCATAAAGGGCATAAACTTATCGGGGAAACCTGGCATCGTGCAGCCGATACAAATACCACCAACGTTGGGACAGCCACCCATTCCGTTTATCCATCCGCGCTTGGCGACATTACATTGGACCACCGGCCCCCAACATCCGAGCTTAACTATGCAAGTACGTGATCCATATTCTTCAGCAAATTCGGCTTGCTCGTAATAGCCACCCCGATCACATCCTTCATGCACCGTTTGACCAAAAAGCCACGTTGGCCGCAACGCATCGTCGAGAGGAATCATTGGCGCCCGGCCCGCAGACTGATAGAGCAGATACAACAATGTCTCCATGAAGTTGTCGGGAAGCACCGGGCACCCGGGAACGCAGACGATAGGTATCCTCGCTTTAGATTTCCAGCTCCAACCTAGATAATCAGCAAGACCCATGCAGCCCGTAGGATTTCCCGCCATCGCGTGAATTCCGCCGTAGGTGGCACATGTGCCGGCCGCCACAACGGCCCACGCTTTGGGAGCCAGGCGGTCGATCCACTCACACGTCGTGATGGGCTGTCCGGTTTCTCGGTTTGTTCCGAATGCGGCCCAGTAGCCGTCGTCCTTGTTGTCTTCGTTTGGTATTGACCCCTCGATGACAAGGATAAAAGGTTCGATCTTCCCTTCAGCAGCTCGATAGAAGAACTCCATGAAGTCCTCGCCGTTTTCATAAGAGAGGAAAGGATTATGGAAGTTAACTTTGGGAATTCCGGGGATGGCTCCCATAACAATCTCCTCGAGACTTGGTTGGGTAGCCGCCGTAATAGCGATTGTATCCCCATCACAGCCAAGCCCGGCCGTGACCCAGAGGATGTCGATCTCCCCGAACGGTCCACACTGTTCGCTTGCCCCATCTCGGTAAGCCATTTTTTCTTTTGAGAATCTTAGCGGGTTGTCTGCAGGTCAAGGAACCCTGGTGCCTTGCCCGGCATCTCGATGCTCTTAGAGCTTGAAGCTACTACCACTGCCGGCCCTTTTAATTGTTGTTAACACATTAGTCCCGAGTCTCCGGGGCAGTCAAGGACTGCGTCGGATTGGCCGTCATCGGAGTTCGCTTGTTTGTTGATCAGGTTCAGATGCGAAACATACCCTTAGGCTGAGTCGCGCCAGCCCACTATGGTATATTACGACCTCCCTTGAGTCATCGGTGAAAGCAAGCCGCGCCTGTGCCTGAGGCGAAGTTTGTTCCTACCAATCCAGGCTTGGAAGGATTCTTGTCATTCAGTTTGCAACCTAAAAGTGGCATTGCAGAAATGGATACGTATCGCAACTACATTGGCGGCAAGTGGATTGAATCCACTTCCGAGCGGACCGTTCCGAATTTGAACCCGGCTAACACCGACGACATTCTGGGCACCATTCGCCAGGCTACTCGTGAGGAAGCGAGGCAGGCTGTGGAGTCTGCTACGGAGGCATTCCCTGGTTGGCGCGCTACTCCAGCCCCGGCGCGCGGGCGAATCGTTGCGCAGGCCGCTCGTCTAATGGAACAACACAAGGAAGAGCTCGCTCAGATTCTGACTCGCGAGGAAGGTAAGACCATCGCCGAATCGCGAGGCGAACTGCAACGCTCAATCAACGTGGCAGATTTCTGTGCCGGCGAAGCTCGTCGCATGACCGGCGAAACAATTCCCTCTGAGCTGCCATCAAACTTTGCTTATACTCTGAAGCAACCGCTCGGGGTCGTGGCCTGCGTCACTCCCTGGAACTTTCCGGTTGCGATTCCAGTTTGGAAGATTGCCCCGGCGTTGGTAGCCGGCAACACCGTTGTCTTCAAACCTGCCTCTTTAACCCCAGCTACCGCAGTTCGCATCGTGGAGATATTTGCAGAAGCCGGAATTCCGGCCGGTGTACTGAATCTGGTCCTGGGTTCAGGCTCACACGCGGGTGACGAGATCATCAATCATCCTGCGGTCAAAGCCATTTCGTTCACAGGGTCGAATGGAGTTGGCATCCGTCTGTACGAACAGGCATCGCGGCGCGGCGCTAAGGTGCAGTGTGAGATGGGGGGAAAGAACCCGGTGGTCATCATGGAAGACGCAGACCTCGATCTCGCGGTGGAGTCGACAGCTCAGGGCGCGTTCAAATCGAGCGGACAAAGATGTACCGCGACCAGCCGGGCTGTAGTGGTAAATGATATTGCCGACGAGTTCGTTCAGCGTCTCGTACGTCGTGCCGAGGGTATGCGGATCGGCAACGGCAGCGACGCGACAACCGAGATGGGACCAAGCGTTGATGAGAACCAGTTCAAGACTGTGTTGAGCTATATCGATATCGGACGCGAAGATGGCGCAACTCTAATATGCGGCGGTGCCCGGGCAAGCGGCAACGGGCTGGACAAGGGATTCTTTGTGCAGCCGACGGTGTTCGATCACGTCATGCCCGACATGCGCATAGCGCGCGAAGAGATCTTTGGGCCGGTGCTGTCAGTACTTAGGGTGAAAGACTTCGATGAGGCCATGCAGGTGGCGAACGATTGTGAGTATGGCCTTTCTTCGTCCATCTTCTCGAACGACGCTGCTCGTATCTTTCGTTTCGTTGACGAGATAGAAACCGGAATGACGCACATCAACTCGCCCACGACTGGCGGCGAGGCTCATATTCCCTTTGGTGGCATTAAGGGAACGGGTATCGGCGATCGAGAACAGGGCTCAACCGCACTGGATTTCTACACGGAATTGAAAGTTGTCTATGTCGATTACACGGGACGCAAACGCGAAGGGAACCTTTACTGAGGTAACAATAAAGTGACAGGTGCAACACTCCCAAGATACGAGGAATCACATGAGCACCACTGAAATACAGACGACCAAATCTGAAACGATTAGCAAGCACAAAGAGTTTCTCTTCCCCGCCGTGACCAATTACTACCGGGAGCCGATCGCGCTCCTGCGCGGCGAAGGCTTGCATGTTTGGGACGATCAAGGAAACAAGTATCTTGATTGTTTCGGGGGCGTGCTGACCGTAAGCGTGGGCCATGCCAACCCCAAGGTCAATGAAGCAATCATCAATCAAATCAAAACGCTGCAACACACCTCCACCCTTTACGCCAACAAGCCGCAGTCTGATTTGGCTGAGAAGCTTCACCAAATCACTCCGGGTCGTTTAAAGAAATCGTTCTTTACTAATAGTGGTACCGAGGCCGACGACACGGCAATCCACGCGGCAAAGACCGCGACCGGACGCCACGAGATCGTCGTGCTGCGTCACAGTTACAGTGGTCGTTCGGCAACTTCGCTATCTGCGATGGGACATTCAACCTGGCGACCCTTGCCGGCGCAGGTTGCCGGTTTCGTTCATGCCCGTGCGCCTTACTGTTATCGCTGCCCGCTCAAACTCACTTATCCGGAATGTGGTCTGGCCTGCGCGAACGACATCGAAGAATTGATCATGACCACGACCACTGGCGAGATTGCGGCGTTCATGGCGGAGCCGATCCTCGGCGTGGGTGGTTTCATCGTGCCGCCGCCGGGCTACTTCGAACGCGCCGTCGAGATTACGCGCAAACATGGCGGGCTTTTTATCGCCGACGAGGTGCAGACTGCCTGGGGCCGAACCGGAGAGAAGTGGTTTGGAATCGAACATTGGGACGTAGAACCGGACATCATTACTTCCGCGAAAGGTTTGGGGAACGGCGTACCCATCGGCATCACAGTCGCGACCCCCGAAGTAGCGGACAGTTACCCGGGGCTGACTTTTTCCACGTTCGGTGGCAATCCAGTGTCGATGGCTGCAGCACTGGCAGTCATTCATATTATTGAAGAGGAAGATCTCAAACGCAACGCCACTGTGGTTGGCGGTTACCTGCGTCAGCGCCTGGAAGAGTTGAAAGAGAAGTATCAGGTCATCGGCGACGTGCGTGGCATGGGCCTCATGCAAGGCGTCGAGTTAGTAAGAAACCGTGAAACCAAGGAGCCGGCACCTGAAGGTGTGCTCAAAGTCTTTGAGGAAACCAGGCGTCGCGGTGTCTTGATTGGCAAGGGCGGCCTCTATGGAAACGTAATCCGCACCGGGATGATGTTAAATTCTACGAAGGACAATGTCGATGAGTTGATCGCTGCAATGGACGCTGGTTTTGCCTCTGTCAATTGAGGGGGTGCGCTCACATCGCTCTGTCAGAGCGGGAGCCACCTGGTTTCAATGGGAGAATACATCCCGGTCGCTCTGGCTCGCGGTTCTGACAGGCGTTATCCCTCTTCCCACTCTTCTTGGGTTTGCGAGTCAGAGACATCTCGCTCCCAACGGGCGAAAACGGCAGATCGTACCCGGGAGTAATGCCGCTTCACGTTACCGCGAAAAATGTTGCCCCGAGCACCGCTTTTTCTCGCTTCTTGCAATTCGTGAAACTCACGACGACCGTGAAACGTAACAACCTATCTGTTTTTCCGATTCTAAAACAATCAAGCAACACTAGAAAGGCCGATATGCAAATACTTAGTCTACGGAAGCTAGTCTTAAGATCTACATTTCCACTGATTCTCCTGGCGGGCGGTATGCTCGCCGTGCTGGCTGCACCGCTTGCCACTTTCGCTCAAACTAACACTCAACCTCCGCTCATCGATCGTGAGTTGTTCTTTGGCGATCCCGAGATTTCCGGTGCGCAAATCTCGCCGGACGGGAAGTTCATTGCCTTTATTAAACCCTTGAAAGGCACACGGAACGTCTGGGTAAAACGTACCGAGGAACCGTTCGACGCCGCCAAGCCCATCACTGCCGACAAAAGCCGCCCGGTGACCCAGTATTTCTGGAGTCGCGACGGCAAGTACATCCTGTTCGTGCAGGACAAGGCCGGCGACGAAAACTACAACGTATTTGCGGTAAACCCCGCCGACAGCCCGGCTGCGGGTGAGGACGTCCCGGCCGCCCGAAATCTAACCGACGCAAAGGGCATACGCGCGTCAATCTATGCAGTACCCCGGAGTGAACCTGACACAATTTATGTTGGTCTGAATGACCGCGACAAAGCCTGGCATGATTTGTATAAGGTAAAGATTTCTACTGGAGAGAGAACCCTGATTCGGCAGAACACGGAACGGATCACCAGGTGGGTGTTCGATCTAAAAGATCAACTTAAACTTGCATCCAGAGCCGCAGAGAATGGTGACACAGAAGTTCTGCGCGTAGATGACAAAGGCTTTACCAAAGTCTATTCGTGCAATGTGTTTGAAAGTTGCGGGCCGGTGCGTTATCACAAGGACGGTCAGCGCGTTTTTTTCTTCACCAACAAAGGCGCGGCGATCGACCTTGCGCGGCTTGTTCTTTTCAATCCCAGCAGCAGCAAGGAAGAACTCGTCGAATCTGATCCGTTGAACCGCGTCGACCTCGACAGCCCTATGTTTTCCGAATTGAGCGATGAACTTATCGCCACCACTTATGACGACGAACGGGTCCGGATCTACTGGAAAGACAAATCCTTCGAAGCAGATTACAAACTACTGCAAAAGAAACTTCCGGATAGAGAAATTTCCTTCTCCGATTCAACCAAAGACGAACGTCTCTGGCTAATTTCGGCTTTCAGCGATACGGAACCCGGCGAGCGCTATCTTTTTGACCGCCAAACTAAGAAGTTAACTCTGCAGTATCGTATACAGGAAAAGCTTCCGCGCGCTGCGATGGCCTCGATGAAAGCTGTTCGTTATAAATCGTCCGACGATTTGGAAATCCCCGCGTACTTAACCCTACCGAAGGGAGTCGAGCCTAAGAATCTTCCAGCCATCGTAGTGCCGCATGGCGGTCCCTGGGGCCGCGATTCCTGGGGGTATAACGGCTTCGCCCAGTTTCTTGCCAATCGCGGTTACGCGGTGCTGTCGCCAAACTTTCGCGCCTCAACTGGTTACGGCAAAAAGTTTCTCGATGCCGGTAATAAGGAATGGGGCCAGAAGATGCAGGACGATGTCACCTGGGGCGCCAAGTATCTAATTGCGCAGGGTATCGCAGATCCCAAACGAGTTGGGATTATGGGTGGCTCCTACGGTGGCTATGCAACGCTCGCCGGCGTCACCTTCACACCCGATATGTACGCCGCCGCTGTCTCGATTGTAGGGCCATCAAATCTCATCACCTTGCTCGAATCGATTCCTCCCTACTGGGAACCGATCCGAAAGCTTTTCTACGAACGCATGGGCGATCCCAATACCCCTGAGGGCAAGGCGCAACTAGTGCGCCAGTCGCCCCTTAGCCACGCCGATAAGATCAAGACGCCCCTCCTCGTCGTGCAGGGTGCGAACGATCCGAGGGTGAACAAGCGGGAGTCGGACCAAATTGTAATCGCGTTGCGGGATCGAGGTTTTCCGGTTGAATACATTGTCGCCCCGGACGAGGGCCACGGCTTTGCCCGGCCCGTCAATAACATGGCCCTGTTTGCGACAGCTGAAAAGTTTCTGGCCAAACATCTGGGGGGCAGGTATCAGGAGAGCATGACACCTGAAGTTGGCACCCGATTGAAGGAAATTACGGTAGATGTAAAGACTGTGACCCTACCGAAAAAAGTGGAAGCGGTCGCTGCCGGCGCAGCTAAGCCGGCCAGGGATTTACAGGCCGGGACATCAAACTACAAAGCTTCAATCGCTTTAGGCGGGCAGGTGATTCCGCTTACGATGAAGACCGAGATTAAGGAAGAGAACGGCGTCTGGCTCGTCACTGAAACCGCGGTCACGCCACAAGGTGATCTTTCCGATATTTCCACTATCGAGAAAGGAAGCTTGCTGCTCAGGCACCGTTCAATAAAGCAGGGACCAATGACGATCGAACTCGATGTAAAAGGAAACAAGGCAACCGGTACCACTACCTTTAATGGTCAAGCGAAGCCATTCGACGTCGATCTCGGTGGGATTCTCTTCGCCGACGGCGCCGGCAGTTTTGAGGTGATCGCCGCCTTGCCGTTGGCCGATGGATATAGTCTCAGCTTCCGCAATTTCGATGTGCAAAAACAGAAGCCGCAACTTAAGCAACTGAAGGTTGTGGGCGTTGAAAGCGTGACGGTACCAGCCGGCACGTTCGACGCTTACAAGGTAGAAATCGTGGACACGGAGAACGACGCCGACAAACAGTCCGTGTGGATCGTTAAGGACACGCGTCGAGTAGTTAAGATTTCCGCTGTGTTACCGAATTTACAAGGTGCGCTGCTGACGTCGGAGTTGATGCCGTAATAGCGGCACAAGACAGACAGAGTCAAACGGCGGCACGGTTAACTTCCCTGCCGCTGAAATTATTAGGCACGCAGTCTGGCGAAAATACTCATAGACTGTTGCTTTCTAATCTCAACTCGTGTTGTCCAGACTCACCAGCTCCGTAGGAGCAAGATGTTTATAAACACGCAGGGCCCTCTTAGAACCTCTTCGCCACGCTAGGGGCGCAATGTTCATAGCTGGTTCATCTTTCCTTCGATAGATCCGAAGAGAGCGTTAATGTTTCTAGCCTGGCTTTATCATCCTCAACTAGCTGCGTTAGGAGCGGAATGTGTGAATCCTCATGGCAAATACCTTCTCACAGATCTACATCCAGACAGTGTTCGCGGTGCAAAATCGGTTGTCTCTGATTGGGCCCGAATTCAAAGAGGACCTCTACAAGTACATCACGGGAATTGTCAGAAATCAGGGACAGAAGTTAATCTCAATCAATGGCATGCCCGACCACGTTCACATATTGATGGGTTCGAAGCCAGCAATGGCGCTAGCGGATCTGGTTCGGGAAATAAAAGCTGACTCGTCAAACTTCATCAACAGGAACGAATGGGTGCATGGAAAGTTCAATTGGCAGGAGGGCTATGGGGCGTTTTCTTACGGCCATTCGCAGTTAGATACGATAGTCAGGTACATCCAGAACCAGGAGAAGCACCATTCGCGGCGGTCGTTCCAGAATGAGTACTTGGCATTATTGCGAAAGTTCGACATTACTTTCGATGACAAATACATACTCGAGTTCATCGAGTGATGTCGTGCGCACGCTATGAGGCTTGCGGCGAAGATTTTTGGATCATTCTTAAGCCCAGTCAGGGCGTAATGTTTATAGAACCGATCTCGTTTAATATTCCTTGAGCTACGCCAGGAGCGAAATGTGTGCCTTCGGGGCGCAATTCACGTTGCGCTCCTACGGAGCTGGGCAACATTTTGGCGAATCGGTGCTATAAACATGTCGCTCCTAGCGGAGCAAAAACCAACAGAGCCTTTTCGCATATTCGGCAACCGGGTGGCATGAGAGCAACATTACCCAAATACCCTTGGATGATACTATCAATTGAAACCATAGCCACTGTTTGAATTCTATGAAAACCTTAATCCGCAATGGCCGCATTATCACGGCGGTTGACGATTACAAAGCCGATATCTTGATTGAAGGTGAAATCGTTTCCGTGATTGGCGCGAAGCTCGACATGGAAGCCGACACGTCCATCGACGCCCAAGGTAAGTTGGTTATTCCCGGCGGCATCGATCCTCACACCCACATGGAGCTTCCCTTCGGCGGCACTCAGGCCTCCGACGACTTCCGCACTGGAACTATCGCTGCCGCTCACGGTGGCACAACCACCATTATTGATTTCGCAGTGCAGTACAAGGGCCAATCACTTCTCGAAGGCATCGACAACTGGCATGCGAAAGCGGAAGGCAAGACCGCTATCGATTATGGCTTCCACCTGATCACAACCGAACTCGAAGACAATCAGATTGAAGAACTGCACACGGCCATGGACGAAGGTGTGACGAGCTTCAAGATGTTCATGGCTTACCCGGGAGTTTTTCTGGTTGACGACGCTACCATCTTTCGCGCCATGTCCGCGGCCGGCGAGCGGGGTGGTCTGATCTGCATGCACGCGGAAAACGGCATCGTCATCAATGAAATAATCAAACGTGCTCTTCAGCAAGGCCGTACCGCGCCGAAGTATCACGCCTTGACCCGTCCCACAATCGCTGAGGCCGAAGGTGTGCATCGGGCTATTGCGATCGCCGAGATGGCAGAGTCCCCCGTTTACATCGTCCATCTCTCCTGCGCGGATGCGCTCAACCAGGTGCGCCAGGCTCGTGACCGAGGGATCCCTGCCTTTGCTGAAACTTGTCCGCAGTATCTTTTTCTGTCGCTCGACAACTATGACGAGCCCGGATTCGAAGGCGCGAAATATGTGATGACACCACCGCTGCGCGACAAATCGAATCAGGCTGAACTGTGGAAAGGTCTAAAGATGAACGACCTGCAAGTGATCTCAACAGATCACTGCCCGTTTTGCATGAAGGAACAGAAGGAGTTGGGACGCGATGATTTTTCCAAGATTCCTAACGGCGCTCCCGGCGTCGAAAACCGTGTGCCGCTGATTTACAACGGCGGGGTAGTCGAAAACCGCATCAGCCTTAATCGCTTCGTTGAACTCACGTCAACTGCCGCCGCGAAGATATTTGGCCTCTTTCCTAAGAAAGGGACAATAGCCGTCGGCTCCGATGCCGACATTGTGATCTTCGATCCTGAGAAGGAGCAGACACTCGGTGTAAAGTCTAGTCACATGAATGTTGATTACAACACCTATGAGGGTAGGAAAATCAAAGGCGTCGTGGAGACGGTGTTCTCGCGTGGCGGGGTGGTGATTGAAAACGGCGAATACAAAGGCAAGCCCGGCGACGGACAATTCCTGAAGCGTGGCACGTGCGCGGCAATCTAGAGTTTCTGGCTGCGAAGATGAGCGAAAGAATTAGGAAAAGTGACGGATTAGACGATTTCCGCCGAAAATGTCGGCGAAACCTGGAACGCAGCGTTGAAGAGCGCATGCGCTACGGGTTTTGTTACGTCTACAAGCCTGTACTTGACGACGCACCATGGCGCTCGTTCAATTCAACTACAGATTACCGCAAATTGTGCCGGGATCACTTGCCCGAGTACTTGGGCTACGGTGAACCTGATGATCTGCAGAGGCGGATACTCGATGCCGCGTGACCGGTTCAACCCAGCCCAGGCCCAAGAGGTTGCCGCGGCTTTTGCAGCCCACCAAGTCGATTACATGTTCATCGGCAAGAGTGGTGCAATTCTGCTTGGCTACCCAGGGACAACTCAGGATGTTGACACTACCCGCGTAAGGATCCCGAGAATGGAATTCGGATAGTTGCTGGGCTGAGGGACCTTGGATTCTCATCGACGACAAACTTAAGGAAGAAATCATTAGCGGAAAAGTTTTCGTTCAAATAAAATCCGGACCGTTTGATATTGATCTGGTCTTTGCACCCGATGGGATCGAGAACTATGAGAAAGCCAAGAGTCGTATGGACGTTTCAAGCGGCTTTCCAGTCTTAAGCATTCGGGACATCATAGCAAGCAAGCGGTCAGCTGGTCGGCCAAGAGATGCTGTCGAGCTGCCTCTCCTTGAAGCGTTTCGGGAAGTCTACGAGAAACTCGGCAAATAGGCGCCGGTTGATGAATAACTCGCATGCCTAACGAATCCAGCTCTCCCGGCATGACCATCACCCAGCGCGATTCTGAAGAGTTGCGCAGACTCTCGGCGTGAAGGCGAGTCATAGGAACGTTGACTGAAACACTTGTAAGCTTTGACCTTCGCTAGAAGTCTTCCAATTTGAAATCCGCCGACTAACTAACCATGACCACTAACCCCGAGGTCATTCAGCACCCCGATGGACGAGTTGAACTGCGCGCAGTTGTGGCCCAGGAAATCAGCCGCAGCCCGCTTTACAACGAAGACCTGGCGCCAGTTCCGGTAAAGAAACGCAACTGGACCACATACAACTATGCTGCGCTCTGGATCAGCATGGCGCATTGCATTCCCACCTACATGCTCTCCTCCGGATTGATTAGCGCGGGCATGAACTGGTGGCAGGCGCTCATTACCATCCTGCTGGGTAATATCATTGTTCTGATTCCTATCCTGCTGAATTCACATCCTGGGACCAAATACGGAATTCCCTTCCCTGTCTTCGCGCGCGCGGCCTACGGCACCTATGGTTCAAACTTGCCGGCCCTCATGAGGGCGATCGTCGCCTGCGGTTGGTTTGGCATTCAAGCGTGGATTGGCGGAGAGGCCCTAAACGTATTCTTCGGGGCCGTCATTCCCGGTTGGAAAGGCTTGCTGGGTGGTCCCATTGGCGGACACATGGTTACCGAGTGGCTTTCGTTTCTCCTGTTCTGGGCCCTTAACATCTACATCATCTATCGTGGTATGGATCTGCTCCGGAGAGTCGAAAACTGGGCGGCGCCGTTCGTTTTGATCATGACCGCACTGTTGCTGGGTTGGGCAATCTGGAAAGCCCAGGGGCTGGGCTATCTATTAAACCAGCAGGGGAAATTCCATACCCTGAGAGAATTCTGGCCCATCTTTATTCTCTCATTGACGGGAATGATTGGTTTTTGGGCCACACTATCGCTCAACATGCCCGACTTCACGCGGTTTGGTAAAAGCCAGCGCGATCAGGTGATTGGCCAGGTTGTGGCACTGCCCACGACGATGACGCTCTTCGCCGCCATGGGCGTTATGATTACGTCCGCAGCCGTGGTTATTTATCCGCACATGAAGATGGAAGAACTCTGGGATCCGATGAAGCTGGTGGGCCAGTTCGGCAACGTGTGGGTGGTCGCGATTTCGATGTTCACAGTGATGGTGGCAACGCTGGCGGTGAACATCGCCGCCAATGTTGTTTCTCCGGCAAATGATTTTGCCAACGCTTTTCCGAAGTTGATCTCGTTCCGCACTGGCGGACTAATTACCGGGATTATCGGCATACTGATGCGGCCCTGGCGACTGCTAGCCGATCCTTCGGGTTATATTTTTGCCTGGCTGGTTGGTTACTCAGGCGGGCTCGGCTCGATCGCCGGGGTGTTGATTGTAGACTACTGGATTGTGCGAAAGACGCAACTTAAGCTCGGAGATCTCTACCGACCGCGCGGCGTTTACACTTACAATGGAGGCTGGAACTGGCGAGCCGTCGTAGCCACGTTGATTGGTTGCGGCCTGGCCTGGATCGGACTAGTAGTGCCGACTCTGGAACCACTATATGCCTATGCCTGGTTCGTAGGGTTTGGCGTCGCTGGACTAACGCACCTGATCCTTACGAAACTCTGGCCACCTCAGCCAGATGAGCCACCCCAACTAGCTGCGGCGATGGTTCGGAAAGCGGCGTAAACAGAATTGCGGATTGCGGATTTCAGAATCTCTCAGAATTCAGATCTAAATTATCTGAAATCTTAAATCTCAGATCTGCGATCCTTGAGACTTTGAAACCTAGATCCCCAGGAGTGGAATATGCCACGCACAGTTAAATGCGGACTGATTCAGTGCTCAAACGCGGCACCGACGGACTTGCCGGTAGAGGACATCAAACGGCTCAACATTGAGAAGCACCTGGGCTTCATAGAGCAAGCTGCCGAGCAGGGCGTGCAGATTCTCTGCATGCAGGAGGTCTTCACTACGCCTTACTTTTGCGCCGAGCAGCAGATCCGCTGGTATGAAGCCGTGGAGAAGATCCCGGATGGGCCAACCGTGCGACTCATGCAGGAAGTGGCGCGGGCCCACGGAATGGTGATTATCGTGCCCATTTATGAGGAGGAGATAACCGGCATCTACTACAACACAGCCGCGGTTATCGATGCCGACGGAAGGTATCTGGGCAAGTATCGGAAGAACCACATTCCGCACGTCAACCCGGGCTTCTGGGAGAAGTTTTATTTCCGGCCGGGTAATCTCGGGTATCCCGCGTTTGATACTGGCTTCGCCCGCATCGGGGTTTACATCTGCTACGACCGCCACTTCCCGGAAGGAGCCCGGGCTCTCGGTTTGAATGGGGCCGAAATAGTTTTCAACCCCTCCGCAACCGTAGCTGGCCTTTCAGAATACCTGTGGCGGCTGGAACAACCAGCGCATGCGGTTGCCAATGGCTATTTCATGGGCGCCATAAATCGCGTAGGTCATGAACAACCCTGGGACATCGGGGAGTTTTACGGGCAAAGCTATTTCTGCGATCCGCGCGGACAGTTCGTTGCGGAAGCGCCTCGCGACCAGGATGCCCTGGTTGTGGCAGACTTGAATCTGGACTTGATCCGCGAGGTGCGCAACACCTGGCAGTTTTTTCGCGATCGCCGACCGGATTCATACGGAGCGCTGGTCGCCGACTAAGGTCATTGCCGATTCCAATTGCCAATTGCCGATTGGTGTGTTGGCAAGGTAAATGGTTAATGTTAGCAACAAGTAATTCGAAGCGCGCGAAAGACCAAAATTGGCAATTGGCAATCGGCAATTGGAAATGAGGAGACTATGGACCTATCGATCACCGTCAACGGAATGAAGTTTCCCAACCCCTTCCTGCTGGGCTCCGGCCCGCCGGGAACTAACGCGCGGGTAATTGCGAAGTCGTACGACGCCGGTTGGGGGGGCGCTGTGGCCAAGACTGTCAGTCTCGAGTCGGCCAAAGTCGTCAATGTTGTGCCTCGTTATGGAAAGCTGCGCTCGAAGGTTTCCGGGGAAGTTATCGGGTTTGAGAACATTGAATTGATCTCTGACCGGCCGATCGATGTCTGGCTGGACGAGTTTCGTCAGCTAAAAAAAGAGTATCCTCATCACATCCTTATTGCTTCGATCATGGAAGAATATGAGAAGAGTCGCTGGCAGGAATTGACGAGACTTGTTCAGGACACGGGCGTCGATGCTTTTGAGTTGAACTTCTCCTGCCCACACGGAATGACTGAGCGAAAAATGGGTTCGGAGATGGGCGAGCATCCGGATCTCACCGAGGAAGTTACCGGCTGGGTCACTGAGGTTTCCAGCATTCCAGTGTGGGCCAAGATGACGCCGAATATAACAAACATCAAGGAACCTTCCCACGCAGCGGTACGCGGCGGTGCCGTTGGCGTTTCCGCGATCAATACTATTCTGTCGGTCATTGGCGTCGATCTCGATACCTTAAGGCCCATGCCAACCGTCGAAGGTCACACAGTTCCCGGCGGTTATTCTTCGCAAGCTGTGCGTCCCATAGCCCTACGCATGGTTAGCCAGCTAGCACTCAGCCTCCCCAAAGAGGTTTCCGTCAGCGGCATAGGGGGGATCGAGTCGTCTAACGATGCGCTTGAGTTTATGCTGCTTGGTTCTTCGACCGTTCAGCTTTGCACCGGCGTCATGCTTCACGGGGTGAAAATGATCGACGAGCTTAAGGATGGCCTGGAGAAATTCATGACCGATAAAGGATTCGCTTCGGTGGAGGAGATCGTTGGGAAAAGCCTGCCGTATTTTTCGACCCACATGGATTTGGTGCAGAAGATGAAGGCTGCCAAGCGTACTAAGGCCGGAGAAGCCAGTCGTGATAATGAGTGGGCGCAGAAGGACATTACCGAGAAAACCGCGGAACTCACCTCGAATTAGATTGCGGTTTCCCGAACTGGTAGTTTTCCTGACTTATCAAGACTCAAACTCAGCTATCATCGGCGCGTGGTCTGAAGGCCTTTCCCAGGTACGCGGCTCAATATCAATCCAGGTATTCATGTTGCGCGCTGTCAGTGCCCCGCTGGTCCAAATGTGGTCAATTCTGAGACCATGATTGCGCCTAAAGGCGCCGGCCCGGTAGTCCCACCAGGAGAATTTCCCAGCCTCCTCATGATGCCGCCGAAAACAATCTTTAAACCCCCACCCTTCTATTTCAGCTAAGGCCTCACGCTCAGCCTGGCTGCACATGATTCGCTCCTGCCACAACTGCGGGTTATGAACATCGCGGTCTTCCGGAGCGACGTTAAAGTCTCCACAAAGCAAAACCGGAGCTGTATTCTGGTAGTGGCTTTCAAAAAATGACCGTAGTCTCTTCATCCAGTTGAGCTTGAGTTGATACTTTTCAGAGGCAACCGACTGACCATTGGGAATGTATACGTTGACGATATCAACTCCTGAAAATCTCGCCGCCAGTAGACGTGCATGCGTCGCCTCCTCCACGCCGGGGTACCCACGTTGCGCAGTTTCGCATTCACCGCGGGAAAGAATTGCCACGCCATTGTAAGATTGCTGCCCAAAAGTTATGCAGCCATAGCCGCGTTCTTTAAGCACGTCCACGGGAAACTTGTCGTCTGTGCACTTGGTCTCCTGCAGACAAAGGACATCAGGCTGCACTGCATCGAGCCATCTTGTCAGATGAGGCAATCGGGCAAGTACTGAGTTAACGTTCCAGGTGGCGATCTTCATGCTAGGACGGCGTCGTAAGGGCCTTTGCTCCTCGGAGCCATTCAGTACAGAACCGGGAGCGGTTAGCGACCGCACTCCACCAACGAGATAGTCTGCGACACGAATTGGAATCTGCACTCCAGATCAGATTGGATAGAAGGTCTCTTTGCCACGTGTTTCCCTATCGTGATTGTGGTAGCAATAATCAATTCGTTCGTTGAGTGCGGTCGCTACCGCTCCCGGTTCTGTACTCCGTCGCACTTGACCAAGCTAATCGTAGAAAGGGCCTTCCCAATCCGACTCCAGGATTTCAAAGCGTAGCATGGGTTGATCGATATTTCGGAGGACCCCAGCCCGCTGTTGCTCCCGCCAGACCTCTGGGTTTCATAGCGAAGCGATCAGTCCCGCCAGCAGAGCCCCGCGACGCGGAATGTCATCGACAATGATATGTTCATCAGCCGCATGCGCACCATCACCGTCGATCCCGAGTCCATCAAGCACAGGGATCCCCATCGCGGCAAGAAAGTTTCCATCAGACGCTCCTCCAACCTGCGCTTCTGGAAGGTCGAATCCTGTGGAGGAGGCGATATTCCTTGCTAACTCGTACAGCTCAACGACCTGCGGAGTTCTTTCCAATGGAGGCCGATTTATGCCGCCGGTGACGGTCAAGCGCACGCGTTCGTCAAAGGGTTTGGTCCTGAACACAGCCTGTTCAAGGTCTTTCAGTTCTTCCGCGGTTGAAAAGCGCACGTCGATCTCCGCCTGGGCTTCAGCGGGCACAACATTCGATCTCGTGCCGCCTTGAATCACTCCCACGTTTACTGTTATCCCCCCTCCCATATCATTAAGCGCGCTTAAACGCTCAATCTGTCTGGCTAGTTCTAGAATAGCGCTGGCACCCTTCTCGGGATCCAGGCCGGCATGGGCCGCGCGGCCCAGCACCTTCATGGTGAACATTCCCGTCCCTTTTCGCCCGGTTTTAACACCCCCGCCCGAGACCGGTGGTTCGAGTACAAGCCCGCACCGAACCGTGCTGCCGCGGGCCAGGTTTTCCAGCAATGGCCAGCCTGAGAAGCTCCCGATTTCTTCATCACAGGTTAAGACCAACGTAACGCCACAGCGAGGAACGACTCCCAGGTCGCCGCATGCATGCAGTACTCCGATTGCCAGGGCGCAGTTTGCCTTCATGTCGAATATCCCCGGACCGTAGATCCTGTTTCCGTCGACGCGCCACGGGCGCTCGGCAATCGAACCCCGGGGATGGACAGTGTCCGTGTGGCCGACGATCATGACGGTTTTTAGATCGTTTTGTCCGCCGAAGGCTCGAATTACCAAGTGCTGGCCAAACCCTGGTGCGTCAACTCGTTGAATGGCTGTGACGCACCTTGCCTCGGCCGCCGCATTGGCCAACAGCTCAATCACGGCTCTGCTGCCAGACTCATCCCCCGAAGGCGACTCTGTTTCAACGAGTGCTCGCGTAAAGGAAACTATCTCCTCCTGCTTTTCAAGAAACCTTTGCTGAAATCGCTGGGTCAGTGAGCTTGAAGTTTCGGATGTCATTTTGCTCTTGGAAGGGAGCCGCTACGATCGTTGTCCCGAGGCGGAAGTCTTTCTCACAACCGTCTCTTTGCGAACGGTCAGCGAATCAATACGAGCCATGTTTAGGTCAAAGCCCAACCCCGGCTTTTCTGGGGCAAGGAGAGTCCCCCGAGCGGTGACGGTTACGGGAGGCTCAGATATGTCTTCCGCCCAGTAGCGCGAGTTGGCGGAAACGTCTCCGGGAAGAGTGAATCCGGCGAGCGTCGCCATCGCGATATTATGCGCGCGACCAACTCCGGACTCGAGCATGCCGCCACACCACACGGGAATATTGTTCTCCCGGCAGACCTTCTCGACACGTTTAGCTTCTGCATGACCGCCAACGCGACCGAGTTTTACATTGATGATGCGGCATGAACCCAGCCCTATTGCGTGCCGGGCATCTTCGCTCGAGTGGATGGACTCATCGAGACATACCGGTGTCTTTATCTGCTTTTGAAGTTCGGCATGGTCCAAAATGTCGTTGTGGGCCAGGGGCTGTTCAAGCATCATCAGATCGAATCGATCGAGCTGCCGTAAAAGTGGCATATCGGAAAGAGTGTAAGCCGAATTAGCTCCCCCATCAGGCGGATATCGGGAAAACTTCGTCGCACCCTCTCGATGATATTCACATCCCATCCCGGCTTAATCTTGATCTTGATCCGCTGATATCCGGCCTCTAATTCTCGCTCGATCTTTTCCAGGAGGGCTTCGGGTGTGTTTTTAATACCGATAAAAACGCAGCAAGGAATCTCGGTTCGCATACCGCCGAGATGTTTCCACAAAGGCAGACCCGACTGTTTCGCTTCAACCTCCCAACAAGCCGTCTCGATCGTCGCTTTTGCCATCCGGTGGCCGCGCACAGGCTTCATCAGAGAGAAAAACCTGAGCATCACTTGCGAACTCCTTGCCTACAGCCATCGGCGCGAGAAACTCCCTTAGCGTCGCCCATGAGCTTTCGCCCACTCATCACTGTAAAGGTCCTTCGCCGGCCGTGCACTCACCCCAACCCGCGGTGCCATCCTTGTCGATGACCCGAGCCAGTAAGATTCGCCGCTCCGTGGTACGGGCAAACCTCGTTTCGAAAAAATGAATCAACGGGAGGTGAATTTCGCGCAGTTCGATCTCTCTGATATGCATAGGTTGGCGGTAAACCCTCCGACAGATTATGCCTGTGCCTGAGCCGGTTTGTCAGCCTGAGCCCTCCAATTGAGAGTTAAGGAAGAATTAAGACAGGTGCCTTGACCTCTATCTGCAAAGCTGATAGAAACCTTCACACATTCCTACCGACAGTTCCTTCCCCAGCTCGGTATTCCTCAAAAAAACGTGCGGACGTTTAAAACTGAATTTTTGTGAGGAGTATCTATGCCTAATACCGCGTTCTCATTCTCCCGGCGGACCCGTCTGCTTATCACATCTGTCTCTCGGAGATGCAAGTCTCTAACTTTGCGCCGGCAGCTGCTTACTATGGCCTTAACGGCGTTTTTCTTAAGCCAGCCATTGGTTCTTAAACTTATCACCAGAGTCTCAGCCGACACTTCCACACCGGTGAGCATGACGGCTTTCGGAGCATCTGTTACGGAAAACTTCGACAGTCTAGCCTCAAGCGGCACGTCGAGCACGACACCGACGGGATGGGGGTTCTCGGAGTCCGGCACTAATGCCAACACGACTTACACGGCCGGAACCGGATCAGGCAACTCAGGCGATACCTACAGTTTTGGAGCTACCGGCAACACCGAACGAGCTTTAGGAGGGCTGCAAAGTGGTAGCCTGGTTCCTATCATAGGCGCGAGCTTTGCCAATAACACCGGAGGCACGATAACGTCTCTCAGTATCTCTTACATAGGCGAGCAATGGCGCCTCGGGGCAGCTGCCCGCACGGATCGGTTGGATTTCCAGATCAGCACGAACGCCACCAGTCTGGCCACGGGCACTTACACAGACTTTGACGGGCTTGATTTTACCGCCCCCGTCACAAGCGGAACGGCCGGCGCGCTCGACGGTAATTCCGCCGGCAACCGCACCGCCGTCACTAACAGCATATCGGCCCTCAATATTGTACCAGGCGCAACTTTCTGGATTCGCTGGACGGACCTAAACGCCGCAGGCGCGGATGATGGGCTGTCTGTCGATGACTTCGTTCTCACCGCGCAAGGCAACGCGGGCGACACGGCACCGGAAGTTAGCAGCACAGTTCCAGCTAACAACGCCACGAACGTCGCGGCGGACGCAGACATCAGCATAACTTTCAGTGAGAACGTTAACGTCATGGGCAATTGGTTCCAGCTCTCCTGTACCATGAGCGGTTTGATACCCATAAGCGATACAGTTGTCAGCGGTGGCCCGCTCACATTCACAATAAACCCCAATAATAATTTTGCGAACAGTGAAGAATGCAACGTCACGATTTTCGCGTCTCAGGTTACCGATCAGGATGCAAATGATCCCCCTGATAACATGACGGCGAACCCTATCTTCTCTTTTACGGTAGCAACTCCGCCACCTCCGGTAGCGGAGAACGTGATCATCAACGAAGTGGATTCGGACACGCCCGGGACAGATGCCGCAGAATTCATTGAACTCTACGACGGTGGCGTCGGAAACACTTCGCTCAATGGCCTGGTGATAGTTCTTTACAACGGCAGCAACGATTTGTCGTACGCCGCCTTTGACTTGGACGGCCGAAGCACCGACGCAAATGGCTACTTTGTCCTCGGTAACGCTGCAGTACCGGGCGTTGATCTGGTCTTTGCCGGTAACCTCCTGCAGAACGGCGCTGATGCCGTGGCGCTCTACGCGGGCGACGACACGAATTTCCCGAACAACACACCCGTTTCGACCGTCAATCTCAGGGACGCCGTTGTGTACGATACGGATGATGCTGATGATGTCGGTTTACTGGTTTTGCTCAACGCTGGTGAACCGCAGGTCAATGAGAACCGCAATGGTAGTGGTGGCACTGACTCCGTTCAACGCTGTCCCAATGGCGCAGGCGGGGCGCGTAACACCTCCACATACACGGCGGGCACAGCTACTTCCGACGGTGTCAACAGTTGTCAGCCTCCGCCACCTCCGGCAGTGGCCAGAAGCATTCCTGAAATTCAGGGCAGTGGAACGGCGTCGGCTTTCGCTGGAACATCGGTGATCACAATTGGCGTCGTCACGGGGCGAAGAAGCCTTGGCTCGAATAACAACGGCTTCTATATTCAAGACTCGACAGGCGATGGATTGACGACTACTTCCGATGCTATTTTGGTCTTCACCGGAAGTACCGTTCCCACGGTGGCGGTCGGCGACTCTGTACAAGTCACCGGAATGATCGAGGAGTTCGAATCGTCTACCACCGACGAGCCCGACGGCGTCTCGCCGCCCGACCCGAAAACCGCAACGGAAATAACGGGACCCACGATCGCTGTGCTTTCATCGAACAACGCCTTGCCGGCAGCGGTCTCTTCGTTCCTCGATCCGACGGCATCTAGCCGCGGTGCGGAGTTGGAGAAGTACGAGTTTATGCGAGTAAGCGTGGATTCGCTGACGGTATCGCAGCCAACGAATACCTTCGGCGAGTTCTGGGGTGTGGAGACGCCGCGGCCGCGACCATTCCGGGAGCCGGGCATCGAACGGGGAGACCCCGTGCCGGCAGCCGATCAGGGCCCCTTTGCGGGCTCACCGCCACCCGCCCCTCCGATCTGGGACGGCAATTTCGAGCGCATCATGGTGGATAGCGGTGCCGCCCTAATCGCAGGGGGCTCCAGCCGTCGTCCGCAGGTTCAAGTGACGACCGGCACAGTCGTAACGAATGTCGTTGGGCCGCTCGACTACGCGTTCGACAATTACCGCATAGTGCTCGATGCGACGGTGACGCCGGGGCTGACCTTCGGTGTAACGGATGCTATCCCGGTGCCGGTAAGAACGAGCGTGGAATTCACCATCGCGCACGCGAATCTGGAGAACTTCGGCGCCTCAAACGCGAACTTCGCAGACCGCCTTAACAAGGCATCTTTGGCGATCCGCAACGTACTGCACTCGCCCGACATCCTCGGCGTGATAGAGGTGTTTGACCTCAACTCGCTGCAGCAGTTGGCAAACAAGATCAACGCTGATGCCAACGATCCGGGCGTCAATTATGTAGCATACCTTGAGGAAGGCGCCCCCAATTTTGGCGACGATCAGGACATCGGCTACCTCGTCAATTCTCAGCGCGTGACGGTTGTCGGCACGCCGGTGCAGTATCACAAGGATGTGACATTCACCTTCAGCGGGGTCACCGATATCCTTCACGACCGACCCTCTTATGTACTTACGGCTGACGTTCCTCAGAGCGGCGGCGGGACGTTCAGGACGACGACGATCCTCAACCACACCAAGTCTCTAATCGCTGTCGACAGCCCACGGCCTTACAACGGAGGCCCGTCCACCGAAGGAGCGCGCAATCGCGAGAAGCGGCGCCTCCAGGCTGAGGACATTGCCGATTTAATCGAGACGCTCCAGGAAGAGAACCTTGTGGTTCTCGGCGACCTCAACGCGTTTGAGTTCAACGACGGCCTTACCGAAGTGCTGGGAACGTTTCAGGGCACGCCCGCACCGCCCGAACAGGTGGTGGAGCCAAGCATGCCGGATCGTTGGACTTTCCAGCTCACAAACCTGCTCAGTATGGTTGCGGCCGATCAGAGGTATTCATTCACTTTTGAGGGCAATGCGCAGGTACTCGACCACGTCCTCGTCAACAACCTGATGCTCGCGCGCAACAGTCGTTTTGTTTATGCGCGCTACAACGCCGACTTCTCCGAAGCGTTTGCAGACATTCCAACCCGGCCGGAACGTCTCTCCGATCACGACGCCCCGGTTGCGTACTTCGAGGCTCCAGCGCCAGCGATTGCCTCAGCCGGTTCCACCCTGGTGAACGAAAGCTGTCCGGCATTCAACAGCGCGGTCGATCCCGGCGAGCGCGTTACTGTAAATCTGCGCCTAACAAACACGGGCGATGCCACTACCTCGAATCTGGTGGCCACCCTCCAGTCATCGAGCGGTGTTGTTGCGCCATCGGGCCCACACAGCTACGGAGCAATCGCCCCTGGTAGCACAGCGGGAAGGGATTTCTCCTTCACGGCCGTGGGGACATGCGGAGACACGATAACCGCGACGTTACAACTTCAGGACGGCGCCACTAATCTGGGTACAGTAACTTACAGCTTCAGGCTGGGCGTGGATACAGGCAACGGGTTTATCTGCACAAGTCCGTGCGGAGGCGTGAGGCTAGTAGTTACTTCACGAGTCACTCGCGGCGATGCATCCACGGTGCAAGCGGCTATCACTGTTCAAAATATCGGTTCCGCAACGGCCAGTGACGTGAAGGTCACCACCGCTAGGCTGGGTTCGACCCTTGGAGCTCCGCTGCCCCAGAGCCTGGGCAATCTTGCCCCCGGCGCCACAGGGAACGCAGTTCTGAACTTCGCGAATTCAACTCCCGGAGCCAGTTCAATGTTAACAGTTGGTGGCACGTACACGGGTGGCACTTTCAGCAGCAGTAAGCGGGTTACTATTCCCTAGCGGAACCTAGGGAACTCTCCAAACTGAGAAGGGGCACCGATAAAAGGTGCCCCTTCTCATCTGCCGTACTGGTTCACCTTGAGGCCGGAAGTTCAGAGTTCAACCTTTAGGTTGTGGCGTTAATGGTGCGGACAAGCTAAAGCTTGAACTCTTAACTGGTTTACCTATTCCGTAGAAACAAGCTCCTGATTATTGAGAGCAGCGTGCATTGTGTGCCAGGAGAGGGTGGCGCACTTTACACGCACGGGAAATTCGCGTACACCCGCAAAAATCGTTAGGTTCCCGAGCTCGTTGGATCCAATCTCTTCCTCGGGGTCGCCAGTTACCATCATATGAAATTCCTGAAAGAGCTGCTCCACCTGCGGCTTCGTCTTTCCCTTAACCGCCTGCGTCATCATGCTGGCGGCCGCTTTGGAAATCGCGCATCCTGAACCCTCAAAGCTAACGTCCTCAACTGATTCGCCTTCAAGTTTCAAATAAACTGTTAACTGATCGCCGCAGAGTGGATTGTAGCCTTCCGCTGAATGATTGGCCGTCTCGAGCTTGCGAAAGTTTCGCGGCTTCTTGTTGTGATCGAGGATGACCTGTTGGTATAGCTCGCTTAGTTCAGACATGTTCCATTTCCATTGCCGATTTCTGATTGCCAATTTGTTTCCAGCCGGCACTAATAGGCAAGCCAACTGGCAATTGGAAATCAGCAATTAGCTGAATATTTCGATAACCTTTTCAATTGTATTCGCCAGCACATCCACTTCTTCCCTGGTGTTATAGAAGGCGAACGAGGCCCGCGCGGTCGCCGGAACATTGAATCGTTGCATCACCGGCTGCGCGCAATGATGGCCGGCTCTGACCGCGATACCCTCCTGATCAAGGATGGTGCCAATGTCGTGCGGGTGAATCTCGTCAATCACGAAAGAGAGAACACACGCCTTTTCCCTCGCCGTGCCAATGATGCGAACACCTTCGATACCCGACAGCCGCTCGGTGGCGTAGCCCAACAGCTCGTGCTCATATGCAGCTGCTTCCTGGCGGCCGATGCTGTTCAGATAGTCGATCGCCGCGCCCAGACCAATCTGCGAAGCAATGGCCGGAGTTCCCGCCTCAAACTTGTTGGGAAGGTCCGCGAAGGTCGTCTTCTCAAACGTCACAGTCTTGATCATGTCTCCGCCACCCTGAAAGGGATTCATTTGTTCGAGCCACCGTGCCTTGCCATAAACCACGCCACTTCCCGTCGGGGCAAACATCTTGTGGCCCGAAAATGCGTAGAAATCGCAGTCGAGATCCTGTACGTCCACGACCATGTGCGGTGCGCTTTGTGCACCGTCAATCAGTACCGGCACGCCATACTTGTGCGCGCTTTCAATCATCGCCTTGATGGGATTGATCGTCCCCAGCGCGTTTGAGACATGATTAACCGCAACCAGCTTCGTTCTTTCGTTTAACAGCCCCTCATATTCGTCCAGCAACAATTCACCTGCATCGTTCATCGGGATGACGCGCAAATGAGCGCCTTTCTCCTCGCAGAGCATTTGCCAGGGGACGATGTTCGCGTGGTGTTCCATCGCGGAGATGATGATTTCATCCCCTGCCGAGATGAGTTTGCGGCCGTAACCGTGCATCACCAGGTTAATGCCTTCCGTCGCACCGCGCACAAAGATGCACTCCTTCGACTCACGTGCGTTGATGAAGCGTTTCACCGTCTCGCGTGCGCCCTCGTAGGCAGTTGTCGCTTTCTGGCTTAGGTAGTGCACGCCTCGGTGGATGTTGGAATGTTCCTGCTCCAGATACATGCTGCCGCGTTCGATTACTACCTGGGGAACTTGTGAGGACGCAGCATTATCCAGGTAGACGAGTGGTTTGCCGTTAACTGTTTGACGGAGCACTGGGAAATCCGCCCGAATGCGCTCGACGTCCCATGTGACAGCCTGCTCGTGCTTTTCAGTTAGTGATTTTTGGATTGTTGCCATACGACAAACTTCAAGCCAGGGTAATGTGCGCCGGTTGCGACGAGCGCTGAGATGGAATTCGAAACCAATCTATTCTTCGAGCGGTTGAGAATTCAGGTCTAGCCAGCTGCTGGTTTTATCGTTCAAAAACCTGACTTACTAGACAGGTCAACGCCGGCAGCACCGGCGTCGTAAGCTGATCATTGTTCGCCGAAGTAGTTACCAACATGAGCTGCCCCGTTCCAGCTGGTAGTCTGCCGATACCGATCAACTACCCAATACTCCCGCACCCCGAACTTACTGTAAGCTTGACGCTTGACAGTTCTATCGCGACGCTCGTTCTCAACTCCCGGCGAGACGATCTCGATGACTAAATCGGGTGCACCGGTAACCTTTTCGCCCGACGCTATAGCCTCGACATGCTCATTGCTCACAAAAATGATGTCCGGAATCGCGGCGTTGAAATCGTCAAAAATCACGCCCGGATTAGGCCATACCTTGGCAACAGGGTGTGCCTTCAAATGAAGTTCAAAGAGAATCAGCAAGTTGGTTAGGACTCGTTGGTGAGGTAGACCGGGTGCCCGTGACACGAATACCTCTCCTTCAAAGAGCTCATATCGGTTATCGTCATCTGGCATTAAGTACAGGTCAGCAACCTTTAAGATGGGATCGACTTTAGGTTACCTCCGAAAGGCTTCATGCTTCCAGCCGCGCATTGATTCGATTCAATACCGCTTCATCCAGCTGTGCCCTTATCGAATCAACCTTTATCTTGCCAATCACTTCTTCTGCAAAACCGTAAGTCAGAAGATTCTTCGCCAGATGTGGATGAATACCCCGAGTCTCAAGATAAAACAACTCTTCTTCCCCTATCTGGCCAACGGCTGCGCCGTGAGCACATTTAACGTCATCGGCAAGAATCTCCAGCTGGGGCTTGGTATCGACGCGAGCTCCGTCTGAAAGCAGCAGGTTCTTATTCGTCTGCATAGCATCGGTTTTCTGCGCACCGTGCCGGACATAGATCTTACCGTTAAAAACCGCGCGTGATTTACCGTCGAGAATTCCTTTGTAGAGCTGGTGGCTCGTGCAATGCGGCTGCTGGTGATCGATGACAGAATGCGTATCTGTATGTTGGTCCGAACCTACGACGTAGAGTCCGTCAACCCAGCATTCAGCACCTTCATTTGCCATTTTGACGTGGATGTCATGCCGCGAAAGCTGGGCGCCAAAGTTGATGGTAGTACTGTCGTAACTGCTGTTTGAACCCAGGTCGGCGCTGGTTGTGGCGATATGATAGGCGTCAACACTTTCACGCTGAACTTTGTAATGCTCCAGGCTCGCTCCGTCTTTCAACACGATCTCCACGACGGCGTTTGTGAAATATGCCGCATCGGTAGTGCTGGCGTAGCTCTCGATAACTGTCGCACGGCTGTTCTCTTCTGCAATGACAAGAAGGCGTGGAAAATTCGCCGGATCTGGATCCGATGGATCGGTTATGAAGCTAAGATGGAGCGGGAATTCGAGCTCGGTTTCTTTTCGAATCAAGATAAACGCACCGGAAGAGACAAACGCCGTGTTCAAAGCGGTGAAGGCGTTGGCGTTGTAATTAGCGCTGCGCGCCAGGTGCTCACGAATAAGTTCCCCGTACTTCGCATCGGCAATAGCTTCAGCCAACTCGATCGCGACGACTCCAGCTGGTAGGCCGGCCAATGAACTAAAGTCATTGCGCAGAACTCCGTTTAGGAATATCAACTGGCTGGCTTGAGCTTCAATGTAACCGAACATTGTCAACTCAGGCGACCTCACTGAGGCATCAGAGTCGACAGATGCCAGAGACGGTTTTAAGTTCAGCTTACTTATGGGCGCGACGTTGGTGTATTTCCATTCTTCGTCCTTTACGGAAGGAAGGCCCAACTGCTCAAACCGATCCATCGCGCTCTCGCGCAACCGTCCTAACCACGCCGGGCTGTTCGCTTCCGTCTGCTTAAGGTGCCGGAACGCCGCCTGATACTGGTTTTCTTCTGCTACTAGTTGAGACACCATTTCTTTAAACCACCCGTGCGGCGCTGCCCCCCCCTCCCCCAACTGACGACGTAATCCAGTCGTATCCCTTCTCTTCAAGCTCCAGGGCCAGTTCCTTCCCGCCTTCCCGCGCGATGCGGCCGCCAGCAAGCACATGTACATAATGCGGCACAATGTAATTAAGTAAACGCTGGTAGTGAGTAACGAGAATCACTGCATTCTCAGAGTTGTGCAGTTGGTTGACGCCCCCGGCGACAACCCTCAGCGCGTCAATATCGAGACCGGAATCCGTTTCATCCAGAATCGCCAGCTTCGGCTCCAGCACAGCCATCTGCAGAATTTCGTTCCTTTTCTTCTCGCCGCCGGAAAATCCTTCGTTTACCGACCGGGTCATAAAACTCGCATCCATTTCAACTACCTTTGCCCGTTCTTTCAACAGGTCCTTGAACTCAAGCGGATCCAATTCTTCTTCGCCGAGGTGCTTGCGCTTTTCGTTGTACGCCAACCGCAGAAACTGCGCATTGGAAACGCCGGGCACTTCGATCGGATACTGAAAAGCCATAAACACGCCTTCGCGTGCGCGCTCGTCAGGCGCCATCTCCAAAAGGTTCTTTCCTTCGTAAAGCACCTGCCCTTTCGTTACCTCGTATGACGGATGGCCGGCCAGGACTTTGGCCAAAGTTGATTTCCCGGAACCGTTCGGACCCATGATGGCGTGAATCTCACCCTTCTTAATTGTCAGATCAATGCCCTTCAGAATCCGGTTACCATCAATGCTTGCGTGTAAATCGCGAATCTCTAACATGAAATAATTTACTCCGTAAATTCTTCGGTCACAGGTGTCGGGTGCCAGGTACCAGTGAAAGACGACTCTTCCGGCACCTGACACCCGACACCCGACACCTGCTTTTATCCAACGCTACCCTCAAGCTTCATACCAAGCAGACGCTGGGCCTCGACCGCAAATTCCATCGGCAACTGCAGAAACACATCCTTGCAAAAGCCGTTAATGATCAAAGAGACCGCATCTTCCTGAGAGATACCGCGCTGTTGCAGATAGAACAATTGTTCCTCGCTGATTTTTGAAGTGGAGGCTTCATGCTCCACCGCCGAAGAGTTGTTCATAACCTCGATGTAGGGGAAGGTATTTGCACCGCTGTTCGAACCAATAAGCATCGAGTCACACTGTGTGTAATTGCGCGAGTTCTCAGCCCTGGGCATGACCTTCACCAGGCCGCGATAACTATTATTCGATTTGCCGGCGGCAATACCTTTCGAGATGATCGTAGAGCGCGTGTTCTTGCCGAGATGAATCATCTTCGTTCCCGTGTCGGCCTGCTGTGCGTGATTCGTCAAAGCCACGGAGTAGAACTCGCCGATTGAGTTGTCTCCCAGCAGAATGCACGACGGATACTTCCAGGTAATCGCCGAACCCGTCTCAACCTGCGTCCAGGAGATCTTGGAATTGTTACCCGCGCACTTGCCCCGCTTGGTGACAAAGTTGTAAATCCCACCGCGACCTTCTTCGTCACCGGCGTACCAGTTTTGCACTGTTGAGTATTTTATTTGCGCGTCGTCTAAGGCGACGAGCTCAACCACCGCGGCATGCAGCTGGTTCTTATCAAACTTGGGCGCCGTGCATCCTTCGAGATACGAAACGTAAGAGCCCTCCTCGGCGATGATCAGAGTTCTTTCAAACTGGCCGGATTCTGAATTGTTAATCCGGAAATAAGTCGAGAGCTCCATCGGACAACGAACGCCCTTAGGGATGAAACAGAACGAACCATCGGAAAACACAGC
>Ga0136617_10000218_pt1 | contig 45369 bp, 42 predicted proteins | sample AntDrymUQ3222106_2_FD_129672 | JGI IMG/M metagenome (GOLD analysis project Ga0136617, IMG submission 129672) | Polar desert sand microbial communities from Dry Valleys, Antarctica - metaG UQ322 (21.06) | ecosystem: Environmental > Terrestrial > Soil > Desert | place: Antarctica: Dry Valley... | reverse complement strand
TCGGGATTCGAGCTGGCCCTGGCACCCACGTTCCGCTTCGAGTTCCGCGAGTCGCTCTATCGCATGGTGGCGGCCCTGACGGTCCTGGACGTGACGGTGATGATGACCGCGGAGGTCGAGGACAGCTACGTCGACCTGCGTTTCAGCCCCCAGGGAACGGCTTTCCTTACCGACGCCATCATCATGCAGCGCTACATCGAGCTGCAGGGAGAGATGAAGCGCATCATGGCCGTGGTGAAGGTGCGCGGAAGCGCGCACCGGAAGGAGCTGCGGGCCTTCGAGATCACCGGGGACGGCCTGGTCCTGGGTGAGCCGCTCAGCGACTACGTGGGACTGTTGACCGGTCAGCCGGAGCCCAGGAGCACCGGCGATGCGGCGAAACCGAAGCCGTCGACCGGCGCACGAAAGGTGAGGCAACGCCGGTGACGAGACTCGGCGCAGGAGCCGACAACCGATCCGGGCCGGCGGACCGCCGCGAGATCGCCCTGGCCGCGCGCGAAGAGGCGGTGCTGCTGCGCGAGAACGCGGCCTCCCTGCGCGAGGGGCTGATCCGCGAGCGGGACGCCACGCGCGTCCAGGGATCGGAGCTGGAGCAGCTCATGATCCAGTTCCGCGAGGCAAACGAGAGCCTGGTCGTGGCCACGGTGCAGGCCCAGACGTCGAAGGAAGAGGCGGACACGGCCAATCGCCTCAAGGACGAGTTCCTGGCCACGGTCTCGCACGAGCTGCGCACCCCGCTCAACGCCGTGCTCGGCTGGGCACGCATGCTGCGATCCAAGGAGCTGAACGAGGAGCGGTCCACGCACGCCCTCGCGACCATCGAGCGCAACGCCGCCGCGCTGGCGCACATCATCGACGACATCCTCGACGTCTCCCGGATCGTCGCCGGTACCCTCCACATCGTCCCCTATCCGGTCGACCTCGCGGCCGTGACCCGCTCCGCGGTCGATGCCGTCGGACCGGCGGCGGCGGCGAAGTCCATCCAACTGTCGCTCGTGGCCGATCCATCGTCGACCGAAGTCGTGAGTGGTGACGCCGGCCGACTGGAGCAGGTGGTCGTGAACCTGCTCTCGAACGCGATCAAGTTCACGCCGGACGGAGGACGTGTCGACGTCTCGATCGCACGCGCGGGTGCCAGCCTGGAGCTGACCGTAGCGGACAGCGGCGACGGGATCGATCCCGGCTTCCTGCCCCATGTCTTCGAACGATTCCGCCAGGCGGACGGCGCGACGACCCGGCGGCACACCGGGTTGGGCCTGGGCCTCGCCATCGTGCGCCAGCTCGTGGAGCTGCACGGCGGGACCGTGAGCGTCTCCAGCAGCGGGCGGGGAAAGGGCGCGACGTTCACGGTGGCGCTGCCGATCCTGTCCTCCCCTCGCCTCCGCGAGCCCCGGCCGGTCGCGCCGGTGAGACCGCCGGCCCCGCCGCGGGTGCAGCTCAATGGCCTGCAGGTGTTGTTCGTGGAGGACAACCTCGACGGCCGCGAGCTGATGACGATGATCATCGAGCAGGCCGGTGCGAAGGTGACGGCGGTGGCGTCGGTCAGGGAAGCGTTCGAGGCGCTCGAGGGGCTCCGACCCGACGTGCTGGTGAGCGACATCGGTTTGCCCGACGAGGACGGCTACGAGCTGATCCGCAGGCTTCGCAACGGCGAGGCGGAGTCCGGCGGCTTTCTTCCGGCGGTCGCGCTCACCGGGTTCGTGCGGCCCGAAGACCGCGCGCGGGTCCTCGCCGCCGGGTTCCAGATCCACGTTCCGAAGCCGATCGAGCCGGCGGAGCTGACGGCGGCGATCGCGGCCGTGGCCCGGGATCCCCGGAGGCGGGCGTAGGCTTCCAGGGCGCCGCCGGCGCTGGTCATCTCCCTGGGATGAGCCTCCACCGCGCCGTGGTCGCCGTGGTCGATGATGCAGACGTTGCGGATGTGGTTCATGACTTCCAAGGATCCACGACGGTCACGCCGCAACCGGCGAAGTCGGCGGTGTCACGAGTGGCGATGGCCGCTCCCGTGAAACGCGCGATTGATGCGATCTGGGCGTCGAAATGTGAGATCGGACGGCCGGCGCGTCGCCGATCGGACGCGATCCGGGCATACGTCGCGGCCACCTCGCTGCCGAATCCCAGGATCCGACCCCCGAAGTCCTCCTCGAACATGGCCGTGGCCGCGGCTTCGAGCGCGCTCCGGCGTCGGCCTGCCGGAAGCAGCATCAGGCCATGGATGATCTCCGCTTGCGTGATGCTGGTCGTGTAGAGGTCAGCCGCGGCCTGCGCGGCCATCCAGTCGATGACCTTGGTGGCGGGCTTCGGCTTCATGATCTCCGACAGCACGTTCGTGTCGAGGACGATCATCGCCGAGGCTTCGGCGGCTCGCGGATCGGCTCGCGGGCGGGCAGCTCGAGCGCGACCCCGCCGAGGCGGCGGAAGCGGGCGCGGATCGCGTCGGCGAGGTTCCTCGCGGGGGGAGTGTCGTCACGCAGCGCTGACCTCAGCAGCGTCCTGGCCTCTTCCTCCATCGAGCGCCCGTGCCGGGCCGCCCGGACACGCAGGCGCGCTTTCGTCCTTTCATCGAGCTTCCGTATCGTGATGCTTGCCACGGATCACCTCGTCTGCAATCACTGATTGCATTGTATGCAATGCATCGCGGCCGTGTCCAGAGCGCCGATTTGCCCGCACGATCAGGCGCGGGCCTGGTGATGCAGCACCTTCTGAAGTCCCGAATCCGTGAAGGCGCGGAACATCGGATGCGCGGGCGACCCTTCCGGGCCGCCCGCGCCCTTGAAAGACTCCTACGCGCGCTTCCGAGCCTTGGCGAGAAGGTCGTAGCGGTCGAGGCTCATCACCTTGTTCCAGGCCGCGATGAAGTCACGCACGAACCTCTCCTTCCCGTCGTCGCTCGCGTAGACCTCGGCCAGCGCGCGGAGCTGGGAGTGGGCGCCGAATACGAGGTCGGCGGCCGTAGCCGTCCACTTGACCTTGCCCGTGGCCCGATCGCCTCCTTCGTACACGCCCTTGGCGGAGGCCGACGGCCGCCACGCGTTGCGGATGTCGAGCAGGTTGACGAAGAAGTCGTTGGTCAGCGTCCCCGGGCGGTCGGTGAAGACGCCGTGCTTCGATTGACCGTGGTTCGCGTCGAGCGCCCGCAAGCCGCCGACGAGCGCCGTCATCTGGGGCGCGGTCAGCTTCAGCAGGTTGGCCCGGTCCAGCAGCCGCGTCTCCGGCGTCAGCGGGTCGCCTTCGCGGTGGTAGTTGCGGAAGCTGTCGCCGGCCGGCTCGAGGACGTCGAAGGTGTTGACGTCGGTCTGCTGCTGCGTGGCGTCCGTGCGGCCCGGTGCGAACGGCACCGTGACGTTGTGACCCGCCTTCTTCGCCGCTTCCTCGATGGCGGCGCATCCGGCGAGCACGATCAGGTCCGCCAGCGAGACCTTCTTCTTGCCGCCGGACTTGTTGAAGTCCTCCCGGATCTTCTCCAAGGCGGAAAGCACGCGAGTGAGCCGCGGCGGCTCGTTCGACTCCCAGCTCCTCTGCGGCTCGAGGCGGATGCGCGCGCCGTTGGCGCCGCCCCGCTTGTCGGTGGCGCGGAAGCTGGCCGCGGCCCCCCACGCGGTGGAAATGAGCTCCGGAATCGAGACGCCGGAGTCGAGGATCTTGCGCTTCAGGGCGGCGATGTCCTTCTCGTCGATCAGCTCGTGATCGACGGCGGGGACCGGGTCCTGCCACAGCTGAGGCTCGGGGATCCAGGGGCCGAGGTAGCGAGGGCGCGGGCCCATGTCGCGATGGAGCAGCTTGAACCACGCCCTGGCAAAGGCGTCGGCGAGCTGGTCCGGGTTCTCGTGGAAGCGCTTCGCGATCGGTGCGTAGATCGGATCGACCTTCAGCGCCAGGTCCGACGTCAGCATCATCGGCGCGTGCCGCTTCTTCGGGTCATGCGCGTCGGGCACCGTGCCCTGCGCCTCGGGGTTCTTCGGCTTCCACTGCTTGGCGCCGGCCGGGCTCTCCGTGAGCTCCCAGTCGAACTTGAAGAGGTTCTCCAGGAACCCGTTGTCCCACTTCGTCGGAGTGCTGGTCCATGCGCCCTCGAGGCCGCTCGTGATCGTGTCGCCGCCCTTGCCGCTGCCGTGCTTGTTCTTCCAGCCGAGCCCCTGGTCCTCGATGGGGCCCGCTTCGGGCTCCTTGCCGACGTTCGTCCCGGGCGCGGCGCCATGTGACTTGCCGAACGAGTGGCCTCCGACGATGAGCGCGACCGTCTCCTCGTCGTTCATGGCCATGCGGGCGAAGGTCTCGCGGATGTCCCGCGCCGACGCCGCCGGGTCCGGCTTGCCGGCGGGCCCTTCGGGATTCACGTAGATGAGACCCATCTGCACGGCGCCCAGCGTACTCGCGAGCTCGCGGTCGCCGCTGTAGCGCTCGTCTCCGAGCCAGGCGTCCTCGGGACCCCAGAAGATGTCCTCGGGCTCCCAGACGTCGGGCCGGCCGAAGCCGAAGCCGAAGGTCTTGAAGCCCATCGACTCCATGGCCACGTTGCCGGCGAGGACCAGCAGATCGGCCCAGGAGATCTTCTGGCCGTACTTCTGCTTGATCGGCCACAGGAGGCGCCGCGCCTTGTCGAGGTTGGCGTTGTCCGGCCAGCTGTTCAAGGGTGCGAAGCGCTGCTGCCCCTCACCGCCGCCGCCGCGGCCGTCGGAGATGCGATACGTGCCCGCCGCATGCCAGGTCAGGCGGATGAAGAGCGGCCCGTAGTGCCCGTAGTCGGCCGGCCACCAGTCCTGCGACGTTGTCATCACCGCGACGAGGTCGCGCTTCAGGGCTTCCAGATCGAGGGACTTGAACTGCTCCGCGTAGTCGAAGTCCTCCTCCATCGGGTTGGAGAGATGCGAGTGGTGGTGCAGCACGGACAGGTCGAGCTGGTTCGGCCACCAGTCGCTGTTGTTGTGCGGCCGGCCCCGCTTGGCCTTGGGCGCAGGGATTACGGGGTTCTCGCTCTCGCTGATGCTTCTCGTGTCTTCCTTGTCGGGCACGTGATCCTTCCTCTCTGGACGGCGGGGTGCGTCTCACCATTGAAAACGGAGTGGGTCAGTCGCTCATTCTGGTGAAAGGCGAGTGACCGGTCCAACGACTTATTACGGTTACAATGATCGAGTTCTTCAATGGATCGTCCAGCCCTTCCCACACTGCGCCAGCTCGCGTACTTCGTCGAGCTGTCCGGGCGCCTGAACTTCCGTGTCGCCGCCGAGGCGCTCTTCGTCACCCAGTCCACGATGTCGGCCGGCATCAAGGAGCTCGAGGCGGTACTGGGCGTGCAGCTCTTCGAGCGGGACAACCGGAACGTACGGCTCACCGCGATCGGCGAGGACGTCGTCGCGCGTGCCAGGGAGCTGCTCGCCGCCGCTACCGACCTGGCGGAGGCGGCCCGCACCGCGACCCGCCCCTTGTCGGGCCCGCTGCGCCTCGGCGCCATCCCCACGATCGCACCCTACCTGCTGCCGCGCGTGCTTCCCGCGCTGCGGCGCGCGCACGGCGATCTGAAGCTCTACCTGCGCGAGGACGTCACGCGGGCCCTGCTCGAGCGGCTGCGCGCGGGGAACCTGGACGTGGCGCTGATCGCGCTGCCCTTCGACACCGGCGACCTGTACGTACGCGAGCTGTTCCGGGACGAGTTCTCGCTGGTGACGCGCGAAGCCGGGCGGGGGAAGGGGCACAAGGAGGTCGCGCTGCGGAAGATCGACCCCGGCGACATGCTTCTGCTGGAGGAGGGGCACTGCCTGCGCGACCACGCCATCGCGGCGTGTGGTCCCCGCCGCGGACCCTGGGAATCCCGTGTCGAGGCCACGAGCCTGACGACGCTCATCCAGATGGTGGAAGGGGGACTTGGCGTGACCCTGCTGCCCGGCATCACGGTCGAAGCAGGCATCCTGAAGGGCACGCGGCTCGTGGCTCGCCCCTTATCGCCTCCGGCGCCGGCGCGCACCCTGGCGCTCGTGGCGCGGCGCACCTCTCCGCGCCGCCCCGACGCGGACCTCCTTGCAGATTTTCTCGTCGAGCAGAGGCGGAGCTCTCGCTGAAGGTTTCATGACGCAGATCCGCGGCTATCGGCCGTAGTAGGGGCTGCAGTCCGGCGGCATGTCCGCCCAGGCCGCGGCCGGGAGCGTGCGGAGCCGCCCCACGGTCGTGAGCGCCGCGGCGCCCGTGAGCAGCGCGCCGGTGATCTCGCCGCCGCGGACCGTGCCCGAGGCCTGCACGGTCACCCCGGCCGCGTCGAACGTGAAGCGCAGCTCCCGGCCGCGCACTGTCGCGGAAAGGAGGGCTTGCCGGTCGCTGTCCCTGGTGACCTCGCCCGCGAGCTTTCCGAAGGCCTGTCGGAGCTCGATCGTGAACGGCGTCCCCTGGCTGTCGCGGAAGTCCCACACGCCGTCGACGCGCGCCGGCACCGTCCACAGGTGCACGTCGCGCCCCAGGATGTGGACGGACTTCTCGGGCTCCCACTCCGCCATCGTGTACTGGTGCGAGACCACGCGCGTGCCGGGCTCCAGAGCCAGGATGCGGTGACGCACGCAGAGGTTCAGGTGAGGCAGGAGGTACATGGTGACGACGCTGGCGTCACCGAAGTCCTCCTTGAAGATGTCCCCCTCGACGATCCGGACTTTGTCGGCCAGGCCCTCCACCTGGACCAGGCACGCGGCACGCTTCGCCAGCTCGGAGTCGTACTCGATGCCGACGGCCCGCGCGCCGAAGGGCGCCTTGGCGGCGGCGATGGCGATCCGGCCGTCGCCGGCGCCCAGATCGAGCACGACGTCACGGGGCGTCACCTGCGCCATCGAGAGCATGGCGCGGGCGACTGCGCCGGACGTGATCACCCAGGGCACGTCCTTCCCGGCACGTCCCAGCGAGGCCGGGTGCGCAGCCTCGCATTCTTCACTCGAGCGCGGCTGCGCCTGCCCGCCCGCCGCGGCGAGGAGCAGCAGGGACGCAGCGGCGACGATCCCGCTCACCACAGCACGACCGGCCGGAGATTCACGTCCCCTTCTCAGCGCGTTCGCGCGACTTTCAGCTCGTCCAGCCGGGCCATCATGTCCTCGGCCGAGGTGGCCGGTTTGACCGCCCTGTCGATGGCCGCGATCCGGCCGTCTTTGCCGATGTAGAAGGTCCAGCGCTGCGCGGACCCGCGCTCCGGATGCAGCGCGCCATACGCCGCCGCAGTTTCCTTCGTGGGATCACCGAGAAGGGGGAAGTCGGCCTTCTCGGACTCCGCGAAAGCCTTGTTCCCCTTCTCTCCGTCGACGGGATCGACGCTCGCCATGAAGTAGGCCACTGCGTACTGGCGGATCTTCTCGCCGTTTTTGGCGAGCGATCGGCATTCGATCGTGCATCCTTGCGTGAACGCCCTTGGGAACCAGGCGATGACCACGGCCTTCTTGCCCCTGAAGTCCGACAGCCGATAGGTCTTGCCGTCGCTGGCGGCGAGGGCGAAGTCGGGCGCCTCGTCTCCGACCTTCAGATCGGCGGCCCCGTGCAAGGTACTTGCGCCGAGAAACCCCACGACCGTCATTGCCGCGAGACGCGTTCCCATTCAGACCTCCTGACGATGTGCGCGCAGTATGGGCGGCATCAATCCCAAGTCGTCGTCGGAGTTGGTGGAGCTGACGGGGATCGAACCCGTGACCTCGTGAATGCCATTCACGCGCGCTCCCAGCTGCGCTACAGCCCCACTGGGGGAAGAAAGCGATTCTACCAGAGCGCCCGAGCGGTTGTCACGGCCGCGCCGAGCGGCCGCGACGCGGCGCTCGTGCGCACGAGCGAGCGGCGGAAGGCGGCGATGCTCGGCGGGTCGGTGCTGACCAGCGCGACGGTGGCGCCCGCGACGCGGAGAATATCGACGGTGTAGGTGCCGCTTTTGGTCTCGTCGTCTCCGTAGACGCGGACGGACCCGGGGATCACGAACAGCGACAGCTCCTCCTCCCCGCCGCCGTAGTACACGTGGACGGCAGTGCGGTCGAGAAGGCGGCAGTATCGGCCGCCGACGAGGTCGAGGCCGCCCGCGGAGGCCGGCAGGTGGGGAAGCTCCGTCCCCTGCGCCTCGAACCACGCGGTGAGGCGCATGGCGTCGTCGGTGAGGACCTCCGCCGGGACCTGTCTCTTTCCGAAGCAATGCGCGTGATCGAGCGCCACCTGCCAGGCGATGAACTGCGAAGAATTGCGTCCCACCAGCACGAGCAACAGCATGGCGGCCAGCGACGGAACCCAGACGCGCCGCCGCAGGGTGACCGGCCGCCGGGAGCGCCGCCGCACGCGCGCGGCAAGACCATGCGGCAGCGACGGGGGAGGATGCCTCCGGAGGGCCCCCGCCACCGCGCGCTCCGCCTCGATTTGTTCCCGGCACGCCGCGCATTCGGCGAGGTGTGACTCGACCTCGAGCTGGTCGGCCGTCGAAAGGGCTCCGTCGACGAAGCCGGTCACGCGAACGGGATCGCAGCCGGGATCTGCCAACGGATCCACGGGCGTCACTCACTCGCCTTTGGCGGCGACAGCGCCGCCCGCAGCAGGCCCCGGCCGCGATGGATCCGCGACATCACGGTGCCGATGGGCACGTCGAGCACGCGCGCGATCTCGTCGTAGCTCAGATCCTCGACGTCGCGCAGGATGACGGCGACGCGATACGCCTCGGGCAGCGCGGCGAGCGCCCGCTCGATCACTTCGCCACCCGAGGCCAGCGCCTCCTGCGGCGCCGGGACGGCCGGACCGTCGTCGGTCAGCTCCGTCGTCCGCGGCGAGCGCCCGGCACGGCGGAAGGCGTCGGTACGGACACGATGGAGGATCGTGAAGAGCCAGGCGCGGATGTTGGTGCCGGGCTCGAAGCGATGGAACCCGCGATAGGCGCGGAGAAATGTCTCCTGCACGAGATCCTCGGCGTCGTGCGCATTGCGCGTCATCCGGTAGGCAGTGCCATAAAGGGCCCTGAGATGCGGGAGCGCGTCGGACTCGAACCGTTCGTCGCGTGTCACCCACTCGGGCGACTCGTCCCCCGGATGGGGAAACGCCGCCCTGCTGCCTCCTATTCCGCCGCTCGCTCCCGCTAGTCTGTCACGGCCGCGATCGTTGACCGGTCCCGCAGACCGTCGCAGAATCGAATCAGGACCCTGGATGAAGTACCTCACGACGCTCGAGGCGGCCCACGACCTGAAGGTGAGCAAGCAAACGCTGCTCAACTGGCTCTATGCGGGCAAGATCCCCGAGCCGCCGCGGAATCCCAAGGGGTACCGCTTGTGGAGCGAGTCGCGGGTCAAGCTGGTGAAGCAGATCATTGCCCAGGGCCGCCTCCACTCGCGCACCGTCGTGCACCGCCAGTCCTCGAATCAGCCCGAGTTCGTCGCCCAGTACGCCCGCGAGGTGAGCGAGTTCCTCCGCGACGGCGGCATCGAGCTCCGCGACTTCCTGCGCGCGCTGCGCCAGGCGGGCGACCGGCCGTCGCGTCGCCCCTCCGTCCGCTCCCGGCGCGGTTGAGAGGTTCCCTCCCCGCTCTGACCGCGCTGCTCGCCGCAGGTGTGCTCGCGGTTACGGCCACGGGCGCGACGCCATCGCTGCTGTTGCGCGGCGGGCACGTCGTCGACGGCACCGGCGCCCCCTCGCGGCGAGCCGACGTCCGTGTGCGCGACGGCCTCATCGTCGAGGTTGGCGATGCGCTGGTCGCTCGAGCGACCGAGCGCGTCGTGGACGTCGCCGGCATGGTCGTGGCCCCCGGCTTCATCGACATGCACAGCCATGTCGACCGTCAGATCTTCTCGCTGTCCGCTGCGTCGCAGACCGCGCAGGGGATCACGACCGCGGTGGTCGGTGTCGATGGCGCCGGGCCGTATCCCGTGGGCGCCTTCCTCGACCGCGTGGCCGCGGCCCCCTCGGCGATGAACGTGGCGGCGATGGTCGGGCACGGCGCGGTTCGACGGGCGGTGATGGGCGATGCGCGGCGCGCCGCCGAGCCGGGCGAGGTTGCGGCGATGGTGCGGCGGGTCGGTCGCGCCCTGGACGAGGGCGCTTTTGGTCTCTCCTCCGGGCTCGAGTACGAGCCGGGTTTCCAGGCCACCGCGGCGGAGATCGCCGCCCTGGCTCGCGAGGGATCGGCCACCCTGTACGCCACCCACGTGCGCAGCGAAGCGGACAGCGCGCTCGACGCCCTCGCCGAAGCCGTGGACGTCGGCCGACGTACCGGGATCGCCGTGCACATCTCGCACGTCAAGCTCGCCTCCGCATCGACGCGCGGGCGGTCGGCGCAGGCGCTTCTGGCGCTGGCTGCCGCGGGAGCCGACGTCAGCGCGGACTGGTATCCGTATGCCTTCTGGGTCTCGACCACGGCGTCGCTCGTGCCCGCGCGTGCGGATGCGGAGGCGGCCTGGTCGCGCGTCCTTGCGGACACCGGTGGCGCCTCCGGGCTCACTGTCACGTCCTTCGCCGCCGACCGCTCGTACGCGGGACGCACCGTCGCCGACCTCGCGCGCGCCCAGGGACGCAGCGCGATCGACGTCCTTCGCGATCTGGCGCGTCGGGGCCACGCGGGGCTGGCCGGGGAAGCGATGGACGAAAGCGATCTCGAGAGCTTCCTGCGGAGCCCGCGGGTCATGATCGCGTCCGACGGCGGCATCCGCATCGCCCATCCCCGCGGCGCGGGCACCTTCCCGCGCGTGCTCGGCCGTTACGTGCGCGAGCGCCGAGTCATCGGCCTCGAGGCCGCCGTGCACAAGATGACGGGCATGCCGGCGGCGCGGCTGCGGCTCCGCGATCGCGGTGTCATCGCCCCCGGGGCGTGGGCCGACCTGGTGGTGTTCGATCCCGCTACGGTCGCCGATCGCGCGACGGCCTTGGAGCCGCACCTGCCCCCGATCGGGATCAGGCACGTGTTCGTGAACGGGGTGGCCGTCGTCTGGCAGGGCAAGCCGACGGCCGCGCGCCCCGGCCGTGCCCTGCGCCGCCGCTAGGCCGCTACTCCCAGGGAATGTCGGGCATGGCGAGCCGATCGACGGGCTCGCCGTCACGCAGGTGCGTGTCGCAGATCTCCGCGAGGTCCTCCGGCGTCACGCCCGCGTACCAGACGTTGTCGGGATGGACGGCGACGGTGATGCCCCGGCTGCAGTGCTTCAGGCAGCTGGCGCGGCTCACGATCACGCGGCGCGCGAGCCCGCGGTCCTTCGCCATCGCCTTCAGCTGCTCGTAGAGGGCGACCGATCCCTTGGCGGCGCAGGAGCCCTTCGGGTTGTCCGCGGACCGCTCGTTGATGCAGACCAGGACGTGGCGCTCGGGCTTGGGCAAGGTCCTCCTTGAGGCGAGCATCGATTGTAGGACGGCCGGACCTCCGGCGCGCGGCGGGCGATAATCGGGAGTCGGTCCCAATGAATGGAGGGTCGTGAGAATGAGCCATCTGTCGCGTTCGATCGCCGTGTGGTCCCTGGCCGCGCTTCCCGCGGTCGCGGGCGCGGAAGAAATGACCGTCGTCTCCCGGACGACGGTGGGCACCGGGGCGCCCACGACGTCCACCCAGTACATCGGCACGGACCGGATCCGGACGTCGGACGGCGAGAACGACGTCATCGTCGAGGTGGGCACCGGCCGGCTCACGGTGATCAATCACAAGAAGAAGGAGTACTACGAGGTCACCCGCGAGCAGATGCAGGCGGGGATGCAGAAGTTCGAGCAGCAGATGGCGGGCCCGGCGGGCGCGATGCTGGAGAAGATGATGGGCGGAAAGGCCGGTGAGGTCGCGGTCGAGAAGGGCGCCACGCGCAAGGTCGCCGGTTACGACTGCACCAGCTACACCTTTTCCCTCGGCGAGAGCATGCGCTACGAGACGTGCATGACGCAGGGGCTGCAGCTGCCCACCGTCTACTACGACGCGCTTCGCAGCCCGTACGCGATGATGGGACCGATGGGGAAGCGCTTCGAGAAGGTCTTCGACGCGATGCAGAAGGTGAAGGGGTTCCCGATCGCGATGAGCTCTTCGGTCAGCATGATGGGCAAGAACATGTCCATCACGTCCGAGACCACCGAGGTCCGTCGCGGCGCAATTCCGGCCACCGCCTTCGAGCTGCCGGCGGGTTACAAGAAGAAGGACTCGCCGCTGGGGAAGTGAGCGGTCCGGGGGGTGCGGAGCCGCACCCCCCTGCGAACACTAGCGCCCGGCGGCGACCTCCTCCGGCACTGGAGTCACCGCGGCCTGGTCTTCTTCGCCCGTGCGGATCCGGTAGACCTTCTCCACGGGCATCACGAAGATCTTTCCATCGCCGACCACGCCGGTGCGGGCGGCCCGGATGATCGCGTTCACGGTCGGCTCGACGAAGTGATCCGAGACGCCGATCTCCACCCGCACCTTCTCGGACAGCTCCATCTTCACGGTGGTGCCGCGGTAGTTCTCCACCCGGTCCGTCTCGCCCCCGTGACCCTGGACGCGGTTGATGGTGAGGCCGAGCACCTGCGCGTGGAACAGGGCCTCGAGGACGTCCGCGAGCTTCTCCGGCCGTATGACCGCCACCACGAGCTTCATGCGCGACCTCCAGCGGCTTCCACCATGACTGCGGGAACGGAAGAACTCGCTTCGCCCTTGGGAAGGATGAGGATCGCACCTTCCCCGCTGGCGTAGGCTTCCTCGCCGTGCTGGCTGATGTCGAGCCCGAGCCCTTCGGCGTTGGCATCCGCGCGCAGCGGGATCACGAGACCCACGAGCTTCAGGAGGATCAGGGTGCCCACCGCGCTGTAGGCGATCGCGGCCAGGATTGCGACGGCCTGGGTGCCGAGCTGCCCGGGATTCCCGTACAGGAGGCCGTCCACGGTCCCGTTCCACGCCTTGCTCGCGAACACGCCGGTGAGCAGCGCGCCCACCGTTCCCCCGACTCCGTGGGCGGCCACGACGTCCAGCGAATCGTCGAGGCGGGTGCGCGCTCTCCAGAGGAGGGCGTAGTAGCTGGGGATGGCAGCCAGGCCGCCGAGGGCGATGGCGGCCATGGGACCGACGAAGCCGGCCGCGGGCGTGATGGCCACGAGCCCCACCACCATGCCCGTTGCCGCACCGACCGCCGTGGCCTTGCCCGTGCGCGCCAGGTCGAGCAGCGTCCACATGACGAGGGTCGCGGCCGGGGCCAGCATCGTGTTGGTGAAGGCGAGGCTGGCGGAGGCGTTGGCGGCCAGGGCGCTCCCGGCGTTGAACCCGAACCATCCGAACCACAGTAGCCCCGCCCCCAGCACCGTGAAGGCGACGTTGTGGGGAAGGAACGCCTGGCGTCCGTAATCCTTGCGAGGGCCGAGCACCAGCGCCGCCACCAGGGCCGCGGCACCGGCGTTGACGTGCACCACCGTCCCGCCCGCGAAGTCGAGGGCGCCCATCCTGGCCAGCCAGCCGCCGCCCCACACCCAGTGCGCGACGGGGGCATAGATGAAGAGGGCCCAGAGGGTGAGGAAGGCCAGATAGGCGCTGAAGCGCATCCGTTCGACGATGGCTCCGGAGATCAGGGCCACGGTGATGATGGCAAACGTCCCCTGGTAGGCCATGAAGAGCAAGTGGGGGATCGTCCCCTGCGGCTCGAGACCGACCCCGGCGAGGAACAGGCGGGACAGGTCGCCGACAAAGGCGCCTCCGGGCGCGAAGGCCAGGGAATAACCGAGCACCGCCCACGTGACTCCCACGAATCCGAGCGCGGCCACGCTCATCATCAAGGTGTTGAGGGCGTTCTTCGAGCGCACCAGCCCCCCATAGAAGAAACCGAGGGCCGGGGTCATCAACAACACCAGGGCCGTCGAAACGAGCATCCAGGCCACGTCGGCGCCAACCATGAAACCTCCTCTTGACTTTGCGGTTGGTGCGCACTTCAGCAAGAAGCATGCAAGTGCGAAGCGCTGAAGCGGCGCGCGTTCGAGGTCTTGCAGGATCAACGTCTTGACGCGACGATCGGTTTTTCGCGGCGGTTCGCGTGCTACGAAAATGTGGGGGTCAGCGGGGGGAGCCGGACACGTTCGTCGTACGGGGACGCGGCTCTCCGCGGAACCGCGAGGTCTCGATCGCGTAGCTCTTGATCTTGTACCCGAGGATCCGTTCGGTGGTGTCCAGGAGTCGCGCCGCCTTGGCGCGGTTGCCGCGGGTCGTCTTGAGGGCGTCCAGGATGAGGTCCTTCTCGTAGCTCTCCACGGCGTGGGCGAGTGACAGGCGGGGCAGCGTCCCTGAGACCTCGGCCGTCTGCAGGGTCGGCGGCAGATGGTGGGCGTGGATGACGCCGCCTTCGCACACCAGCACCGCTCGCTCGAGGCAGTTCTCCAGCTCGCGCACGTTCCCCGGCCAGTGATAGCTCATCATCATGTCGATGGCGGTGGTAGCGATGCGCCGCACGTCCTTGCCGTGGTCGGTGCCGTACTTCTGCACGAAGTGATCGGCAAGGAGCAGGATGTCGGGGCGACGCTCGCGCAGGGGAGGCAGGAACAGCGAGAAGACGTTCAGCCGATAGTACAGATCCTCCCGGAAGGTGCCCTGCTTCACCGCCGCCTCCAGGTCCTTGTTGGTGGCGGCGATCATGCGAACGTTGACCTTGATGGACTGGACTCCCCCCAGCCGCTCGAACTCCCTCTCCTGGAGCACGCGCAGGAGCTTGACCTGGGTGGCCAGGGTCAGCTCGCCCACCTCGTCCAGGAAGAGCGTCCCGCCGTTCGCAAGCTCGAAGCGACCCTTCTTCTGCGCCCGCGCGTCCGTAAAGGCCCCCGGCTCGTAGCCGAAAAGCTCGGATTCGATGAGGCTCTCGGGGAGGGCCCCGCAGCTCACCTTGATGAACGGCTTGGCCGCTCGCGGCGAGCTGTAGTGGACGGCATGGGCGATCATTTCCTTGCCGGTGCCGGACTCGCCGCGGATCAGGACCGTGGTGTTGGTCGGAGCGACCTGCGCGACCTGCTCATAGACCGATTGCATGGGACGGCTGTTGCCGACGATGTTGCCGAAGTCGTACCGCTCCTTCAGCTTCTGGCGAAGCTGGGTGTTCTCCTGGACGAGCTTCTGGCGCTCGCCTTCGATCAGGTTATGCACCCGCACCGCGTGGCCGATCATCGAAGCCACGATGCCGAAGAACTTCACCTCCCGGTCGTACTGGCCGTCCTTGCTGTAGGCCAGGGTCACGCCGAGGGCGCCCACCGTCTTGTTGTCGACCGCGATGGGCACGCAGATGAAGCTGATCTCGCCCTTGCCGGATTCCTTCAGGATGCCGGTGCGGTTCAGGAACAGCGGCTCGTGGCTCACGCGGGGGACCACCACCGGCTTCCCGCTCTGGACCACGCGGCCGGTGATCCCTTCTCCGACCCGATATCGCGCCTTCCGCGCCGTCTGCCAGCTCATGCCCGCCGCCGCCTCGGCCACCAGCTCGCCGGTATCCTTCTCCAGCAGCACGATGCTGCCGCTCAGTGCCCCGTGATGCTCCTCGAGCATCTCGAGGACGCGGCTCATCCCGGACTTCAGGTTGAGGGTCGAGCCGAGGGTCTGGCTGATTTCCAGGAGATCGGTGAGCTTGCGTGTCTCGGCTGAGTTCATGAGTCCCGTGATGCGTTCGGGAACTCTACTGCAGCGGTGGAGGTTATTCCACGGTGTCCTACGTTCTTGTGACCTCGGGCCAGCTCCCGTTCAGATCCTGGTGGCGAAGCCGTAGACCAGCCCGAGGGTCACGGTGTGCTGGGACTTCCGGGACAAGCCGTTTCGCTCCAGGAAGAAGGACGTGTCGGAGAAATCGCGCCGATACTCGACGCGCGCCAGCAGCGTCCCCCCGAACTTGCGCTCCGCGGTCAGGGTCAGCTCCTGCAGGGTCTGGGTCATACCCGTCATGAAGCCGTCCGCGTCCCTCAGGTAGCCACCGTGTCCCGGCCGTAGTCGTAGTTCGCCATCAGGCTCAACGACGGTGTGACGGCCAGGACCGCGGTGGTATCGGAGAGCAACCGGTTCGAGTCGTCGTCGTCCAGCGGCAGCCCCTTCCCGAGCGGTGCGAGGGCGCTCACGTAAGCCTGCTCGAACGACCGGAAGGCGTCGGCGCCGCCGGGCTCGAAGGCGTGGACCATTTCCGTCGCCGGCCCGAAGTTGAGATCGGTCCGGAAGCCCAGGCGGCTGTCGGGCGTGGGCTTTTGCTCGAGGGCCACCTCGATGAGGTTCAGGCTGAGCTGGTTGTGCTTGGTGTCGAAGTTCCGGAGCTGCGTATCGCCGGCCGGGCGGAGGAAGTTGTAGCCGTAGTACGCATCGATGAATCCCGTGATCTCGATGGGGGACGGCTTTTTCTCAGGCGGAGCCTCCGCCGCGACTCGGCGGGCGTTGCGGGATCCTGGGCCGCGGTCCGACGGCCCCTCGAGGCCCGGCGTCACCAAAACGTCCGAGCGCTTGGATTTGAGCGACGCTTTTGTCGGTTAGTGCTCCAGCGGCGGGTGTGCGAGAGTACCGCTCGATGAAGGCGATCGTCACAACCGAATGGCTCGCGGGGGAGATCGGCGCTCGCGATCTCCGCGTCGTCGACGTGCGCTGGTATCTCGATCCGCAGCGGATCGGGCGCGCGGCCTATCGGGCGGGGCATATCCCGGGCGCGGTGTTCCTGGACGTCGGTGCTGATCTCTCCGCGCCGGGCGGCGTGCGCGGATCGCCCCTCGGACGGCATCCCTGGCCGTCCGAAGAGCAGGTGTCACGAGCCATCGGCGGCGCCGGCATCGGCCAGGAGACTCGCGTCGTCGCATATGACGATCAGGCGGGCGCCATCGCCGCGCGCCTGTGGTATCTGCTGCGCGCCTTTGGACACGACGCCGTGTCCGTGCTCGATGGCGGCATTGCAAAATGGCAGGCGGAAGGCAGGGCGCTGGAGGTGGGCGACATCGTGGCGCCGCCCGCCCGTTTCGTGGCGCGGGGCCGCGAGGGCTGGGTCGTCGGCAAGGACGAGATGAAGGGACTGGATCCGTCGACCCTCGTCATCGACGCGCGGGCCGGCGAGCGCTATCGGGGCGAGACGGAGCCGATCGACCCTCGCGCCGGACACATCCCGGGCGCTGTCAACGTGCCTTTCGCGGGCAACCTGACCGAGGGCGCGGTCCCGGTTTTCCGTTCCGCCGACGAGTTGCGCACGCGTTTCGCCGAGGTGGGCGCCGACCGCAGCCTGCCTATCGTGTACTGCGGTTCGGGCGTCACCGCGTGCCACGACCTTCTCGCGCTCCACGTGGCGGGGCTCCGGGGACGCCTGTACGGCGGATCCTGGAGCGAGTGGAGCGCCGATCCGGCGCTGCCGATCGCGACGGGCGGGAAACCCTAGAGCCGATCCGCCAGGTCGCGCAGTCGCGGCGCGCGGCTGTCCTTGGCCGACACCACGGGCTCGCCGATGGGCCAGGCGATGCCGAGGTCGGGGTCGTTCCAGAGAATCGAGATCTCGTGCGCGGGATCGTAGAGCTCCGTGCACTTGTACTCGACGTGCGCGGTCTCGCTCACCACGCAGAAGCCATGGGCGAAGCCGGGCGGGATCCACAGCTGACGGAAGTCCTCGCCGGAAAGGCGCATCCCGACCGACCGCCCGAACGTGGGCGAGCCGCGGCGGATGTCGACCGCCACGTCATGGATCTCGCCCTCGACGACGCGGATGAGCTTGCCCTGCGGCTTCGCCAGCTGCGCGTGCAGGCCGCGCAAGGTGCCGCGCACGGAGCGGGAATGGTTGTCCTGCACGAAGGCGGCGGTGATGCCGCCGGCCGCGTACTTCTCCCGGTGGTAGGTCTCGAGGAAGAACCCCCGGGTGTCACGGTGGACATCGGGCTCCACGAGGATGACGTCGGCGAGCCCGGTCGGCGTGAACTTCACGGGCGCGGCTCTTCCTCCAGCATCCTCTCCAGGTACTGGCCGTACTCGTTGCCCTTCATGCCCCGGGCGATCCCGCGCACTTCACCCTCGTCGATGAACCCCATCTTGTAGGCGACCTCTTCCGGGCACGCGACTTTGAGCCCCTGCCGCTGCTCGATGGCCTGGATGAAGTTGGAGGCCTGCAGAAGCGCCTCCTGGGTGCCCGTGTCGAGCCAGGCCATCCCCCGTCCGAGGGTCTGCACGCGCAGGGCGCCGCGCTCGAGGTACGTGCGGTTGACGTCGGTGATCTCGAGCTCGCCACGGGACGAGGGCTTGAGGTTCGCCGCGATGTCGATCACGTGGTTGTCGTAGAAGTAGAGGCCGGTGACGGCGTAGTTCGACCGCGGCTGGGGCGGCTTCTCCTCGATGCTGATCGCGCGGCCGGTGGCGTCGAACTCGACGACGCCGTAACGCTCCGGGTCGCGGACGCGGTAGGCGAAGACGGTGGCGCCGTCCCGCTGCGCCGCCGCGCGCTGGGTGGCGATCACGAGGTCGTTGCCGTAGAAGATGTTGTCGCCCAGGGCGAGGGCGACCGAGTCGCGGCCCACGAAGTCGCGCCCGATGAGAAACGCCTGCGCGAGCCCCTCGGGCTTCGGCTGCGCCGCGTACTCGAAGCGCACCCCGAGCGCGCTGCCGTCCCCGAGCAGCCGCTGGAAGCTCGGCTGGTCGTGCGGCGTGGTGATGACCAGGATCTCGCGGATGTTCGCGAACATCAGGGTCGACAGCGGGTAGTAGATCATCGGCTTGTCGTAGATCGGCACCAGCTGCTTGCTCACCGCGAGGGTGATCGGATACAGCCGCGTGCCGGACCCGCCGGCGAGGATGATTCCCTTCACGACGGCATGGCTTTCATCGAGCCGCGCAACATACCACGCCCGGGTCGCGGGCGACGAAGCGCGCCCGCGCTCAGAAGCGCACCGCGATTCCTCCGCGGATCAATCGGGGCCGGACGATCTCGCGTGGACGGTCGAGTGCGGTCAGCTCCACGTCACGAGCGACCTGCAGGGTCGTGGCCGCGTTCGCGATGTTGAAGACGTCGGCGTACAGGGTGAACGTCGCGCGCGCGGCGCGCACCTCGTGGGAAAGGCGCGCGTCGACGAGGACGAGCGCGGGAAGGCGGAAGGCGTCGAGCCGCGGGGAGACGAGCACCGCCTTGGCGCCTCCCGTCGGGTCGCCGGTGCCGGCGACCTGGAAGTAGGGAACCGGAAAGCCTTCGCGCGCGTGGCCGACGAGGGCGGCTTCGAAGCGATACGGCAACGAGACGCGGACGGTGGCGCCGGCCGCGAACCGCGCGTTGACCGCGACGTCGCCGCGGCCCAGTCCACCCGGTCGCGCGGCGACGGCACCGCCGTCGTGCAACGGCTCGGATTCCGTCGACGTCGGGTCCTGCACCGCCAGCTCGCGATCGGGGAAGTACTCGCGCCAGTCCGTGAACGACAGCCAGGACGCGAAGCGTACCCGTCGCCATCGTCCGTCGGCGGTGATCTCGGCGCTGAAGGAGTCCTGGCGGTATCCCTCGCGGTTGGAAAGGACGCGGCCGTTCCCGGGAACGATGAGCGAAGTGTTCGCGGGCGCGTAGTAGCCGACACGGTAGGGCTCGCCGTGGATCTCCCCCTCGGCCACGCCGCGGATCGAGTAGTCGCCGAGGGAAAGGTTCCGCAGCGGCCGCCACAAGGGACCGACGAGCCGCCGCCACGAGACGTTCGCGCCCGCGCTCCACGACTGGAAGGCGCGGCGCCCCGCGACGGCGACGGCGTGGGTTCGCGGCGAGCGCAACGAGGGATCGATCACGTGGGGACTGACCGGCGACGCCGGGTCGGCGGGATCGATGGCCGCCGATCCCACGCGGCCGCGCCGCCGATCGAGCTCGTCCCCCTGCACGGTCGCATCGCCGTTCGCGTCGCGCCAGTAATACGTGACGGACGCGACCTCGCGGCCCGTCGGATCGTCGAAGCCGACCTCGCCGGAGCTGAGCGCGCCCGCATAGGCGCCGTAGCTGACCCCGATCGAGGACCTGGAGGAGAGATCCCAGCTCACCGAGGCCCGCGGCAGGACGTCCGTCCATCGCAACCGCGAGGGGCCGCCACCGTGCGTGATGGTGGGCAGGAGCTCGGGGAACTCCGGGTTCGCCGCGACCGTCGAAGGGAGCGATCGGCCGGAGAGGCGCTCCAGGCGCACGCCGGCAATGATCGCGAGCGGTCCGCGGCGTGCCTCGTCCTGGAGATGCGCCTCGATGCGATCCAGGACGGTCCGCCCCTCCTGCGCGCGGGTGGGAATGGCGAAGCCGGTGAGGTCAAAGGCGCGGAAGAAGACGGTGCGCCGCTCCAGCCCCAACACCTGGTTCCCCGGCCACTGCGCCGAGGTGCGCACGCGGCTCCGATCAAACCCGCCGCCGGCCACCAGGCGGTGGTCGAAGCCCGCCCATCGCCGCGGCGCCGACGCCTCGAGGAACGCGGCATCGCGCGGGCGATCGGTGTCGAGGGTGAGATACGAGCGCTGGACGACCCCGCGGAAATCCTCGAACGTCGATTGGCTCGACCCCCCGCGCGGTTCGAGGCGGAACCCGCTGCGCAGGGCGGACACACGCGCCGTCCAGGTCATCTGCCCGCGCGTCCCGCGAGCGTTGAGGGCGAGCAGGTGGGCGGGACCCGATTGCCTCCACCGTGCCTCGGGCGCCGCCGCCAACGTCGCGTCCCGCTCTTCCTGCGCCTTCTCGCTGCGAAGCGCAAGCAGCGACAGGTGCGACGTCCCGGCGCGCACGCGCGCCTTGCCGAGAAACGAAGTCGTCGCCAGCCGGTCGGCGTGCTCGGTGAAGAGGTCCTGCTCCAGCGACCGCCGCGCCACGGCGGCCCATACCCAGAGGCGGTCGTGCTTCACGGGACCGCCGGCGTCCGCGGCCAGCTCTCCGGAACGCCGCGTGCGGCTGCGGAAGAAGGGGCGATCGGAAAGTGCCGCCGGCAGATTGTCGGATTGGCCGAGGCTGCGAGCGATGGAAACCCTCCCGGCCCATCTCGAAAGCGGCTGGGGCAGCGTGACCTGTACCTGTACTCCCGGTGTGCGCGCCCGGACGTCGCCGGTCTGCGTGCGCGCCTCCACGGATTCGGCGATCGCGGCATCGGGGTACAGCGCGGCGAAGCCGGAGGCCGCGGGGTCGGTGATGTCGATCCCGTCGATCGTCCACGTCGCGCCAGACCCCGCGTCGCCGCGCGACACGAGCAGCGACTGCTGTCCCGTCTCCGAGCCCCCGATGTCGACGCGATCGAGGACGATCCCGGGTACGTCGCGCAGGATCGACCAGGGATCGGACGGCCGGGGCCGCCCGCGAATGTCGCCGGCGGTGAAGCGGGCCCCCCGCTCCGTCGGAGGGGGAGACGGCGGCACGGGGGGCGTCGGGGAATCGACACCGGCGGTGCCGCAGGCCGCGACGAGGAGAAAGGGAGAGAGCATCCGCCCCGCCAGCTTAGCGCGATCGCCGGCGGTTGCTACGATGGGTGATGGCGCTCTCAGCCCGCCGCCTGCCCGAGAATGCCGGCGGCCCCTTCTTCGTCGACGATTCCTGTATCGACTGCGCGAAATGCCGCGAGGTCGCGCCCGCCACCTTTGCCGACAACGAGCGGGGCGCTTCGTTCGTCTTCGCGCAACCCGCCGACGAAACCGCGCGCCACCGCGCGCTCATGGCGCTCGTCGCCTGCCCGACGGCGTCCATCGGTACCGACCCGCGGATCGATGCGCGAGCGGCCACGGCGTCGTTCCCGGAGCCGATCGCAGGCGGAGTCTACGATTGCGGTTTCACCGCGGAATCGTCCTACGGCGCCTCGAGCTACCTTCTGCGCCGCGACGACGGCAACGTCCTCGTCGATTCTCCGCGCGCGGCCGGACCGCTGCTCGCCGCGATCGGACGGCTGGGCGGAGTCCGCCACATGTTCCTCACCCATCGCGACGACGTCGCGGACCACGCCCGTTTCGCCGCCGCGTTCGGTTGCGCGCGGATCCTGCACGAGGGCGACATCGGACCGGGCACGGCGGCGGTGGAGCGTGTCGTGACCGGTGCCGATCCCGTCGCCCTTGCCACCGGCCTCGCCATCGTCCCCGTGCCCGGCCATACCCGCGGCAGCGCGGCACTGCTCGCGGACGAGACGTTCCTTTTCACGGGAGACCATGTCTGGGGATCGGAGGACGGCCAGGGGCTGGATGCTTCCCGCTCCGTCTGCTGGTACTCGTGGCGGGAGCAGCGGCGCTCATTGGAGCGGCTCCTGGACCTGCGGTTCGAATGGGTGCTGCCCGGCCATGGGCGGCGGTTTCGCGCCGCTTCCGCGGCCGCGATGCGCGCCGAGGTGGAGCGGCTGCTCCACCGCCTGCCGAAAAGCTAGCCCTTCTTCTTGAGGATGTAGAAGGGGCGGCGGCGGCCGCCTTCTTCCGTCAGCACGAAGTCGGCGCCGATGTACCCCTGCGCGAGATACGACTGGAACGCGCGCTTGACCCGCTTCTGCCAACCCTCCGCGACGCGCGGCGCGGCGGCGGCGAGGACGTTCCAGTCGGGCGGGATCTCGAGCATCAGCTCGGGGGCCTTGAGGTCGAGCGCCGGCTCCGAGGAAACCGGCCAGCCCGCCTGCCACTTCACCTCGTTGATGCGCGGAAGGGCGGGGAGGGGGACGCGGACGTTCTTCTCGCGTTTCTCCGCGAGCGCCGCCACGCGCGCCGAGCGGAGATTCCAGTAGACGAGCAGGCGATCCGAGAAGTCCTCGAGGAACTCCATTGCCGTGGCGCCGAGGCGGCGCAGGTTGAGGTTCGCGTGCCGTGCCTGCAGCGGGTCGTACGACCATGTGATCAGGCTGACCCCGGCCCGCAAGGCGTCGTCGCGCTGCGCCCATTTCAGGCCGCCGCCGATGCCACGCTCCTGGTAGCGGGGGAGGACGCCGAGCATGTCGGAGTGCAGATGGGCGACGCCGCCGCGGATGGCCGGGAAGGCGTAGGCAAAGGCGACCGGCTGGGTCTCCGCCGTTTCCGCGAGGTGCAGGAGCCCGCCGGCGTGCAGGGTGGCGGCGAGGCGCGCGGACGAGACGATCTCGAGGTCCGAGAGATCCCATACCGCCCGCTGGAGCGTGACGCACGTCTCAAGGTCGGCCCGCGAAGACGCGGCGCGGATGCGGATCGAATCGTCCATTACCGCGGCGAGTCTATCACGCGGGTTTTGCGCGCTCCGGGGCGCGGCTGCGGCATACTCGTTTCATGGGCCGCCTCATCGTGGTTTCCAATCGCCTGCCCTTGTCGATCCGCAAGACCCGCGACGGCGGGTGGCGCAGCGAGCCGACGTCGGGCGGGTTGCAAAGCGCGATGGCTCCCATCCTCCAGAGGCGCGGAGGAGTCTGGATCGGATGGCCAGGCTACGGTCCGCGCACCAGCGACGAGCAGTGGAACGACCACGTCGCCCGCTGGAAGAAGGACCACGGTTACGTCGCCGTCGACCTGCCCTCCGACCTGGCGCGGAAGTTCTATCAGGGGTATGCCAACCAGACGCTCTGGCCCCTGTTCCATTCCTTCACGACCCGCTTCGACTACGATGCCGACCTCTGGGCCGCGTACGTCGCCGCCAACCGCCGCTTCCGCGACGCCGTGCTCGAGGAGCTGGAGCCGGGCGACACGGTCTGGATCCACGACTACCACCTCATGCTGCTGCCCCGCATGCTGCGGGAAGTCGCTCCCGATACCCGGATCGGGTTCTTCCTCCACATCCCTTTCCCCGCGTCCGAGCTGCTGCGGATCCTCCCGCGCCGCGACGAGGTCCTGCGCGGGCTGCTGGGCGCGGACCTCGTGGCCTTCCAGACCCACGGCGACCTGCAGCACTTCCGGGCCAGCCTGCTCCGCCTGCTGGGCATGCCCAGCCAGATGGAGCGGGTGCTCACCCAGGGTCACTCGACGCGGCTGGAGGCGCTGCCGATCTCCATCGCCCCCGAAGAGTTCACCGACATCCTGGAGAACGACGAGGCCACGAAGAAGGCCCTGGCCGATCTGCGCACGCAGTACCAGGGGCAGCGCATCCTCCTCGCCGTCGATCGTCTCGACTACACGAAAGGAATCCCGCAGCGGCTACGCGCGTTTCGCAAGCTCCTCGCCGGCGCGCCGAAGCTGCGCGGCAAGGTCACGCTGATCCAGGTGGCGGTTCCCTCCCGCGAGAAAATCCCCGAGTACGAGCGGCTGCGCGAGGAGGTGAGCGGCCTCGTCGGAGACGTCAACGGGGAGTACGGCCAAACGAACTGGACGCCCGTCGTCTTCATGCGCCGCGGCATCACTCGCAGCGAGCTCGTCGCCCTTTACGCCGCCGCGGACGTCGGGTGGGTGACGCCGTTGCGCGACGGGATGAACCTCGTGGCCAAGGAGTACGTCGCCTGCCATCGCGGGGCGGACGGAGCGCTGCTCCTGAGCGAGTTCGCGGGGGCGGCGGCGGAGATGGGCGAGGCCTTCCTCGTCAATCCCTACGACGAGGAGCGCACCGCGTCGGCCCTCGAGCGCGTGCTCGAGATGCCGGTGGAGGACCGGCAGGACCGCATGGCCCAGCTGTACCGGCGTGTCCAGCGCAACGACGTCTTCCGCTGGGCGGATCGTTTCCTCTCCCTGCTGGAGACGGCCAGCAGCAATCGCGTCACCCAGACCGACCGCCCGGACGACCTTCCCGTGGAAGAGGCGGTGGAGGCTTTCAAGACCGCGTCGAGCCGACTCCTTCTGCTGGACTACGACGGCACCCTTGTCCCCTATGCCGCGCGGCCGCGGGAGGCCATCCCGCCCGCGCACGTGCTTTCGGTGCTGGCGACGCTTGCCGGGCGCCCCGGCGTCACCGTCGCCGTCGTCTCGGGGCGATCACGGGACGACCTCGAGCGCTGGTTCGGCCGCATCGACAAGCTGTGGCTGATCGCCGAGCACGGCGCCGCGGCTCGACCCCCGGGCAAGGGTTGGGAGCTTGTCCGCGGAGGCCCGCCGCCGGGCTGGAAGGCCAAGGTCCTGCCGCTGCTCGAGCACTACCTCGACCGCACGCCGGGGAGCCTGATCGAGGACAAGGAGTTCGCTCTGGTCTGGCATCATCGCCTGTCCGACCCCGAGTTCGGCGAGTGGCTCGCCAACGAGCTCGTGGCGACCCTCGACGAGATGCTGGCCGACACCGAGCTGCAGGCGATCCGTGGACAGAAAACCGTGGAAGTGCGGCTGGTGTGGGCGAACAAGGGGACCGTGGTGGACCGGCTCGAAGCGGAGAACCGCGACGCGGGCTTCCGCCTGGCCGTGGGGGACGACCGCACCGACGAGGACCTGTTCGAGCGCATGCGGGAAAGCGCCTGGACGGTCCGTGTCGGCGAAGGGCGGTCGATGGCGCGCTATTCGGTGCGCACGCCAGCCGAAGTCTGCGCGTTCCTCGATCGGCTGGCCCATGCCACCGGCGACCAGCCCGCTCCCGGACCCCGATCCGCGGTAGGCGCCGCGAAGGGCGATTAAGGGGCCGTGAACAGCGACGGGCCGCCGAAGCGCGTGGTGGCGGCGGGGACGGGCCGGGTGATGGCGTCGAAGAACGTCTGGGCCATGATCTCGTAGCCGGCGTCGCTCGGATGAACGTGGTCGGAGAAGAGCGCGGGCAGGCTCGGCGCGGCCTTGAATGCCGCCTCCTGGTCCGCGAGGAGGGCGCCTTCCGCGCGCGCCAGATCGCGGATGCGGACGTCCATCGCCGCCACCCACGCATTCCGCGCCGGCGTGTAGTCGCCGTGGGCGGGGTTGGCGGGGATGATCGTCGCCAGCACGGGCAGTCCCTGGCGCCCTTTCACCGCGGCGACCATCGAGCGCAGGGCTTCGATGGTGAAGCACGGCGGGTTGAACTTGCACTCGCCCGCGTTCCAGTCGTTGGTCCCGTAGTGGATGAGCGTGTAGGCGGGGCGGACGGTGAGGCTGTCCCCGAGGCGGACGGCGCCCGCGTTGCTGCGTCCGAAGCTGAAGCCGTCCTTGATCAGGGTGGCGCGCCCGTAATGGGCCTGCAGCTTCCGCTGCAGCCGCAGCACGTACCCCATGCCGTCGCTCGATCCGTCGCCGGCGGTGATGCTGTCGCCGAAGCCCAGGTACACGTTGGGGCGATTCGACCCTATGGGCAGGGTGACGGGAATGAAAGCGGTCCCCGCCGTCTGGGGCACGACGACGGCGGCCGGAGCGGGAGCGACATAGAACGCGGGCAGCGTCGCCGCGCGGACGGTGATGGTGTGCTGTCCCGCGGTGACGCCGTCGATGATCACTTCGCCGGTGGCGGGCGCGGTGCGCCCCTGCTTGCCCCCGATCTCGACCGTGGCCGCGGGGATGCGGACGTTCTCGGAGGCGTCGAGGGCGCCATTCCCATTCTCGTCGTAGAAAAGCGCGATCCCGACGGCGTGGGTGGCAACGGGCGGCGGGGTTGTCGGTCCCCCGCCGCCACCGCAAGCGGAGGCGAAGAAAGAGAGCGTGAGGAAGGCCAGGGGAGGGAAGCGCGCGGTCATCTGCGCAAGGTAACACGACCCGTCGGGGCGTGGCCTCCGGTTAACATCGTGTTCTTCAGGGAGGACGGCCTGCGAGATCTCAAGGACATTTCGGCGCCGGGAAAGGGACGGCGTTTCGGTCCGTTGCCGATCGCGCTGGCCGCGGTGCTTGCGCTCGCCGTCGCCGGGATGCTGCTCGTCGGATTCCAGATGGCCTTTGCGCCTAAGCCGGTGGTCGCCCTCGGAGCGCCGTTCAAATTGGTCGGCCGGAACGCGCCGCTGGCCGTAGAGGTCAAGGATCTGCGTTACGGCGTCAAGGCGCTCCGGGTCAGCGTCGAGCAGGGGGACAAGGAGCACGTCCTCCTCGACGAGAAATACGATCCCCCGAAGCCCGAGGTGCACTACCGGTGGACGCCGTCACAGGACAGGAAGTTCCGCCTCGCGGAGGGAGAGGGACGCCTCAAGGTCAAGGCGCGGAATGCGTCCTGGGGCGGCTTCTTCCGCGGAACCGTGGCGTCCATCGACCAGCCGTTCACCGCGCGCCTCGTCCCCCCGCGCATCGAGGTGCTGTCCACGCAGCACTACGTGAACCAGGGCGGCTGCGACATGGTCGTGTACAGGGTCAGCCCCTCGACCACCGAGAGCGGCGTCGTCGTGGGCACGACCTTCTTTCCCGGGTTCCGGTTTCCGGGAGCGAAGGATGCCGGGACGCGGCTCGCCATCTTCGCCATCCCCTACGACGCGCCGCCCAGCGCCCAGGCTCGGCTACGCGCGCGCGACGAGGCGGCCAACGAGGTGCTCGCCAACTTTCACCTGAAGGTGAGCCGCAAGGCGTTCCGGTCCCGGTCGCTTCCGATCGACGACGCGTTCCTGGAGAAGGTCGTGCCCGAGATCCTGAGCCAGAGCCCGGCCATCCAGGACCAGGGCGACATCGTGAAGAACTACCTGGCCATCAACCGCGACCTGCGCAAGGCCAACAACGCCCAGCTCGCGGAGATGGCGGCGAAGTCGCCGCCGCGTTTCCTCTGGTCGCTGCCGTTCCAGCAACTCGGCAACTCGAAGGTCGAGGCCAGTTTCGCGGACCGGCGCACGTACGCGTACAAGGGACGCGACATCGACCGGCAGGATCATCTCGGCTACGACCTGGCCAGCACCTCGAACGCGTCGGTCTCGGCGTCCAACGACGGCGTCGTGGTCCTCGCGGAGTTCTTCGGCATCTACGGCAACACCATCGTCATCGATCACGGCCTCGGGCTGCTGTCCCTGTACGGCCACCTGAGCAGCTTCGGGGTGATCAAGCCCGGCGACAAGGTCGCGCGCGGACAGGAGATCGGGCGCAGCGGCGCCACCGGCCTTGCCGGCGGGGACCACCTGCATTACTCGATGATCCTGCACTCGGTGCAGGTCGATCCCAAGGAGTGGTGGGACCCGCACTGGATCAAGGACCGGATCACCTCCAAGCTCGGGCAGTTCTGAGCAGGCTCGGAACTCAAGACGCCCGCCTCGCGGACGGGGCGGCGGTGCTCGGCCTCGTGGCGCTCGTCGTCCTGGTCTTCCTCGCCGCCCTGGACGCCCGGCTCGTCTTCTTCGAGCGCGACATCGGCAACTACTGGTACCCGCAGGTCGAAGCGCTCGTGCGCGCCGTCGGCGAGGGCGCGTGGCCCGTCTGGAGCCCGCGCTTCGGCTTCGGCGGGCCTCTATGGGCCGATCCCGGCTACCAGATCGCGTACCCGTTCACGTGGCTGAATCTCCTCCTCCTTCCGCCTACGTACTACAAGGTCTTCGTCATCGCGCACTGCGTGATCGCCGTCTCCGGCGCGTACCTGTTCCTGCGGCGGTCCGCCCTCGCACCTTTCGCCTGCTTCGCCGGGGCGGCCGCCTCGTGTCTCTCCGGGCCATTCCTGTCCGCCACCAACCTGAATCACCACTTCGCGGGCGCGACCTGGATCCCGTGGGCGCTGTTCGCGCTCCACGGCGTGCTCGTCGGGAGAGGCATTGGCACGGCGCTGGGGGTGGTCGGCGCGGTGATGATTCTTGCCGGCTCCGGGGACGTCGTCCTCATGACGGCAATCCTTGGCGCGGCCTACACCATCGCTTTCCTGGTGGCCGAGGTCGCGCCGCCGGTCCCGGCGATCCCGCCGCGCCGCCTGGCACGGGCCGTGGCTCTCGCCGCGGTAGTGGCCGCGGGGCTGTCGGCCGCCTTGTGGGTGCCGACGGTGGCGCAACTCCGCGCCGGCTCGCGCCTGGCCCTGGCGCCCGCCGACAACATGTACTGGTCGATGCACCCCGCGTCCCTGATCGACCTGGTCGTCCCACGGCTGGTGGCAGACATGCCGCTCGCGCCCGCGGCCAAGGAAACTCTGTACCAGGGCCGCGAGCCCTTCCTGGCGACTCTGTATCTCGGCCTTCCCGCGGTGGCATTGGCCCTGCTCGCGGCCGTGCACCCTTCCCGCCGTCTCCGAGTGTTCGCCGCGGCGAGCTTCGCTTTCTTCGTGCTGCTGGCGCTCGGCCGTCACACCCCGCTCCTACCGGCGCTGCTGCACCTGAAGCCGATATCGCTGTTCCGATATCCCGTGAAGTACATGTGGGGCGCGTCCATTGCGTGGGGGGTGCTGGTCGCCCTCGGCATCGACGCTTGGTTGCGGCCATGGGGGCAGCGCGAGTGGCGATATGCGGTGGCCGTCGCGGGAATCCTGCTGATATCGGGCGCCGCCCTCCTGTTCCTGGCCGGCCGGCCGGAGATTCCTGCCCACTCGATGGAGGCGCTGATCAAGGCCGGCCACGAGCCAGCCGCGCGCGAGCACATCGCGTTCCGGCTGGCGGGCGTCGCGTGGATGAGCGTCTTCAGCGGCGTGGCCCTTGCCGCGCGTGCGCTGCTTCAGCGCGCGATCGCGTGGACGGCCATACCGCTGGTGGCGCTGCTCGTCGTGAACCTCGTCGCGATCGGGAGGACGGTCTTCCTCCTCGCGCCGCGGGAGCTCTTGGCGGTGCGCCCGCAGCTGGTGGACGTGATCTCGCGGCACGGAGCCGGGCGCCGCGTCTTCAGCGTGACGCACCCCGTCGACTGGATGACCATGCAGATGACGCGCGTGCCCGGTGGATGGCCGCAGGAGTGGGCCTGGTTCCGCGGCGACCACGAGCGGCTCGCGGCGCCGGTCGCGTCGCGGTGGGGACTCGCGGGGAGCTTCGACATCGACTTCACGGGGCTCGCTCCGCGGGGCGCGGTCGCCCTCGCCAAGCGGGAGGCGGAGATCGGCGATGCCCGCGCGCGGACGCGGCTGCTCCAGATCGGCTCCGTCGATTACGTGGTATCGCTGGCCCTTCCACGCGCGGAGGGCCTCCGCGAGATCGCCGCGCTGCAATCGGTCTACACGAACCCGATCCGCCTGTACGAAGTGCCCGACCCGCTGCCGAAGGTCTACGTGGTCGGGCGTGCCCGGCCGGTCGAGGATGGTCAGGCGATGGAAACTCTCCTCGACTCCGCCTTCGACCCGCGGGCGGAGGCGATCGTGCCTGCCGACGCAGCGGCGCTGGCCGGCAATACGGGGTTCGCGGCCGCGCTAGGCGCGTTGGAGCGGCGGTCCGACCGCGTCGTTCTCGACGTGCACGCCAACGCGGACGCGCTGGTGGTCGTCACTGACGCGTGGACGCCGCAATGGGAGGCGACGGTGGACGGCGCGGAAGCGCCGCTGCTCCGGGCGAACGTCGCTTTCCGCGCGGTCCGCGTGCCCGCGGGACGGCACCGCGTGGAGATGAGGTGCCGCCCCACGGCGATCCTTCTTGGGCTGGCCCTGAGCGCGGTGACGATGCTCCTGCTCGCCATCGCGTGGGTAGTCCGGCGGCGACGCGAGGCAGCGCGGGGCTAGCGGCGGCGCGGAGGCCGGTCCGCCTTGCGAGGGCGCGGTGTAGTGCCCGACCGCATCGCGCCCAGGGCGCGCTTGAAATCGTCCGGCAGGGGGCTCTCCGCGCGCACCGCCACCCCGGTCAGCGGGTGCTCGAAGGCGAGCAACGCCGCGTGCAGCATCTGTCGCGGGGCCGGAGGCGCGCCGCGGCCGGGCGCGCCGTAGACGGGGTCGCCGACGATCGGCCATCCCTCGTGGGCGAGATGGAGACGGATCTGGTGCTGCCGGCCCGTTTCGAGCCGCACGTCGAGCAGCGCGCCGGCGGGAAACCGCTCGCGCACGCGGAAGTGCGTGATCGCCGGCCGGGCCGGCTCGTCGGGACGGGCGACGTGGCGCCGTCCGCCCTCGTAGGCGTCGGCGATCGGACGGTCGATCGTCCCCTCGTCGACGAGCGGCGCGCCGCGGACGAGGGCCACGTAGCGCCGGTCCATGCGGTGCTCGCGGAAAAGGGATCGCAGGGCGGCGCGCGCGTCGGGGGCGAGGGCAAAGGCGAGGGCGCCAGAGGTGTCCCGATCGAGACGGTGGACGACCCCCGCATACGGCCGCCGCGGATTCAGGTGGCGGACGTACTCCTTCACCCGCGCGTAGGCGGTGTCCTCGTCCTCGACGCCGGGCGCGCTGGCGACTGCCAGCAGGCCGGCGGGCTTGTCGAGCACGAGGATGGTCTCGTCGGAATAGAGGATGGGCAGCGACAGGCGCGCGAAGCGCACCGCCTTGCGATTGGGATCCCACCGGAGATCGGCGTTTTCGGCGACGGCGAATCCGGCTTCGTTCACCACCTGGCCCGCGACCGATACCTGCCCCTTCTCGATGACGTCGCGGGCGCGGCGCCGCGAAAGCTCCGGATGGCGCGCGATCAGGACGAGGTCGAGGCGCATCCGCTCACGATACGAGCAATAGGAGCTGTTGGCGGATGGTGAGCGCCGCCAGCAGCCCGAACATCGCCGTCGACCAGATGAGGGCCGCGGTGCGCCACGGGGTGATGCGGATGGGCAAGGGCAGGCCGCGCCGGTTCAGCAGGATGAGCAGGACCGAGTAGACGGCCATCATCACGCCGCCCACGCACGAGGACACCACCAGCAGCACCAGCGGCTGCCCGAACCCCATCCCCAGGACGACGCAGCCGCACGCGACGAGGCCCCACACCAGCACGAAGTAGATCCGGCTCTCGCTCCACGCCGAGTCGGGCAGGTACACCGTCTTCAGCACGTCGGCGCCGATGCGGCTCGTGTAGTCGACGATCCCCATCGCGGCGACGAAGAGCGACAACACGCCGATCGCCCAGTACAAGGCGCCGAACCATGGTCCGATCATGGCCTGCATCTGCTCACCCTGCAGGCGCAGGAAGTCGGCGTTCTGCGGCAGGTCCGCGCGACCGTGGACGGTGGAGTACGCGATCATCGACATCACCACTATGGTGAGGAACGAGAGCGCGGCGAAGGTCATCGCCTGCTCGACGTTGGCCATCCGCCACCAGCGGCGCCACCGCGCCATGTTCTCCGGCGACGTCTCGAACGTGAAGCCGGTGGACGGGGCGGCGCTTTCGACGCCGGTGATCGGACTGACCAGGCGCGGGACGTAGGCGCCCATGCCGAATCCCTTGTCGCGGATCCAGTTGCTCTGGCAGAGGTTCTGTCCGCCGCCCGCGCCGGCGAACGCAAAGGCGCCCATCACGAGGGCGAAGCCGAGCTGGGGCGGGATCTGCCCCGCGTGCGCGAACCCTCGCGGCAGCGCCACCCATGCTTCGCGCGAGATGACGAACGCGACCGCCATCACGATGAAGACGATCACGGCCGCGATCTTCACAAAGGCGACGCGCTCGAGGGCGACGTAGATGACGGGGGCGAAGGTGAGCGCCGCCCCGAGGACGATCAGCATGCCGATGGCGATGGGCGCGACCGCGCCGCCGACGAGGTACGTGAGCATCGTCGCCGAGGCCGTCACCCAGCCGGGCCACAGGTTGGCGAAGTAGATCATCACCACGAACACGAGCCCCCAGTGCTTCCACGAGCGGGAGAAGCCGGTGAGCGCGGTCTCGCCGGTGGCGAGGGTGTACCGCTCGATCTCCATGTTCAGGAACCACTGGGTGACGATCCCGATTGCCGCGCCCCACAGGAGGACCAGCCCGGCCTGGGAGGCGATGTACGGCCAGAGGACGAACTCGCCCGAGGCCAGGCCCACTCCCGCCGCCACCACGCCGGGGCCGATCAGCGGGCGATAGGAACCAGGCGGGGGAGGGAGGTCGCGCACTTCCAGGGGCGGCAGGTGCCGCGCGGTCGCCATGAGGGTGCTGTTCTACCATGCGGGCATGGCGAACGAGCGGACGGGGATCGTGGTGGACGCGCAGGCCGGGCCGGGTGTGCTGCACCAGATGAGCGGCGTCATCGCGCGCCATCACGGGGACGTGGCGCTGGTCGACATCCTCGATCACGCCGCCACCGGCAGCCGCGTGTACTTCGAGATCGAGATGCCCGGACCGGCGGCGGCGTTGGCGGACGAGCTGCGCGCCCTGCCCGTGGTGCGGGGCCTCGAGATCGTGAGCACGTTGCAGGCGATCTACGGCAAGCGCGTGATCATCATGGGCGGCGGCGCGCAGGTCGGACAGGTGGCGATCGGCGCCATCTCCGAAGCCGACCGCCACAACATCCGCGGGGAGAGGATCTCCGTGGACACCATTCCGCTCGTGGGCGAGCGGCCGCTCGCGGACGCCGTGCGCGCGGTCGCGCGCCTGCCGAGGGCGCGCGTGCTCGTGCTCGCGGGCGCGCTGATGGGCGGCGACATCGAGAAGGCCGTGCGGGAAGTGCGCGCGCGCGGGCTCGTCGTCATCAGCCTGAACATGGCGGGCAGCGTCCCCGAGGCAGCGGACCTCGTGGTCACCGATCCCGTGCAGGCCGGGGTCATGGCGGTGATGGCGGTCGCCGACACCGCGAGCTTCGCGGTGGACCGTCTCAAGCGGCGGGTCTTCTAGGCGGGTGGGAAGGCGACGACCCCGCGCGCTTCGTCCCAGGCCGCGGGGTCCTGCCCGAAGTAGTCGCGCAGCATCCCGTACACCTCACGGTGATCGCGGCGCAGCGCGAGCGGGCGCTCGAAGAACGCTTCCACCGCCACGGCGAGGAACTCCACCGGGCTCTCCGAGCCGTAGGGGTCGATGACGGACTGGCCGCGGCGCATCCGTTCCATCTCCGTTGCGGCGAGCGCGACCCAGGCCTTGCTGCGCGGCTCGTCGAGGCCGGGGAGGATGCCGTCGAAGTGCGTGCCGACCTTGTCCATCAGGTGCGCGAACTCATGCAGGCCTACGTGGTAGCCGTCGTCCGGATCGTCGAAGCTCTGGTGCAGGGTGGGCACGGAGATGATGATCGTTCCCCAGGGGTGGGCCTGGCCGGCGAGCTCACGGCCCTCGAAGGAATAGTCGCGGTCGAAATCGCGCGCGTAGAGCAGCACCTCGGCCAACTGGTCCCACGGGTACGCGTTCCAGGCCAGGCTGAGGGTCGCCGCCGACGCCGCCACCAGCACGCGCAGCTCCTCGGTCACCACCGCCCCGACACCGGTGATGCGCTTCTCGGCGAGGAATGCCTGCACCCGCTGCTCGAAGGCCCGCCGTGGAACTTCCGGCAGGCGCGAGTAGTGATCGTAGCGATGAGCGAGGATCGACCGCCATCTCACGGGGAAGGGCGCGGTGATGGCCTGCCGCCGTCGCGCCTCCCTGGCGCCCCTTCTCCGCACCCACGCGAGGCCGAGGGCGGCGCCGATCGCCGCGCCCACCAGGCCGCCGCGCCCATCCGCGGCCACGAGGCCGACGAGTGCCAGGGCCAGGCAGGCGAGCCCCGCCTCCGCCCAGGCCAGGGCGCGCGCGCTGCGATCCGGCGTCACGTCCGTGCGTGCAGCAGGCGGGCAAGGACGGAGACGTCGAGATTGCCCCCGGTGATCACGGCCACCACGGGTCGGCCATCGGCGGCGACACGGCCAGCGGCGATCGCGGCAAAGGCGGCGGCGCCCGAACCTTCGGCGATCACCTGGTCGTTCGCGGCCAGGGCGACGATCGCCTGCTCGATCTCCGCTTCGCTCACCGTCACCACGTCGTCGATGAGATCGCGGTGCTCCCAGACGAGAAAGCCGATGCCGCCGGCAAGGCCGTCGGCGAGGGTGGGCGCGGCGTCGTAGTCGAGCAGCGCGCGTCCAGCGGCCAGCGAATCCCGCAGCGCGGGGGATGCCTCCGGTTGCACGGCAACGATGCGGACGCGAGGGAGCAGCCCCTTGAGGGCCGTCGCCATTCCGCTGATGAGTCCGCCCCCGCCGACGGGGATCACGACCGTCCCCGCCGACGGAAGTGTCGCGGCGATCTCCAGGGCCGCCGTGCCCTGCCCGGCCGCGGTGCGGAGATCGTCGAAGGCATGCACATATGTCGCGCCCGTTCGGCGTACGTGCTGCATCGCGCGGTCGTGCGCGTCGTCGTAGGTCCTCCCCCCGACCTCGACCGTAACGGCGTAGGCCTGCAGCTTGTCGACCTTCGTCCGCGGCGCCGTCTCGGGGACGAAGACGGTCGTCTCGAACCCGCCGAGCGCCGCTCCCGCAAAGGCGACCCCCAGGGCATGGTTCCCGGCCGAGGCGGCCACGACGCCGCGGACACGAGCCTCCGGCGAGAGCGTGGCCATGTTGTTGAGGGCCCCGCGGACCTTGAACGACCCCGTCGGCTGCCAGCACTCGAGCTTCAGCCACGCGTCGGCACGGCCGGCGGAACGTCCCGCATGCGAAGGTCGCAGCGGCGTCGGGGAGAGATAACGCCCGATGACGACCGCCGCGCGCTGGATGTCGTCGTGGGCGAGGCGTCCGCTCACGGTTATTCCTGCCGCGGGGGTCCCGCCACCACGTCGAGCCGAGGCTCGCCGCAGTGCTGCGCGATCGCGGCCGCCACGCGGTCGCGGAGATCGACGACCGCGGTCCATCCCGTGCCGTTCGCGTGCACCGGCTCGCCGATCCAGAGGTCGATGGGTCCGGGGCGCGGGATGAGCGTCTTGTCGCGCAGCACCCGGCGCGCGCCGCGCAGCGCCATGGGCACCACGGGGACGCCGGTGTCGACCGCGTTCTGGAAGGCGCCGAGGCGGAAGGGGCGCAGCCCGGGCGAGGCGGTGAAGGTGCCCTCGGGGAAGATGAGGACGGACGTGCCGTCGGCGAGCGCGCGCCCGATCTTGGCCGCGTCGGCGACGCTGTGCGCGGCGTCCTCGCGATCCACGGTGAGATGCCGCCCGGCGGCGATGAAGGACGAGATGATCGGCCACCCCGTGATTTCCTTCTTGGCCAGGAAGACGAACCCTTCGGGCAGCATGGCCATGAGCGCGAGCACGTCGGCGAATGACGTGTGGTTGCAGGCGAGAACGTACGCGCCGCCCTTCATGCGCTCGACGCCTTCCGCGCGCAGGCGGCAGCCGCCCAGGAAGAACAGCGCGCGCGCCGCCGTGCGCCCCAGCGAGAACGCCAGTGATTGCCGCTTCAGCAGGGCCACCGGCGGCCAGAACACGGCGACGACGAGCACACCGAGGAGACCGGCGTACGCGGCATACGCCCCCCGCGCCACCTGGGCGGCGCGGTCGGCGATCAGGGCCGCCGCCGTTCCACCGGCCAGCCGCAGTCGCGTGCCCACCGACGTGCCGGACACCTGCCCCAGCTCGCCCGCGACGTAACGCTCGCGAGTCGCGGCGCGGCGGATCTTGCCGCTCGACGTCTTCAGCACCGCGCCCGGCCGCGCGAGGACAACGGTATCCGGGGGGACGCCGATCGCGGCGGCGACGCGCTGGATCACCTTCGCCTGGAGCGCCTCGCGGGCCGCGGGCTGGGTGGCCCTCGTTTCCGCGACCACGACGAGCTCCTCGGTCCCCAGGGTGGGGCGGGCGACGCCAAAGGCGACGACGCATCCCTTGCGGATGCCCTCGACGGTGGAGGCAATTTCCTCGATCTCCTGCGGCACGAGGTTGCGGCCCGCCTTGATGATCAGGTCCTTGCGGCGCCCCGTCACGTAGAACTCGCCGTCCGCGCGATAGGCGAGATCGCCGCTGTCGAGGAAGCCCCCCGCGACGCGGATGGCGGCCGTGGCGTCGGGCTTGTTGAAATACCCGCTCGTCATCGAGGGGCCGCGGAAGGCGAGCCGCCCGATCACGCGATCGCCGACTTCCCGGCCCGCGTCGTCGACGATGCGCACCTCGTGCGCTTCCACGGCTTGCCCAACGGACGCGAAGCGCAGCGGGGCGGCGCCAGATCCGGCCCACGGCGTGGCGCGACGGTCGCGCTCGAACGCCTCGCGCTCGACGGCGTCGATCACCGGCCCCCGGCCGGGCGGGGGAAAGCAGACGGCGACGGAGTTCTCGGCCAGGCCGTACACGGGCATCATCGCCTCGCGGCGGAAGCCGTAGGGCTCGAATCGCTTCACGAAGCGTTCGATCGTCTCGGGATTGACCGGCTCGGCGCCGTTCAGCGCGACGCGCCACGACGACAGGTCGAGCCCCTCGAGGGCGCGTTCCGGGATCTTCTTGACGCACAGCTCGTAGGCGAAGTTCGGCGCCGGCGACAGCGTCGCCTTGCGGTCGTGGATCGTCCACAGCCACCGCTCCGGCTTGGACAGGAAGCTGAGCGGGCTCTGGATGGCGATGGGCAGCCCGGCGTGCATGCAGAAGAGCCAGGAGCCGATGAGCCCCATGTCGTGGTAGAGCGGCAGCCAGATCGCGCCGACGTCGACGGGCGTCATCCGCAGCGCGGCGCCGACCGCGGTGACATTCGCGAGCAGGTTGGCGTGGGTGAGCAGGACGCCTTTCGGGGCCCCCGTGCTGCCCGACGTGTACTGGATGAAGGCGGGATCCGACGACCGTCCGCCGGCCTCCTGCCACGGCACGCCTTCGTCGACCAGCTCGCGGACGGTCGCCACGTCGCGCAGGCTCGGAACGCGCGGCCGCAGGAGCGCGGCCACCGCGCGCGCACGGGCCACGGTGAGCAGCAGCTTCACCCCGGCGTCGGCGAGGATGGCCGATTGGCGGGCCGCGTATTCCTCCAGGCGATCCAGACGCGCCGGCGGATAGATGGGGACGGGGATCCCGCCCGCGAGAAGGATGCCGTGGAAGGCGGCGAGGAAATCCAGGCCCGTGGGAAGCATCAGTGCGACGGTGTCGCCGGGGTTGACCCCGCGCTCACGCAGCCCGCCGGCCACTGCCGCGGCCTCGTCGCGAAGCCGGCCATAGGTGATCACCGTCTCGGTGCCGTCGTCTTCGCGCAGGTACACGTGCGGCCGCATCGGGTTCTCGTCCGCGCGGGACCAGAGCGACGCGTGGATGGTGTCGACGGCGGCGGCCGGGGTCGCGGGGTCGAGAGGCACCGCTGCCGTGCACGCCGGCGCCGCCGGTTCGGCGGCCGCTCCGCCGTTGGCGAGAAGCCGCGCGAACTCCCGCGGCGTGTCGAGGGCGAGGAACCGGTCGTCGAACGGCCGTCCGAACGAGGCTTCGAGGCGCACGAGCAGCTCGACCTTCTCGAGGCTGCCGAGCCCGATGTCGCGGTCGAGCGAGGCCCGCGGCGTCACCGCTCGCGCGGCGCGGCCGCCGCCAACTTCCTCGGCGAGCTTGCGGATCACGTCGAGCACCTGCTCCTCGACGGCTTCGGCGGCTTGCGGCGGGTTTACCTCGATCCCCATCAGGCTAGACTCACTCCATGCTCGAGGCCGTCACCATCCGTGAGATCCAGCGCATCTTCGAAGTCACCGACGCCCTCGGCATCCATCGCGAGATGGTGGTCATCCCGCTCCGCCCCCGCCACCCCGGGCGCGTGCGGAAGATGCCGGGCGGCAAGCTCGAGATCATCGTGGAAGCCGAGGACCCATTCGAGGATTGGGTGGGCGGTCTCGCCGACGAGATCCGGAAGCTGGCCTAGAGGCGGCCGAAGCCTCGCGAGGTGTGGCCATGGACCGCAGGGTCCATGGCCGGCGTGATGTCGGCCCTGGACGACTTCGACGATGACGCTACCGCGCCGGCGCCCCGCGAGCGATCTCGGGAGGCGCCGGGCGGTCGCGGTCGTTCCTACTTCCCGCCGGGAAGGGCGGCGTCCTTCGCGGCCTTGGCCACGACGAACTTCAGCCGCCGGCGGGCCGGGATCTTCATTTCCTCGCCGGTCTGGGGGTTGCGTCCCACGCGCGCCTTGTAGCTGCGGACGACGAGCTTTCCCACGCCCGGGATCGTGAAGCCGTTCTTGGCCTCGCGGTGCGCCATCCCCGCCAGCGCCTCCAGGTAGGCAGCCGACGTCTTCTTCGGGATGTCGACTTCCTCGGCGAGCGCCGCCACGATCTTCGACTTGGTCATCGGCTTTCCCATCGACTCTCCTCTTCCGGTAGCGCGGTTCGGCTGCGCGGTTTCGCGACAATCTCAAAAAGAGCGGTCATTCTATCCGCCATCTCCAGCCGGGTGTCAAGACTTGACGCGGGCCCTTGATTCAGCGTGGAGAAGCGGACGGCGTGTCGCGGATCAGGAACACGGTCTCTCCGGGCCGCGCCAGGCCCAGCTCTTCGCGCGCGATCCGCTCGATGGCCGCGGGGTCCGTCCGCAGGGCGGCGATATCTCCGGCGAGCCGCGCGTTCTCGTCGCGCAGCTCTTCGATCTCGCGCGCCAGCACCTGCGCGCGCTCGCGCTGCGTCATGAGGTGGAGGATCCCGCGGTCTCCGAACAGCGATCCCACGAGCAGGGCGATGAGCGCGACGGCGGCGGCGAGCCCGGCCGCCTTCTTGCGAAGGCCGACGTCGCCCCTCTCGTCGCGTCCCGTGATCACCTCAGGCTCGTTCCCGCGCAGCATGCTTCAGCTGGACACTATACCGCCGCGGGAAGCGCGATATCACGGGTTTTTCACCGCCGGGAGGCCGAGCCGCCGGACGGTCTTCCTGAGCTGGGCCTGCTGGTAGCGGCGGAGCAGGGTGACGATCGCCTCGTTCACTCTTTGGAGTCCCTTGAGCCCCGCCTTGAAGGCGCGGTACCGCGCAACCTGCTCGCGTGCCCCCCGCGCGGTGGGGGCGTCGAGGTAGGAGAACGACCCGCGTCCCCCCGTGCGCGTGGAGAGGACGTAGTACGGACCGTGCCGGCGCCCCTCGGCCTGGCACGCGCAGGCCGCCTTGCCGCATTGCCCGTAACGCACGAACAGGGAACCGTGCAGCTGCTCGCGCAGCCGCAGCAGCGAGGCCACGAGGCGCCGCTGCTCGGCCAGGGTCTCGCGGATTCGGACGCGGAGCTGATCCGGTGTCATCTTGCAGTGCCAAAGGTGAAAAGCACTGTAAGACTCGCAGAGGCCAGCGGCGGTGTCAAGCATTCTTAAGCGCGCCTCCGGCGGGGCGTATCATTCGATCGGGAGGCACGCCATGTGGCTGCTCAAGACCGAGCCTTCGAGCTACGGGTACGACGACCTCGAACGCGACGGCCGGGCGACGTGGGACGGGGTGAAGAACCCGGTCGCCATCGCGAACCTTCGCAAGATGAAGGAACGAGACGCCGTTTTCATCTACCACACCGGAGACGAGAAGGCGGTGGTGGGCACCGCCCTCGTGACGCGGACCGCCTACCCGGATCCGAAAAACCCCAGTCTGGTGGTGGTCGACCTCGAGCCCGCGGGCAGGCTCGACCGCCCCGTGACGCTGGCCGATCTCCGGAAGCAGGCCGTCTTTGCCGAGAGCCCGCTGGTCCGGCAGCCGCGTCTCTCCGTCGTGCCGCTCAGCAAGGCGCAGTGGAACGCCCTGGCCCGGATCGTTCCCGAGTGACGGGGCCTCTCGTCGTTTTGTCGGCGGTCGGCAGCACGGACGACGCCGAGCGGATCGCGCGGTCGCTCGTGGAAACAGGGCTCGCCGCCTGCGTGAACCTCGTCCCCGGCGTCGTATCGTTCTACCGGTGGAAGGGAAAGCTCGAGCGCGACGCGGAAGTCCTGCTCCTGGTCAAGACCACCGGCGAGCGGTTCGAGGATCTGAAGACGGCGCTCGTCGCCCAGCACCCGTATGAGCTGCCGGAAGTCTTGGCCGTGCCCATCTCGGCCGGCCACGAGCCCTACCTCGAGTGGCTGGCCGCGAGCGGCCGCGAATAACGCGAGCGCGGTTTCAATCCGTGCGTTTCCTGTGGGGCACGGGCGCGGGCGGAGCGCGCGTGCTCGGGGCGGTCCGATTCAACTCTTGCGGCGCGAGGGGCCCCACCCTCGCGATGAAGAGATGAACGCGCCCTTCCGCGCGCGCTTTCTCCGCCGCGCGCCCGTTTTCATCACAACGATTTCCCTGCGGCTGTTCATCGAGAGCGCGTCCCGACGGCCTACGCGCTAGATCGCGGCGAGACCCTTGTCGAGGTCGGCGATGAGGTCGTCCGCGTCCTCGCAGCCGACGCTGATTCGCACGAGCCCGTCGCCGATCCCGAGAGCCTGCCGCTCCGCGGGCGCGTACCCGGCGTGGGTCATGGTGGCGGGATGCGAGATCAGCGTCTCGACGCCGCCGAGGCTCTCGCCCAGGGAGCAGAGCTTGACGGCGCGGAGCAGGCGATCCGCGGCGTTCCGGCTCCCGAGGTCGAAGGAGATCAAGGCGCCGAAACCGGTGGACTGCCTTTTGTGCACCTCGTGGCCGGGATGGTCGGTGAACCCGGGCCAGTACACCTTGCGCACCTGCTTCTGCTCGCGGAGATGGGTGGCCACCCGCTGCCCGTTCTCCTCGTGGCGGGGCATGCGCAAGGCGAGGGTCTTGGTGCCGCGCAGGGTCAGCCACGAATCGAACGGAGACAGGATCGCACCGGCCGCGTTCTGGTAGTACTGCAGCCATTCCGCGTGCGCCTTCTCCTTGACCACCGCGACGCCGCCGACGCTGTCCGAGTGTCCGTTCAGGAACTTCGTCGTCGAGTGGACGACGATGTCCGCCCCCAGCTCCAGGGGCCGCTGGAAGAACGGGCTCATGAACGTGTTGTCCACCACGAGCACGGCATGGCGCCGGTGGGCCACCGCGGCCAGGGCGGCAATGTCGCAGACCTTCATGAGCGGATTGGTCGGCGTCTCGATCCACAACAAGTCGAACTTCCCGGCGGCGCCGTCCAGGGCGGCGGCATCGGTGGTGTCGACGAACGCGAACTCCACCCCGTAGTGGGCGAGGACCTTCGTGAACAGGCGGTGCGTGCCGCCATAGACGTTGTCCGACACCACCACCCGCTGTCCGGGCTTCATCAGGGAAAGCACCGCGTTCGTCGCCGCCATTCCCGACGCGTAGCAGTAGGCGTCGGCTCCCTTTTCGAGCGCGGCCAGATTCTTCTCCAGCGCCCGCCGCGTCGGGTTGTGCGTGCGCGCGTACTCGTACCCCTTGTGCTGGCCGATGCCCTGCTGGACGTAGGTCGAGGTCTGGTAGATGGGGACGGCGACCGCCCCCGTCGTCGGGTCGGGCTCCTGGCCCGCGTGGATGCAGTCGGTGGCGAAGGCCATGTTGGCTCCAGGTCTTTAGATGGGGCGGCGGGCGCGCGCGAGGAACTGGCCGCATTCGTCGGCCGGAAGGGGACGGCTGAACAGATAACCCTGCATGCGGTCGCACTGGCGCGTAGCCAGGAACTCGAGCTGCTCCTGCGTCTCCACCCCCTCGGCGACGACCTGCAGCTTCAGGGTGTGCGCCAGCGCGATGACGGCGGTCGCGATGGCGGCGTCGTCGGGGTCGGTGGTGATGTCGCGGACGAAGGACTGGTCGATCTTCAGCGTGTCGATGGGCAGGCGCTTCAGGTAGCTGAGCGACGAGTACCCGATCCCGAAGTCGTCGATCGAGATCCGTACGCCCAGCCGCTTGAGCTCGCGCAGGGTGAGGATCGTCGCCTCCGCGTTCTGCATCGCGTGGGTCTCGGTGATCTCGAGGTCGAGCGACGACGGCGGCAGCCCCGTGTCATCGAGGGCGCCGCGGACCTGCATGACGAGGTCCGGCTGCTGGAACTGGCGCGCGGAGAGGTTCACCGCGACGGTCAGCGACGGATGCCCCTCGTCCTGCCACGCCCGCGCCTGCGCGCACGCCGTGCGCAGCGTCCATGGCCCCATGGGCACGATCAGGCTCGTGATCTCGGCGAGGTTCAGGAACTCGCCCGGCAGGACGAGCCCGCGCTCGGGGTGGTTCCAGCGCAGCAGCGCCTCGACGCCGTGCACCTTGCCCGTCACGACGTCGAGCAGCGGCTGGTAGTGCAGGACGAGCTGTCCATGGTGCAGGGCCTTGCGCAGGCTGTTCTCGAGGCCGAGGCGCTCGATCGCGGTCTCGTTCATGGCGTGGGTGTAGAGCTGGAAATTGTCGCGTCCCTGCTCCTTCGCCCGGTACATCGCCGTGTCCGCGTTCTTGATCAGGGTGTCGGCGTCGAACCCGTCCTCGGGATAGAGGCTGATCCCGATGCTTGCGGTCACGAACAGCTCGCGCTCGTCGAGGGGGACGGGGAGCTTCAGCGTCTCGAGGATCTTCTCCGCGACCTTGGCCGCGTCCTCGGCGCGCGCGATCCCCGGCAGCAGCAGGATGAACTCGTCTCCGCCCAGCCTCGCCACCGTGTCGCCCTGCCGCACGCCCAGCTGCAGCCGCTCGCCGACCGTCTGCAGCAGCCGGTCTCCGAGGCTGTGGCCGAGGGAGTCGTTGATCACCTTGAAGCGGTCGAGGTCCAGGAACAGGATCGCCAACCGCGAAGAGCTGCGATGGGCCTGCGCGACCGCCACCGACAGCCGGTCGTTGAACAGGAGGCGGTTCGGCAGGCCGGTCAACGCGTCGTGATACGCGAGCTCCTTGATCTGTTCCTCGGCGCGCTTGCGCTCGGTCACGTCGAAGGCGATGCCGAGGGCGGCGCTGCGGCCTCCGTACTCGATGGCGCCCGCGGAGAAGTCGAGCCACCTCTCCTCGCCGTCCCGGCGAACGATCTTGAACTCGTGGCGGGCCGGCGGCTCGACGCCGCGCACCGGGGGGCGATCCGCCGCGCGGACGAGATGCTGGAAGTCGGGATGCACGAGATCCCAGAACTCCCTTCCCGTCAGCTCGTCGCGCTCCCATCCCGTGATCGACGCCGCGGCGGGGTTCACGTAGCGGAAGTCGTCACCCTGGTAGATGACGATCGCGCAGGGCGCGGTTTCCGCGAGGGTGCGGAACCGGGCCTCGCTCGCGCGCAGGGCGTCGCCGGCGCGCTTGCGGTCGAGGGCCGTCGCGACGTGCTGGGCGACGAAGGTCAGGATCTCCCGGTCGGTCTCCGTGTAGCGCGCGGATTCCTCGTAGCTCTGGACGACGATCGCGCCGAACGTCGCGTCGCCCCGCTTCAGCGGCACGCCCAGCCAATCGACCGACGCCGCGCCCACGAGCTCGACTTCGCCCTTGCCTTCGAGCGCGGCCTGCACCGCCGGGCTCACGAGCAGCGGCTCGCCCGTGCGGAGCACGTACTCGGTCAGGGTCTTGCCCGGGCGCACGGCGGGCGGTACGTCGTCCACTTCGTCGATGAAGTACTCGAACTTCAGGAGTCCCGTCTCCTCATCGACGAGCGCGAGGTAGAAGTTCTCGGCGTACATGAGCTCGGCGACCAGGCCGTGGATGGCCGAGTAGAAGGCGGGCATGTCCTCGGCGGACGTGGTGAGCTCGGCGATGCGATAAAGGGCAGCCTGCAGCGCCTCCGCCCGCTTCCGCGCGCTGATGTCGCGGACGACCATCTGCACCGCGGGGGTGTCGTGGAAAATGAAGGGCACCGCGCCGGCCTCGACGTTGATCACCCGGCCGTCGAGACGCACGAACTTCTCCTCGACGAAAGGCACCGACTCCCCGCGGTCCAGGCGTCGCATCCGCGACAGCACGCTGGCCTGGGAATCGGGATGGACGAAATCCAGCGTAGAGCGGCCGATGATCTCCACCGAGGACGTAGCGCCCAGCAGCTTCACACCGGCCGAGTTCGCGAACACGACCATGCCCTGGCTGTGGATGGCGATGGCGTCGGGGGACAGCTCGACGAGGGTCCGGTAGCGCTCCTCGCTCTGACGCAGCGCCTCCGCCGATCGCTTCTGCTCCGTGATGTCCTGGGCGACCACGAGCATCGCCGCCCGGCCGTCGAATCGCAGCTCGTGAACGCGCACCTCCACGTCGATGAGGGTGCCGTCCTTGCGGCGGTGCCGCGACTGGGCGACCTTCGCGGCCGCCGGCGCGTTCCGGGTCGTTTCCAGCAGCTCGACGAGCCGGGAAACGTCGGCCTCCGGGCGGATGTCCGTGATCCGCATGGCGAGGAACTCCGCACGGGAGTATCCGTAGCGGCGCATCGCGGCTTCGTTGACCTCGAGGAAGCGGAGGTCGTCCAGCGCGAACACCCACATCGGATGCGGGTGGAGCGCGAACAGGGTGCGGAACCCCTCTTCGTCGGTGTGAAGCCGGTCGGCGTCCACCGATGGGATGGGCTCCCGAACGCCGTCATGCAAGGTCAGGAGGCCCTCCGGGCCGTTCCGCGCCATGGCGCGTCACCGCGGAAGCCGTAGTGTACCGCGCCGCGTGTCCGCGCGCCCACGGTCGGCGCGGCATGGGGGAGACGGGTCGGGCAGCCATTCCCGCTGTTTCCGCGGCAATCGCGCTGGTCGGAAAGTTGCTCTCGGCTACACTCGTCGCCTTTGGTCGAAACGCGTTCTTCTTCTTGCCGGAGTGAGGACTCCCGACGCCATGAGAACCGCAGCGGTCACGATCCTGGCCAGTTTCCTGTGCGCAGCCGCGTTCGGCGCCGACGCCCCGAGCGTGGTGAGCGCCGGTCCCGAGGGCGAGATCGACGCCCTGGAGGAGGCGAACGAGGTTCGGATCGTCTTCTCGGAGCCGATGGTCGCGCTGGGCCGGATCCCACAACCCGTCCGGGCGCCGTTCGTGCGCATCGAGCCCACGCTGGCGGGGACTTTCCGCTGGTCGGGGACGACGACGCTCATCTTCACTCCGACCCCGGGCGCCCTGCGCTACGGCACGCAGTACCGCGTGACGGTCGACGGCGGGGCGGCCTCCGCGCGCGGACAGGCGCTCGCAGGGTCCTTCACGTTCCAGTTCACGACGCCGACGGTGCGCCTGCTCCAGGCCGATTGGTACCGGCGCGGCAACCGCTACGACCGACCCGTCGTCCTGCTGCTGCGGTTCAACCAGCCCGTCTCCGCGGCGACG
>Ga0136617_10000217_pt1 | contig 45388 bp, 41 predicted proteins | sample AntDrymUQ3222106_2_FD_129672 | JGI IMG/M metagenome (GOLD analysis project Ga0136617, IMG submission 129672) | Polar desert sand microbial communities from Dry Valleys, Antarctica - metaG UQ322 (21.06) | ecosystem: Environmental > Terrestrial > Soil > Desert | place: Antarctica: Dry Valley... | reverse complement strand
GTGCGCCGGGACCCGTTCGTCCGCGAGACCCTGACCGAGCTGCTCACCCGGGCCAAGCCGGACGCGGTGGGCCGCGAGCTCCGGGGCCTGGCCTACCGCGCGGGTCTGCCCGTGTAGTCCTACCGGATTGTCGCACGGGTAACAGGGCGGGCAGCATCGCTCCTACCGTCCTTACCCGTCCCGGTAGCGGTCGGACGGCCCCGCCTAAGTCGACGGTGACGTACCCGCGGACCTGCCGATAAGGGCAACCGAACACGCGCTCAGCGCGCCGACCAGCCGGTCCAGCGCTCCGGCGTGATCACCAGGACAACGCCGTCCGAGCGGGCCTCAGCGTAGGCCGCATACTTGGCGGCGAGCGCGTCCAGGGCCCGCTCGCGCAGGTCGCTGTCGCCGTGCACGGCCGCGGTGCCGTCGATCCGGACCCACCACAGGCCCGACCAGTCCTCGTCGTAGTGATCGACGATCAGCGCCACCCGCGGATCGCGACGCACGTCGTCCAGGCGGGCCAGCCGGGTGTGTCGCTTGGGCTTCACCTCGTCCACCGCTGAGCAGATCAGGCCATCGAGCAGCGCGAACGTCACCGGGACCAGCCGCGGGGTGCCGTCGGGCCGCACCGTTGCCAGGCGGGCGACGCGCGCCTGTGCGACGCGGGCGCGCAGCAGTTCAGCCGGCACCGGTTCAGCCGGCACTACCAGGCGCGCCGTCGTCGCCATCGAACGCGGTCAGCGTGCTGCCGAAAGTCTCGGCGACGACCAGCGTGTTCCCGATCAGCACCGCGCCGTGGGGGAAGTGGAGGTCCTCGGTGACGACGCTCATCGCATCATCTTCGCCGACCGACGGGTGGCCGCGACAACGGCTACCCGACTGGGCGGTTCCGTGGGACCGGTGGACGACGATGTCCGCGCTGGCCAAGGACCCATCCTCGGTGATCGGTCCGTACACGGTGATCAAGGGCAGCCCGGTGTTTGGTGATCTTCGGGGTCAGGCGCTGCCGAGACGACCGGTCCTGGTGGCCCAGCGCTCGAACCACAACGTGCACAGCGGCGGGACGCTTGCGGCCAGGGCCAGCAGGACCGTGCCCAGGCCCCAGTCCAATGGCCGCGCCACGAGCACGGCGATCACGACGTAGGCGACGAACAGCGCGCCGTGGACCGGACCGAAGATCTGCACGCCGATGTCGTCGTAGACCACGACGTACTTAACGAACATGCCCACCAGCAGGCCGGCCCACGAACATGCCTCGGCGATGGCGGCAACCCGGAACAGCCGGGCGCGGGTCGAGGGAGAGGCGGTAGTTGTCACAGGCGGGATTCTCCCGGTTGTCGAATCCGGATGGCTCGGGCTGGGTCACCCATGTCACTGGTCGAGCAGCTTCGCGACGCGCCGGGTCGCCACATCCGGCGCCGACCAGACCGCACCCGGCGCCGCACGCACCCACTGCACCCCGCGCACGGCGTTGACCAGGAACATACCGTCAGCGGCGGCAACGTCAGCCAGTGTGAGAGCGGCCAGTTCGTAGCCGGTGTCGGTACTGTCGAGAACGTCGAGAACCGCCTGTCGGGCCGTGCCCGGCAAAATGCGGCCGTCCAGCACGGGGGTGCTCACCCGGCCGGCGTGCACCACGAACACCGACGACCGGGTGCTCTCCAGCAGCCGGCCCACCTCGTCGACCAACAGCGCGACCTCGCCGGGTGCGAGCCCCGCCTCCACGACGTCGAGCCAGCGGCGGTCAGCGAACTTGTGCCGCTCGGAGCCCGCCGGGCCGAGTCGGTGGGCGCGCAGCACCAGCCCCGGCTGGGCGTGCATGGGCACCGGCGGGGCGCACGGGACCGCGGCAGCGCATACCCGGTCGGGCTCGCCCGGTCTCGCGTCCACCCGTACCCGGAGCGGGTTGAGCCTTCCGCCGGCGTCGATGGGCGCTTCGCCGGCGCTACACCCGATGGCCGCGGTCACCGCGGAAGCCACATCGGCGACCAGTGGCACGCCGTAGCACTCCGTATAGGACATCTGCAGCCTGCGCACATGGTCGGCGAGCCGGCGCGGTCGCCCGTCCAGCACGAGCAGTGTCTCGAAGAGCCCCCGGTCCGGGCGGACGCGACCGGCCCCACGCAGCCCTGGCCCGGGGTCGACCGGCGCGGCCCCGAGCGCCCGCAGCACCGGCGCGGCCTTCGTCAGGCACTCGGCCCACTCCTCCACGGGTGTCGAGTCGACGGTCACCCCACCGCCGACGCCCAGTCGGGTACGACCCCCCGGTTCGACCTCCAACGTGCGGATCGCCACGTTCAGCTCGAGCCCCGCCAGCGGGCTGGACCAGCCCATCGCCCCGGTGAACAACCCCCGGGGGCTGTCCTCCAGCTCCTCGATCACCTCCACCGCCCGGAGCTTCGGAACACCGGTGACCGAGCCGGGCGGGAACGCGGCGGTCAGCAGGTCGGTGTCGTCGCAACCAGGTGCCAGTTCACCGCACACCGTCGACACGAGGTGCCACACGCCGGGGTGCGCCTGGACGTCGAGCAGCCGTGGCACCCGCACGGTGCCGGTGGCGCACACCCGGGAGAGATCGTTGCGCATCAGGTCGACGATCATGACGTTCTCGGCGACGTCCTTCGCCGAGCCCAGGAGCCGCTGCCGCTCTCCCCCGTCGTCCGGGCCGCCGGTGCGCGGCCGGGTGCCCTTGATCGGGGCGGTGCACACCGCACGGCCGGCGCGGCGCAGGAACAACTCCGGGCTCGCACTCACCGCCGTGCCGGCCGGGTCGGCCACCAGCGCCGCCCGGGCCGGGGCGTGCTCCTCCACCAGCCGCGCCCACGCGTCGTGCGGCGAGCCGTGCAGCTGAAGATCGAGGTGGCAGGCGATGTTGGCCTGGTAGATCTCGCCGCGTCGGATCGCCTGCACGCACCGTTCGACGGCCACGGCGTGCGCCGTCGGGTCCGGCCGGCGGAGCAGCTCCAGCGTGGCCGGTTCCACCGCGGCCGGGGTCGCGAGGTCGCGGCACAATTCGGCGCGCCGGAGCTCGCCATCCTGAGCGGAGAAGCCGCCGTCGAGCAGCGCCTCGTACCACCAACGCCGACCGTCGTGGCGGAGCAGGTCGCGGTAGTAACCGAGCGAGAAGCGCGGGAACTGGGCCGAAGGGTCGCTCGCGGGCCCGAGAATGGACACCGAAGGGTCGCTGGCCGGCGCCGGCCCGCTCGTCGGGAACGACAGGTAGCCGAACCAACCACCGCCCACCGCATCCGGATGCGCGGGATCGGCCACCACCCGTGGTAGGTCGGTGAGCACCACAAACGGGTCCGCACCGGGCGCGGCGACCCGCACCGGGTCACACGTCACCACCGCTCCCGGCGCCCACGCCCCCGCCCAGGCCGTCACCCGCTCCCGGTGGGCGAGCCTGCGGACCACCTCGGGCACCGCGATGTCGACGTCCAGCAGCACAGTGAGCAGGCGAGCGGGCACCCCGAATCCTCACCACCCGGGTCCGGGCCAGCTGGTCGGGGCCCGTCAACACCGCGGCCAGTCCGCCGATCGCGCGCGCTCCCGGGACCAGTCCGACACGCGACGATCTACCCTCGACCCCCGGAGCTGATCGTCCGGCGAGAATCCGTGGTCGCAGGTCCCGAATACGTGCCGGCCGATCAGCTGCCGTGACACCCTGTCCCACGTGCTGATCACCGACATCCTTGACGAGCTTTGGCGCCAGCAGTCCCTCTGGTCACGCACCGCCAACCGAATGAAGAAGCGGATCGGACGGGCGCGGGCCGCCGGCCTCGCCGTCACCGTCGCCACCGCCGTGCTGGGCACCATCGCGGGGATGTTGGCCGACATCGAGCCCGGGACGAGCCGGGGTCTGGCCGGTGTCGCGGCCCTCGGAGCAGCAATTCTGCCCGTGCTGCGGTCGGGATGGAGCGGCCGGGCTCTGCGGGACTGGACCAGAGCCCGGTCGGTGTCCGAGGCGCTGAAGAGCGAGGTTTACCTGTGGCTCGCCCGCGCCGGCGGCTACCGCGCCGACGAGCACGGCGCCCGGCTGCGGGAGAAGACCGACGAAGTGCGGGCGGACGGCTCAGATCTGCTGCGCCATCAGGTCGGGATCGTGCCTGAGCAGCGGGCCCTGCCGCCCGTGCATGACATCTCGTCCTACTTCGCGGTGCGCGTCACCGGTCAGATCACCACCTACTACCGGCGCAGCGCAGGTCAGCTGCAGACCAGCCTGCGGTGGTTCCGCGGCGCCGAGATCGTGCTCGCCGTTCTCGGCGCAGCGCTCGGCGCAGTGGCTGCCTCGGTCGGCGGCTCACCGTTCGCGGCGTGGATCGCGGCAGTCACCACCATCAGCACGGCGGTGACGGTGCACGTGGCGGCCGGCCGGTACGAGTACCAGCTGATCGAGTTTCTGCGCACGGCAGACCGGTTGGAGCAGCTGAGGAGAAAGGCCGCTGGGGGTGGCTCGGTGGACGAGTTGGATGCTCTGGCGGTGTCAGCCGAGGATGTCATTTCCGTGGAGAACCAGGGCTGGATGGCCAAGCTCGCCGCGGATCCGCCGGAGCAGAAAGCCGGGAACGCCTAGCAACCGGGGCCGTCCGCGGCTGGCGTTGCTCACCCGCGGGCACACCGGACAACCGCCATGCCCGGTGCCACTGGCCCCGTAGGAATCTCAGCCATTCCGGCCCTATTGGCCGTCACCTGGTTCGACCACTTCAGCGCGATGATCGAGGTCAACGGGCGCAGGCTGCTGGTCGACCCGATGTAGAGCCGGCGGGCGTCGCCGTCGCAGTGGACCGGTCCCGGCCGATTGCATCCGGTTCCGGTACCACTGGGCGAGCTGCCCGCCGTCGATGCAGTGCTGATCTCCCACGACCATTACGACCACCTTGACCATCAGCCGGTGCGCGCTCATCCGGCACTCCGAGAAAGACGCTGGTGCCATTCGTGGTGCGGCTGGGCATCGTGCTCACCTGCGCGAATGCGATCTGTCACCCTCATCTGCACCGAGACCCAGCACTTCTCCGGGCGTGGGCGGACACGCAATATCACGCTCTGGTCGTCCTGGGCGGTGACCGGGCCGGACCACCACGTCCTTTCGGTGGTGACACCAGTGACACCGGAGCACTCGCTGAGGTAGCAGCAACCTGGGTTTCCACCGCTGGAGCGAGCCGGTCGAACGAGCCCGGGAAACCGTAGACACCGCAGGGGTGCGCCTGGCCTTGCCACGGCCAGGCGCACGCGTAGACCTTGCCGCGCCGCCGGCGATGCACAACTGGTGGACCGCCACCGGCTGACCACCGCTTGCTGACCGGGCACGGACGGACTGCCATGGGCTGACCACAGCGGCTGACCAGCGCCATTTCGTCCGTTTCCACGAACCCGCATCCAACCGAACGTCGCAACCCGCCCGGAACGCACCCCCCGATCGACAATGGCCATGCGTTCGTTTATTGTTGGGGAAGAATATCCGACCTCTTCCCTCCGGAAGCGCATGAACTCTCGGTCAACACCGAGGGATCGTCGGCGTACCCGCACGAGTTCGAAAGGCAGCGTAATGGCGAAGCAGACAACGGTCACCCTGGTCGACGACCTGGATGGCACCGAGGCCGCCGGACAGGTCGAGTTCGCGGTCGACGGCCGGTCCTACGAGATCGACCTGTCCGGCACCAATAGCTCCAGATTGCGCGAGGCCCTCGCCCCCTTCGTTTCCGCTGCTCGCCGCACCGGCGGTCGGCGCGCCTCCACGGGTTCCTCGGCAGCGGCCCGACCGGCCGCCGACCGCGAGCAGAACCAGGCCATTCGGGAATGGGCCCAGCGACAGGGGATGAAGATCTCCGAGCGTGGCCGGATTCCCTCGAACGTGCTCGACGCCTACCACCAGGGCCATTGAGCCAGACCAGCCAGGCACTTCACACCGTGGTCAGCAGATCGGGGCCAGGAGTCGCGACCCGACGTCCATGCCCGCCTCGACGGCGGTCCGCTCCTCTTGTGGGGGCGGGCGCCGTTGTCCACGACGGATCAGTCGCGCTGGTCAGCGGGTGTCTTTAGGCCTGCGGTGACCCTTCGGTCTGCGGCCATCCGGTACCCGGTGGCGGAGCAACACCCGGCTGCCGCGCCGGTCATAGCGGATGAGGACAGCGTCGGACAAGGCGGCCATCAGCCCGATTCCGCGACCACCCTTGAGCTCGTCAGCGTCGTCAGCGTCGTTCTTGGGAGTCCGGTCGTTCTTGGGAGTCCGGTCGTTCTTGGGAGTCCGCCAATTGCCATGGTCGACGACTTCGATGCAGAGCGTGCCGGGTTCGGTCCAGAGCGTCAGCTCGACCGTTCCGGATTTCCCGTCACCGTAGGCATGCCGGACGACGTTGGCGGCTGCCTCGTCCACAGCAAGGACCACGCCGGCAGCCTTTTCCTCGGTCAGTGACAGCGGCACAAGCCAGCCCGCCAGTTCCCGGCGGATGGCCGACAGCTGCGCGGGGTCAGCCGGCCAACTCCGGTGCACGAACTCGACGTGCCCAGACATCTTCTGCTGCATGACGTAGGTTTCACAGCCTGATCACCACCAAAACTCCATCTGCCGCTGAGGAACGACCACTCGTGCGTTCGACGTACCGGGACCACTCCTCGACGGAGCGACCGGGGGCCGAGAAGACCCTTGTGGTGGACACTAGGTAACGCTCTGACGCCGTCTCATCCTTGCTCATCCTTGCGCCGAATCTCCCAGCCGCACCTGGTCCGGGTCCCGGTCCGCGCGCAGGCCCCGCCAGGAGGCGTGCCGCAGCCGGCGGTCCCGGGTGAACGTGCGGTAGACGACCTCGCCCACCAGCTCCGGGTGCACCCATCGCGCGCGGCGCGCCTCAGGCGGTGGGACGGTGTCGTCGAACGGGCTGCTGGGCCGGGCGAGTGGGGCCAGGCGCACGAGCAGATCGCGCAGGGCAATCGCGGTGAATCCGGTGCCGACATGGCCGAGGAAGCACAATCGGCTCTCGTCGTCGTACGCACCGAGCAGGAGGGCACCCAGCGTGGTCGCGCGGTGTCCCTCCCCCACGGTCCAGCCGCCGATCACCACCTCCTGGGTATGGAACAGCGCCGTCTTGATCCACGCCGCGGAACGCCGACCCGGCTCGTAGCGTGCCGTTCGCCGCTTGGCCACCACACCTTCCAGACCGTGCATGCGGGCCACCTCGAGCATCTGGACCCCTTCCACGCCGGTGACGGCGGGGGGAACACGGATCCGGGAACCGCTCAGGCCCAACCCGTCGAGCAGCTCCCGGCGGCGGTCGTAGGGTTCATCGAGCAACGCTGTGCCATCGAGGTGCAGAACATCGAAGACCAGGTAGGACACCGGGATCCGGGCCACCAGCTCTGCGTCCGGTGAGCGGAGGTGCATCCGGTGCTGGAGCAGGCCGAAATCCGGGTGGCCTGCGGCGTCGACCGCCACGAGCTCACCGTCGAGCAGCGCCGGGCGCCCGCCGAGAAGCTCACCCAGAATGGTGAGCTCCGGATAGCCGGCCGTGACCTCGTTACCGGCCCGGCTGTGCGCCCGCAATCGATCGCCGGCCACGGCAGTGACGGCGCGCACGCCATCCCACTTGAACTCGACCGCCCAGCCCGGCCCCGCCGGCGGCTCGCCCGCCATGGCGAGCATCGGGGCCACCGGTCCCGGCAGCGGCACGAACTGGCTGCTCACCTGCCACAGGCCTCCCCCCGGGGACCGGCGGCCGCTCGCCGGGGGGTGGGAGCGGCCGCCGGAACACGAGACGAGGTGGGGGGTACCACCGCCTCGTGCTACTTCAGGGTAACTAATGCGTGACGTTCTGGGGGATCTTTGAGAACCTTTAGGCTTGACGTGTGCCGCTGAGTGACCAAGACAACACCATCGAGACCATCGAGGCGACGTCCGACGCGCTCTACGCACTGCCGCCGGAGGAGTTCATACCGGCTCGTGACGACCGTGTCACCGCCGCCCGCCGGCGCGGTGACCGCGAGCTGGCCCACGCGATCAGCAGGCTGCGCCGGCCCACCCGAGCGGCCTGGCTGGCCAACCTGCTGGCCCGATACCGAGCCGAGCAGATTGAGGAGCTGCTGGGGCTGGCCGTCGGACTGGCGCAGGCACAGCGCACCCTCGACGGCGACGCCCTGCGCACGCTGGCCACGCAACGGCACCGGGCCGTCGCGGCGATGGCCCGGGACGCGGCGCGGCTGGCGCAGGCGGCAGGGTCCCCGGCCACCGACGCGCAGCTACGGGAACTCCAGGGCATTCTCGAAGCGGCACTGGCCCAGCCCGAGGTCGTCGAGGAGGTCCGGGCAGGGCGGCTCACCAGGACGCTGCGTTACACGGGTTTCGGTCCCGAGGCCGATCCCGGGGCGACGCCGACGCCGGCCCAGTCACGGTTCGAACGAGGCCAGGCCGAGGGCGATGGTCCGGAAACCGGTAACGGCGCTGACCCCGAACGCGCCGAGCGGGAGCTCGCGCTCGCCGACGCTGAACGGGACGCTGCCGCGGCTCGCAAGCAGCAGGAAGCCGACGAAACCGCTCGCTGCGCAGCCCGGGAGCGCCACGACGGCGCCCGGGACCGGGTGGCGTCGCTGACCGCCGAGCTCAGTGCGGCCCGGGCCGCCGAACATGCGGCTGCCGAAGCATCGAAGGCCGCCATCGCCACCGCCCGCGAGTCGAGACGAGCGGCGACCGCGGCCGCCACCCAGGCCGAGCAAGCCCGCGCCCGGCTCGGGCCTTGATCACTGTTCCAGCACGGAACCGACCGGATCCGGTCGTTCTCGCGCAAAGAAATGATCTTCCTGAGCGGTGGCTCGGAATCCACTCACGGCCGCGTTTCGTCGACGACACCGCCCACGACCTGGTTCTGGAAGCCAGGAGCGACCGCCGGCACACTCCCGGTCAGTGGCCAGCCGCAACCGCCCCGCAGGGTCGTACCCTCCGCCAGCCACAGCTCACCGATCTGCGTCGCGGGAGGCTCGGTCCTCAGGTCCGCGAACGTGGCGACGACCGCATTGCTGTGGAGCACCTCCCGCTCGAACCGCGCTCCCTGCAAGGAGAGCCCGCCGTCGAACCGCGCTCCGCCCGCCGTCGCCCGACCGAGAAACGTGGCACCGGACAAGATGACCGGCGAGACCGCGCGCAAGCCGCTGAGCCGGGTGATCCCGTAGAACCGGGCTCGCCGCGCAGTGAGGTGGCAGATCCGCCGACGGGCCAGGTTCAGGTACTCCACACTTGCTCCGGTCAGATCGAGATCGAGGTTCGCGTCGTCGTCGCTGTCGTTCTCCGGGAGCAGTGTGATCACCAAGCGTTGCGCGGTGAGCCGAACCTGGCGTTCGAGATCGGCCTCCTCGAAGCCCTCCGGTGAGATCTGGGCGGCCGGGTCGTGCGGGTGGGCCTGGTAGCTGGGGTGGTCGAACGGACGGCGCAGGTATGCGCACAGCACGTCCAACACGGTCTGCCGGTAGCGCGGCGTGGACCGGGCCAGACCGGCCAGCGCATGCATGGCGCCGACCCGCACCTGGTCGGCACCATGCCCGAGCAACTCGACCGAGCGGACGAACCGCTCGTCGCCCACCTTGTCGCTCTCCAGCTCGTGGCGCGCCTCCTCGGTACGCCGCCGGCGGTCGTTGAGCCACACCGCGTACAGCGCCACCACGGCGCCACCGGCGAACCCACCGGTCTTGATCGCCTCGGCAGGTGACAACGTCGGCTCGACCACGAGCAACACGACAACCGTGACCACCGTCGCTGCGATCGCGACCAGCAAGCTGGCGACCAACAGGAGTCGATCCCGCACGTCGTCACCCTGCCACACCGGGAGAGCGGTCTCACAGCGTCGGCAATGGATGCCCGCGACCGGTCGCGGGCATGCTCAGGGAGACGACCTGGTCAATCCGAGAGGACCGATCGACATCATGTCGAACACCGCGACCCTGATCACCCAGCTCCGCGCCCTTGAGCAGCTCACCCAGACCGAGGCACAGATCGCCCGGCTCCGGATCGCGCAAGCCCGCACCGAGGTCATTCGCCGCGAGCTTCGCCGCAACGCCGACAACGCCGAGCGCCGCGGCAAGCGACTCGTCACCGCCCTCGACGGGCTGGGGGCCGTGCCCAACGTCGTCGCCCCCGCCGTCAGCCGCGTGCTCGCGCTGGTCAAGAGCACTCTGGAGCAGGGCCAGCCCCTCGACGAGGCGCTGCTCGGCGACCTGATGGTGGAACACCAGCTGCATGATCGGGCGCGTTACCTCAAAGTGCTCGCCGAGAAGGCCGATCGGCCCGCGCTCGCACGTCTGGCCGGCGACCTCGTCACCGCGCACAGCGCCACCATCGACTGGCTCACCACTGTCCTCACCGAGGAGGCTCTCGGTGGCCCGGCGGCCCTCGAGCCCACCCCGCTCCAGCGACTGGCCGGCGGCGTCACCCGCGCGATGAGCCTGCCCACCCGGTTCGCCGTCGAGCGGGTCAATCGGGCGGTGCACACGGTGGCGCGGACCAGTGCGGATGCCCGCGCCACGGCCGGTGACGTCGCGGGGCGGGTGCTGCGCATCGGCGGGAGCACCGGTGAGGTGATGGCGGCCGGGCGCGACGCCGCCCTGCAACGCGCCGAGCGCGTGGCCACCCGCGAAGGCGCCGACGACACCGCCGGGACCATCCGGGACACCCGGCGTGACCTGGGTGCCCTCGAGGCTTCCGAGCTGCCGGTGAAGGGCTACGAGGAGATGCCCGTGCAGGCCGCGATCGCGGCGATCCGCGAGCTGAGCAAGCCCGACGACCTCACTGCGATGATCGCCTTCGAAGAGGCGCACAAGAACCGGGCCGGGGTCGTGTCTGCTGCGCAGACGCGGTTTGCCGCAGTGGCCAGGGATGCCGCCGGCGTCAGCTGAGAACGCCGCCCCGCCCCACCCCGTTCCCGCTCCGCCCGCCCGCCCGCCCCAGCACCGCCCGGCAACGAACGGCACTGTCGTCCATTAAGACTGGACGGCAGTGCCGTTCGTTGCCGGTGGAGACCGGGCGGGGCGGCACGCTGGGCACCGATGCGCCCCCTGCCCTCGCTGCGGTCCGCGCCGAGCTGCGCAGCCGCTACCCCGAGCATGACTGGCCGGCCGACCCGTTGACCGCGCCGCCCCTCAGCTCGCCCGGCCCGGCCCCGCCGGCTCAGGCCACCGTAAAGTCCTCATGGTGCCCGGCATCGACCCCGACGACCTGCGTACCTGCCTGCAGGTGCTCGCCGACCTGGACGCACTACCCGTGGAACACCCCGACGCGGTGGCGGTCCGGCGCGCCACGGCGGGCATCTACAAGTCAGTCAAGCTGCGCCGCCGAGCCGAGCGCCGCGACGGCGTCGCAGTTGCCGACGACGCCGTGACCGCGGCCACCGCCACGGGAGCGCCCGGGCGCATCGACGACGAGACCCAGGGCCTTGCCCTGCTGTCCACCGCGACCACGGCCACCGCGGGCACCCTGCTGCGCTCCCGGGCCTGCTACACCTGCAAGGACCGCTACCACCTCGTCGATGCCTTCTACCACCAGCTCTGCCCCACGTGCGCGGCGCTTAACCGCGGCAAGCGCGACGCCCGCACCGACCTGGACGGCCGCCGCGCACTGCTCACCGGTGGCCGGGCAAAGATCGGGATGTACATCGCTTTGCGGCTGCTCCGCGACGGTGCGCACACCACGATCACCACCCGGTTCCCGCACGACGCCGTACGGCGGTTCGCCGCGATGCCCGACCGTGCGCAGTGGTTGCACCGGCTGCGCATCGTCGGTGTGGACCTGCGGGACCCGGCCCAGGTCATGGCGCTGGCCGCCACCGTGGCCGAACGCGGCCCGCTGGACATCCTGATCAATAACGCCGCGCAGACCGTGCGCCGCTCCGCGGATGCCTACGCCCCGTTGGTGGCGGCCGAGCGCGTGCCGCTGCCACCCGGGGAGCTCCCTGAGGTGATCACGTTCGGCCATGTCAGCCAAGCGCATCCGGCCGCACTCGCCGCTGGCCTCGCCGAGCACACCACCCCGCACGCCCTGACCGGCCTCGCCCTGGCCGCGCGCAGCGCGTCGCCCGAACGCATCGCCGCCGGCACGGCCATCGACGCGGGCGGTCTGCTGCCCGACACCGCACCGGTGAACAGCTGGACCCGGCGAGTCGAGGAGGTCGACCCGCTGGAGCTGCTCGAGGTGCAGCTGTGCAACCAGACCGCCCCGTTCATCCTGATCAGCCGGCTCCGCCCGGCGATGGCCACGGCGCCAGCCCGCCGGACCTACGTCGTGAACGTCTCGGCGATGGAGGGCCAGTTCGCCCGCGCCTACAAGGGCCCCGGCCACCCGCACACCAACATGGCCAAGGCCGCGCTGAACATGCTCACCCGCACCAGCGCCGGGGAGATGCTGGAAACCGACGGAATCCTGATGACCGCCGTCGACACCGGGTGGATCACCGATGAACGCCCGCACCCCACCAAGCTGCGGCTGGCCGACGAAGGCTTCCACGCCCCCCTGGACCTGATCGACGGCGCGGCCCGGGTGTACGACCCGATCGTCCGCGGCGAGGCGGGCGAGGACCTGCACGGCTGCTTCCTCAAGGACTACACACCGACAGCCTGGTGACCCGCAGCCGCGACATGGTCACATGTCGCGGCTCAAGCGGCCGACAACGCGCGAGAGGTGACCATGTCGCGCTTCAGGTCTCGTCAGACTCGGTGGCGTAGGGCGCGCAGGGCCAGCGGCGCGAAGACCACCGCGATCCCGACGGCCCACAGCAGCGACCCCGTGACCGGCTCGGCCACCGGCCCACCGATCAGCAGCCCGCGCACCGCGTCGGACAGAATCGTGACCGGGTTGACGGCCACCCACGCCTGCAACCATCCCGGCATCGTCTCCGCCGGGACGAATGCACCGCTGGCGAACGTCAGCGGCATGAGCGTGACGAAACTGAAGATCTGTACCTTCTCCGGGTCAGCGGCGAGCGCGCCGACCAGCACCGACACCCAGGAGAACGCGAGGGTGAAGACGAGCAGCAGGCCGTAAGCGCCGAGCACACCCAGCGGCCCCGTGCCGATCCGGAAGCCGAGGACCATGCCGACACCGAGCAGGATAGTGATCGCCCAGGTCTGTTTGAGAGTGTCGGCGAGGATCCGACCGGTCAGCGGGGCGTACCGGGCGATCGGTAGCGACCGGAGCCGGTCGAACACGCCCTTCTGCAGGTCGAGGTTGAGCCCGGTGCCGGTGTACATCGTGGTGAACAGGGCATTCTGCACCACCAGTCCGGCCAGGGCGAAGGTCAGGTATGCGCCCGGCGAGCCGGACACCGCACCACCGAAGACGTAGGTGAACAGCAGTACGAACATCAGCGGCATGAGGCTGAGGTCGAGCAGCTCCATCGGGTTGTGCTTGATCTGGACCAGGGTTCGACCGGCCAGGTTGACGGTCTGCCGTAAGCCGGCGAGTGGGCTCACCCGGGCGGGAAGCTCCAGTAGGGGTGGCGCGGAGACCACGGTGGTGGTCATCGGGCGCTCCTTTCCAGCAGGTCGGGATCGATGCGTGCCCCGGAACCACCCTCAGCGGGCAGTTGGTCCGGGTCGGATCCGGGTTCCAGCTCACGCCGCACCTCGGTCAGGGACAGGAACACCTCGTCCAGGCTGGAGCCGCGCAACGCCAACTCCCCGACCGGCACCCCGGCCCCGTCGAGCCTGTGCACGACGGCACTCAGCACCGCAGAATCCGCGACCGGCGCCGTGACCAGGCTGCCCTGCACATCAGCAGACCGGCCGGTGAGCTCGGCGACCACCGCGACCACGGTGGGCAGGTGCGCCGGGTCGACCGGGCGCACCGTCAGGGTCTGGGCTCCGGTGCGAGCCTTGAGTTCCTCGGGAGTGCCGGCCGCGATCACCTGACCGTGGTCCACCACCGCAATCTGGTCGGCGAGCTGGTCGGCCTCCTCCAGGTACTGTGTGGTCAGCAGCACCGTCACCCCGTCAGCCACCAGTGTGCGGACGATGCCCCACATCTCGAGGCGGCTGCGCGGGTCGAGCCCGGTGGTCGGCTCGTCGAGGTAGAGCACCCGGGGCCAGCCGACCAGGCTCGCGGCCAGGTCGAGACGGCGGCGCATACCCCCGGAGTAGGTCTTGACCGCCCGGCCGCCGGCATCGTCGAGCCGGAAGTCGGCGAGCAGCTCGGCGCCACGGCGGCGGGCGTTGCGCCGAGAGTATCCGAACAACCTGCCGATCAGTTCCAGGTTCTCCGCACCGGTCAGCGTCTCGTCGACCGATGCGTACTGGCCGGTCAGCCCGATCAGCTGCCGGACCTGGTGGGGCTGGGTGAGCACGTCGTACCCGCCTACCGAGGCATGTCCGGCATCGGGACGGAGCAGCGTCGAGAGGATCCGGACGGCGGTGGTCTTGCCGGCACCGTTGGGCCCGAGCAGGCCGAACACCGAACCGGTGGGTACCGCGAGATCGACCCCGTCCAGGGCGGTGGTCTCACCGAACCGTTTCGCCAACCCCTCGGCGACGATCGCGTTCGTCATGAAAGAAGCTCCACTCATCGTCATGACTCGACCATGCAGCCTGAAGCCCGGTCGAGGTCAAGCAGTCGCAGGCAGCGCGTCGCCGGTGACCGTACGGCGTGACCGCGCGACTGTCGTCAGAATTACGCCACCTTCTCCGCACCACCTCGTCCAACCCGGCACGCCAGCCCTAGCCGAGCACCTCCGGATCCGGTTCTACACATCACGCACTGTGAGCACGAGCTCCGACCCGCCCGCACGCGTGCGGCCGGGTCGGTCTCGGCCATCGGCGCGGCTCACCAGGGCCCGGTGAACCGGCTGCCTCCCTGCGGGTCGTCCTCGGCGAGCGACACCTCGAAGCGTCCCGAAGTGCCAGTCACCACCACGCCCGGCAAGCGGCGGCGACCCATTCATCTCCGGCGAGGCACTCCAGGCCATGGCAGCCGCGCCCGCCGGGGTGTCACCGGTTCAGGATCCGTCGAGACCTCGACGGCACCGGGTCGGTCGGCGGGACCCCAGTCGGCGAGCGTGCGGAGATACAGCTCGCGGACCTCCTGTACCCGGGACTCGATCTCCTCGGCCGACCAGCCATCGGTCGCGATCGGCGCAAGCACCGTGACCTGCACCGTGCCCGACCGGACCGTCGACGACCCGCGCCACATCAGCTCGCCCGCGTTGCGGATCACCACCGGCACGATCGGCACGCCGGCCTGCATCGCGACGTGGAACGCGCCCTTCTTGAACGGCCCGAGCGCGGGCGTGGCCGAGCGGGTGCCCTCGGGTGCGATCACCAGCGAGATACCGTCCCGGAGCCGCGCCACCGCAGGTGCGAGCGCGGCGCGGGCCTGGGTGCTGTCGGCCCGGTCGACAAACGCGACGTCGGCCAGCCGGAATATCAGCCCGAACACCGCAACGTGTGCGGCCTCCTTCTTCGCGACCGCGGTGAACCCACCGCGGAGGAGCTTGGCGAGGATCAGCACGTCGAGCTGGCTCTGGTGGTTGAACAGGAAGACCGCGGGCCGCGCCGCGAGCAGATTCTCGGCCCCTCGCACGTCGAGCCGGACCCCGGCCAGCGCCGCCCCGAGCGTCCCGGCAAGGGTGATGCCGAGATCAAGCCCCGCACGCCGCGACCTGTTCCCAGCGCCCAGTGCCAGCCCGGTGCCGAACCCGATGAGCATCCCGGCGACGCCGGCGACGGTGCGCACGACCTCCGTCGCCCCGGCCCGCCCCCGGGGACGGAACCGGGCCACCGGCCAACCGTTCGTGACCGCCGCCGCGGCCAGGCCGGCGCCCGGGTTGAGCGCGCGGGCCCGGCCGGCGGTCTCCAGGAACGGTATGTCCTCGTCGCCGTTGGCGTAGGCGTAGCTCTGGGCCAGCTCGACTCGGTGCTCGAGCGCGAACGCCCGCACCGCGGCCGCCTTGGCCGCCCGCCTCAGCAGCGGCCCACCCGGGCGACCGGTGCAGATCCCGTCCGCCATCTCCACCGGCGTGACCAGCACGTGCTCGATGCCCATCGCACGTGCCGCGGGTTCCACCTGGAACCGGGTGGCCGGCGAGGCCAGCACCACGGTGTGACCCGCCCGGTGGTGCGCCTGCACCAGCCGCCACGCCTGCGGGTAGAGCGTCCCGGCGATGCTCTGCACGAACAGCCGCTCCCCCAGCTGGACGAGCTCGTCCTCGCTGCGCCCGGCCCACGACCGCAGCCCGAGCAGGAAGCACCGCTCGAAGCCCGCCGCACCGGCGACCCCGCGCAGCCCGATCAGCAGCATCCGCCCCCGATCGGCCGGGGTGAAGTGCCGTGACCGGAGATGATGGCGGGCGAACGCGCCGAGCGAGCAACCGTCGATCAGGGTGCCGTCGAAGTCGAAGAACGCCCCGACGTGCGGTCCCGTCGGCCCGGCCTCGACGTCGGCGATCAGCTGCTCCGCACTCCAGGGATCAGGGTTCAACACCCGCGGCCTCCCGTCGGATCGCCGCGTCGATCTCGTCGATCTCGATGACTTTCCCGACGACGTCGCGCAGCTGCGCGGCGAAGGCCTCGCGGCGCACAGCCACGTCGTCCCCCTGCTGATCGACGCGAACGTCCACCAGATCCTGATTGGCGGCCAGCTTCAGTGCACTCCCGAACAGCTCCCGGGACAACGACTCCGGCCCGTGCAGCCGGCCCTGCAGCAGCATCTGCTGACCCACGCCACCGCACTCGTCGAGAAAATCCTTCTCCACAACCGGCACTCGCGGATTCCGTGCGGCCAACCGCTCGGCCACGACGAGCTGCGCGTCGAGAAAGGAGCGCAGCACCCGGTGGGCGATGCGGAAGCCGGCGCCGCGCAGGACGTCGCGGCCATCGGCGGTTTCCCCGCTCCCCTGCTGCGAGGGCACCGCCATCCGGACCAGTTCGGCACGCAGCGCCGCGTGATGGGTCTCCCGGTCAGGGAAGAAGAACTCGAACTTCAGCAGGTCACGCAGCCGCGTCGCCTCGTCGAGTCGGTGGCCGGGCGCGCACAGCGCCATGAGCTCGGCGATCGCCCGGTCGACGAAGTGGTGGATCGCGCTGTTGCGGTAGAACGCCGCGACCAGGTGGCTACCGCGTTCGATCGCGTACACCGGTTCGACGCCGCCCGCGTAGGTTGTCACGACGTTCTCCGCGGTCAACGCCGCGAGCACCCGCCGCACCCCGTCGGCGGTATCCAGCAGGTCGATGGAGTGCGGGAGGCCGCGTTCGATGACGTAGTCGCGCACCGGCTCCAGCACCCGGCGCACCTGGGGCAGCGTCAGGGCCCGGTCACGCACGCCGAGCAAGGCCAGCGTCACCAACGCCGTCGCCATCACCGGCGTGACCCGGTTGATCCCCACCGACACCTCGAACGCCGCCTTCTGCAGGGCGAGCCGGCGCCCTGCGGGATCTGCCTCTCCGCCTTCCAGCGCCGCACGCAGCGAGATCGGCTCGGCGAACCGCACGTGCGCGGTGCCGATCTGGCTGAGCTGGGCCCTGGCGTAGGACAGGAGCCAGCCCAGCCCCTCGCCCTGCTTCTTCGCGCCGCGCTGCTCCGCGGCCATCGCCGCCACCTCACGGAGCTGGTCGTAGGCGATCGACACCGGCACCAGGAAGACGTCCTCGCACCGCCCCTTGTCCCACGCCTCAGCCACGCCGGCGAGCAACCCGTAGCGCGGCGGGCGGAGCTTGCCGGTGCGCGACCGGCCGCCCTCCATGTACCACTCCAGGTTGAACCGCTTGGCCAGCAGGAAGCCGAAATACTCACGCACGGCGAGCTTGTAGACCTCGTCGTCACCGAAGCTGCGCCGGATGAACACCACCCCGGCCCGCTTGGCCAGCGGTCCGACCGGCCAGAACCGCAGGTTGTCCCCGCTCAGCACGTGGTTGCGCGGGAAGTCGTGCTCCGCGAGGACGTCGGCGAGCAGCAGCGGGTCGGCGTAGGAACGGTGGCTGGGCAGGAACACCAGCGGGAATCGACGGTTCAGCTCGCGCAGCCGCCGCAGCCCCGACGTGTCCACCTGCACGTCCCAGGCCCGGGCGTGCAATGGGCGCAACGCCGCGGAGAGCAGGTCCACCGCCACCGGGCTCATCGACGCGACCAGCTCGCCGAGATCAGCGGTGGCTTTCGCGGTCACCTCCGCCGGAGGCAGGTTCAGCCGCACGGCGAGCTCGGCGACGTCGCGGCGGAACTCAGGACTCCCCTCGACGGCCTCGACGACATGGCGGGGCACCTTGAACCGGTCACCGAGGAGGGCACGCTCGGCCCGGTCCAGCGCCAGCGTCGCCTGCCGGGCCACGAAACGCCCGAACGCGGGCGCGTCCCCCTGCGGACCCGGGAACCGGTCGCGCAGGGTGGCCACCGTGGCGGGTTCGGCGACGACGACCGCGGCCCGGTCCGGCTCGCGGCGGACGATCCGGGCCTGCGCGCGCACCGGCGGGCGTCGCGGGTTGACCATCGAGACCACGTCGGCCCAACGCACCCGGCGCCGGCCGCCCCGCTCACGGGGCAACCAGCCCACTCGCGCCGCGATGACCAGGGACCCGGGTTCGGATTCGGCCAGGACCTGCGCCAGCCCCGATCCGGACAGCGGGAGCACCACGACGGGCACCACCTCGGCGCGTCCCATCCAGTCGGTGACGAGCCCCCCTTCGACCTCGCCGGACGCGTCGACGAGCGCGATCAACCGGACCGCGTCGTCCGGTCGTTGCTCCTGCACGGATGCCCCCTCCTGCCCGGCCCTGGTGCCGATGATCTGGGACGTTCGGTCGTTGCGCCACCCCAGATGGTTGCGAGCGACCCGGTCGAGGAACCTTGCCCGGTGGATGGCGTCGCGCTCAACCTCGCGCTGGTGTTGCTGTTCGTGCTGATCGGCGGTTTCTTCTCCGCCTCCGAGCTGGCGCTGGTGTCGCTGCGCGACGCGCAGGTGGACCGGATGGTTGCCAACCATCGCCGCGGCACCCGGGTGGCGGCCCTGCGCGCGGACTCCAACCGGTTCCTGGCGGCAGTGCAGATCGGGGTCACGCTGGCCGGTTTCTTCTCCGCAGCCTACGGCGGGTCCACGTTGACCGCACCGCTGGCCGCCATGCTGACCGGCTGGGGGCTGCCCGCAGGGATCGCCGGCAGCACCGCGTTCGTCGCCGTCACCGCGTTCATCTCCTATCTGTCGCTGGTTCTCGGCGAGCTGGTGCCCAAACGGCTCGCGTTGCAGCGCTCGGAAGGTGTCGCGCTGGTTGTCGCACCGGTGCTGGATCGCGTCGCGCGAATCAGCCGTCCGGCGATCTGGCTGCTCTCGCGGTCGACGAACGTCGTCGTCCGGGCGCTCGGGTTGGACCCCCAGGGCGGTGGCGAGGAGGTGAGCGAGGAGGAGCTGCGTGACATGGTCGCCGGTCATGGTGACCTGGGTGCGGAGGAACGCCGGGTGCTCGACGACGTGTTCAGTGCCGCCGACCGCCAGCTCGCGGCGGTGCTGGTGCCGCGCACCGAGGTCGAGTTCCTGACCGCGGCCACCTCCCTGGCCGAGGCCGCACGCGACGTGCTGGACAAGCCCCACTCGCGCTACCCGGTGATCGGCGAGACGGTCGATCATATCGTGGGTATGGTCCACGTCCGCGACCTGCTCACAGCCGTGATCACCGGTAATGGTTCGGGGGAGGCGCGCACGGTCGGCGATCTCGCCCGTCCGGTGCCGCTGCTACCCGCCAGCCTGCCGCTGCTGTCCGCTCTGTCGCGGCTGCGGGCCGACCGCACACACCTGGCCGTCGTCGTCGACGAGTACGGTGGCACCGCTGGCATCGTCACGATGGAGGACCTCCTCGAGGAGCTGGTCGGCGACATCTCCGACGAGTTCGACCCCGCGGAACGGGCGGGCACCGACACCACCGAGCTGGACGGCCTGCTCAATCGCGACGACGTCGCTGAACGCACCGGCATCACCCTGCCGGACGGACCGTTCGAGACCCTGGCGGGCTTCGTGCAGACCCAGCTGCGCCGCATTCCCAGCCTCGGCGACACCCTCGACACGCTTGGTCACCGCTTCACCGTCACCGAGATGGACCGCCGCCGAGTCGCCCGGGTCCGGGTCGCGCCGCTGCCGCCCGCATGATCGGGGTCGCCCGGGGCACCGGCGGGTCGAGCGGGGTGGGGTTCCCGCGCGCGGCGCTGGACCTCACGTTCTTCCCGGAGCTATACGCGGTGCGCACCGAGATCGGTGAGCTGCCCGCACCGGAGGGGTTGTGAGGTCGCCACCCGACCCGGCCTGGGCCCGCCGCGCCGCGGATCTCGACGCCGCCGACCCACTCGCGCACCTGCGGTCGCAGTTCCTGGACGCCCCCGGCGTCGTCGCATACTTCGACGGCAACTCCCTGGGCCGCCCGCTGGCCGGCACCGCCGACCGGTTGGACAGGTTCGTCCGCGACGAATGGGCGGGCCGGCTGATCCGCGGCTGGACCGACGGCTGGATGGACTGGCCCGAGCAGGTCGGGGACCGGCTGGCCACGGCCGCGCTCGGCGCCGGACCCGGGCAGGTGATCGTCGCCGACGCCACCACCGTGATGCTCTACAAGCTGGCCCGGGCCGCCGTCGATGCCCGCCCGGACCGCCGCGAGATCGTCGTTCACGCCGGCGATTTCCCCACCGACCGCTACGTGGCCGAGGGGATCGCGAGCGAGCGCGGCCGCGTGCTGCGCTGGATCGGTACCACGGGCGCGGATGGGGCCCGAACCGACACCGCCCACAGCGCCGGCGAAGCCCGGATCACCACCACCCCGCTAGGTGTCACACCCGCGCAGGTCGCCGCGGTCGTTGGCCCGGACACCGCGTTGGTGCTGCTCAGCCACGTCGACTACCGCTCCGGATGGCTGGCGGACGCCCCGGCGATCACCGCACTGGCCCACGACGCCGGGGCCCTGATCCTGTGGGATGTCAGCCATTCCGCCGGTTCGGTGGAACTCGCGCTCGACGCGTGGAACGTCGACCTCGCCGTGGGGTGCACGTACAAGTACCTGGGCGGCGGACCGGGTTCGCCCGCGTTCGGCTATATCCGTCACGGCCTGCAGAAGGTGCTGCGCCAGCCGATCCAGGGCTGGATGGGGTGCTGTGACCCGTTCGAGATGGCGCCGGGCTATGTGGCGGCTTCGGGGCCGCGTGGGATGGTCAGCGGCACCCCACCGATCCTCGCGATGCTGCCGCTGCTCGCCGGGCTCGACCTGCTGGAGGAGGCGGGCATTGCGGCCGTGCGCGCGAAGTCCGTGCAGCTCACGGAGTTCGCGGTGGAGCTGGCCGACGCCTGGCTGGCCGAGCACGATGTGCAGCTCGCGTCGCCGCGCAATCCGGCTTGGCGCGGTGGCCACGTAACGCTGCGCCGCCCTGGGTTCCGTGCGGTACTCGACGAGCTCTGGCGCCGCGGTGTGCTACCCGACTACCGCGAGCCCGACGGGATCCGAATCGGCCTCGCCCCACTGTCGACCAGCTTCGCCGAGGTGTATCGCGGCCTGAACGTGCTCCGCGAGGTACTGGAGGAGAGCTGAACCAGTCAGAGGGAGGTCAAGATCAGGATCAGCAGGGCCGTCAGCAGCAGGGACACCAACAGGGAGCCGAGGCAGCCCAATCTGCTGGAGAACAGGGCGATCATCCAGTGGCGTACCCGCGGATCGGGTCCGCGAACCGGCCAACCATGGGCGACGATCACTGACGATGACCCCGCCCTCGATGAGAGCGGCCGCACTGCGGGCTGACGGTGTTGCGCGAGGTCCCGGAGGGGCACTGAGCGCAGGCCAGGTGTTTCGAAGCCCTGCGAACCCGGGGCGGTTGTCGGCCCGCACCCCAATGCGGTGGACGCCCGCCCCGGACGGCGGATTCTCCACCGCCGACCCGTCTCCGTTCCCCGGGCCCCCTCGGTGCGGCAAGGGCGGGACACCACCGTGTCCTTGGAACCCTATGGCTGGTCTCCGGTTGCGCATCTGAGGTCGTCTCCGTGCTCTGAGCCGGCCAACCGGAATCCAGGTGCGTAGCACGGTGTCGGGAGTCCGCGGCGGACAACGCGGCCCTCGTCATCCGAGCCATCAGAACGGGGGCTCGTCGTCCTCGGGTTGCTGTGGACCGGGTGGTGATCGGGGTGGCGGGGTCAGGTCAGGGGGTGGCCGCCACAGGATCGGTATTGATCCTTTGTATCGGATTCTCGAATCCGGCTCGTTGGGATCCGCCGATTCCTCGGGATCACGGGGCGCAGGTTCGGGAAGGGGTGGATCGATAGGTTCCCCACGGGTGCGGTACACCCGCCCCAACGGGCTGGTCCAGCAGAAACGTCCAGGTCGAGGCTGCTCGAGCCGCCATCGGCCCTCGTGCTTCATCCGGTGATGCCGACGGCACAACGGTCCGGTGTTTCCAGCGACCGTAAGGCCACCGAATTCGTGATCAAGAGTGTGATCCTGATCGCAACGCCGCGCCGGACACCGACACCCGGGAGCCACACACGTGCGGTCACGAACCTGAACGTGGCGGCGCAGCACCGCGCACGCGAACCGATCATTCGGTCGTGAATCCAACACCCGCTGCAACCGGTGGCGCCGGGCATACTGCCCAGCGATATCAGCGACGACCCTCGCCCACACACCGCATGACTCGACGATGGCGGCCAACTCGACCAGCAGAGCAACCGGGACATGGATCTCGACCACACCACCGTCGCACTCACGCGTGCCATCACCAGAATCGCGGGGCCGGCGGCGGGTGACCCCGGCCAGGACGAGATGACCTTCCGCGTCGATCACAGCGAAGCGCCACTCCGCTCGGTGCTGGCGCCCCACCATCGCCCGGGCCACATCGGCGAGCACCGGGCCCCAACCCGGCACCTCGCCGGGCCGTTCGTCACGATGCATCAACGTGGCCAGACCCACCCGCACCTCGCCGCCTCGCCGGGGCTGGGGTGCCCGAACCTCGGATGTCGCGCCGTTCTCGGATGCGGCAGGCTCGTCGGTCGCTGCCGCGGAATCGAGATCTCCCGCGGCTCCAGCAGCGTCAGTGGATTCGCCGGGGTCGATAAATGCGGAGGCCTCAGCCAACTCCGCCACTGCAGTGGGTTCCGCCGCCTCGCTGGACGCCCCCGCCTCACTGGACGCCCCCGCCTCACTGGACGCCACCGATTCCGGGGACTCCGCCGCCTCGCTGGACGCCGCCGCCTCAGTAGACTTCGCCGCCTCCGCTGACTCCGCCGCCTCTGCGGCCACGTCATCAGCGAACACCTCGGCGGCGGGCACTTCAGCAGCAGGCACGTCGAAAGCAGGCATGTCGGCGGCGACCGGCACCGCGGCGGCATCGGATTGCGTATCCGCGGCGGCGCGGGCAACGCCGACGGCGGCATTGGTTTCGGCGTCGGCCTCAGCATCCGCCACGGCATCGGCCAGCATCGCCGCCACCATCTCCTCGGGACCCATACCGTCGAGGCGCCCATCGAGCAGGCGGGTGAACAGGTCGGCCTGGATCTGGGTGAGCATGCCCGGATACCCGGCGGCCTTCACCGCGTCGGCCAAGTGCTCGATCCGCTCACACGCCGCAACAGCCTCGTCGGTGCTCAACCCGGTCGCGGTGATGGTGGCCGTGCCGTCCTTGCCCAGGTAGCCGTGCACGCCGCGCTCCCGCACAGCCCGGCGGTACCGGCGCGCCGCATACCCCGGATCCACCCCGATGAGCAGCTTGAGCAACCGGGCCCGGATCTGCCCGCTGGTCAACCCCGACGCCAGCGGCACCAGCGCACGACAGATGTACGCGATCTGCGCCTCGGTCAGCTCCGCATCACCGAGCACATCAACGAACGTCCACGCCCGGCCCTGATCGATCCGCCCCGCGTCCAGCTCGGCGAACACCAACGGCAACCGGCACACCAACTCCTCGGCGACGCCGAGCTCCCGATCAGCCTTCGCGGTGGTCCAGCTCAGCGCCGCACCGATCTCCGCACCCGCCCACTCGCCGATCACCGGACCGCGCCACGAGGCCGGCGCAGCATGGCGCGCCTCGGTCATGACCGCCCGACCCACCTGCACCATCGCCGCGAAGAACTGGGCCTGATCATGCGCCAACTGCCGGGCGGATGCGCGAAGGAACTCCACAGCGTCACCGGCCACGACCTGGTCATGATCGATTCCGGCGAGCACGGCAGCGAGCACGGGTCCCGGCGGTATCACCGCCAGCCCCTCCGGAAACCGCTGCGCCTCCTGCACCATTCGAACATACATTCGAGCACCGACACTTTCCGGCACCCCACGCTGAAAGGACAGGACCATGAGCCCAGCAACAGCCCACGCCCGCGCCGCTCAGACTCCCGGGCCCGCACCGGTGCGCAGGAGGACCACCGCGAGGCTCTCGTCCCCGAGCCTGAACTCCGGCTCTGTCCCGTTGAACTCCCGCATCCCACGGATGATCTTGCGCGGGACACCCAGACCCATGTGCTCGAGGTAGCCGTAGTCGCGCATCACGTCCTTGATCAGCTCGTTGCGAGCGGCGCGGACACCGAGCTTCATTCCCTCGACAGTGACACCGTTCGGCAGGCGGCCAGGACTCACGATCTCCAGGCGGTCGCTGTACAGGCTGAGCTCGACATCGGTGTGCGCCAGAAGGTAGTCCCGGTGAATGAGTGCGTTCACCACGGCTTCCCGAATCGGTTCGGCCGGGAGACCGAACGTCTCGACCCGACGCGCCCCGTCGACCAGCTCGGCCGACACCCCAGCATTGCGACGGACGAAGGACACCGCCATATCGACGAGTCCGGGCTCGACGAGTGCGCCGGTCGCGTCCAACAGTGGGGCCAACGGACCCCGTAAGCCTATCCGTTCAATCGCGGCATAGTCCTTCTCCGAGCCAGGATAGGCCACTGCATCAACCCCTGACTGCGGGAGAAAGCGTCTCGCGGCCGGGCTGAACAATGCCACCGCCGCGAGTGTGGGCACCGGCCCGTCCACTCCGTTGACGAGGAGCTCGGTGCCGAGCAGGAGCCGGACCCATTCCTCATGATCGCGGTCATCCGGAATGTCCTGAGCGCGTACCTGGTGGAAGTAGTCACGCAGCCGTCGACGATCGAGATCGTCGACGGAGGCGCCGGTGATCGGCCGCAGCTCGGCCCGGAACGTCCCGCGCTGCTGCTGAAGTCGCGACAGCTCTTCCGGGCTGGCCTCCCGGCTCTGCCGACCCACACGGATGTAATAGGAGAAGTGCTGGTTGTGCCAGACCGCGTGCACCGCATAGCCGGCCTCCACCGTGACGACCGAGATCCGGCGGCCGCTATCGGGATCGGTGACGGTTTCGATGTAGGGGATCAGCGGCGGGCGCACCTTGTCCCGGGCGCAGGTCAACACCCATTCATCCACGGCATCCTTGACGATTCCGCTGACGGTTCCGTCGTCCTCGACGCCGAGCAGCACTCGTCCACCGCGCAGATTGCTCAGCGCGACGAGAGCCTTGGCGAGATCCTGGGGCGCGATGTCGTCGCGCTTGAACTCGATACCGCTGTTCTCTCCCTCGCGGAGCAGCACCGACAGTTCGTTCATGCTGATCACGATGAGTCGTCCTGCTCCGCCGCCGCGCGCTCCGCCGCCCGAGCCTCCAATACGGTGGCGACGGCCTCGAACTCCAGCAGCGCCGCCTGTAAGTCCTCGACGATCTCGCGCGCGATGATCTCCGGCGGAACCCCGTCGTCCGCGTCGGTCAGGCTCGGGTCCTTGAGCCAGATGATGTCGAGATTGGCCTTGTCCCGCGCCACCAGCTCGTCGTGGGTGAAGGCATTGAACCGTTCCGACTCCTCGCGGGTCGATCGGTCCGAACCGGCCCGGTACCGCTCCAGGAATCCGGCGAGGTGCTCGTCGCGCAGTGGGTTCTGCTTCAACGTGAAGTGCTGCGCGGTGCGGAGGTCGTACACCCACAGTTTCTCGGTCCAGATGTGTCCCTCGCGCGAGCGCTGCGGCCGGTCGAAGAACAGCACGTTCGCCTTGACCCCACCCGCGTAGAAGATGCCGGTGGGCAGCCGGAGCAGGGTGTGCACGTCGAAGTCGCGCAGCAACCGGCGTCGGATCGTCTCGCCGGCGCCACCCTCGAAGAGCACGTTGTCGGGGACGACGACGGCCGCGCGGCCACCCGGCTTGAGCAGCGACGCGATGTGCTGGACGAAGTTGAGCTGCTTGTTGGTGGTGGTGACCCAGAAGTCGGTGCGCGTGTAGGCGATGTCGTCGCGCTCGGCGCGCCCGTCCTCCCCCACCACGGTGATCGACGAGCGCTTGCCGAACGGCGAGTTGGCGAGCACCACCGACGCCCGCTCGGTCGGTGCGGAGGACAGCGCGTCGCGGACGTCGATCACCGGCACGCTGTCCGCCCGTCCGACCCCGTGCAGGTACATGTTCATGGTCGCGAGCCGTGCGGTGGCGTCGACCAGCTCGACGCCACGCACCGAGCGGCCCTCGCTGAGGTTCCACCGCTGCTGCGGGGTGAGCTGCGTGCCGCTCTCGCCGGCTTCGCGCTCGATGTGCTCGATCGCGACCAGCAGGAAGCCGCCGGTGCCACACGCCGGGTCGACGACCGTGTCGTCCGCGGTCGGCCGGATCGCCGCCACCATGGCGCGGATCAGCGGGCGCGGGGTGAAGTACTGCCCGGCACCCGACTTGACGTCGGTGGCCGAGCGCTGCAGCAGCGCCTCGTACGCGTCGCCGTTCACGTCGCCGCCGACCGACCACGTCTCCGAGCCGATCAGGTCGACGATCAGCTTGCGCAGCAGTGCCGGCTCCTGCACGCGGTTCTGCGCCTTGCGGAACACGACGCCGAGATTGGTCGGCTCCTTGCCCAGCTCGGTGAGGATGCGTCGGTACTCGTTCTCCAGCTTGTCGCCGTCGAGGCTGGCGAGGTGCTTCCAGGAGATATTGATGTGCTCGGGCAGGACCGGGGTGCTCCTCAACGGATTGTCGTTCTCCTGCTCGTCGGCCATCTTGAGGAACAGCAGGAAGCTCAGCTGCTCAACGTAGTCGATGGACGAGACGCCGGCGTCGCGGAGGACGTCGCAGTAGCTCCACAGCTTGTCGACGAGGCGGCGGAGTTCGGCCTGGTTGGTCATGTGGTGGTGGCCTTCCGGGCGCGGGGCTTGCGGGGCTTCGGTCCGGCGGCTTCGCGTTCGGCGCGGATGCGAGCGAGGAGGACGTCGGCGGGTTCGTCGGTGGGATCCTGGTCGACAAGCGAGCCATCGGCGGCCGCTGCTAGCAAAGCGGTCCTCAGGGCGTCGGCTCGACTGACCGCATTGGCGGCCGCAGCGCCTAACCGTCGAGCATGATCGACAATGTCGCGAACCTCGCCTACCAATTGATCTTGAGTGGACAGCGGCGGAACCGGCATTCGAACCGATGAGACTTTCGAGGTGCTCAACGTATAAAGGCCGCTCGATGAACTAGCCACCCGCAGCAGTTGATTCACTACGGCCGGAGAGTTCCAGATGAGTTCGAGATAGTCGGGGTTCAAGGACTTTCCTGGACGAACCCGGATTAGGTGGTTCTGATGAGTTGCGTGAGCAATCTCTCCTCGCCAGCGAGCGGCTCTTCCGATCGGGGTCCGGTCCAGATCATCGATCTCCACAGCGATGGAGCTTTTCACGACGTCGCAGATCCGCCGCACCCACCACCGCTGCGGCTCGCTGAACTCCACCCCGGACGCCCGCTGAGCAGCCAGCCAGCCCTCCAGCCGGGCCTCAACCACCGACCCGAACGGGTCGATCCGCCCAGCGAAATGCCACGGTCCTTCGCCAGCTCGTGTCGCAGGATCGTCACCAGGTCGGTCACGCTCGCCCGGTGCCCCGGCTCGGCCACCTCTCCCAGCTCAGCATAGGCCAGCCACAGCGCAGAGACATTACCGATCGCCGGCACCCGTGCCTCCCGCTCGGCCAGCTCCCGCAACTCGGCCGCGTGATAGAGCGACTCGTTACCCCACGGCCGGTCTGGCGCCAGCGCGTCGGCCGGATCAGGCACCAGCAGGCCCTCGTCGGGATCGGCGCCAGCCTCGAGCACCATCCGGGTCAGCTCGGGATCGTTGAGGACGCCGGCGACGCCGTAGATCGGCGGCGCCTCCTCGCGATCACCGGCGATGGCATTCGGCTCCGCGCCCGCGGCGAGCAGCCGGCGGACGACCTCGCGGATCCCCGGCGCCCGTTCCGGTTCGGCCCGCAGCAATCGGGAGAAGGCGGCGTAGAGGATTGGCGGAATGCCGTCCGGCCCGGTTGCCGCTGTGGCCGCGTCGGGCCGCGCGGAGAGGATCTCGGCAACGGTGCGCGCATCGCCGGCGACGCACCCTGTGGCCAAGTCGTACCCGGCCAGCTCAGGCTCAGCGGCGAGCAAGGTGCGTGCCGCGGCGACGTCGCTGCTGCATGCCGCCCGTACCAGAGCGGCCGCCCGACCGGCGACGTCGAGCCGGCGGGGCTGGACGAAGGTGGACAGCGCCGGCCACGACCGGAAACCGTGCTCCCGGGCGATCGCGAACTGGGCCCGACCGAGCGAGCTGAACTCCCCGGACCTCCTGCGCCGCTTCGCCTCGTCCTTGAGGAAGCGCGGATGGGGACAGGCGGGCAGGATGCGGTCGACCATGGCAGGTCTCCTCTCGTGTCCCGGGGATCCGCACGCCGGGCGAGAAGACTGGTGGTGGCCGACACCATCGTCGGCGGACCAGCGGCTAGGGATAACGCATGACGTTATTAACGTGAGCTGTTAAGCTCTGCCCGTGCTGCGGTCGTTCCGGAACAAGGACACCGAACGCGTCTGGCGACGGCAGCGGCTACGCAGGCTCGATGAGAGCACCCAACGCATGGCGCTGCGCAAGCTGGTCATCCTCGACGCCGCTGAGGCATTGAGCGATCTGCGGGTGCCGCCAGGCAATCGGCTCGAGAAGCTGCGAGGCGACCGCGCCGAGGAGTACAGCATTCGCATCAACCGGCAATGGCGGATCTGCTTCCGCTGGACCGCAGCCGGTCCGGAGGACGTGGAAATCGTCGACTACCACTGAGACGGCCGTCAAGGAGGAGGAAGGCGTGGACGACACACCGATCATGGCCCCGATCCATCCCGGCGAAGTGCTGCTCGAGGAGTACCTCGAGCCGCTCGGTGTCACCCAGCACCGACTGGCCGTGGCCATCAACGTCCCGCCGCGGCGTATCAACGAGATCGTGCACGGCAAGCGTCGAATCACCGCCGATACCGCTTTGCGACTCGCCCGGTACTTCGGCACCACCGAGCGGTTCTGGCTGAACCTGCAGGGCCGCCACGACCTCGAGGTCGAAAAGGACAGGCTGGGCGGCGTCCTCGACGCGATCGAACCGCTGCGCAGCGCCTGAGCCGCCAGGCAACGGACCCGGTTGGGCGCGGATGGGCGGGAAATGTGCAACATCCCCCGGCTGGGGTTGGTTCACGGGTGGCGCCACCAGGTACACCCGTGGTTCGATCCCGACGCCCGGTGCTGTCCCGCCATCCGTTGCGGGCACCGGCGTATCGAGGAGATAGACATGCCCCAAGGTACGGTCAAGTGGTTCAACTCCGAGAAGGGCTTCGGCTTCATCACCCCCGACGGTGGTGGGAACGACGTCTTCGTGCACTACTCGGAGATCCAGTCCAACGGCTTCCGCAGCCTGGACGAGAACCAGCGCGTCGAGTTCGAGATCGGCCAGGGAGCCAAGGGCCCGCAGGCCCAGGCCGTTCGCACGCTCTGAGCCGGTGGACCGGCCCGCCCAGCGGGCGGGCCGGTCCCCAGCCGCCGCCGTCCCGGCGTGAGATCCTGCGGCGGTGGTCTACCCGTTTCTCGCCGACCTGGTGATGCTGGTCCACTTCGGGTTCCTCGCCTACCTCGCGCTCGGCGGGTTCCTGGCGTGGCGGTACCGGCGGCTGATCGTGGCGCATCTCGCCGCGGTCGGGTGGGGCGCGTTGAGCGTCACTCTCGGGCTGGCGTGTCCGCTCACCGCATGGGAGGACCACGCCCGCCGGCTGGCCGGTGAGCAGGGCCTCCCGCGCGGGTTCATCGACACCTATCTCACCGGCGTGGTCTATCCGGAGCGGCATCTGGTGGCCGCCCAGCTGCTGGTGACTGTGCTGGTCCTGATCTCCTGGGTGGGTTTCGCGCTCATCCGGCCACGACGGCCGCAGCCATCGCCGCGTTGATCGCCGCCAGGTCATCGACACTGCAGATGTAGGGCGGCATGGCGTAGACGAGGTCGCGAAACGGCCGCAGCCACACCCCGGCCTCGACCGCTGCCGCCGTCGCCGCGGCCACATCCACCGGGTGGTCGAGCTGCACCACCCCGATCGCGCCGAGCACGCGGACATCGGTCACCCCCGGCAGCGCTCGGACCGGCGCCAGCCCGGTCCGCAACGCCGTCTCGATACCGCGCACCTCAGCCCGCCAGTCGCGGTCCAGCAGCAACCTGACCGAGGCGAGTGCGGTGGCCGCGGCCAGCGGGTTGCCCATGAACGTCGGCCCGTGCATGAGGACCCCGGCCGCACCCTCGCTGATCCCGCGGGCCACCGCAGGCGTGCACAGCGCCGCGGCCATCGACAGGTAGCCACCGGTGAGGGCCTTACCGACGCACATCACATCCGGGCTGATCCCCGCGTGGTCGGCGGCGAACAGCTCCCCGGTGCGGCCGAACCCGGTGGCGATCTCGTCGAACACGAGCAGCACGTCGTGGGTCAGGCACAGCTCACGCAGCACGTGCAGGTAGCGCGGGTCGTGGAAGGCCATCCCGCCGGCGCCCTGCACGACCGGTTCGACGATCACGGCGGCGAGCTCGTCGGCGTGGGTCTCGATGAGCTCGGCCAGCTCCGCGACATACGCGGTCTCGAACGCCCGTGGCGGCGGACCGGCGAAGACCTGCCGCGGCAGCACGTCCCGCCACAGACCGTGCATACCGCTCTCGGGGTCACAGACGCTCATCGCGCCGAACGTGTCGCCGTGGTAGCCACCACGCCACGTGAACAGCCGATACTTGCCCGGACGGCCGCGCGAACGCTGGTACTGGAGGCACATCTTGATCGCGACCTCGACCGAGACCGAACCCGAATCGGCCAGGAACACGTGCCGCAACGGCTCCGGGGTGATCTCCACCAGCAACCGCGCCAGGTCGACCGCCGGGCCGTGGGTCAACCCACCGAACATGACGTGGCTCATCACGGCGAGCTGGTCGCGCACCGCAGCGTCGAGTACGGGGTGACGGTAGCCGTGGATCGCGGCCCACCACGACGACATGGCGTCGACGAGCTCGGTCCCGTCGGCCAGCCGCAGCCGCACCCCCGCCGCCGACTCGACGACCAACGGCGGGACACGCGCCGGCATCGGCTCATAGGGATGCCAGAGGTGCTCACGGTCGGCGTCGCGCAGCTCGTCGACGTGCACGATCGACGAGCCTAACGCCACCTCTACGATCTCCCTGGTACGGGTTGGGACTCCACGCGATCAGCCTTGACCCACGCAGCCCGTGCTGCTCCAGTAACGGCATCGAACTCAAGGGGGACGCCGTAGTGCTGGGCGACATCGCCGACCGTATCCACGCCATCCTGACCGAACGCACCCAGCAGCTACCGCTGATCCACGGCGACATCGCGTGGTGGCTCGTCGTCGATGAGCAGCTCCGCGACCTGGCCGTCGGAGTCGACGAGCTGCGTCGCCACCCCACCACCCCCGACGAGCTCCGGGTCGGCCTCGCCGCGTTCCGGGTCGAGGAGCTGCGGGAGGGCATCGCCGAGGCCATCGCGCTGCTGCGCGTCCTGGAATCGCGGTTCTCCCGCTCCACGATCGACATCGGGGTCAGCGGCCAGGCCAGGGTCGGCAAGTCCACGCTGCTCCAGGCGATGTCGGGGCTGGGGGACGAGCAGATCCCCACCGGGCAGGCACTCCCGGTGACCGCGGTGCGCAGCCGGATCCACCACTCCCCCGACCACCGGCGCGCCACCGTGGCGCTGCACTCGTTCGAGACCTTCGTCGCCGAGGTCATCGCGGCCTACCATGCCGAGCTGGGGTTGCCCGGGTTGCCCGCCACCCCGTCGGAGTTCCGGACCTGGACCTACCCCTCGGGTGGGCGGGATGACGACGCAGCCGAGAGTCGAGCCGATCGCCCCAGCTACGTCACGATGCTCAACCGGCTCCGCGCCATGCAGGCCTCGTTCCCCACCTACGAGCGCGACCTGACCGGCGAGGAGCGCACCGTCGTGTTGGCGGAGCTGCGCCCGTTCGTCGCCTACCCCACCAACGCCCAGGAGCAGGCCCCCGGCCCGATCCGGCGGCAGTACCTGGCCGTCCGCGACGTCCGCATCGAATGCCCGTTCCCGCACGTCCAGGTCGAGCGCCTGGGCATCGTCGACCTCCCCGGGCTCGGCGAGATCGCCGTGCGGGCCGATCAGCACCACGTCAACGGCCTGCAGAACGAGGTCGACGTGGTGCTGCTGGTCAAGCGCCCGGTGGAGGGCATGGCGTACTGGGGCGAGGCGGACGCCCGCGCGCTCGACCTCATCGACTCCGCACGCGGCTTCGTCGGCAAACGTGACTTCGTCTTCCTCGTCATCAACCGCGGCGCCACCCCGACGCCGCTGGTCACGGCGCTGCGCGACCACATTCGCGGGCAGGTCAACAGCGGGCTCGCCGACCAGTTCTTCCGCGTGCTGGAGACCGACGCCGCCGACCAGGCCGACGTGGCCGCGCGCGTGCTCGACCCGGTGCTCACCCACCTCGCCGACCGCCTGCCGACCATGGACGCCGACGTGCTCGCCGGCACCCGGGCCGAGCTCCGCGCCGTCGCGGGCCGGATCGGGGTGGCGGTCGAGGATCTCGGGAGTGCCCTGTCCGCGGTCCGGGGATCGACCGGGACCACCGCGGAGGACCTCGACCGGCGAGCCCGGCGGCTGCGCCAGGACCTGGCGGGGGCGCTCGTCGGCCTCGTCACCGAGCTGCGCCAACAGGCCCGCAACGCGGCCGAGGACAGCGGCTATGTGGAGGCGGTCGACGTCGCGTACAACCGGACCCGCGAGTGGATCCATTCGGGGCTCGGCGTCGGCCAGCAGGCCTGGCAGGAGGACGGCCTGCGGGTCATGCGCGTCGACAAGGGCGGCGGAAGATACGCCGGCGACGAGCTCAACCGGGTTCGGGTGGAGATCAGCAACTGCTTCGAGGGCATCGACGACTTCTTCTCCGCCCGGATCAACTCCCTGTGGCACCAGGTCGGGGAGATCGCATCGTCGAACCTGGGCACGCTGCTCGACGGGTCGCACGGCGAGGCGGCGATCCGCCGGCTCGCCGAGCTGCTCGACGGCGCCTCCCAACCGTGCCCCCGGCTGAGTGGGGCCGTGCGGGCGCTGCTCGGCATCAGGCTCGAGTACCGCTCCCAGCTGCACCCCCGGGTGCGGGCCGAGCTCGACGGGCTCGCCCTCGAGCTCCCGAACCCGCGGACCGGCGAGCTGGAGACCCAGATCACCGTGGCCGTCGACGAGGCCGGGGTCGAGATGCTCTACCACCACATCGTCCGGGCCGCCGAACAGGCTGCGCACCGCACCAGGAAGGCCCTGCTGCTGATGGAGGGCATCACCCCGGCGCTGGTCCTGCACGCCGCCGCCGAACAGTTCGAGGACACCCTCATCCGCTCCGGGGACTCCGAACGGGAGTTCACCCGCCTGGCCCGGTCCTATCGGGACGAGATCTGGCCCGGCGTCTTCGGTGAGATCGACGCGGCGAACGCCCGCGTCGCCAGGGTCGTCCGGGCTCGCGACGCGGTCCTGGCGAGCCTGGCCGACACGCCCTGGAGGCAGGCATGAGCGAGGACGACAGGCTCCGGTTCCGGATCGGGATGGTCGGGCCGTCGCGGGTGGGCAAGACCTCGCTCATCACGGCCCTGCTGCGCGACAGCCAACAGCTGCTCCAGGGCACCCCGGTGTCGATGAAGCCACTGGGCACGCCCACCGAGAAGCGCATCGCCCAGCACCGCCGGGAGCTCGAGGGATCGCTGCTCGCCGGCGAGTTCAGCCCAGGCACGCTGGCGGGCAACCAGGACGACTTCACCTTCCACCTCCTGCTCGACCCGGGAGTGCCCGGCGCCGGCATCGAGCTGCAACTGCTCGACTACCCCGGTGGCTGGCTCGACCCGGACCGGCGGCTGCACCACCACGACGCCGACTGGGACCGCTGCCAGCAGTTCCTGCGGCAGGCCAGCGTGCTGATCGTCCCGATCGACGCCGCCGTGCTGATGGAGCCGCTGGTCACCAGCCACCTGCGGGCGGTCCCCACGATCCTCACCACCGACCAGGTGGCCGCCACGGTGCGCGACTGGCTCAAGGAGCGCAACCTGCGGCCCGACGAGCCCGGGCTGTTGCTGCTGTGCCCGGTGAAGTGCGAGTCGTACTTCACCGACAACGGGGGGCGGCGCGACGAGTCGGAAAAGCTGCTGGCGATGGTCCGTCGGGTGTACGCGGAGGCCATCGAGGCCGTCCCCCAGGAGGCTCCGCACGTACGCACCGTCTACTGCCCGGTGGACACGATCGGCTGTGTGGAGATCCTGCGGGCGGACTGGTCGCCTGATCCTCGGGAGCCGGGCCAGTGGGCGTTCACCGCCCACTACGGTGTGCGGCAGCCGGGCCGGCAGGTCGTGAAGGGCGCCGACGACGTCCTGGTGGCGCTGTGCCGGCATCTCGTCGGGGCGCGATACCAGGTCGAGGAGCAGAGCGCCACGAGCAAGCAAACCGAGGCGGAGCAGGCCAGGGCGTTCGCCGACCGGCAGGAAGGGTTCTTCCGCAACATCTGGCTGGCGCTCAATGGTGAGCGACAGCTGCGCCGGGTCGCCGCGGCGGGGATCGAGCAGGAAGCGGTCGGCGCCGCGGCGCGGGTTGCGGCCCTCACCCGGATCGTGGAGGACCTGGCGCGACGTGAGCCGGGCGACCGCGTCCAGCAATGGTGATCCCGTGCTGATCTTCGTGCAGACCCGAGGGGAGGCACGCGCCGCCGACTACGGTTTTCTGGGCGTCGAGCCCGACGAGCCGTGGTGGCGCAGCTACCGCGAGTACACGAGCTTCGAGCTGCCGACGCTGCTGCTGCACTCCTCGGGGCAGGCGTGGCGGGCCTGGCTCAGCGGGATCCGGTCGGCGCGCCGGGACGCGGTCGGCACGACGGTGCGGTTCACCGTGGTCCTGCAGGGCGACTGCGCCGACAACGAGGCCCAGGCCGTCACCCTCGTGCTCCTGCACCGCTGGCTGGCCGACGTCACCACCGGCACCCGATGCGTCGGCACCGCGCTCGACGAGGCGTTCCCCGGTCCCGACGTCGAGCGGCTGCTGACCTGCGGTGCCGAGCAGGACGATGCGGAGATCCGTCGGCGCACCCTCGACGCGCTGCGGGCGTTGCCCGCGTCGGGCACGGCACCAGAACTGGGCACGTGGGAGGAGCCTGACGAGCGCGAGGAGCTGCCCGAGCGGTGGATCGGGCGGTTGGGCGCCCCGCACCTGCCCGCGGCGCTGCTGCGGCGGTCGGCCGAGCTGCTCTCCGGTGTCCCGGGCCGGGCGCTGGTCCTCAACCTCATCGATTCCCGCGCCGAGGCCGATGCCCTGGTCGAGGACGACACCGCCCTGGCGATCCTCGTCGACGACGACGGCAACGGAGGCCTCGGGGAAACCGCAGAAGAGCTGCACCCAAAAAAAGCACCGGCGCCGGCCCCGGAGGCGGCGCGACCGACGAGGCGCCGGTCGACCCTGACGCAGTGGCTGGTGCAGGTGTGGTGGCAGATGCGCCGCTGGCTGGGCTAGCCAACGGTTCCGCGTTCGCGGTGGAGCTCACCGTGACCTCAGCGGACGGGACGCGGCAGGTGATCGCGGTGCAGGGCCGCTGGCGGGTGCAGCGGCCCTGGCTCATCTCGGACGTGATAGGACACCACCCGTCAGGACCGGTGACCGGCTCGGTGTCCGCGAAGCTCGGCACGGTACTCCTGATCCAGGCGCCGTTCATCAGCGAGTTCACTCTCGCGCTGGAGATCGCGGGGAACCGGCTTCTCGTCGACGCGCACGGCCTCTCGCCGCGGAGCTGGGCCGGCGGGCTGAGCGTGCCCGGACGCCTCCTGTCGCGCTCGGACGGCACCCCGGTCGGGGACGTCGAGGTGTCGATCAGCATGGGGCAGGCCCTGGGGAGTCTCGCGGGCGTGCTGGAGGCGTGGCGGTCGGCGGATCCGTGACGTCGGTCGGCGCGCACTCCCGCGCGACGAACCCTGACCGGTTAACGGTAAGCTCGACTGCCATGCTTACCGCCGAGTCAGTTACCGACCACCCGGCGCTGTCGCGGCGCCGCGAGCTCGGCGCGGCGAGCGCACGGTCACTGCTGCTCACCGTGCTCGGCGAATTCGTGCTGCCCCACAAGGAGCCGGTGTGGACCAAGGCGCTCCTCGACGTGCTCGACGGTCTCGGCGTGGAGCCCAAGTCCGCGCGCCAGGCACTGGCCCGCACCGCAGCCGAGGGCTTACTCACCTCCGACCGGGCCGGGCGGCGGGTCCGCTGGTCGCTCACCCAATCCGGCAACCGACTGCTCTCCGACGGCGCGGCCCGCATCTACGGTTTCGGCGCCGCCGCACCCCCGTGGGACGGCCGCTGGCTGGTCCTGCTGATCAGCGTGCCGGAGGCGCGCCGCCAGCTGCGGCACCGGCTGCGCACCCGGCTGGCCTGGGCCGGATTCGGCTCGCCCGCACCCGGCGTGTGGCTCTCCCCCGACCCGACCAAGCAGGATGAGGTGACCGACATGGTGGCCGACCTGGGGCTGGACGATGTCACCAGCTCCTTCGTCGGTACCATCGGCGCCATCGGCGAGCAGACCGCACTCGTCGCACAGGCCTGGAACCTCGCCGAGGTAGAGACCGCCTACGAGGAGTTCCTCGACACATTCTCCGATGCGGCGCCGACCGACCACGCCGACGCGCTAGCCCACCAGATCCACCTCGTGCACACCTGGCGCCGGTTCCCGTTCATCGACCCGAAGCTGCCCGGCGAGCTGCTGCCCCGGCAGTGGGCCGGGGTGCGGGCCGCGGAGCTGTTCGAGACCCTGCACGGCCGGTGGGACCGGCCGGCACAGCAGCACTGGTTGCGGCTGGTGAGCAACATCCGGTGAGCGGGAGCGGCGGCCGTCGTGGCTGAAGATCATCGGACGGTGCCGGGCCGTGACCGGGACGCCCAAGGCCGGGCCCGCAACGCCCGCCCCCGCGACGCCACCGGACACCCCTTGGCACGTGCCGCGGCGGGCGTCGAACAGCTTCCCGACGACCTTGACCTGACCCCGGCGGAGTCCATCACGCAAGCCCAGCGACTCCTCGACGAGGGGCTTCCCTTCCCGGCCCACGAAGTGCTCGAGGCAGCATGGAAGGCAGCTCCCGACGAGCAGCGTGAGCTGTGGCGCGGCCTCGCGCAGCTCGCCGTGGGGCTCACCCACCTCCAGCGTGGCAACGCCCGCGGCGCGGTGGCACTGCTATCACGGGCCGCGGAACGGATCGGTGCCTGGACCGGGCCGCCACCCCACGATCTGGATCTTGACGGGCTTGCGGCGCACGCCGTCGACCTGGCTCACCGCATCGAGCGCGACGGAGTTGAGGCGGTACGACAAGCCGAGCGGCGACTGCGGCTTCGGGGTTGATCACCCTGATCACCGCGACGCTTACAGCCATCACCGCGGCAGACGCCGCCAGATCGCCCGGGGCAGCAGACGCATCGCCCCGAACACCGGCCGCAACACCGCCGGCACCCACACCTCGTCGCGCCCCGACCGCAGGGCGCGGACGGTGGCGTCGGCCACCAGGTCCGGGGTGGTGGCGAACGGGGCCGGCACCATCCCGGCGGTCATCCGGCCGATCACGAACCCGGGTCGCACCAGCACCAGCCGCACCCCACTGCCGTGCAACGCATCGGCCAGCCCGCAGGCGAACCCGTCGAGACCGGCCTTCGCCGACCCGTACACGTAGTTGGCCCGCCGCACCCGCACCCCCGCGACCGAGGAGAACACGATCACCGTCCCGGTACCCTGAGCGCGCAGGATGGTGGCGAGATGGGTGAGGACGCTGACATGCGCGAGGTAATCGGTGTGCCCGATCTGCACGGCGTGCGCCGCGTCGCGCTCGGCCCGAGGTTGATCACCGAGGACCCCGAACGCGACCACCACCACGTCGAGTCGTCCGTGCCGGCGCACGATCGCGTCGAGCACCTCGCCGTGGCGCGCCAGGTCGTCGGCATCGAACTCGACACGATCCACCGCCACCGCACCCGCCGCCCGCAACCCGCGCTCCTCGAGGTCGAGATCGACGCGGCAATCTTGGGCGGTTCGGGGCCGAGCGGCGAGGATCACCGTGGCCCCGCTCACCAGCCGTCTCACCACCGCCAGCCCGATCTCGCTGCGACCACCCAGCACCAGCACCGTCTCGCCCACCCGGATAGTTTCCCGGACAGACGGTGGTGACCTCGCTCGGCCGGCGGGCCGCCGTACTCGGCTCACCCATCGCCCACTCGCTCTCCCCCGTCCTGCACCATGCCGCATACGCCGCGCTGGGGCTCGACGGTTGGCACTACGGCGCCCACGAGTGCACCGAGTCGGGACTGCGCGGGTTCGTCGCGGGACTCGGGCCGGAATGGGCCGGGCTGTCGCTGACGATGCCGCTCAAGCGGGTTGCGTTGGAGGTGACCGACGAGGTCTCCGCACTCGCCGCGGCGACCGGCGCGGCCAACACGCTAGTCCCGGGTCCCGGGGTCTGGGTGGCCGACAACACCGACGTCGCCGGGATCGTTCGTGCGCTGCGTGGTGCCGGGGTGAGCGGCGGCGGGCGGGCCGTCGTGCTGGGTGCCGGGGGCACCGCGCAGGCCGCGCTCGCCGCACTGCGGGAGCTGGCGATCGAGGACGTCACGGTGCTGGTCCGATCGGCGACGCGGGCCGGGGAGCTCCGCGGGGCCGCCGAACGGCTGGGCGTCGAACCATCGATCAGCGACGCACTGACCGACCTCCCCCGCGCCTGCGCCACCCTCGCCGATGCCGATGTCGTGATCTCGACCCTGCCGGCGGGCGCGGCCGACGCGCTCCGGGTTCCGGGGCGCGCCATCGTGCTCGACGTCATCTACGCGCCGTGGCCCACCCCGTTCGCCGCCGCGGCGGCCGGGGCGGGCGCGGTGGTGGTCAGCGGGCTGGAGATGTTGCTGAACCAGGCCGTCGTTCAGGTCGAGCTGATGACCGGATGCCCCGGACCGGTCGAGGCGATGCGCTCGGCACTGGACGCCGCGGTGCTCGCGCGGAGCTGACCCGGTTCAGGGCAACCGGTGCACCGTGACCGCGTAGTCGCCGCCCGCATACGGCCCGCGATCCCAGGTCGCCCACCGGTCGTCCGGTATCAGGCCGACAGCGGAGCACCAACCGTCGTAGTCGGCGAGGGTCGGCCAGCCGGATTGCAACTGGAACCCCGCGATCAACCGCCCGCCGGGAACCAGGTGTCGGGCGCAGGCGGCGACGGCGGCCTGGCGACGCGCGGGCACCACGTACGGCACCACATTGCCGGCGAGCACGACGACATCGAACCGGTCGTCACGGGCCAGGTCGGCGAGGTCGAGCGCGACCCACTCCAGCTCTGGCGCCTTCGCCCGAGCCGCGGCGATCATGTCCGGGTCGGCGTCCACCCCGACCACGCCGACGCCACGCCGGGCGAGCTCGATGCCCACCCGGCCGGTACCGCAGCCCCCGTCGAGCACCGACCGCGGCCGGTAGGACTCGATCAGGTCGGCCTCGCCGTGCGGGTTGTGCCCCTCGGCGGTCATCCGCGCCCACCGCTGGTCATAGGCGGTGAGGTCGACGCCACGGCGCCAGCGGTCCCAGTCGTCCGGCAACGCGGCGGCCGCATCGGGTGTTCCCATGACCGAACGGTACGTGCGGTGCGGTGTGCTTGCTCATGCCGCCAGCCTGCCCACGAGCAGCGCGAGAAGGACGGTGCGCAGCTCCAGCCGACCAACCGGCCGCCGCTACACCGCCGTCGGGGCGACGGCCAGGGTGCGGGTGAGGAAGTCCACCTGCGCTGCCGCCGATCGCTCGAACATCTCACCGCCGTAGATGTCGAAGTGCCCGGACGGCAGCGAGAGCACCTCCGCGCCCGCCCCGGCCTGTGCGGCGACCGCGCGCACCGCTGCGGGCGGGCAGATGTTGTCGTCCTCGGCGACCACCAGGAAGATCGGGCACCGCAGCCTCGACGCCGCCGTGACCGGCCGGTTCAGCGGGATGATCAACGCCCCACGGGCGCACATCTCGTTACGGAAGGTCGGACCCATGATCGTTCGATAGCCGGACTCGGCGCCCTCGGCCGTGATCGCGGCCAGGGAACCGGGTGGCCCGACCACCGGGATGAGGTGCGGCGGTCGACCCAACAGCGAGCCGACGACGTCGAGCAGGCCGTGTGCGGTGAGCTTGAGCAGTTGCCCCACGCCGGCATATCTGCCGATCTCCAACAGGGCCGTGAACCCGTCCATGGCCGCGCCCTGCGAGATGACGGCCGCGACCTGGCCGTCGGCCGCCGCCACCGGAACAACGTGCCCGCCGGAGTACGAGCTACCCCACAGCACGATCCGGTCGCGGTCGACGCCCGGCAGGTCGCGCGCGTGCTCGATGGCCGCGTGGTAATCCTGGCGATGCCGGAGATGGGCGACGTCCTGCCGCGGCATGCCGTCACTCATGCCGTAGCCGCGATAGTCGAAGACGAGCACGTCCGCCCCGGCGGCGGCGAACCGCTCGGCGAACGGCAGCAGCCCGGCATCGCGGGTGGCACCGAAGCCGTGGCCCATGACTACGCAGGGCCGACCCCGGGGACCGGTGAGCGCATCACTCTGCGCCGGCAGGTGCCAGGCGGCGCAGCGGGTGCCGTGGCTGGTGAATCCGGTCTCCGCGGGCATGGCCGCTCCTCTCGCGGTGGTCACCACATCTTCGTCGGCCGGCTGGTTCAGGTTCGACAGCGGCCATGACCACGGGAGCACGGCACGCATGACGAGCACTGAAGCCGACTGCCCGCAGCATGCCCGCGGTGCGCTCCAGGCCGCCGGTGACGTCGCGGCTACGGGGCGCGGACACGGCGGCCGAACAGCAACACGACCACCCCGGACAGCGTCATGAACCCCGCGACGACCCACATGCCGGGTCGAAAACTGCCGGTGAAGTCCTGCAACGAGCCGGTGAGGTAGGGGCCGAGGAAGCCGCTGAGGTTGCCGAACGAGTTGATCAGCGCGATGCCGGCAGCGGCACCGACGCCGGTGAGGAACGCGCTCGGCAGCTGCCAGATGACGGGGATCGCGGCGAACACCCCGCACGCGCACACCGTCATCGCGGCGACGACGAGATAGGGCGAGTCCAGGTACAGCGCGACCGCGACCCCGGCCGCGCCGACGAACGCGGGCACCGCGACGTGCAGCACCCGCTCCCCGGTGCGGTCGGAGTGCCGCGCGTTGGCCACCATCACCACCGACGCCACCGCGTACGGGATCGCGGTGATCAACCCGATGTGGACGAGCGAGAACTCGATGCCGAACTGCTCCTGCATGTCGGAGACCACCTGCGGGAGGAAGAACGCGAGCACGTAGTTCCCGAAGACAACCCCGAAGTAGACCACCGACAGCGCGGCCACCCGCGGGTCCCGCAGCGCGGTGCGCAGGCTCGTCTCGTGTGGCACGGCCTCGGCGTCCTCGGCCGCGATCCGCGCCTCGAGCGCGTCGCTCTCCGCTGCGCCGAGCCAGCGGGCTGCGCGTGGCCGGTCGGGCAACGCCACGAGCACGAGCAGCCCGACGAGCACCGCGGGGATCCCCTCGGCGAAGAACATCAACCGCCAGCCCGCGTCGAAGCCGAGCACACCGGCACCGTTCTGGATGAGCAGGGTCGACAGCGGCGCGCCGAGCACCGACGACAGCGGCACCGCGAGGAAGAACAGCGCGACGACGCGGGCCCGTTGAGCACGAGGGAACCAATAGGTCAGGTACAGGATGATGCCCGGAAAGAAACCCGCCTCGGCGATCCCCAGCAGGAACCGCGCCACGTAGAAGCTGATCTCCCCCTGCACGAACGCCGTGGCGGTGGCGACGATCCCCCAGCTCACCATGATCCGCGCGATCCAGCGCCGGGCGCCGACCCGGTGCAGGATGACGTTGCTGGGCACCTCGAAGAAGAAGTACCCGACGAAGAACAGGCCCGCTCCCAACCCGTAGGCCGCCGCCGACAGGCCGAGATCCGGGTTCATCGTGAGCGCGGCGAAACCGACGTTGACCCGGTCGAGATAGCTGAGCAGGTAGCACAGACCCAGGAACGGGACCAGCCGCCGCAGCGCGCGTCGCACCGCGCCGTCGGCCAGCTGGTCCCGGGCACGCACAGCGGTGTCCCCGCACGCAGCCATGCCGCGGGGCATGTCCGGCGTACCCGACATGGTCGCGACCGGCCGCGGTCTCGGAGACAACGCCTCAGTCGCGGTGGCCTCGGCCCGAACCGGAACCGGCGAAGTCCCGGTCGCGACGGACGTTGGCGCGCCGCCCCTTGAGCGTGGTGGAGCCGCGCAGCGCACGGAGCACGTCGTCCGCGGCGTGCTCGGGGATCTCCACAAGCGCGTGCCGCTCGTGGATCTGGATCGCCCCGATGTCGCGGCCGGTGAGCCGGGCCTCGTTGGCCAGGGCCCCGACGATGTCCTGCGGGCGCACCCCACTGGCGCGTCCGGCGTTGACGAACAGCCGGGTGGTGCCGGCCTTTGGCTGGCGGATGCCGGCACCACCGCGACCACGCGACTCGCGATCCCGAAACTCCCGACCACCGCCCGATCGCGGTGCGCTGACCACGGGGATGTCCTCGCCGTCGTCCGGGCTGCCGGTGAGCTCCTGTGCCAACCGGACCGCGGCCGCGGCCACGGCCCCGAGATCGAACTCGTCAGCCAGCCTAGCGATCATGGCGCGGACGCCGTCCGCGTCGCCGGCGCTGTCGTCAGCGAGATCGGCAACGAGCCGCTCCCGCAGCGCGACGCGGGTGCGTTCGAGCCGGGCAGCCCGCAGATCGGCCGCGGTAGGCACCGGCACGATCTCGACGGGCTGCCCGGTGAGCCGCTCGACGGCACGCAGCGCGGGCACCTTCGACGGCGGCACCAGGGTGATGGCGACGCCTTCTCGCCCGGCCCGGCCGACCCGGCCGATGCGGTGTACGTAAGCCTCGGGCGACTGCGGTACGTCGTGGTTGACGACGTGGCTGAGCAGGTCGATGTCCAGACCACGGGCGGCCACATCCGTTGCCACGAGCAGCTCGGTGCGCCCGCTGCGCAGCCGCTCCACCACCCGGGTGCGGTGCTCCTGGTCCATGCCACCGTGCAGCGCCTCGGCGCGCAGGCCGCGCGCGGTGAGTGTCTCGGTGACGGCGTCGACGTCGAGTCGGGTGCGGCAGAAGACGATCGCCGCGGTGGGGCGCTCGGCCTCCAGCACCCGGCCCAGCGCCGCGGTGGTGTGGGTACGCGGCACCAGATAGGCGGTCTGGCGCACCTTGGGCGCCTCACCTTCGGGCACGACCTCGCGCCCCATCCGGACGGTGACTGGCTCACGCAGGTACTTCTGGGCCAGGATCTCGATCCGGCGCGGGATCGTGGCGGAGAACAGCACCGCCTGGCGGGTGTCCGGGGTGGCGTCGAGGAGGAGCTCGATGTCCTCGACGAAGCCCATGTCGAGCATCTCGTCGGCCTCGTCGAGCACCACGGTCTCGAGCTCGTCCAGGCGCAGCGCACCGCGGTTCATCAGGTCGATCGCGCGGCCTGGGGTGGCCACGACGATGTCGACGCCCCGTTGCAGCGCCTTCCACTGTGGGCCGACGGGCGCGCCGCCGTAGACGGTGAGCACCCGGGCGCCGAGACCGCGACCGTAGGTGGTGATCGCCTCGCAGACCTGCAACGCGAGCTCGCGGGTGGGGGTGAGGACCAGGCCGAACGGGGCCCGGCTCGCCCCCCGTGTGGGACGCAGCTCGGCGAGGCGCTCGAGCATGGGTAGCGCGAAGGCCGCCGTCTTGCCGGTGCCGGTGGCGGCCTGGCCGAGCAGGTCGCGGCCCTCCACCAGCGGGCCGATGGCCTCCGCCTGGATCGGGCTGGGCCGGTCGTAGCCGAGCTCGGCCACGACGCGCAGCAGCTCGGGGCGGAGCGGGAGATCGGTGAACATGGGCAGGTCGAACTCGTACTCGTTCAGAATCAAGATCGTCTTCCGTCGCCGGCGTTCGGGAGCACGAATGGCACCCCCGCAGGACGAGCCCGCGGGGCCTGCGGCACTACCACTACCTGGCCGATGCGGTCTCTGGTGGTGTTAACACACCACACAGTCAAGATACTCCCAGAGTACGATGCTCACCGTCGCACTGGGGCTCTATATCGGATATCGGGCCGCCGTCGGTCTGCCACCAGGCGATCAGCGTGGCCGGCTCGCCGGCGGCGCTCGCGGCCCGGCTCGCCGAGCAAGGGTTGGTCCTGCTGAGCGTCACCGCGGATCACGCCGAGGGCATCCGCGAATTCCCCGAGCTGACCCGCCATGACCCCTTCGACCGGATCCTGGTCGCTCAGGCCCGCCAGGATGGGCTGCAACTCCTCACTTCCGACCGCGTGCTGCTAGGCCTCGGCCACGACTTCATCATCGACGCAACGCGGCAGGAACCATCAGGATGCTCTTCTCCAAGAACCACCAGACGCCCTGGCTGTCGGTGGCGAAGTCACCGGGGCTGGTGGAACAGCCGCCACAGCAGCTCCCGACGGCGTTGTCGCGGGCGCTGCCCGGCCGCTGTCTCAGCAGCGGCTCGGTGAGACGCGATGATCGCGGTGCAGTCCGGGCACGGTGCACCGGCCTCAGCGATCATCGGCGCCGCAACGAACACCACACCGCACAGCGCCGGGTACTCGCCACGGCGGGCGGCGCAGGCGTCTTCATCGGTCACCTCGTGCTCGAGCCGGTCACCGAACTGGGCGGTGATCGGTGCCGTGTACCGCGGCTCAGCCAGGACGACCACCTGCCGACCCCGCCGGTTGCCGAGCACCCGGCGCGACTCCTCCATCACAACACTCACAGTCGGGTGGGTCGACGGCGAGCTCGGCCGGGTCGGGGTCCGCCCGAGGCCGCCGCCGGCTCGGGTGCCAGGGACGGTGCTGCACGGCGGAGCCGGTCCGTAGTGCGGTCCCTGGCGGATGGGTGGGTCATCGCGGTGGGGTCTTGGGGGTTCAGCTGTGGGATGTGGGTGCCGATGAGCCAGAGGTTGCAGGGCGAGACCGGGGAGGCGCCTGAGGACGAGCGGCAGGTGCGGCAGTGCCCGCTGGTGTTGGCGGTGTGTTCGGTGAGCAGCTGCTGTGCGATGCCGGGTGTGCCGTGGTGGGCCAGGAGCTGGGCGGCTGCGTGGATCGGGTCGCGCTTG
>Ga0136617_10000216_pt1 | contig 45447 bp, 41 predicted proteins | sample AntDrymUQ3222106_2_FD_129672 | JGI IMG/M metagenome (GOLD analysis project Ga0136617, IMG submission 129672) | Polar desert sand microbial communities from Dry Valleys, Antarctica - metaG UQ322 (21.06) | ecosystem: Environmental > Terrestrial > Soil > Desert | place: Antarctica: Dry Valley... | reverse complement strand
CGAGCGATCGGCAGCTCAGCCTCGAGGATCCCTGGCCCGGTCTCGATGCATTCGATGAATCGGCACAGCGCTTCTTTCATGGCCGCGAAGCGGAAGTGGATGAGCTGTCGAGGCATGTCGCGGAAGCGCCGGTCACTGTTCTGTTCGGAAAATCCGGTCTGGGAAAAACGTCCCTGTTGAAGGCCGGGCTATTTCCGCGTCTGCGCGCACGTCAGTTACTCCCTGTATACATCCGCCTCGCAATCCGTGAAGACGCACCTCCGTTGATCGATCAGGTCCGCGAGACGCTGGTTTCTACCCTTGAACGGGAACACATCGAAGCCCCATCCTTGGCGACCGACGAGACGCTATGGCAGTACCTCCACCGCATCGACCTCGAGCTCTGGGACTCGCGCAACTATCCGGTCGTACCCGTGCTGGTGTTCGATCAGTTCGAGGAGACGTTCACGCTGGGCGCATTGATTGGCGACATCGTTCAGCGTTTCAAGGAGGATTTCGGCGACTTCGTGGAGAATCGGATTCCGGCATCGCTTTCTGAATCACTCGATCGCGGCCATCGCGATGCAGGAGGTCTGGCACTGCGCACCATGGCGTACAAAGTGGTCGTCAGCCTGCGCGAGGACTTCCTTCCGGAATTGGAAAGCTGGCGGCATTCGATTCCATCACTCGGCCGCAGGCGGGTCAGGTTGCTGCCCATGCGATACGAGCAAGCGATGTCCGCAGTGCTGGACACCGCGCCGCACCTGATGGACAAAACGATAGCAGATCGCATTGTGCGTTTTGTCGCGGCTGAACAGCTAACCAGTCAGGCCGAGGGCTCCGTCGAGCATGAGGGATTGGCCGACCAGCGCACGTGGGCTGTCGAGCCGGCGCTGCTCAGCCTGTTCTGCCGCGGCCTCAACGAACGCCGCAAGCAACAGAGAAAATCGCAGTTCGATGAAGGTCTCCTGGAGGAATCAAAACAGGGAATCATCTCCGATTACTACCGGTCATGCGTGGAGGGTATGCCCGAAAGCGTGGGTCAATTCATCGAGAACGAGCTGATCACGGAGAAGGGATTCCGCAACAGCTACGCGAAGGAAGATGCCGTGCCTGCTCATCTCCTCGAAGAGCAGCTCGATCAGCTGATCACACGTCGGCTGCTACGAGTCGAAGAGCGGTATGGGACTCAGCGTATCGAGCTGACGCACGATGTGCTGACACGCGCTGTTCGCGAGCACCGCGACTACCGGCGAGCGGAGCGGGAGAGCGCCAAGATGGCGATTCACGCCGAGGAGGAACGGCGCGCGCTGACAGAAGCTGCTCGAAAACGGGAGGTCGAGCTCGAGGAGCAGCGTCGCGTGGAGCGCGAGCAGCGTCTCGAGAGCGAGGCCGAGGCCGGTCGGAGATTTCGGAAGCTGGCCGTAGGCCTGGCGATCGCTCTGCTGGCGGCCATGGGCATGAGCGCCTTCGCACTTGTAAAGCGATCGGAGGCTGCAGCGGCTGCGGAAAGCGCAAGAACGGCGCGGGCCATGGAAGCCACGCAGCGCGCGGTGGCTGAGCGACTTCTCACGCGCGTGACCAACGGCATACGCATGAAGCAGGCGGTTCTTTCGGGTGACCGGGATCGAACCCGCGCGTATCTGGCCTCGGACCTCGCGAATAAGACGATCCGGTTCACTGCCAGCAGCGACGATCTCGGGTACCGGACTTCCATCGGGCAGCGGGTCTACAAGTTTCTGCTCTATCCCGTTGAGTCGTCGCTCCCCCGCGGAAAATCGGCGGTTGCAGTAATTACTTACCGAATGGATCATCCGACGTTTCAGAACGGGCTGCTCGCCACGGGTCCCAATCATTCCTTCGCGGCATCCTATACCGGATGGGGATGCCTCAGACAGGTTACGGCACTCATAGAATATGCAGACCCTCAGCATGCGCCTGAGATCGCTGAGTACGACATGTGCGCGGCGCTGGGCTGGTAATCGCTATGTCGGATGGATAGAACAGGCCGGGTTAGCGACTACACTCTATCTCGGATCACCTCCCTGTCGGGACGGACTTGGGAGAGTACCTCGCGCGTTCTTCGGGTGTGAGCACGCGTGAAACTCGGCCCTTTGCCTGAGTAACGAGCCGATTCAGTGGTGCGCACACATGCGCGCGATAAACGAGGCCTACACCTTTGTAGAGGACGACCACATTCTCGTTGCCAGCGAAGAATGCTCCGTCAGGACCGAAAGTGCCCGATCGCCATTCATGCAGTTTTGCGCCAGTGCGTGCGTCCCAGACGCGTGTCACGTTGCCATCCTCGGGTGCACCGCCGCTTGCCATCCGATAACCACTCACAGTGACCACGCAACTACCCCCTGGATTGAAGCGCGCAGTTCGCACGTCATCGCTATGCGGAAAACGAAGGATTTGACGCCCACTGGCAGAATCCACCAGAAGCGCATCACGTCCATCGACTATGAGTGATCGGTTGCCCAGTCGTTGAGGCGGGGCCAGCGCGATCGATTCGAAGCCATCTCCGTTCCCCGAACTCTCAACACCGGATTCGATATTCCAGGAATGCCAACCGGCGGCTTTCTCGATACCGACGAGCGAGCCATCGGCGCGAATCCTGAGATCTTCGGGACTGTCATACCCGATTGGCAGGCGAAGCCGCGGTTGCCACCGCTCCGATTTCCAGAAAGCGAGTCTTCCCTTCGCGTATTCGACAATGGTCGACCCGCCGTCGGGAGCGAAATGCACCTCCCATACTTCGCCCCAGTTGGACGCAAGCGCCACGATCTTTCGCTGATACTCGAGATTCCAAATCTCTGCCTGCCCATCGGCATAGATGACGCTGAGAAGATCACCGCGAGGAGAAAACCTGGGCTTGTAGGCGCGGGTGTCGCGGCCGGGCAGGATCGCAACTTTTTCTTTTTTGCGACGGTCCCAGATGGAAGTCGAACCCCCCCGATCAGTGGTGGCGAGCAGAGCTTCGTCGGGACTGAAGCTCAGGTCTTCAACCATGATCTCGCTGCCGGCGTCGGCACTTAGCTGCGTGCCGAGCCGCCTCGCATCCATCACCACGAATCCCGTGAGGCTGTAGGCGGCGAGATACGTTCCTTTTGGGCTCCACACGAGACCGTACAGACCCTGAGGAGAGCGCAACACGCGGCTGGTCGCGCCACCGGATTCGAGGTCAGTGACGGTAACGCGGGCGGCGTCCTCCTCGAGCGCCGCGAAGCTTAGCCCATCGGGGCTAAGCACGCCGATGCGTTCGTATCGATCCCTTGAGTATCCGCGGGGGATGATTGTTCGAACCGTCCGGACGGCTCCAGCGTGTTCGAGCTCGACGACATGGATGTCGCTTTCGCGCAAGACGACGGCTGCAATGCCGCTCGTTGCAGTCGAACGACGCCAGTACAGCGAGCCACCGATCCTTGCCACGGGTCTGCCCGTTGCAGCGTCGAAAATCGCGGAGTTGCCGTCGTTGTCGATAACGGCCAGCACGTTCCCATCGGGCGAAACCCTCAGATTGTCAACGGGCTTGCCGCGATCGACGATCTGTTTCTCTGCTCGACCAGTTTCGACGTCGAGCACACGGACACTACCTTGAGCATCCCCGACGGAAATGCTCCGCATGTCGGGAGCAAAGGCAACCGCCGTAGTCGCATCGAACCCCTCGGCCGGGGCTATCAGGGAATGGCCATCGGGCAGACTCGACAGAGCAACGCGCAGTGCACTGGCGACAGCGGCGGTAGCTGCATGCGTGTAGCCTTCGATGCCGAGTAGCGCGCCAAGCTCGGGGTCCTTGGCAGCCACTGCCATCGATTGTGCCGCGAGCTCGTTGGACATTGCAGCCCGGGTTTCCGCATCGGCGCGACCGCGCTGTGACAGCGCAGCGAACAGCGCCGCTCCCAGCGCCGCGACGATCAAAGTGCTCGTTCCACCCCAGACGACCCGTTGGCGACGCCTGCGCTTCTGCTCGCGCTCCTCAACTTCGGCGCGGCTGCGTCCGTAGATGTCGGCGATGAGCTTGTACCACGCCCCTCGGAAAAGGCCCGCGTCGAGCCGATCGGATTGAGCGTTGAAGCCGCGATAGTCGGTGGCCAGCGGCAGCTCGAGCCTTTCGCAAAGCGCCGGCGGAAATGCCATCGACGATTCGTCGCCCGGCTTTACCTCGTTGTTGGGAAGTCCCCCGATCAGCACCGGTATCATGTCGCCGGTTGGGTGCGAGCGCGCGAACCGGCGTATCTCGTCGTTGACGAACTCGCTCGCCGATGCGTGCGGCGAACAGATCAGTATGAGCTTGCGTGAGGCACTGAGGTGACTGTCCACTGCACCGTAATACTCGGTACCCGTGAAATCTTCCTCATCCCGAAACACATCGAGCGCACGCTGCGGCACCGGAAGATCCCTCGGCGGGCGATAGCGCTCGAGTGCGCGCTCCAGCGCGGCAGCGAACGCGCTATCCTTTCGGGAATAGCAGATGAAGACGTCGTGAATGACATGATCCGTCGCCGGGCGAACCATCTCGCTCATCGTCGAATCACGAAACCCATCAAGGAACGCGTTGCAGCCATGTCAGGTGCGGCACAGTTTATCCGTTCGTTTTATGAGCAATCGAGGCAGGCGAAAGATTTTTGCGCAGTCACGAGGTGAGAATGGACGAGGACCTTGACGGAATTTCGCGCGAGCAGCTCGTCGATGAGGTGAAAAAGCTGCGACAGGGTATTCGGCAACATCGCGACAGCAGCCGCCAGGAACTGTGCTGGCACCATCCGGCGCTGTGGGGGCTCCTGCCGGATAAAACCGATCCGATTCCTGTGGTGCCCGATTGGCCGCAGTTCATCCAGGGATGCGTGAAATATCGACAGTCGCTCGACGAGCAGGCGCGAGGCGCTCCACGGACTAACGAGCCCGTCTCCCGTTGAATCGTCCGTGGCGCTCCGCGGGCCTGTCGCCCCTTCGTCTGGCTTTGTCGCTAACCCCCCGGCCGGGTCTCGACGAGTTGGAGGAGTGTCGTTGCGCGAGTGACGTCGGCCCAGAACAGTCCCCCCGTCACCGTCCACGCCACGCCGTACCAGACGTCGTCGCTCCCCGACCAGCGCCGGATCTTGATCGTGTATGTCTCGCCCGGCCTTCCAACGAATTCCGCGATCTCGTAGCTGTTGTCCCACGACCCGCTGTAACCGACCTGCACTCCGCGGCTGTCGAAGATCTGCAGATCGAGATCGATCGTCAGCGTCGATCCGACCAGCAGCTCGATTCCAAAGATCGAGAACGTGGTGATCCTGCTGTCCCACGCCAGCGCGACCTTCACCTTGCGCGGCGCGAAGATACTGGTCCCTAACGTCACTGAGTAGGAGAAGGTCGTTCGCCCGTTGTTGCCGATGTCGGCCGAGCGGAGAGTACCGACATCCCATCCCCTGGCGGTGCCGGCGGCGTTGCGTGAGCGGCGGCGCCTGGCGATCTCGACTCCCTCGAGCGCATCGACCGCCCCTGTGCCGTCCGACGCGTCGACGTCCGCGAGGACGTCCTGCCACCAGGTGTTCGCGACGACGTTGCGCTTCGCTCCGGCAAGGAGTATCGCGCGACAGCCTTCTGGCCACGACTTGAGTGTCGAGTCGACGTCCTGAATCAGCGCCGCGCAACCGGCTGCCGCTGGTGACGCCATGCTGGTCCCGCTCATCGTAAGGCCAACTGTTGTGACGTTAGTGCCGTTCGCGGTGATCTCCGGCAGCTCGCGATCTCCGTGGGTGCTCGATGGATTCCGAAAGACCGAACTGCCCGACATTGCCGTGGCGGCGTCGTCATGGTTGCCCACGTTGAGCCCGTTGAAGCCCTTGTGATTCACATACTCGCTACTCGGCGGCTGGATGTTGTCGGAGTCGCCCTGCCAGTAGTTTCCAGCCGCCTGGCAGATCGTCGGATAGGGCCACCGAAGCGCCAGCCAGTCTTTGTAGATGTCGTCGTACCCCAGCGATGCGGAGCCTGGCTCACTCGCTCGATGAAAGCTCTGGCTGATCACCGTGCACCCTCTGTCCCGCGCCGCCCAGCTCAATGCATCGAGACCTTTGGTATTCGCAGAGTGAAGGGCGCACGAAGGCGCGTGGCCGTGAGGCTTTCTGGCCTCGATGTTCCTTACGATGCCATGGGTATGCCTCGAATGGTCCGACGTGGCAAATCCCGAGGACTTGTACCTTGCCGCAATCGAGAGGTTCGTGGTGACATCTGGGCCGTCCTCCCAGACGGCGACATTCACACCGCTTCCGTTGAACCCGAGGGCGTGGGCGTCGTCGGAGTTCGCGATGCCGATGGAGGTGACGAGGTCCTCGATTCCCTCACGCTCGTACAGGAACACGCCGACGATCTGCGGGCTCCGGGCGATCAACTGTATTTCCGCGCGAGTGAGGTCGGCGTAGATGACGGGCGCCGCAAGATCGGGGCGGATCTCGCGCACCGAGAGCTGCTCAAGGTGTCGTGATGTGAACTCGCCAACCACCTTGGCAATCGCCTTTTCGCGCGCACGAAATTCCCGGGTCGGACGCTTCGTCTCTCCCCGTTCCTTCTTCTCGTCGATCTGGATCGCCTCTTCCGAGCGAAGCCACAACGCGACCGGCACACGAGTTCTGGGCCCCACATTCTGTAGTCGCGCATGCAATGTCTCGTGCAGCTTTCCGAATTTGCGCGCGCGCGCACGCTGCATTCGCTGGAAGATCTTCTCCGAATCGACCGGACGCCCTGCTTCGTTGAATGCGAGCGCAACAGGAGTGCCGGTCTTCCTGTTTGACGCCTTCATCAACTCGATGAACTTCCCCGCCGGGCGCCGGTCGGTAGGAAGTCGTTCGGTGTCCAGATCGCGAACGCGAAGGCGGGACATGCTCTCGACGCGAACCGTCCTCGGCACCTGTGCGACTGAATCGGTGACGAAGAACGGAATCGCCACCTCATCGCCGATACTGCGGAGCTTCCGGGTCAGGAGCCCGCCGATACGCAGCAGGTGGTGACCCGGCGCCAACGTCTCTTCCGGGGTCCATCTCGCCACTCGCCCCGCACGGGATAGCTTCACCTGACCGCGCACCCCGTCAACAACGATTCCGCCTTGGGCCGACTGCGGATCGAGCGCCCTGCGCGACTCGATCACGATCGACGCATCCGGAAAGAGCACCTCGTTGGGCATGAGGGTGGTCGCCACTTCTCTCCGCGTCGCCATGGTGTCTCCTTGATTGTTGTAAACGTTCGACAGCTATGTCCGTCGTCTCGAGAACCGCAGGCCGCTCCACGTGCCATCGATAGCGCATACTTTCGTGTCCACAAGTCCAGCGTCGAGGCCAACGCCTCGGATCACATCTTCCGTGAGATCCGTAAGGACGCCGGACGCCTTCTTCGGCCACGCGATCCATAGCATACCGCTTTTGGGAGGCATCCGAGCGGCGGCGGGCTTGAAGCTGCGCCGAAGAACCGACAACCGAGTCACAAACAGCAGTGTGACGTCCACCTCACCACCACCGCGCTGACGAAGCGACGCGCGCGGCGGCAGCTTCTCGAGTGACGCTACGAAACCCGCAGGAGCGGAGAGCACCACCAGCCGGGACCCTTCCCTGACACCGAGCTTCGCAAGCAACGGCGTGCCGGAGTAGCCTGCGGTCATGGAATTGACGCGAGGTGATGCTTCATGTGCACGTCGGAAAAGGCGCGGCTAGGGTCCGACGCGCAGATATTTCTCCTCGTACCTGACAATCGAGTCCTGTATCACGCGGCAGGCCGAATCACTCTTCTCCCAGCCCACGATCTCCACCCTTCGGCCTTCGAGATCCTTGTAGATGTGAAAGAAATGCTCGACTTCCTTCAGATAATGCGCCGAGAGGTCCGCGATGTCGAAAACATCGTTGTAGAATGGATCGTGCGCCGGCACCGCGATGATCTTGTCGTCCGGCTCTCCACGGTCGAGCATTTTCAGAACGCCAAGTGGACGGCAATCGATTTGGCACCCTGGGAAAGTCGGCTCGTTGATGCTGACGATGATATCGAGCGGGTCATTGTCTTCGTGCAGCGTTCGCGGAATGAAGCCGTAATCCCCCGGATAGTGCACAGCCGAAAAAAGTACGCGATCCAGCCGGAACTGTCCGCTCTGCTTGTCGAGCTCATACTTGTTCCGGCTGCCGCGCGGAATCTCGACGACTGCCGTGACCAGCTCGGGCGGGTTGTCGCCAACCGGGAAATCATGCCAGGGATTCACGGACTAAACCTACTCGGGCTGAGATGCGGACATGAACTGAGAGCTCCGCAGCTCCATCAGCAGGCTCGTCGCGCCACGGGTGCGAAGGTCGGCCGCAAGCGCTCGTCCCGAGCTTTCAGGGGACCGCTGATCGACGATAGTTTGGCCGCGAACGACGTCCAGTCCCTTGAGGTCCGACACGAACCCATGCAGAATCATCACGTCGTCAGATCCGGCCGCGGCCAGGGCACCGATCGGCAGATGGAACCCGCCCTCGAGTACGGCGACGAAAGCCCGCTCAGCCTCCGTGGCGTTTGCTGTCGGAATGTGGTTCAAGGAACTGAGGAGATCGCGCATCCGCCTGTCATCGGACCGGATCTGAATGGCGACCGCCCCCTGCCCCGCTGCCGGTAACCAGACGGGCGGTTCGAGGTAAGCCGTTATCCGCTGCGGTGTGCCGAGCCGGATGAGCTCTGATGCGGCGAAGATGGCAGCGTGTACTTTGCCGGTCTCCACCTTGCGCAGGCGCGTCGCAACGTCGCCACGCAGCTCGACGATCTCCAGATCCTGCCGCATTGCAGCGAGGAGCGCCCGACGCCGCAAACTCGAGGTCCCTACACGGGAGCCCGCCGGCAGCGTGTCGACGCTGTCTGCCTCGGTGACAGGATTGACGACGAGCACATCGCGTGGATCGGCGCGCTCGAGCAGTGCAATCGTTTCCAAGCCTTCGACAGGGTCGGCCGAAAGGTCGTCGAGGGAGTGAACGCAGCAGTCCACTTTCCCTTTCTCGAGCGCGACTTCGAGCTCGTGAGTGTAAGGTCGCTGGCCCTCGAGCTCCGATTGGGGGTCATCGGCATGTTTGTCGGCCGATGTCCTGAACGTGAACGTCTCGGAGTCGATGCGACGAAGCGCAAGCCGCTCGGACAGAAGTCGCGCAGTGCGAACTCCGAGATCGGACGACCGCGTTGCTATCCGGACTGATTCGCCTTTCACTGGGGTGCCATTCAGGCGAGGGCAGGAAGGCTATCGCAATGGAGGCGGCCGGACCTCACCCGGATCTGTCCGTCCTGCGGTTGCGGCTTTGTCGCCGGCGTGCCGCAAGCGAAATCGCGTACAACGCGTAGATCGCCGCCGCGGCCGCGTAGGCTGCGTAGTAGTACGCAGCGTTCTCAGGCAACGCCGGATTCCACTGCAATGGATGCGTCGCGCTCGACGGCGTAACGATAACGTGCCCGGAGTAGCGCGGCGTACAGCAGCGTGAAGGACGCGAATGCCAGCAGGAGAGTCGTCAGCATCTCACTGGGGAGCGACGGCGCGCTTGTCTTCATGAGGATTGGCTGAGGATGCAGCGTTCGGAACAGGTAGACGCTCAGGTGAATGAACGGGATCAACAGTGCTCCCAGTATGCCGAGCACTGCGCTGTAGCGCGCTCTCATCCCGGGATCATCGAGTGCGCCGCGCAGGACCATGTATCCAAGATAGATGAACCACAGAAAGAGCGTCAGCGTCAGGCGCGCGTCCCATGTCCAGTAGGTTCCCCATACCGGTCGACCCCACAGAGGTCCTGTAATCAGCACTACGGTAGTGAAAATCACTCCGACTTCGGCTGACGACTCGGCGATCCGGTCGAGTCTGGGTTCGCGGATCCAGAGATAGAGCCCGCTGGCTACCGCGACGAGTCCGAAAGCAAGGAATGCAACCCACGCAGCGGGTGCATGGATGTAGAGAATCTTCTGCGCCGCTCCCTGCGTTGCTTCGAGCGGCGTGAAGAAAATCGCGCGGACGAGCGAAACGACGACCGCCGCGAGGGCAGCTATCGACAATGGTGTCGCTTTCATTCCTCGAGAGTGAAAGGATAGGCCAGCGTGCACGCGACGACGAACACGATGTCGAACGCCAGCAGCAATTTAAGCCACGATCCCGCGTCGCCGACCGGCCGGCCGCTCATCAGCCGCGCAGTTGCCTGAGCGGCCGGAATGACAATCGGCACAAAAAACGGCAATGACAGCATCGGCAGCAACAACTCGGCGAGCCGTGTGTTGACGGCCATCGCGCTGAACAAGGTTCCGACGGAGACAAGCCCGATCGCTGCGAGAAGAGCGATTGCGGCGAGAGGAAGGATTATTCCGCCAACCGGAAAGCCGTAAAAGAGGGCCACCGCGGGAATCGTGACTGCCTGTATCGCCGCCACGAATACCAGGCTCGCGAGCGCTTTCCCGAGGAAGATCGATTCGCGCGCCACTGGTGACGCGAGCAGGCCGTCGATAGCGCGGTCGGGTTGCTCGACACCGAACGAGCGGTGCATGCCGAGCAATCCCGAAAAGGTGAAGATCACCCACAACACACCGGGCGCGAGGTCAACCGCGGAGACCCCAGTCGGATCCCACGCGAAATAGAAGATGACGATTCCGAGCAGCGCGAAGACGACTGCCGACAGAAATGCGCTCCGGGTTCGGAACTCGATCGCCAGGTCCTTGCGCGCGATGAGCACTGCATCGCGCAGCATCTCAACCATCGGCTGCGACGAGGTCGTGATACCGCCGCGCGTATTCGAGAGGCTCGATCGCGCCACGATCCTCGACGCGCTCGATTCGCCCTCGCAGCATCGTCGCGGCGGATGTCGCGACCGACAATCCTTCGTCGACGCTGTGCGTAACCAGGATCAACGCCGCGCCGGCAGAGCGGAGCTCCAGCAACAGGTCCGTCAAGGCACGAGCGCCAAGGACGTCGAGTCCCGTGTAGGGCTCATCGGCGAGAATGACGAACGGATCGTGGACGATCGCGCGCGCAATCGAGATCCGCTGCTTCATGCCGCGGCTCAGCGCGCGCACCGGCGTGTCCGCGCGCTCGGTCATCCGCATTCTTTCCAGCGCCGTTTCAGCAGCTGCCCGGGGATCCTTCACGCGATAAAGTCGAGCGGCGAACTCGATATTCTCGCGCGCCGTCAGCGCGTCATAGAGCAGAGTTTGATGCGAGATGACGCCGACGCGACGGCGGATTTCTGCTCCGCCCGGTAGCTGTATTCCCGAAATGCTGGCCTTTCCGGACGTGGGCCTCAGCAGGCCGGCGAGCATCCGGAGGAGGGTCGTCTTACCGGCGCCATTCGGGCCGAACAGCGCCAGTGCTTCGCCCGCTGCAACATTGAGCGAAACCGCATCTACCGCGCAGCGAGCGCCGAACGTTCTTGAAAGATGTTCGGTGGTGACCGCTGCGTCGTTTTTCAGTGGCATCGAGCGGAAAGTTGACACTCTGGCGCGCTCGGTGCAAAACCGGCAACGTTCGCGAAAACCGCCTCATTCCCGATCCCGACATGAACGACATCGACGTCCTGCTTCAGGAAAACCGAAGATTTCCGCCGAGCGACGAGTTCCGTCGCCGCGCGGGTGTGTCGTCCACTTCGCTGTACGACGAGGCGGCGCGCGACCCGGAAGCATACTGGGCGAAAGTTGCGGGGCAGCTCGACTGGATCCGGCGCTGGGACCGCGTGCTCGACTGGAATCCGCCTCACGCGCAGTGGTTTCTGGGGGGCAAGCTAAATGTTGCAGCCAACTGCCTCGACCGGCACGTCGGTGGTCCGCGGAGTAGCGCTCCAGCGATTATCTGGGAGGGCGAGCCGGGCGATGAGAGGACGCTTACCTACGCGACTCTTCACGCCGAAGTGTCGCGCTTCGGCGCGGCGCTCAAGTCGATCGGGGTTGCGAAAGGAGACAGGGTCGCGATCTACCTCCCGATGATTCCCGAGGCGGCGATCGCGATGCTCGCCTGCGCGCGCATCGGTGCGATTCATTCGGTGGTTTTCGGCGGCTTTTCCCCTGACTCACTCCGGGACAGAATCAACGACTCGGCGTGCAAGGTTCTCATCACGGCCGACGGGGGCTACCGGCGCGGGCAGGTAGTAGCACTCAAAGCGAACGCCGACACTGCGCTGGAAGCCACTCCGTCGATCGAGAAAGTTGTCGTCGTCCAGCGCTCACGGGTTGCACGCGGTTGGGCCGACGGCGAAGGGCCCGCGAACAAAGGTGTATCGGAACGCGAGGCGAACACGCCGGGCCCATCGATCAACGCTTCGATGACCGACGGCCGCGACGTGTGGTATCACGACCTGATGGCGAATTCATCGGCCGAATGCGCTCCCGAGCCAATGGATTCCGAGGATGTTCTGTTCATCCTCTACACGTCGGGAACGACGGGCAAGCCGAAGGGAATCGTACATACAACGGGGGGCTATCTCACCGCCGCAGCGTCGAGCGCGAAGCTCGTCTTCGATTTGCGCGACGACGATATCTTCTGGTGCACTGCGGATGTTGGCTGGGTGACGGGGCATACGTATCTCGTTTACGGGCCGCTGGCCAACGGCGCGTCATGCATGATGTATGAAGGTGCTCCGGATTCGCCGACGAAGGACAGATTCTGGGAAATTTGCGAGCGGCGCGGGGTCACGATTCTCTACACCGCACCGACGGCGATCAGGGCTTTTATGAAGTGGGGGGCCCATTATCCCGAAAAGCACGACTTGTCGAAGCTGCGGCTGCTGGGATCCGTCGGAGAGCCGATCAATCCCGAGGCGTGGATGTGGTATCGGGAACACATCGGCGGGAATCGCTGCCCGATAGTCGATACCTGGTGGCAAACGGAAACGGGCTCGATTGCAATCTCGCCGCTGCCGGGTGTCACCGACACGAAGCCCGGCAGCGCCACGATGGCAGTGCCGGGATATACGGCAGAGCTGCTGGACCATGATGGAAATGTGATACCGGTGGGCGGAGGGCTTCTCGCCATCACGAGGCCGTGGCCGTCGATGCTTCGCACCATCTGGAACGACGACGATCGGTACGTCGAGACCTATTTCTCGAAATGGCCTGGCCGGCCAGACCTGTATTTCCCAGGGGACGGTGCAAAGCGTGACGAGGACGGCTATTTCTGGATTCTGGGCCGGGTTGACGATGTGTTGAACGTCGCGGGGCACCGCATCGGGACGATGGAAGTCGAGAGCGCTCTCGTCGAGCACCCCGCGGTGGCGGAAGCGGCAGTCGTAGGCCGATCACACGACCTCAAGGGGCAGGCAGTTGCCGCCTTCGTCACCCTCCGCGACGGTTTCGTTCAAACGCCGGATCTGCGGGAAGAGCTCCGAGCCTTTGTAGCGAAAAAAATAGGCGCGCTCGCCCGGCCCGACGACATCCTTTTTTCTGCCGACCTCCCGAAAACGCGCTCCGGCAAGATCATGAGGCGGCTCCTCCGCGACATTGCAGAAGGCCGCATCCTTGGCGACACTAGCACGCTCGCCGATCCCGCGGTCGTCGCCAGCCTCAAGGACCAGTATGAGGCACAGGAGAGTTAAGAAAACGGATTAATAAAACGGACTAGGCGGATGAAAGCGGAGTAGAAACGGTACTTTTTTGGTTAGTGCCGAGCGGCGGGGTAAATGCCGCTGCTGCTTGGACCTGACACAGTTACTCAGCCGGTTTCACCCCAGGGCATGCGCCGTTCAACAAGAGGCCCTCAAATTCGCCCTGGTTTTCTCACAATCTTTGCTGCCTCTTATCCGTCCTAATCCGCGTTATCCGCGATCCCGGATTGATTCGTAAGGTGAATCGGGTCGACGCGCCAACCAGCTGCGACCGCGACCTGACGATGGTACGGACCGTGCTTTAGATTCTCCGGCAGAGCACACACGCAACCGGGACGGATGTCATGCTAGGTGGATTGTTTCCTGAATCAATATTCGGCCGCAAGCTCAACCCCAACGCCGAGCGTCGGCTGCGTCTCTCGCAGGCGCGCGCTGAGGAAACGACTATCCGGGCACATGTCGACAACGCGCTGATGTTCGTTGATACCCTGGCCGAAGATCTGTCCTTCGACCGGGCGATCGACACCTACATCAGGGTGATGGGCATTCCCGAACCACTCGCGAGCACTGTCGCGACACGCGCCCTCGTCAGCCTTGGGCGGGATCTTGTACCGTTCCGCCGCCGTGCACGCGAGGAAGGTCAGGAGGACGAGGAGATCAAGCCGCGCCTCCGGCTCGACGACGCCGCGGCGAGACAGCGGAGCGTCAAGCGGGCCTAGCCCCGCTGCGAGCCTCGCTCGATCGCAGGACTTACGCGCCCGATCGAAGATTCAAGCCGACTGCGCGGAACGGGTGATGTCAAGACCACGGCATTGAACGATATCACGCCTGGCGCACGAACAAAGCGTTGCCGAAGCTTTCGCCCATCGCCCGATTCTCGTAGTGCGTAACGTCGTAAAGTCCGTAGAAGAAATAACCCTGCTCCATCAGATTCTCGGTGACGGCGTGCAGCGGGGTGTTGCGTCGGTTCTTCGAGTCGAACCCGACCTCGCAGAACACCGCCCCGATTGATCCGACCCCGAGGTTCTGCCCTGGCTCCTTCCAGAACCTCGATCTCATAGCCCTCTGTATCGATCTTCAGGAGATCGATCCCGGCGATCGCGTTCCCCGCGCAGTAGTTGTCTAGCGTGTCAATCGTGACCGTCTCCGATCGAACGTCGCTCGCCGAATTTTTCACGTCGTCTCTCAGCGAGTTCAATACCTTCCACGAGGGAAATCCTTTCGGAATCTGAGGTAGCTCTGTCCTACATTGGCGCCCACGTCGAACAATGTGTTGACGGAGATGCCCAGCCGCCCCAGGTCCAGACGAAGGTCGGCGCCGACGGGCAGGTATTTCGATTTGTAGACCCAGTAGCCGGCGTAACGGTCAAGCAGATGCTTGACGTATCTGCCGCTCATTCTGTCGCCGGGTCGTTACCGTGTGCGACGATACTTATCCTGGCAGCGCTTCGGGGGTGCCGCGGCTCTCGCGAAAATCCAGAGCGCACAGCAGAAAGATCAGCGTCACGAGGACCGCCGATACGACGCACCATTGGCAGATTGCGTGAATCACGAACAGCTCGAGGTAGGTGAGCCATGCACTGAACAGGACGCCAACGCCGGAGTAAAACAGCAGCGTCTTCGACATGCCATCGGAATCGGCGAACCTATCCTGCGTGCTCGCAACCGCGAGCCCGAACATGCCGACATAGAAACCCACGCCCCACGCCGCGACCGGCAGTCCGAGAAACATCGCCCATCTGCTGGTGTTGACCGTCTCGCACGATCCGATGCTGCAGTTGAGAGCGCCGACCAGGCCCAGCTTGTACAACAGCAGGTACAGGGCGACGAAGATCCCGGCGAGCGCGAACGCCGCCACGATCATCCGCTTCGTCATTTCTGTGCGGCCGAGTCCACTATTGCCTTGAGGGCGTCGTACGCGAGGGCTCCCGGATACATCTTGTCGCCGATGATGAACGTCGGCGTCGAGTTGACCTTCCGACGCTCCCCTTCGGCGCGGTTCGAGAGCACCCGGAGGCGATGTTTCTGCGAGTCATAGCAGCTTTCCCACGCCGCTGCATTCAGCCCAATGTCACTCGCGTATTTCCTGAAGAAAGGCTTCGGATTGTCGGTAGCCTGGGTATTCCACTGGTCCTGGGTCAAGAAGATACGGTCGTGCATCTCCCAGAATTTTCCCTGGTCGTTGGCGCATGCGGCGGCTTGTGAAGCGCCCTCGCTGTTCTTGTGCTGTGGCAGGGGAAAATCGTAGAACGTCATGCTGGCGATTCCGGTGTCGATGAGCCGCTTGCGCACATCGGGCTCGGTGACCGTCGAAAACTGTCCGCAACTCGGGCACTCGAAGTCGGCAAATTCGACGATCTTCACCGGGGCATCGGCCTTGCCAAGGGTATAACCCTGCGCCGGGCCGAGCGCAGTGGGATCGACGCTCACCGGCGTGCCGACGGCACCGGATGGTTTGCGCAGCAACGTATAGCCAAGTATGCTTGCGCCCAGGATCGCGATCGCGCCAAGGACGTAGTAGAACGTCTTTGGGCGGGTTGAAGTGCTGCTGCGCACGACGTTACGGCGGCGGTTCGGTGTATTACCAGCCATTTCTGCAAGCCAGGTTCGAGTGGTTACGCGGCGCGCTTTCCCGCGCGCCGGGCATGACCGGAAAAGCTATGTCCGAGGTATAGTTATGCAAGCTGACATTCTCCGCGTTCCAGTGGGGCCCGGAGCGATGCACGTCGAAAGATTCGGCCATGGCGGCACCGCTGTCATCCTCATTCACGGATTCGCGACGTCGAGCTTTCTGTGGCGTCACGTTGCCCCAGCCATCACCGGGGCAGGACATACCGCGTATGCCCTCGACCTCCTCGGCCACGGTGAATCGGACCGTCCCGCCGACGCGGATTTCGGCATCGCTGCACAGGCCGAATATCTGGACGCGGCGATGACTGTGCTTCGAGTGGCTCGCGGAATCATAGTTGGGGTGGACATCGGCGGTGACATCGCGCTGCGCCTCGCCGCTAAACGGCCGGAGAGAGTCGAGAAGCTCGTGCTGATCAACACTCCCGCGTTCGAGGAGCTGCCGGCGAAAGACATCACCCAGATGCAGCGCAGCACGGCAAAATTCGCGTTTCGCACGACGCGCGGAATTCTGGGAGCGGCGCCGCTGGTGGAGCAGGTGCTCAAGGGAAGCGTCGCCGATCCCGACTCTCACATGCCCGTGAAGCTGATTGCGCAATATCTGGCGCCGTTCGTCGGAAGGGACGGAGTCAGTCACCTGCTGACACTGGCCAGCTCGATCACCGCAGATGACATGGAGGACGTGGACCTGAGCTCCATACACGTTCCGACACTGGTGCTGTGGGGGGAACAGGACGGCTGGGTGGACCAGAAAGTGGCGGACAAGCTGATCAACGTTCTACCCGACGGCCGGCTGGTTAGGATGCCCGGTGTTGGCCGTCTGCTACCTGAGGAAAATCCGGACCAGCTGAATCAGCTGCTGCTGGAGTTCATGAGGCGCCGCGCCGCCGCGTAGCGTTCGCGAATTGCGCGATGATCTGGCCCGCCGTACGGGTCAGTTTCGCCTTGACTCACTGTCCGTGGGTTTCGGACTATGGATTGAGGACCCTTCCGGACTCAGCCCGCAAGGTCCTGAGTGCGCAGTCCTCTCAGCAAATGACCCGATTATGTGCAATAACTAAAGTGACCCACTGCCCTGCCCCCCGTACTCCTATGAGACGGGGCACTTTCCCGCTAGATTGGAAGTATACAACTCAACTCATTACCCGGATTAATGACCAAGCCGAGATATACGAGAGGCGCCGCGCCAGTTACCACTCCGTTCGAGGAAGCGCGCGACGAGATGTTTCAGCACATCATGAAGTGTGGAGTCATCGGTGCCGTCCCCGACGATCAGCGCGAATGGTTCGATGGTACTCTTGCGTATCTGGCCGAGCGTTACCACGAGCTGAGCCCGAAGCAGATTAGCGAGCTGCGGGTGCTAGGAGAGCGGTTCTCCCAGCCCGCAAGGGTCCAGACCGCAGTCTGAAGCAAACGGCCGCACGGCGCGGAGTGGGCCTTTACCGGCGCTCCGCGGCGCCGCGGCGAAGTAGCACGGCGAGCCTTCCCCCTCCCCCCAGCCCAAGTTCGAACGCGGGAGAAAATCCGCGGTTCACCGGACCCTCCACTCCCAGGAATAGCAGCAGATAGGCTTTCGCGCCGCGATTGTCATCGAATCGCGTGGAAACGCCTCCCCCTCCGTAAGGTCCCCACCGGCTCTCACGAAATGGATCGAGCAGAAACCTTGCGGACAGGTCGACGCGGCCGCTTGGCGAACCTTCCATTACGCCGGCGGCAACGGTCACTCCCGCACGCACATAGGTCCCGAGGGGAACTGCTACGCCGAGCCCGAAGTGCACGGCGGTCTTTGCCGCGACGATTACGTCGAGGCGGGCATCATGTGAGAATCGCGATGGCTCGGGAGTGCGCGCCTGTGCCTCGGCAGCTCTAGCGAACAGAGTGAAGATCAGAAATGCGAGGGCAACCACCCCCGCCGCGCCGCACTTTCGCGAATGCCAGGTCGTCAACGCTCCCCGCCCGCCCGAGCAGTCTTTCTCGCGCGTGACAGGGCAGCTGTGTAGTCGATGACGGAAACCGCCGACAGAGCGGCAATCACCAGTATCAGCGGCTGAACGATCGACGCGAAATGGAGCACCGCTATCAGCAGTGCGAGCTGCAGTGCCGTGACGGTCTTGCCGAGCATGCGGGCTTGAAACGCGGAGGCGGACAATCCCGGAATGAATCGTGCCACTACGAAGCCGATGGCAGTCGCGATGTCCCGCGACAGAAAGATGAAATACTGTCCGGTGGATAACGCTCCATCGGCGAGATAGGCCGAGACGGCTGCCAGTACGAATACACGGTCGGCGAAGGGGTCGATCAACGCTCCGGCAAGCGTGGAGCTGTTGGCCCGCCGGGCCAGCCATCCGTCGAGAAAATCGGTAGCCGCCGCGGCAGCGATGAGCGACGTGCGCTGCCATTTTCCGTCCACAACCACGAAGGCGAACGCGAGCAGGAGGCGGGAGAGCGAGATGTTATTCGGAAGAGTAAAGATTGCGCCGCGCTCCATGCGGCAAAGCTAGATGGGCACTGTGGCGCTTGCCAGCGTGTCGCGCCAACTCTAGGTTCCGGCCGTGTCAGCAGCCCTCAGCCGATATCACTTCCTCGCCGCGCTGTATGTCGCAGTCGCGGCGATCATCGTGATGTGGGACGTCATCGCGGCGGGGCGAATCTCCCAGCTGCGACGCGCCCCGAAGACATTCGCGGCCGTCACCGCATTCGCCGGATTGCTGCTCGTTCCCGCGCTGCTGATCGCCTACGCGTCGCCCACGATACTGCTCGGCCGCGCGATACAGCCGGTTGCTTGGGTGTGGCCGCTGACGACCGTACTGTTCGCGATTCAATCCACTTACGCGCTGAGCCGCCGGCTGGTGACGCCGATGTTCGGTGTACCGGTGTTTGCATACAACGTCATCGTGGCGATCGTCGCCGTGTCCAGGTTCGCGATATCGCGGGGCTCGACCCCTCCCGATTTTGGACTCGCCCTCTCATCAGCCCAGGCGAGCGCGCTCGGCTTCTTCTTCGGAGCTCCCGCGCTATGGGGAGCAGGCTATCTCCAAGTCCCGATTTTCTCGCCGTCTCTTCGCGCACGGTGGCGTTTCAGCGGCATGTTTCGCGGGGGCATCGCGATCGCGGCAGCCGCCATCGCCGGTCTGATTCTGATCGAGATGCCGGCGGCTTTCGCCACCACGCAGAGCTATGCACGCTATGCAGACGATCAGCTGCAAGAGCACCCGGCGGGAGATTTCGACGTTGGCCTCAAGATATTCCCGGATCTCGGCGGTCCACCGCCCCCTCTCGCTCTCGATCGAGACATAGCGCTCGTCGATTCGCTCGACGTCGACGCGGTGACGATCGTGATAAACCCGGAGGGCGCCCGCCTCGCATCTCTCGATTCGATTGCCCGCACCGTTGACGACCGCCGCGCCGACAGCACGCTCATCATCATTGCGCTCGGATACCCGGCCGACGCTGCACGGAAATTCGCGCAGTCACCGTCCGATTATACTCGCGAGAGAGTGGCGGACATCAATCGGATCGCGCGCCGGTTGCGTCCCGACATTCTCATTCCCGCCATCGATCCATATGGCGAAGGGCTCAGAGCGATCGGGGCACAACCTCCCGAATACTGGATTGGCTACCTGACGCGCGCCGCCAACATTGCCCACTACGTCAATCGTCGCATCCGGGTCGCCGTGTCCGCGTCGAGCTATGGATCGCGCGACAGTACTCTCTATTTCTGGGCTGCCGATCGCCGATCGCCTATCGACGTCGTGGGATTCTCGATGATGCCCGGATTCGACGGTGCAACTTCGCTCGACACGCACATGCGGGTTGCACAACGGTGGATGCGATCACTTCCCGGCCGCAAGAAACCGCACTGGGTGTTCTCCGCTGGAGGATATCCACTGGCTCACGGAGAGCGAAGCCAGGAGCTGGCGTTGTGGGGCGTGCTTTCATGGGCCACCACCCAGGAGCCGATCAAAGGCCTCGTCGTTGCGGAAGCGGGAGATTACGACGTGCTGCGCGGATTGCGCGGCGCCAGCGGACGGCTCCGGCCATCGGTGGCCGTAGTGATGCGCGCCGAAAAAGGGTTGAAGGAGACCGCGGTTCCCTAAACCGCGCGTCCTGTTCCACGCACGATTCCCTCGACCCGGCGATCCGGGTCGAAGAACGTCGCCGCCAGCTGCTGTATTTCCTCCCGTGTCACCGCGGCCACCATCGAGTCGAGCTCTTCCAGCTCGCTCAACCCCGAGCCGAACATCCACGCATCGAGAATGTCACCGAGCACGGCTCCGCCGTTCTCCTGCCGAATCGCGCGCGACCCGATAGTGTATGCCTTGGCCCGCGCCAGCTCTTCTTCGGTGACGAGCGTGTCGCTCAACTTCGCGAACTCAGCCAGCAGGCCTGCGCGCGCGATCGTCTCCTTGTCCGGCGAAGTCGCGATGTAAGACAGGAACATCCCCGCCTGCGTGTGCTGGCTCGTGTAGGCGTGAACGGTATAGGCGAGCGATTGTCTGTCCCTCAGCTCGTCGAAAAACCGGCCTCCAAGACCGCTGGCGATAGTTGCGATGAGCTGCGCGGCGAATCTTCGCGCATCTCTGCGAGCAGGGCCCGGAAACGCAATGGCGAGCGCCGTCTGAGCCTTGTCGCGGGTTTCGGCAAGCACTCGCACGGCCGCGGGCCAAACAGGCGCGAGTAGGTCGTGCGAAGAAGATGGAGAAAGTCCCGCCAGCTCGCGCGCCATGATTCCCGCGGCGTCCTCGGCCACCAGGTCGCCCGCGATTCCCACGACGAGCGGTGCTGACAAGAGCTCATTCCGATACCAGTCTCGAGCACGCTCCACGTCGATGGCGCGCAAGGAATCCTCGGTGCCCAGATTCGACCGCGCATATGGATGCTGGTCGTAAGCCGCAGACATCACGAGCCGCATCGGAAATCTGAACATGTCGTCGCGCATCGAGTCCAGGTCGGCAAGTGCCACGGTCCTTTCCGTCTCGAGAGCATCGGGGGGAATGACAGCGTTGCGAACGACATCCGACAGCAGCTCGGCCGCGGCCTCGAGGTGCTGCACCGGAACCGATATCGACCACCCGAAACTCTCCGCTCCGACGCTCGGCCCAATGCTCCCTCCAAGCATCTCGGCTTCTTCAGCGATTCGCTCCGCGGTACGGGATGTCGTGCCCTTGATCATCGTGCGCGCGACGAGCGTCGAGATGCCGGCGAGCTCGGACGGCTCGTTACGCACTCCGCCCACCGCCTGAATCGCGATATGCGCGATCGCTGCGCCTGACCTTGGCCGAACCAGGATGGGCAGACCGCTCGCGCTCCTGAACACAGACACGCCGCCCTCGACTCGCTCGAAAAGCGCCGGGCTCGCGGGACGTGTGCGACTGTGAGAATCGTGCGGCGGCAGTGGCGCCAGAGGTTCGGGTCGTTCCGATTCCAGTGCAGCAAGCAGCTGCGATACGTCAGCGGCAATCGGCGGCGACGACGACGGCCGATACACGACTATTCCCGCGCTGTCGGGAGTGAGGTGGCGCCTCACTGCCTGATGGATGTCGTCCGCCTTGACAGCCATGAACCGTGCGTAGTACTCGTCACCGAGCTGCCATGCGCCGAGCGCTTCCCACTCCGTGAGATGGTTAGCCTGCCCTTCCATCGATTCGAGGCGCCTGATCCATCTGGCCTCGAAGATCCGCCGGACGCGTTCGAGCTCGAGCGGCTCAACGGGGTCATCGCGAAGCGCTCGCATCTGGTCCCACACCGCCCGTGCCGCATCTGCTGACCTGTCCGGGCGAGTCTCGGCCTGTACCACGAATACGCCCAGCTCGGTAGGTGTGTAATTGTAGGCGGTCACCGAGGCGGCGAGCTGTCGCTCGCGCAACGCGCGATACAATCGCGACGCACGTCCCGCCGCGAGAATGTTCGCCGCGAAGTCGAGAATCGGCGTGTCCTCGTGCATCGTGGCGGGCGTTCGCCATCCGAAGACGAGCTGTGTCTGCGCGATGTCTCCGGCCAGCTCGCGGTATCTGAGCTCTTCGCGATGTGGCTCCGCGCCGCCGGGAGATCTTTCAGGCGTAGCGTCGGGCAGACTGCCGTAAAGGTCGCCTACCCGCTGCATCACGTCATCGGATTCCACATCTCCGACGATCGAGAGAATTGTGTTGGAAGGGCGGTAATAATTCCGGTAGAAGCGCAGCATCGCGTCTCTGTCGAGAGCGCGCAGCCCCGGTTCGCGCCCGATACGCCACCGGCGCATCCGGTGAACGTCGTGGAGCAGCTCGTAAAGAGTTTCGACAGCGAGCACCGGCGGATTGTCCGCCTTACGCTTGGCCTCCTGGATGATCACCTCGAGCTCTTTCTCCAGCTCGCCTGCATCGATCATGGAGTTGGTGTATGCATCCGCCTGTATCTCCAGCCCGGCAACGAACCCCGATGATGGAAGAACCGTGTAATAGCTCGTGTTGTCGTAGATCGTGTGAGCGTTGAGATACCCGCCGCTTCCCTTGGTGTCCTTCGCGATATCGCCGACACCCCGCGTCGGGGTGCCCTTGAAGAACATGTGCTCGAGCACGTGGGCGATCCCCACTACGTCGTCGGTTTCGTCGAAGTACCCGGCCTTGACGTGGGTCACTATCGCGACAACGGGTGCAGTGCGGTCCGTTCGAACGAGAACCGTCAGACCGTTGTCGAGCACGGTGCGCCGCACTGACGCTGGATCGATGAACGACGCCACCGGCGATCCCGGAGTGCTCAGCCGATCGGCCTTCGACGCAGAACCATCAGGCCCGCGGCGAAGAAAAACGCGCTATAGCCGAGGAGCCATAGCACAGCAGTGGTATCTACGGTCCCGCGGCTGACGATGTCGCCAAGCGCCGCATTGAGCTTGTGGAGAGGAGGAAGAACGCTGATTACCATGCGACGCCAGCCTTCGCGTGTGTCCCAGATCGAGTGCAGTATCGACGACCCGAGAAAGACCGCCGCGAGAATCGGCCAATCATGGCGAAACAGGCTCGAGATGAAGAAGGCGATACCGCCAAGCGACAGGTAGACGAGGGCACAGTAGGCGAGTGCACCCAGCGGCGCCACCGGCTTCACGACAAGCCCGAATACACCCAGCAGCAGCGCGAATACCGCGAGAAACCCGACCATGTACACGACGAATCTCTGCGCATAGAACATCGGAATGCTCACCGGTTTCGAGAACAGGAATCGGTAGTATCCCATTTTGCGGTCGCTGGAGATCATTCCGTTGAACGCGACGAACGCGGCGATGAACGCCACCTGCGGAAGACTGATCAGGAGTACGCGCCGTGCGGCGACATCGTCGAACGTCACCTGCATCGCCTTGAAGGGAGCGATCGTCGTGAATCCGATGGCGAGGCCGATCAACAGCAGTGCGACGGCCCGCTCGCGCGCGAAGTCCCGCATCTGCCACACGAGATAACGGACGAGATTCTCGCGCATCAGCTGTTCTCTCCCACCGCTTCGCGGAACTGCTGCTCGAGCACCGATCGCGCCGGCACTACGCTGGCCACCAGCACTCCCGACTGGATCGCTTTCGCGAGAGCCGCGTTAAGCTCCGCCAATCCAGAGACAGGAATCTCGAACTCTCCTCCGCCGACGTCGACCGCCGACCCGAACATCTCGGTCATGCGCTCCGCGCCGGCCACGACGGCTATCCTGTAACTGCCCGCCGTTTCGGTGGCCTGATCGTACCCTGTTCGTACGAGACGCTGCAACCGGCCGCGGTCGATAATTGCAACGCGGTCTGCGAGGCGTTGCAGCTCGTCGAGGTTGTGCGACGCTATGATGATGGTGCGCCCGGGTTTGCGAAGCGACTCGACGATGCCGCGAAACCGCTGCGTCCATACTGGATCGAGGCCGTGCGTCGGCTCGTCCAGGATCATCACCTTCTCATCCCGGAGGAGGGCTTGCGCGAGGCCGAGGCGCTGAAGATTTCCCTTTGACATCGCCTTGATCTTTTTCGACCGGTGCTCCGCAATTCCCATCTCTTCGATCACCGCGTCGACTCTTGTCTGAACCTGCGCGGGCGGAACCGCGGCGAGAGTGGCAAACCGCCTGAGGGCATCTTCTCCTGTCCAGCTCGGGTTGATCGTCATCAGCTCCGACAGGTATCCAATTCCCTGGCGCTCGACGTAAGCGCGCGGTTCCTGGCCGTCGACGGTCACCGTTCCGCTCGTCGGCTTGATATAACCGAGCAACAGCGAAATGAGGGTGCTCTTTCCGGCGCCGTTCGGGCCGGCGATGCCGAGCACTTCGCCCTCCGCGACCTGTAACGAAAACTCCTCGACCGCAGTAACCGAGCGACCGAGGAGGGAACGGTAGATTTTCGTTGTGGAATTGAATTCGATCACAGCGGCCGTTGAGGAAGACAGGAGCTCCAGCTGCCGGGGCCGGCGCGATTGATGAAGCTCTGAGCCTCCTGCACCCGGTTCAGCCGCGACAGCGCGCAGCCGAGGTATCCCTGCGATGCCTTGTCCGCCGGGTTGCTTTGAACGGCGCGAACAAAGAAACGCCGCGCAACTTCGTAATTGCCGGCGGAAAACAGAATCAGTCCCATTTCCCGGAGGGCCACAGCATTCGCGGGCTCGAGCCTGATCGCTGTCTCGAGCTCCCGCCGCGCGGTGCTCAGGTCTCCTTCTTCTCGCGCCAGTCGGGACAGGAAAACGTGCGGCGTGGCAAGTGCCGGATTGTCTCGCGCGATGGTGGAGAACTGCCCGCGTGCAGCCTCACGTCGTCCTTCCTGCATCATCGATATTGCCTCGGTCATCTGCTTGTCCGGGTCGGCGCGGCGCGCGAACATCGCATAGCCGCCGATCGACGCGAGCACAAGCAGGGCAAGGGCAACTATCACCCACGTGTTGGCGGGAATGCGACTCGCGCGCGACGCATAAGTTGGCTGCGCCTCGACAGGAACGGCCGCAGCGGGAGTATTCGCATTGGCTGTCGTGGAGGCGTATCCAGGAGAACGCCCCGCTGACGGCTGACTGTACGGCGACTGGCTGGCGGATGGAGCCGAATAGGCCGGCGGTGAGTAGGCCGGTGGTGGAGGTGGCGGAGGTACTGAAGCTGGAGGAGGTGCCGGAACCGAGCGCGGTGGGACGCTGCCTGCGGCCGCTGCCGCACCGCCGAGGGCTTCGCCTGGCAATGCAGCCGGCCGCTCCACATCGGGAGTGCGGGGAGGCAGAGGCGGAGCCACTGGCTCCGCAACCGCCATCGCAAGGCCGGACTCGAGCTGGCGGTAACCCTCGCGTGCCACCACCACATCGTTGTCAGTAGCGCGATACGTGGTTCGATTCGCGCGATCCCTCGCGCCGAGGAATTCGAGCAGCGCATAAGCTTGCCCGAGCGAGATCATTTCGCGCTGGCGAAGTTCCCGAATGAGGCCCTGACCGCCCAGTGTAGAGCCGCCGATCAGCGCTCGGAGCGAGGTTTCGGTGCCGTGCCACAGCTCGAGGATGTCGGCCGCGCGGTCTTCACCGTCGCGCGACCGGTCCATTCGCGCGGCGATGTGCTCCACTGTCTTGAGCGCCGCGATGGCGGACTGCTGGTCGCCGGTCATCTCACTATCCGCAGAAGCCCGGCATTGGCGCTTCCGCGGATGAAACTTTCGGCATCCTCCGTAGGAATGAGGTAACCGGTTAGGGAGAAACCGCGGCGGGCTTCGGTCATCATGAACTCCTTCAGGGAGCCTTCGGTCGAAGCTCCGCGAGCCTCTTTCAGCTTCTCCAGAATTTCCTCCCAGGTTCCTTCGAACGAGTTGTCCTCGTCGATGGTGATGCAGTGTGCCGCTGCCTGCGGTGTCTTGTCGCCAGCGAAATTGCTGAGCAACGCCCCGAACAGCTCCAGCTGCCCGCGAGCCTCCCCTTCTGCGACCTCCGCCGCCCTCGCTTCTATCTCGGCCAGCATTTCGTCGATGTCGTCGGGCTCGCCGGAAAGCTCCGTTAGCCGCTCTTCCCATGGCTTGAGCTCGGGGTCCGCGTCTCTCAGGCGGTAGACCATCTTCTTGAGCTCGATCAGGCGCCAGATACCGAGCTCGTCCCAGTGATCGTCGGGGGTCGAGCGATCCAGATGATACAGGGCTGCCTCGTAGTCGCCGCGATCGTAGAAGATGTTGCCGAGGTAGATGCGGGCCTCGGTGTGGTCCTCATCGATCTTGAGGGCGCGGCGAAGCGTAGCGATGGCGGCCTCGTCGTCTCCAAGGCGGTGCTGCGCGTAGCCAATGCAGGACACCGCTTCCGCCGAATCCGGTGACTGTCTCGCCGCAATCTCGAAATATTCCTGCGACTCGTCGATCAGGCCTTCGCGAAAAAGAGCACGGCCGATCTGGAGCATCAGCTCGATGTCGTCCTCGTAGCCGAGCTCGAGAGTGTGACGGAAGCTCTTCAGGGCGGCGGCCTGCTGCCCGAATTTCAGCAGCGTCTCTCCTAGACCGGCGAGCGCATCCTCGTGTTCCGGATCGAGGACAAGGGCTTCCTCGAAGCTTCTTCTGGCCCAGGCGAACTCCTCGCGGGCGTGGTACGCGTAACCGACGCCAATATGCAGCTCTACTGCATTCGGGTAGAGCGCGAGTCCCTCGCGAAGTACGTCCAACGCTTCATCATACTGGCCTTCGTTATACAGTTGATGCGCTCGCTCATCGTACTCCTCGGAACTCAGAAAGGGGGTAGCCATGGCCGGTCACAACCTCCGACTGATCGAGTTGTCTTATTGTACTATTTGCGCACCGGTTTGTTCAAGGCACGTTGCGGGCCGCGTAGCTGTCTTAACAAAAACGTAGCAGGTTGCCCTGAGAACGGCCGACACGAGCTCGTGACAAGAAGCAAACGAGCCGGCCGGGCCTCAGGTCACCACCGCGGTTCGCTCTGCAAATCGCTCCCATTCGCCGGTTCGCAGCGCCTCGTCAACGACGCCAATCACGTCGTCGACCTCCGAGTCCCTGGTGAAGAAGAAGGGGGCGACGCGGATGCCGGCGCCCACCCTGTAGTCCACCAGGATGTTCCGTGAGAGGAGAACCTGCGCCACCTCGTAGCCGTGGGGCACGTCGATGGCGACCGTCCCTCCCCGCCTCTCCTCATCGCGCGGCGCGTTCACACGATACCCACGGTCGTCCGCAAGCTCGATGAGGCGAGCGGTCTGACGGATGCTCTTTTCGCGAATGGCCTCGATGCCGGCGCGCCGAAGAATCTTCACACCTTCGACACAGGCGTAGAGAGCGGGTATCACCGGAGTGCCGTTGAGCCAGCGAAAGGGTCCGGTGGCGAACTCCATTCGATCCTCGAAAGCGAAAGGTCTTGCATGTGCCTGCCACCCTGTGATCGCCGGTGACAGTGCGTCGCGCACACGCGGTGACGTATACAGGAAGCAGCCGCCGGGACCTCCGCAGAGCCATTTGAGAACTCCGCCGGTGAGGAAATCGACGCCGCTCTCCTTCACGTCCACGGGAATGATTCCCACCGAGTGGAACGCGTCGAGAGATATATGGGCTCCCATACGATGCGCGTGCCGGCAGATTGCGTTCGCGTCGTTGATGAACGCGGACCGGAAAAGCACGTGCGAGATCGCTACGAGACGTGTGCGCTCGTCAATTGCCGCGAGCAGTTTGTCCTGGTCGATGCTGATTCCGTCATCGGAACGAACAATCACCATTCTGGCGCCGAACCGGCGCGCGAGCGCTTCGTATGCGTAGAGGACTGACGGAAAGTCCAGCTCCGTCATGACGATCGTATCCCGTCCGCTTCCGAAGTCTATCGCCGACGCCACCGCGGACTGCGCGATGGTGACGTTGGGCATCATCACGACCTCGCCCGCGTCCGCGTTGATGAGAGGAGCGATGTCGTTGCCCGTATCCACGGCCTTCTCCCACCAGCCGTGCGTCCATGCCTTGACGCCGAGCTCACCCCAGTCGCGGCCGTATTGCGCGAGCTGCTCGGGAACTGTCCGCGGCATCGGGCCGAGAGAGTTGGAGACGAGGTAGTTTGTCGTTTCAAGAATCGGGAACTCAGCGCGGAAGCGGAGCAGCTCGTCGGTCATTCCTTAAGTTACAGCGTGAGTTACGCTCGTTGAAACACGGGACGCCATGTCGCCCGTGAAACCCGCTTCCCGAGCGCGTGAGCGCCCGCCGCGCATCGCACTGGTGCTCGGCGGCGGCGGTCTCAAGGGGTTCGCGCATATGGGGGTGCTGAGGGCGCTGGCGGAGCGCGGCATCGAGCCAACCGTGTTCGCTGGGACGAGCATCGGTGCGCTGATATCAGCGGCGCATGTGGCGGGCGTGACACTGGAGGACATGGCGAATAGGGCACGCGCGCTCAGACGCCGCGATCTCTTCCGGCTCAACCGGCTTGGAATGCTGCTCGAGCGCACTCACGCTCCTTCCATCTATCACGACGAGCCGTTGCGTGAAGTGTGTGCTGCCGTCGTTCCGAACAAGCGGTTTGACGAAATGGCGAAGCCACTCCTCGTGAACACCGTGGATCTTCAGCGTGGCTCACCGGTTGTCTGGGGACTGCCCGGATTGCGTGACGTGAGCGTGCTCGACGCCGTGTACGCCTCGTGTGCGCTGCCTGGATTCTATCCACCGGGCGATGTCGGCGGCCGGAGCTGCGTGGACGGAGGAGTGGTCGACAATCTTCCGGTGAACGTCGCTTCGCAGGGCATGGACGCGGTGATCGCGGTGGATACCGGCAGCAGCTCGATCGTCACCGACCGGGAGATCGCGCGCCACGGATTCACCGCGATCTACATGCGGGCCGCGACGACGATGATGCATTCGCTGCAGCTGAGTCCGCTGGAGCGGTGGGCAGGGCCGCCGATGATCCTCATCCGTCCCAGCGTCTCGCACATCGGATGGTTCAGCTTCACGCAAACCGAGGAGCTGATCGACGCAGGGTACCGCGCCGCGATCGACGCTATTCAGCACCTCGATACCTGCCTCGAAAATGAGAGCGGGATATTCCCTCGTCGCCAGATGCGAATCGGCGTCGACCGCGAGAAATGCATCGGATGCACGCTGTGCGTGGCGCTGGCGCCGAATCTCATGGCGATGGACGACACGGGAAAGGCGTTCGCGCGCGTGCCGATCGTGGAATGGTCTCCGTCGGACGGAGATTTTGTCCACCATTGCCCGACGTACGCCATTCTCGCCGAGCCGGTGGATCCGGTGGCGCGGGAGAATCAGCCGGAGGCGATGGACGTCATGAGTACCGCCGAGGCGGAAGAACGCCTCAGGACGGGGTGAGAATCGAGACTGGTGCAGTTCGGATGCATGAATGCGGAGCCGCGGGGCATCGAGCCTGAGCTATGCGCTCTGAGCCTTTAAGGTCAACTTCGTGGGGTGAAAAAGCCAAAAGCCTGAGCCTGTTAGCCTGGGCTTGGAGCTGAAAAAAAACAACCGCCTTACTGTCGTTGTAGTTCCGTTCAGGCCCACGGCTCCGGCTCACAAAGCTCAAGCTATGGGCTTTTTCACCCCACGAAGTTGACCCTAAAGGCTCAGGGCTCACCGCCCGGGCTCGATGCTCAGGGCTCAGCAGTATCTTGTGCTACATTTACGCAGCCTGCCGCGCCTCGGACCCACGGCGGCAGTGGCTCTGAGCACCACCGGCCAGCGCACCGCGCGGCCAGTTCCGAGAAAGACAACATGACTCACCCGAATTCATTCGGAAGCCGGGCCACCCTTAAGGCCGGGGAACGCACCTACACGATCTTCCGCCTCGACGCTCTCGATTCCACTTCAGGCGGCAAGGCAGCGCTGCTTCCCTTCAGTCTCAAGATTCTGCTCGAGAACCTTCTGCGTAACGAGGATGGAAAGTTCGTCAAGCACTCCGACATCGAGACGCTCGCCGGCTGGGACGTCAGGGGCACCATCGAGAAAGAGATCGCGTTCCGTACCGCGCGCGTACTGCTGCAGGATTTCACCGGTGTTCCCGCTGTCGTCGACCTCGCCGCCATGCGCGACGCACTCGCGCGCCTCGGCGGCGACGCAAAAAAGATCAATCCACTTCAGCCCGTCGACCTCGTCATCGACCATTCAGTGCAGGTGGACGAGTACGGCTCCGACGCCGCGCTTCTCATCAACGCGGGGCTCGAGTTCGACAGAAACAAGGAGCGTTACGCGTTTCTCCGATGGGGACAGAAGGCGCTCGAAAACTTCCGCGTCGTGCCCCCCGACACGGGCATCGTTCACCAGATCAATCTCGAGTACCTCGCGCAAGTCGTGTTCACGAAGGAGGAGGACGGCGAAATCACTGCATATCCCGATTCGCTCGTCGGCACCGATTCTCACACGACAATGATCAACGGACTCGGCGTTCTTGGCTGGGGTGTGGGAGGCATCGAAGCCGAAGCCGCGATGCTCGGCCAGCCGGTTTCGATGCTCATCCCGCCCGTTGTCGGATTCAAGCTCTACGGCAAGCTTCCTCCCGGTGCGACGGCAACCGACCTCGTTCTCACCGTCACACAAGTCCTTCGTCAGAAGAAAGTCGTCGGAAAGTTCGTCGAGTTCTATGGTGCGGGGCTGTCTTCATTGTCACTCGCCGACCGCGCTACCATCGCCAACATGGCGCCCGAGTACGGAGCCACGATGGGATTTTTCCCGATCGACGCGGAGAGCATCAACTATCTGCGCTTTACGGGACGCGACGAGCAGCAGGTTCAACTGGTCGAAGCGTACGCGAAAGCACAGGGTCTCTACCGCACCGACGACACCCCCGATCCCATTTTCTCCGACACGCTGGAGCTCGATCTGGCGAGCATCGAGCCAAGTATCGCCGGGCCGAAGCGTCCGCAGGACAGAGTTCCACTCAAGCTCGCCAAGCAGCTGTTCCGCGAAGCGCTTACCGCGGATCTCGAGAGAACGGGCACAGTTGCCGGCTTCGCGGCGGCGCAACAGGCGATGTCAGTCGCTGCGTCGCCGCAGCTTTCTCCAACAGTCGTCGCAACGTCCTCCGAGGAGCAGATAAGCCAGCACTCGGCCGTTCAGGTAACCATGAATGGAGAGTCATTCGGCCTGCGGCATGGAGCGGTGGTGATCGCGGCGATCACGAGCTGTACCAATACCTCCAATCCGAGCGTCATGCTCGCTGCCGGCCTTCTCGCGCGCAACGCCGTGAGCAAGGGGCTGCAGACGAAGCCGTGGGTAAAGACGAGCCTCGCACCGGGGTCGAAAGTCGTCACCGATTACTTCACCGCTGCCGGAGTGCTCGGCGCGCTGGAGCAGCTGCGCTTCAACGTCGTCGGCTACGGCTGCACGACGTGCATCGGCAATTCCGGACCGCTGCCGCAGGCAATCGCCGACGCGGTCGAGGAGAACAAGCTGGTGGTCGCTGCGGTCCTGTCGGGAAACAGAAACTTCGAGGGACGCATCAATCCGCTGACGCGGTTCAACTACCTCGCATCGCCCCCGCTTGTGGTCGCTTACGCACTAGCGGGCCGCATGGATATCGACTTCAACACAGAGCCCCTCGGCATCGGAGAGGACGGGCCGGTGTTTCTGCGCGATATCTGGCCGGCGCCCAAGGAAGTCGAAGACGAGATCCTCCGTTCAGTGAAGGCCGAGATGTTCAGAACGCAGTATGCGAACGTTTTTCACGGAAACGAGCAGTGGCGCGGGCTGCCGGTGCCACTTGGCGACCTGTATGCCTGGGATGCAGCGTCGACCTACGTGAAAAATCCGCCATTCTTCGACGGGATGACGTTGACGCCTCCGGGTGTCCGGCAGATATCCGGCGCGCGCGTTCTCGCGATGCTCGGCGATTCCATCACCACGGACCACATCTCACCCGCCGGCTCGATTCCCGCGGCGAGCCCTGCCGGCAAGTGGCTCATTGCGCAGGGTGTAAAGACGACGGACTTCAACTCCTATGGTGCGCGCCGTGGCAATCACGAAGTGATGATGCGGGGGACGTTCGCCAACATACGCCTGCGCAACGAGCTTGCGCCTGGCACCGAAGGAGGCTGGACATCGTTCGCTCCGGGAGAGGAGCCCGTCAGCTTGTTTGAGGGGGCGATGGAGTATCAGCGCCGCGGAGTTCCTCTCGTCATCATCGCCGGCAAGGAATACGGAACCGGCTCGTCACGCGACTGGGCGGCGAAAGGAACGCTGCTGCTGGGCGTTCGCGCCGTCATCGCCGAGTCGTTCGAGCGCATTCATCGCTCGAACCTCGTGGGAATGGGAGTGCTCCCGCTCGAGCTGGTGAATGGTGAAACGCGGATAACGCTCGGCCTCACGGGCTTCGAGACGATCGAGATATCGGGCCTGTCCAACGAAATGCGGCCCCGCGAAACTCTGACCGTGCGGGCAACTTCGAGCGAGGGAGCGGTAAAGGAGTTTTCAGCGCTGGCTCGAATCGACACGCCGGAGGAGATGAGCTACTACCGGCACGGCGGAATTCTGCCGTACGTCCTCCGTCAGCTCGTGCCCGGCTAGGCGCGGCTCAGGCCGCGCCCTTTGCCTTCTTTTCCTTTCGCAGCCGCGGTATGGCCGCATGAATCTGAGCGGTCACCTCGCGCTCCATGCGTGACGGGTCCAGCGGCCTGAGCATTTCCTGGAGGTCGGGATCCTCGCCCAGTGTGTGCCCCAACCTGGTGTATAGCCCCGCTACAAGGTGGAGGGTCTTCGTCACTTCTTCCTCGATCCGGAGGTTTACCTGAAGCGTTAACTCTTCTCGCAGCTCACCGATCTTCGCCTCGCGATTCTGACTCATCAACACGAAGATCGAGAGGAAGATCGCTTCCAGTGACACTATCATCGTCAGCAGGCCGAACGGATAAGGATCGAACGCCGGAAGTGGAGTGAGTCCGGAGTTCCAAAGTATCCAGGTCGCGAAGGCGAAGACGTGGAACATGAAGAAGAACGTGCCGCTCGCGAAGTTTGTAAGGCCGCCTGCCAGAATTTCCATCCGCGTCTGATCCGCGGAATGTTGAGCTTTTACCGCGCGAAAGGCTGTATGCATTCCCGCGCTGCGACGCGTGCGGCGATCAGCCTGGAACGTGCCTGGCTGTGACGTCTCGGGCCAGCTCGGCCGCGGTTGCTGCTGGTCGTCCATGTCTCCCGAATCAGTGGTCATTGTGTAATTGGAAAAAGTGAGCGTAGCCCCAGTCGCGCCACTTCCTGCTCCCGGCTAAACCTACCAGCTTTCAGAATCATGACTACACCGGTGATGGTTGGACTGATTCAGGACGCAGTGACTCCCGACGTGGAGGTCAACGTCGACCGCGCCGAGGAGCGCGTCCGCGAAGCGGCAGCGCGGGGCGCGCAGATAGTCTGCCTTCAGGAATTGTTCAACTCTCCATACTTCTGCAAGTCGCAGAAAAGTGAGCGCTTCGACATTGCGGAGCCGATTCCCGGTCCGACCGTCGAGCGAATGCGAAAGCTGGCAGCCGAGCTGGAGGTTGTTCTCATCGTGCCGATATTCGAGCGACAAGGTGCGGGTGTTTACCGAAACTCAGCCGCCGTCGTTGATGCCGATGGAACCATGCTCGGCGTGTATCGAAAGATGCACATCCCGGATGATCCGCTATTCAACGAGAAGTACTACTTCACGCCGGGTGATTCGCACATGTCTCACGACGGTGATCACCGCGGAGCGAGCGGGTTCCGGGTATGGAATACCCGTTACGCGAAGATCGGCGTGCTTATCTGCTGGGACCAATGGTATCCCGAGGCGGCGCGCATCAACGCTCTGCTCGGCGCCGAGATCTTGTTCTATCCGACGGCGATCGGATGGCATCCTCACGAGAAGGCCGAATTCGGGCAGGCACAGATTGACGCGTGGAGGACGACTCAACGTGCGCACGCGATTGCGAACGGCGTCTTTGTCGCGTCTCCCAATCGCGTCGGACACGAAGACGAGCCGGGCACGAACGGAATCGAGTTTTTCGGGCAGTCGTTCATCAGCGATCCGTTCGGCCGCATTCTCGCCGAAGCGGGCACGCAACCAGCTGTCCTGGTAGCCGAATGCGACCGCAAGCTGATCGAGGAGACGAGGCGCAACTGGCCGTTTCTCCGCGATAGGCGCATCGATGCGTACGCTCCGATACTCAACCGGTACCTCGGGTGACGAGCTCGATGCGCGCGGCGAGCCCGCCGGCTGCCACGCGACAAAAGGACGACATCGCGACACGTAGAATGCCGGCGGAATGGGCGCGCCACGATGCGACCTGGATCGCGTGGCCGCACTACGACCCCGACTGGCCCGGGAAGATGGGAGCGATTCCGTGGGTGTACGCGGAGATAGTTCGCGTGCTGCACTCACACGAGAGAGTGGAGATTCTCTGTCACGACGAGCGCGTTCGTGACGAGGCCGTTGAAGTCCTGAATGCCCACGCAGTATCTCCATCGGGCTACCGGCTCCACCTTGTGCGAACCGATCGTGTGTGGCTTCGCGATTCGGCGCCGACTTTCGTGCGGTCGGACAAAGGAGCTGTCGAGCTGATCAATTGGCGGTTCAACGGGTGGTCCAAGTATGACAATTTCAGCAACGACGAGAGAGTCGGAGAGGAGATCGAGAAGATCACGCAGCTCCACCGCTCGATCGCGACGCGCCCCGACAGCGTTGGCGACTGGCTGGTGCTGGAAGGCGGTGGCATCGAGACAGATGGAGAGGGAACGCTGCTGGTGACGGAGGAGTGGCTGCTGAGCAATGTGCAGGTTCGCAATCCCGGAATGTCGAGGACCGACTACGAGCAGGCGTTCGGCGAATATCTAGGCGTGACGAAAGCGATATGGCTCGGCAATGGGTGCGTCGGTGACGATACGCACGGGCACATCGACGACATTGCCCGTTTCGCCGCGCCGGGCGTCGTGCTGCTTGCATACGAGGAGAACGCATCCGATCCGAACCACGCACCTTCCCTGGACAACCTGCTGCGGCTGGAGCGAGCGGCAACGACTCAATCAATTCGCATCGTGAAGCTTCCGTATCCACGCGCAATCGTCATGGACGGGCAGCGACTGCCCGCGAGCTACGCCAACTTCTACATCGCCAACGGAGTGGTGATCGTGCCCACCTTCAACGATCCGATGGACCGCGTGGCGCTGTCGATCATCGAGCGCGAGTTTCCGGAACGCGAGGTGGTCGGCATACACGCTGTGGATCTGGTATGGGGGCTCGGCACACTGCACTGCCTCACCCAACAGCAGCCGGCGGCCGCGGAATGATTCTCGCCACACGGGCCACCGCATGAAGATCACACTGCTTTCCGACGAGTCGATCCGGCTCGAACAGACAGGCGGGCCAATGACGATCGAAGCCGATTCGTCGGATCAGCTCTACTCGCCATTTCACATGCTGGCGAGCTCGCTGGCGTTCTGTACCTACTCCGTGCTCGCGTCGTGGGCGACCAACGCGAGTCTCAATGCTGATGACCTTGCGATCGAGGTGAAGTGGACTTTCGCCGAGGATCCGCACAGGGTCGGTACAATGGACATGCGGATGAAATGGCCGTCACTTCCGGCAGCGCGCGACAACGCGGCGCAACGCGTGGCCGCGCTGTGCGCGGTTCACGCCACGCTGACGCACCCTCCGGCACTCACGGCGACGGTGGCTCGATGATGCAGGCCGGAGACTTCAGCGGGACCGTCGAATGACAGCGACGGTACCAGTGGTGCGATTCACCGTGAAGGGTATGAACGTTCCGCCTGACGCACCGACTTCCGGCTCGCCCGGCCGGCCCCATACCGTCGTGTATGACGGTCACTGCAACATCTGCAAGAAGCTCGTGCGCGCTCTCAAGAAGTGGGATAGCAATGGCGAACTGGAGATTCTTCCCTCCCAAACGCCGGGGCTTGGCGCGCGGTTTCCATGGATCCCTCCGCGCGCGTATCTCGAATCCGTCCAGGTGATTCAGGGTCGCACCGGCCGCACGTGGCAGGGTGCAGCGGCGATCGAGCGGCTGCTCGATGTTCTGCCCAAGGGAAAGTTCATCTCCTGGGTGTTTGCGATTCCTTTCGTCAGGCCGCTGGCGGAAAAATTCTACAGGTGGTTCGCGCGGAACCGGTATCACCTTGGATGCGGGGAGCACTGCCAGCTGCGGGATGCGAACCTGAGCTTCCCCGAGTAGCGGCTTTCCTCGCCGCGAACTGCTGTTTGGACACAGAGACCACAGAGACCACAGAGTAGGGGCAGAAAGAAACAGGAGAACTACAGAGAACGTCGATTGTGATGAGAAGAACGTTGATGGGCGGGCGACAAGAACGTTGATGCGAACAACAAATACAGCGAATATGCTGTTGTTCCCCTTTTTTTACTCTCTGGTCTCTGTGGTCTCTGTGTCTAATGCTTTTCGGGCGTCCGGGAAGACACTCAATCCCCGGCCCGACCGGGCACCTCGCCGGCCTGCGATTCTCCCCGTTTTCGCTCCATCACCAGATCCCTTACCCACTCCTCTATCAGCTCCGCCTGTGCCTCGTCCAGCGTCTCCTCTTCATGCTTCACGCCGCCCCGGGAGACGCCGCCGCTCTCTCTGACCATTCGCTCGATGAGACTCTCCCAAGTCCCTCGCTGCATGGACTCGCCGATAGTCCGCATCGCGAACCAGTCGGGTAGCGTCGCCGGACGGTCGTACACCTGAACCTCGAACCGGACGATGTCTCCCCGCTGCTCGCACAGAAAGCGAACGGCTCCCGCGAGCGGATGCCCGGCGAGTGTGACAAGGGTTGCCTTGCGAGGCGTCAACTCCTGCACGCGAACCTGGATGTTGCCACGAAGCGGCAGCGACATTGTCAGCGTCGCTCCTTCCTCGAGGTCCGTCCGCGTATCCGGCTCGACCTCCGCGTCCACCACACCGGGAGTGGCCTCATTGAAGTCGCGCCGGAACCGCTCGAACAATTCCTCCGGAGTGAGGCGGCTGCCCGCGATATCGGCCCATATCTGCTTTCGCTTCAGCGAGCCGATGCCGTCTTCGGGCAGCTGTTCAGGTTGTGCATCGGCCAGCATCTTCAAGCCCTCCTCGAGAGTCGTTGGTTTCACCCCAAATATGGCGGTCAGCGCATTGCCCTCGGGCGCATGGACCACGTTCCCTTCACGCATCATCGTCAGTTGGCTCTGATTGATCGGGAGTGATACCCCTACCAGACCGGCCAGCGCTGCGCCGGCACTCGCCAGAAACCCCGGCAGTGGAACACGCGCTGGACTCCGATCGGTCAGTTCGGCGAAGCGGTCGAGAAGGTCCTCCGCGGAGGTCTGCTCATCGCCCGCCAGCTCGAGCGTCCGGCCGTGCAGGTCGGTGCGTTCCACAGCAACTCCGATCGCCTTTGCCAGGTCGGTCACCCAGATCGGCTGAAACTTGTCCGTTCCGCCAGCGATGACGGGAATCGCCGGGAGCGTGCGAACCATCTTGAGGAGCAGCGACACCACCTCGTCACCGGGACCATAGACATTCCCGGGGCGAAGTATGATCCAGCCGCCACCAAACCCCTCGACGATCTTTTCCGCGGACCGCTTGGACTTGTGATAGTCGGACTCGCCGCGCTCTGCACCGAGCGACGATACGTATATGAATCTCCCGACACCCGCGCGCTCGGCCTCGGTCACGATGTTGCGCGTACCTTCCACGTTGACACTCTCGAACGTTATCTCCGGGGGTGATTCCGCGATGATGCCCGCGACGTGAAGCACCAAGTCGCATCCATCCGCGCACCCCTGCAACTTCACTTTCTCGCTCACGCTAGCTGGAAGCGGCTCGACGCCATCACCCCACTGCACTGCGTCCTCGTTCGCGTTGCGGCTCAGCAGACGAACCTGATGTCCGTTCCGCAGAAGCTCGGTTACGACCGTCTGTCCAACAACGCCCGTACCGCCTGTCACCAGCACTTTCATTTCGACTCCGTCGGCAATGGATCCCGTGAGCCCAATGGCAGATTGAGTGCCATCCGGGCTCGGCGACTATTGCACGCAGGGAGCCGACGGATCGTTCACTGGCTTGTCGACACGAACGCGGTGATCGAGATTCGCAACACGAAGAGCGATGCCGTGGACGAAATCCGCCACGCGGTACAGGTGGTCGTAGTCGATGTACTGCGGCTCGTCGGTCACCTGGTGATAGTCCGGATGCAAGCCGGTGGAAAAGAACGTCACCGGTATTCCGTATCGCGCGTACATGTAGTGATCGCTGCGGCAGTAGATCCGCTCAGGGTGCCCGTCGCCGTCGTACGTGTAGTCGAACTTGAACGGTCTCGATGACGAGCTGTTGACCTGCTCTACCAGGTCGCCGAGCTCGGTCGATACGCGCCGCGATCCGATGAGCTGGAGATAGTCCGGTCCGCCGCCCGCGATGTCGGCAGCGCCACCGCGGCCCACCATGTCCATGTTCAGTTGGGCGACGATGGCCGAGCGAGGAACGGTGGGATTCTCGGTGAACCACTTGGCGCCGAGGAGTCCCTTTTCTTCGGCCGTGTGCCATACGAACAGCATCGACCGTTTCGGCTTCACCGGCGATTGGGCGATAGCCTCGGCGATCTCGAGCAGTGTCACCGTTCCCGATCCGTCATCGTCGGCACCGTTGCTGATCGAATCGCGCCGCGGCGGGCGGATCCGCCGTAGACTGTCGAGATTGACGCGCACACTCTGCCGCACGGACGCCCTCTTCTCGGCGGGAACGCTGCGATCCCAGCTCGGCGCACCGCGACGCGTCAGCTCGTCGTTGAACGCCTTGAGAGAATCGTGATCGACAGCGGAAGCTCTGATGCCAACGTGATCGTTATGCGCACCGATCGCGACATACTCCTTGCTCAGAACCGGGTCGCTGCCGCGGATGATGGCGATGACGTTGCGCGCCGTGCCGGGAGCGATGGTGCCGGCGAACCGCGCCGATGTCGATCTTATATCCTGAAAGTAGGTACCGTTGTCGCCCGCCGGTTCGAGGCCCAGACGACGGGCTTCGGCCGCAATATAGGCCGTTGCCTTTGCGTTGCCCGCAGTGCCCGCTTCCCGGCCCATCATCGAGTCGTCGGCGTAGGCGTAGAGGCGAGTTCGCAGATCCGCCACGCTGATCTCGGCCGAGCTCGCCGAGGGTGCCGGTGACGTCACAACCTGCTGTCCCGCGCACGCCCCCAGCACGATGCACAATCCCGAAAGAACCACTGGCCGACCTGTTACCAGTGCAACCACGTGCCTCCCTCCCCGGTGCTTATCTTAAATGAATGGAGCAACCAAAAGCCGTTCTATTGTTGAGCGGCGGTCTCGACTCGACGACGCTCTTGGCATTGGCGAAGAGCGAAGGTCGTGCCGTCCATGCGCTCAGCTTCAGCTATGGACAAAAACATTCCGCCGAAGTGGATGCCGCTCGAAAGATCGCCGGGCGATTTGGAGTCGTCCAGCACGTTGTCGCTGACATCGATCCCGCGATCTTTTCCGGTTCTGCCCTCACATCCGACATCGCCGTTCCGAAGGACACGAGGCCCCACGAAGCAACCGGCATACCTGTCACCTACGCGCCGGCGCGGAACACGATCTTCCTCTCGTTTGCACTCGCCTGGGCCGAGGTGCTTGGTGCAGAGGAGATTCACATCGGCGTGAACGCGGTTGACTACAGTGGATACCCTGACTGCCGCCCCGAGTTCATTCAGGCGTTCGAAAAAATGGCGCAGCTCGCCACACGTACCGGGGTCGAGAACGGCGCAGCGATTCGAGTCAGGGCTCCGCTAATCCATTTGAGCAAGCGAGAGATAATAGAGCTTGGGCTTGGGCTCGGTGTGGATTACTCGATGACGATCAGCTGCTATGATCCCGACGAGGACGGTTCGGCCTGCGGTCGCTGCGACGCCTGCAGCTTTCGACTGCGCGGCTTCAGGGAAGCCGGTGTCGATGACCCCGTTCGTTACTCCGCCAGCGGGCAAACGGTCGCATAGCTCCGGATTCAACAATGAGCTACACCGTCAAGGAAATTTTCTATACGCTCCAGGGCGAAGGCGCCAATGCAGGTCGTGCCGCGGTCTTCTGCCGGTTCAGCGGGTGCAACCTGTGGAGTGGGCGCGAGGAGGATCGACCTCGTGCCGTGTGCCGGTTCTGCGATACCGACTTCGTAGGCACAGGCCCGGACGGCGGACGATTTGACGACGCCGATTCACTCGCGTCGGCGGTGGAACGGGCGTGGCGCGGCGACGCAGACGCAAGAAGATTTGTAGTATGCACCGGCGGCGAGCCGCTGCTGCAGCTCGATGACGCGCTGATCGGTTCACTCCGCTCGCGGGGATTCGTCGTCGCGGTCGAGACGAATGGCACACGGCGCGCCCCGGACGGACTGGACTGGATCTGTGTCAGTCCCAAAGCGGGAGCACCGCTGCTGCAGACGTCGGGCAGCGAGATCAAGCTCGTTTTCCCCCAGCCGCAGGCGATGCCGGAACAGTTCGCGCTGATGCGCTTCGAGCATTTCTTCATTCAGCCAATGGATGGTGCGGATGTGGGAGAGAACACTAGGCGGGCAATCGAGTACTGCATGGAGCATCCGCAATGGCGCCTCAGTCTGCAGACGCACAAGCAGCTTGGGATCCGATAGGCGCCTGGCTCAAAGGCGACGCATGCCGATAGATAGCGCCCTGGTCAATCCGCGCAGCCTGCCGCGCCGTACAAGCGCGAAGCAATGACAATCCCATGAGCGAGATGTGGACTTTCGTCGAGCTTGGATTCAGGCACATCACTGACATCCAGGGGCTCGACCACATCCTCTTCCTTTTCGCCCTGGCGGCCATCTATCGTCCCCGCGACTGGCGAAGCGCGCTGCTGGTCGTCACGGCTTTCACTGTCGGACATTCGATCACTCTCGCCCTCGCGGTGACGGGTGCGGTGCGCCTTCCCACGGCGATCATCGAATTCCTCATTCCGGTCACGATCGTCGCCACGTGCATCGAGAACATCCTCGTTCGCGACAGAGAGAAGGCGTTCTGGGGTGGTAACTACCGGCCGGTTTTCGCCGCCGTGTTCGGACTCGTACACGGCGCTGGCTTCGCCAACTACCTGCGCGATCTCTTTGTTGACCGCATCGCCCTTCCGCTCCTCGGATTCAATGTCGGGATCGAGCTGGGCCAGGTCGCGGTGCTCGCGGCGTCGGCACTGGTGTTGTTCGCGGTGGACCGTGCTCTTGGCCGGCTCCGCAATGTCTCGGGTTGGCCGTCCCCGCTGAGAATCCGGGTGCTCGCGGTGTCCTCAGTCGTAATGTTAGTGGCGATGAGATGGGCGATCGAGCGGACCCCGTGGTGAGGCTCCAGGGCCTTCTGCTCGCGGCTCTCATCACGACTCCGGTTCGGGGAGCGACATCGAACATGAATGCCGCCCCACATCCCATTCATAGCAGCCTGGCGGAAGTGACTCACGAAGCATCGTCACGAACGGTGCACGTTTCACTGCGCGTGTTCGTGGATGACTACACGAAAGCATCGTCGGAGTACGCGCGACGACTTGCAGCGAGGCCGGGAGCGGTGAGGCGCACCGAGTCGCCGCTCGTCACTTACGCCCTGGCAGCATTCGCCCTTTCCGACAAAGCCGGTCGCCGCGTTCCACTCAAGTCGTGTGGAGGAAAACGAGTGGGAGAGTTGATGTGGCTTTGCTTCCGCGCGCCGGCACCGCGAGGCTTATCCGGTTTTCAGGTGCAGAGTCTGGTGCTGTTCGACTTGTATGACGATCAGATCAACATCGTTCAGGCATCGTATGGCGGGAAGAAGACCAGCATGCTCTTCACCCGAGGCGACCGGGCCAGGCGTATTCCATGAAGTCACGATCGATTCGCTTTCTGCATCCAACTGCTTTCATTGTCGCCCTCGCCAGCCTTTCAGTCACGCGCGAAGTGGCTGCCCAGGACAGCATTGCCACTAATATTTCGCCGGTTGTCGTTACGGTTACCAGAGGCTCTTCCGGTTCAGTGCTCGACGCGCCGTTTGCGCTGACTGTGATCACGCCTGACAGCACGAGGCCGGGTGGGCGACACGTTGCGGTCGACGAAACCCTTGCACTGATCCCGGGCCTCACGGCCAACAGCCGCAGCAATCCGTCGCAGGATCCGCGGGTCTCCATTCGAGGATTCGGAGCACGCTCGGCTTTCGGAGTGCGCGGCGTACGCGTGTTGCGTGACGGCATGCCACTCACTCTCCCCGATGGCCAGACTCCACTGGATTACCTGAGTCTCGAATCAGTGGGCCGCGTCGAAGTGATGCGGGGCTCGGCATCGGCGCTTTACGGCAACGCCTCGGGTGGTGTGATCGACATGAAAACCATAGCACCGGCAGCGGACCGATTCTCCGGCGACATCCGCCAATGGTTCGGCAACGACGGCTTCAACCGCACCGTCGCGGCCGCAAGCGGAACTGCCGGCCGGATCTACTATCAGGGCGACGCTGCACACACGCGCACACTCGGCGCGCGGGACCATGCGCGACAGCGAGCGAATTCAATTTTCGCCCGAGGCGGAGTGGTTGCAGGCCGGGGAGAATATTCAATCTCCGTCCTCGGGCTCGACATGCCCGAAGCGCAGAATCCCGGCGCGTTGACACTGGCGCAGATGCGTGCCGACAGGCGTGCCGCCGATTCGCCATCGGTGGCGAAGAGGGCACGCAAAGCCGTAAAGCAGATTCAGGTCGGTATGTCCGCGAGTGGAGAGCTCGCCGAAGTCGCGCTGTCGGGCTCGGTGTTCGCGGGGGCGAGATCGCTCGACAACCCGCTCACATTCGGAATCGTCGAGGTTGGCCGACACAGCCACGGCGCGAGCGCGAGAGCATCCACGAACGCCCGCCTGTTCGGCACCGTGAACCGTTTCAGTGCGGGCGCTGACTTTCAGTGGCAGAACGACCTGCGGCGGAATTATTCGAACTGCAACGAGGCGCGCGCGCTTACATCCGCAACTGCGGCGTGTCCGTTTGTCGGAATGGAACGTGGCGCCGTCACTCTCGATCAACGGGAACTTGTGTCGAGCGCCGGTATCTACGCTGTCGACGAAGCCGACCTTGGGGAGCGCTTCCGGATCACCGCGGGCTTGCGGGCTGACAAAGTTCAGTTCGAAGTGAGAGACAGGTTGACGGGCGCGTCCAATCCCGATGATTCAGGCGAGCGCTCCCTTTCCTCAGTCACGCCGATCGTGGGCATGCTTGCACGACTCGGTGCAAAGCATTCGCTCTACGCCAACTTCTCGTCTGCTTTCGAAACACCGACGGCGACGGAGCTTGGCAATCAGCCCGATGGCAGTGCGGGCATCAACCGCGAGTTGAGACCACAGCGCTCGAGAACGGTCGAGACGGGAATTAAGGGACTGGCCGGGCTGCGACTGCGATACGATTTCGCGGTGTACTCGACACGCGTCACCGACGAACTCGTTCCATTCGAGATTCCGGGAAGCAACGGCCGCCGTTACTTTCGCAACGCCGGCAGGACCAGGCGCGACGGTGGAGAGGCAGGCCTGGAGCTCAGCGCGGGTCGGGCGCGGCTCACCGCGGCCTACAGTTACTCCCGGTTCAGATTCAACAGATACTCACCTGGCGGGGTGGACTACGCCGACAATCACATCCCGGGTGCCGCGCGTCATCGCTTTCAGGCGGCCTTGACCTCGACCTGGTCGCGCGGATTCGCAGTCGCAGACGTCGAATCCGCCGGGAGAGTGTTTGCGGACGACGCCAACGCTGTCGTCGCATCCGCGTACGAGGTCGCGAATCTCCGAACCGGGTTCTCTCCGCTTCACTCCCTTCCCCGACTTTTTCTGACGGCGGGAGTGCAGAATCTGTTTGACCGAACCTACGCACCCTCGATCGTCGTCAACGCCGCGCGGCAAAAGTATTTCGAGCCCGCGCCTTCGAGATCCTTTTACGCAGGGCTTTCCGTAGGCGGCGGCTGGTGAGGAGGCTGTGCTCCGGGTCATCCCGCCGTTGCTCGCGTTACCGGGGCTTCGGCTCTATCATGTAGCCGCTTTCCGTCACGATTAGCGGCTCGCTGCGTCATCCTCATGCGACTGTCGCTGGAATGAACCGCGACAGCCGGACAACTTTCCGCGGGAAACGAATGCAGGACGTGGCTTGAAGACCGATGCCTGGCTCGGTCGCTATGAGCGATTGGAGCGGCATCACCAGGGACACGATGATGATCTGGCGTACTTCAAACGCATCTTCGACGATGCGCCCGCTGCCTATGTCGTCACGGGAGCCGCACATCTGATAGTAGACGCCAACGGCGCCGCGCAGAGGATGTTCAATCGGCCGCTCGATCAGCTTCGAGGCAAGCCGCTGAACTTGTTCGTGTCGACTTCCGACCGCCACATCTTCAGAACGCTGATCACCGACATCGAAGCTGCGGATGACACTGTCGTGCGGCCGCTGTCAATCGGGCCCGATCGCGAGATGGGCAAAGACGTGATCTTCTGTGCTCGCGCGATGCGCGGTCCGGACGGCAACGTCGAAGGAATTTACTGGCTCTTCGTCGCCTCCCTGTTCGCTGGAGAAACTGACCTGCTGTGACCCCTTCGGCGCGAGTGAAAAAATGAACGCTTCAGGGTATCGTTGAGGGACGGCTTCGTCTAATATTAGTAAACCTATCGGTTGGTCTTATGGGAACTCATGTAACTCGGGCAGGGTCGCAAATCGGGCGTGATGCGCGCGCCGACATGACCACTGTCATCGACTCGATTCGCTCGATCGTTCACAGCCTTCGAGTATCGGGACGCCAGGCTGAACAGCGCCTCGGAATCACCAGTGCACAGCTGTACGTGCTTCAGCAGTTACAGGATGACTCGGCGCTGTCGATCAATCAGCTCGCAGAGCGCACGTTCACCCACCAGAGCTCGGTATCGATCGTGGTGAGCCGGCTGGCGGAAGGTGGGTTCGTAACGCGCACTGCGGCGCGCGGGGATGCGCGGCGCCTCTCCATCTCATTGACTCCCACCGGCCGCGCTCTGCTGAGGCGTGCGCCTGATGCTGCGCAGATGCGGCTGATCGATGGTCTGCGAATACTTTCCAGGGCGGAGCTCAAGTCTCTCGCCAGTAGTTTGACGGGACTCACCTCGATCCTTGGCGATCAAGCCAGCAATCCGGCGAAGTCGGCATCGCCCCGGCCACGCATAGCGCTGCGTGCGTAACAGCGGGCACAGTTGATTGAGCGGGGCGTAAAACGGGGCGCACGAATATTGTGCGCCCCGCTTTGTTTTCGCGTGAGGAAGGTCTAGCGAGCGCCGCCCGAACCGCTCGAACCGCTCGAACCGCCCGAACCGCCGCCTGATCCGCCGGAACCGCCACTGCCGGATCCGCCTGACCCGCCGCCCGATCCTCCGCTGCCGGACCCACCGCTGCCGGATCTGCCGCTTCCGCCAGACCCTG
>Ga0136617_10000215_pt1 | contig 45514 bp, 43 predicted proteins | sample AntDrymUQ3222106_2_FD_129672 | JGI IMG/M metagenome (GOLD analysis project Ga0136617, IMG submission 129672) | Polar desert sand microbial communities from Dry Valleys, Antarctica - metaG UQ322 (21.06) | ecosystem: Environmental > Terrestrial > Soil > Desert | place: Antarctica: Dry Valley... | reverse complement strand
TCAGTGATTCCGGTCGGCCGGATGGTGAAACGGGTAGTGGGCGGCCGGCCGGCGGGATCGTCCTGATGTAAGCTCGGTAGCCACTCAACTTGCCTTGGGCACAGGCTAAGCGCTAATCAGGCAGCCGCAACAGGATGCGATCGCTGCTGCCTGCTGCTTTTGGTTCGATCTGTGCGAAGATGGTGAGAACTTTCGATCGATTGGGAGCGCACGAGTATGGCACCAGGCCGTGCACCTCGATCGTGGCGCCTGCCTCATCCAGCGTCCAGGATCCCGATCTCGTGCCCTCTCCCCGAGCCACACACCGGCCTGAAATTCTGACGCGGCGTCCCAGCAGACTGTCGGCTTGAAGAGCATCGCTTACACCTACCAGTGGAGCCTGATCTGGGCGCACCGGTACCTCGGACCCGCCGGTGGGCTCGGTGCCGGGGCCGCCAGATCTCCCCCGGTCTACAGTGGCCGGGCCCGAGCGGGGATCGGCGATAGGAGTAGGGCTGCCCGGATCGCGAGGGGCCCCACCAGCAGAGCTACAAGCGGCGGAGAGCAGAGGCAGAAGGATCAGACCAGTTAGGCGGTTTCTCATGCGGCCTCCAACGGTGGCTACGACACTCGCCGAGTCTTGCGCTTCATGAAGTCCATCAGAATAAACTGGCCCAGCGTCATGGTGTTGGTAAAATACGCCTTCCCTTTGCAGATCGATGCCACCTGCTTGACGAACTCGACCAGGCTACGGTCACGGGCCAGCATGAACGTGTTGATCATGATGCCGCTGCGGCGGCAGTTGGAGACTTCCCGATAGGTAGCCTGAAGGATCTGCGGATCGAGGCCCATTGAGTTCACGTAGATTCGCCCGTCGGGCATCGTCAAAGCGGATGGCTTTCCATCGGTGATCATTATGATCTGGCGCATGTCCTTCTTTTGACCGAGCAATAGACGGCGCGCCAGCTTCAGCCCCTCGGCGGTGTTCGTGTGGTAGGGTCCAACCTGAGCGGTAGCTAGGGCGCTAAGCGGAATCTCCTCGGCCGAATCGTGAAAGAGTACAACGCGGAGACTATCTCCGGGATATTGGGTCCGGATCAGGTGGGTAAGCGCAAGAGCCACTTTCTTGGCCGGAGTGAATCGGTCCTCGCCATACAGTATCATGGAGTGGGAGCAATCCAGCATCAGCACGGTGGCGGCGGACGAACGGTATTCCGACTGGCTTACCATTAAATCACTGTATTCGATGTTCAAGGGAACGCCGAGCCCTTCCCGTGCGATCGCGTTCGTCAACGTCGCCGGTACATCCAGGTTCAGCACGTCGCCGAACTCGTACTGTTTACTGACTCCTTCGGCTTCGATACCGGTGGCCAGGTACGGAGTGTCGTGAGCTCCGAAGTTCGACTTGCCGACGCTGCCGAGCAGATTCTTCAGCGTCTTGTATCCGAGGAAGTCGATTCCCTTCTCCGTCAGGTTGAACTGAACCTGCTGCGCCGCCGAATGGGCCTGGCCCCCAGGCCCGAACACCGACTGATATCCCTGGGGTACCTGCGGCGCCTGGTTGACGTTGAGATACCCCTCCTCCATCAGTCGTTGCACGATCTTGTCCAGGAGTTCGCTCAGCTCGGTTTCGATCTGCCGGTCGCGCTCCCCGTCACCGGTGGATTCGCCCCGAAGCACTTTGAGCATCTCGGGGGTAAGCTGACCTGAGTCCATCAAGGCCTGGAGGATGGCCTGCCGCAGCGCGTCAACCGAGCGTTCACTGTCGCCCATTTCGTCATGCCAGAACGAGGGCGAATTTCCCGCAAAGCCGGATTGCAGCAGGAAGTCGCTCAGCTGGTCCAGCAGCCCCTGCAGATTGACCGCATCCGCCAGCTCGGGGTGATATTTGGAGTAGGTGGTGAATCGCATTCTGGGTCGAAAGTTCAAGGTCCAGGGTCCAGGGTCTCAATGTATTGATAACGTCTACGGGATCACCGCACCATGGTTCATCCCCTAACCTAGACTCAGGACCTTTGACCCTAGACCTTTCCGACCGTGCACCCCTCCTCGTTACGTGCGGTATTTGCCGCTCTTCAGCATCGCAACTTCCGGCTCTTCCTCACCGGGCAGTTCATCTCTCTCTGCGGCACCTGGATGCAAACCATCGCCCAGGGGTGGCTGGTGTTGCACCTTACCAACTCCGCCTTTGCCGTAGGGCTGGTTACCGCGTTGGGATCGTTGCCGGTCCTGCTTTTATCGCTTTACGGCGGAGTGATCGCGGATCGGGTGAACAAGCGACGGTTCATCCTGGTGCTCCAGAGCCTGATGCTGATGGAGGCTCTGACCCTGGGTGTGCTTACGGCGCTGAACCTGATCACAGTCGAGTGGGTGATGGGTCTCGCGGTCTTCTTCGGGCTCCTCACCGCTTTCGAGGTTCCGGTACGCCAGGCGTTCGTCGCGGAGATCGTGGACCGCAAGGATCTCATGAACGCAATTGCACTGGGCTCGAGTGCCTTCAATCTCGCCCGGGTAATAGGCCCCGCGCTGGCGGGGCTGGTGATCGCGACACTGGGGCTGGCGGTCTGTTTCTTCGCTAACGCCGTGAGCTATCTGGCTGTGCTTGCCAGCCTGATCCGGATGGACGCGGGTGATGTGCGAGCGACGGCTCCGGTCTCGTTATGGAGGGCGCTGGGAGAGGGGTTTGCCTATGTATTCGGCAATCGCTGGCCCCGTGCCCTGGTCATCATCGTGACCACGTTCAGTGTCTTTGGCTTTTCCTTCATGCCGCTCATGCCGGTCTTTGCCAGGGACGCGCTCGGCCTGGATGCCAGCGGGTATGGCGTCATGGTGGCTTCTATCGGGGTTGGCGCCCTGGCCGCAGCATTCTTCATGGCGGCATTCGGCGGGCGGGTCCGGCAATCCCGGCTGGTGCTCGGCTCATCGGTGTTCTTTGGGGCCGTTCTCTTCATCGCCTCTTTTGCCCCCGGCTTCTGGTGGGCTGTTATCCTGTACACGATTTGCGGCGGGACCATGGCGCTCAACGGAATCGCAGCCAACACCATGCTGCAAACCGAAGCCCCCGACGAGCTCAGGGGCCGGGTAATGGGGTTCTATTCGTTCATGGTCCTGGGGTTGGCTCCTTTCGGCTCGCTCCAGGCGGGCTGGCTTGCGGAGCAGTTCGGGGTGCGAATCGCCTTCGCCTTTGGCGGAGCCATTTGTCTAATGGTGGCCGCCGGCGTCGCCTGGTGGATGGGAGGGGCCGCGCGGAGAAGGCGGGAACGACGGAGACGAGGGGAAGAGCGGGGGTTTAGCGAAGTGAAAGGACGGGAGGTCGCATGATAGTTACCCTGTCCCGGCAATACGGCGCAGGAGGTTCGGAAGTGGCGCGAAGGGTTGCCGCTGCGCTGGATTGGCGGGTAGTAGATAATGAAATGGTCGAGCAGGTGGCTGCACGCGCCGGGCTGCCTTGGGCGGATGTGGCGGAGCGGGAAGAGCGGGTTCCCAGCTTTGCCGAACGCCTGGCACGAACGCTGGCCGCCTCCGCTCCGGAGCTCTTCGCGGCCCGGGTACCTGGAGGGACCGTCCCCAAGCTCCAGGAGACAGATCTGGTGCGGATCACTGAAACGGTAGTGGCGGAGGTAGCCGCCAAGGGCAGGGTAGTGCTGGTGGGCCGAGCCGCGCCTGCCGTGCTAGCTCGCGACCGGGACAGCCTGCACGTACAACTCGTTGCTCCGCGGCCCTACCGGATCAAGGCTGCCGCGGAGCGGCTGGGTGTCGACCCGGCCAATGCTGCGGGAATTGTGGACGAGACCGACAGCATGCGAGCGCGCTATCTCCGCCAATACTACCGCCGTGACTGGTACGATCCAGTCAACTACCACATGGTGCTGAACAGCGGCCTTCTGGGATTGGATGGCGTTACGGAGGTAATCGTGGGAGAGGCGTGCAGAAGAGGATGGAGCGACCACAAACACGTGAGCGGGAAGAAAACGTGAGCGGGTCAAGAGAGGCGTGAGCGGGAAAAGCGACCTATACCCTTGCTCTGGTTGGGATAAATAGCGTTGGGTTGGCCCGCCACCCGCTTACGCTCGTTCCTTCCCGCTTACGCTTTATTTACCCGAAAGAAATCCCCCCCTTCCCATAGCCCGGCTCCCGCCGCTCGGGTTTCGCACGGGTGTAACCCAACTCCTCATTCCGGCTGATTCGTTTCTGCGCCGCGAGCCCCTCCAGCACCAGCTCGCATGCCGCCACTAATCGGGGGGCGTCCTTGCTCGTCGCCAACCCGAACTCAGATACTACCTCCAGCAGTCCCGGGACCATTCCGAATCCCTGAAGGCAAAGGTCGGAGCGTTCGTCACCCGATACCTTCAGGGCACCGCCCTGGTCGAACCAGGCCACAATCTTGCCCAGATCGGCGCCACCCATTCGTTCCTCCATCACCCGTCCCGCGGCACGGCGGATTAGATCGCGGGCGATTACGTCGCCACCCTGAAGCTCACCCTCATACTCGAGCTCGAGCTTACCGGTGATCGAAGGCACTGCGGCATACACGTCACTGACGCGGGGAACCACACGCTCCTCGCTGAGGGCAGCGGTGCGTCGCTCGGCGTTCGAGACGGCATTCTCCAACACGCTGATGGGCAGACGCTGGCTGACCCCTGACCGTTTGTCTATCCGCTTGTCCTCCCGAGCCTCGAACGCGACGCGCTCGATCACTTCCAGCACGAAGTCGGGAACATCGACGGCCGGGCCGTCACGCTCGGTCCAGGCCTCCTGGGTCGTGATCTCCATACCGAGCTGTACCGTGCGAGGATAATGGGTGATGACCTCGGACCCTATGCGATCCTTGAGTGGCGTGATGATCTTACCGCGGGCGGTGTAGTCTTCCGGATTTGCGGTGAAGGCCAGAAGCACGTCCAATGGCAGCCTTACGGGGTAGCCTTTGATCTGGACGTCACCCTCCTGCATGATGTTGAAGAGGCCCACCTGTACCTTCCCCGACAGGTCCGGTAACTCGTTGATAGCGAAAATTCCGCGGTTGGCCCGCGGCAGGAGACCAAAGTGCATGGTGAGCTCGTCGGATAACAGGTGGCCTCCCCGGGCGGCCTTGATCGGGTCGACATCACCTATAAGGTCGGCGATGGTTACGTCGGGGGTAGCCAGCTTCTCGACAAAGCGCTGATCCCGTCGTAGCCATGCAAGCGGAGTGGCGTCGCCGCACTCCGTCAGCAGTTCCCGGGCGTATTTGGAAATCGGCGCGAAAGGGTCGTCATTCACCTCGCTTCCCGCAACTATGGGAATCCGCTCGTCGAGAAGCCCGGTCAGCTCCCGCAGAATACGGCTCTTGGCCTGGCCCCGGAGGCCCAACAGAATGAAGTGATGGCGCGCTAACAGGGCGTTGACGATCTGGGGGAGAATCGTGTCCTCATAACCAACGATACCGGTGAACAGCGGTTTTCCGGAGCTGAGGCGGCCGAGCAGATTGCTGCGGATCTCTTCTCGCACCGAGCGGCCTCGGAGCGGGGCCTCTGCCCAGCGGCTGTTCTTCAGTTCCCCATAGGTGCGCGGATCTATCATGGCTTTGATTTCGCTAAGTATTCGAGACGCGGAGCGTCGCCGTAAGGCTTGAACCGATAATGTCTTAGGAAGTTGTTACTGCCGGCCCGGCGGCCCAAAGCCAACCGGTGCCGTTCTGCTTCTGGAAATCTTCTCACCTTGCACAAACGTAAATGGTGACGTACCTTCGCCCACAGTGCGGGGGCCACCTACGGCTCAGAACCTGGAATCCACCGCCAACTGCCCTCTGATGGAGTGATGATGAAGACGATCCTGTTGCTGACCGCAGTTCTCGTGCTGGCTGGCTGTGGTGACAGAAGTGGTAACGGCTCGAGCGCCGATACGTCCGCTATGGCTCCTGCTATGTCTGACACTGCCGGTATGATGCATTCGGACTCAGCCATGATGCGAGACACGGCCCGCTAGTACCGGCTTCGATCTCGCCGTCCGTTGGGCCCCGAGGGTAACTCGGGGCTCTTTCGTTTGGAGGCATTACCCGTCCAAATCTTCGGGACCGAACGGCAGCGCGACGACGGTGGCGGGTTGTCCCCCTGCCAGCAGCTCCTCGCCCACGCTAACTTCGCGACGAATCAGCCCCAGCCCAATGGCCCGGTCGTCGAGGCTGAGCGTAGAGCGCACGCTGCCCACCTCCCGCTCGCCTTTGTTGATCGTACGGCCGTGGAGCGGCTCCGGCATCCGCCAGCGCAGCCCCCGGAGCTCGCGGTTGGTGTGGCCGCGAAAGTGCAGCCGCGCCACCGTCTCCTGTCCGGTATAACAACCCTTGGTGTACGACACACCGCCGATCTGGTCATACCGCACTTCCTGCGGGAGGGTTCGCTCGTCGATCTCAGCGCCGAGCGCGGGCCAGCCGCATAGGATCCGGGCTGCGTGGAGGTCGCTCTCGGTCCCCGCGAGGGCGCCGGCTGAGATCAGCCGCGAGCTTAGCGCGGCCAGGGCGGGACCGGCGCCTACGGCGACTGCTACGAAGGGTGCCGATTCGGGAGCCAGAGCCAGGGCCACGGGGCTTACCTCGCCACCAACCGAAGCAACCCGGCCTGACGACTCCGGCACGCCTACGCCTGATTCCGCCAGAGTCTGAAATCCGCGGGCCCCGATCAGCCAGGCAGCGCAGACTTCGCCGGTGAGATCGACCATCTTGGCAAGGCGCGGCGGAAGCTGCCTGCGAAAGAGATCCAACGACGCCTCGTGTCCGGAGCGGGGGGCAATGAGAGTGATGGCATCAGCCTGGCGAAGAACCCAGTAGTCCACGACCAGGGCTCCTTTGGGCGTGAGCAGGGCGCCGTAAACCAGACTGTTGTCGCCCGGCTTCACTATATCGTTTGTGAGCAGACCCTGAAGGCAGGTGAGAGCGCCCGGACCCTGCACTCGAAAGACGGCAGGTTCGGTGGTCACCAGCACCGCCCCATGTCGCACTTCGGAGAGGCGGTCGCGATTCAGGGTAAGATCGAACTCAGACATGGGCCCAGGGAAGCTCGGTTGCATCGTGGCCCACAAAGTCTCGCCATACCAGATCGGCGTCGCCGAAGGCGTCCACCGGATACGATGTGGCCAATATGGCGCATCGAAGCCCGGCGGCGCGCGCAGCCGTCAGTCCGGGTATCGAGTCCTCAACCACGACGCAGCGTTTGGGGAGGAGGTCGAGCTTCTGGCGCGCACGGTTGTACCCCTGCGGATCCGGCTTGCAGGCACCGACGTCCTCCGCCGCGATGATCTCCGCGAAGTGGGGCCGAAGTCCGGCCAGTTGCAGCACCAAATCGATCTCGCTCCTGAGGGCTCCTGATACGATGGCCAGCTGAAAGCCGTCGAGCGCCGCGTTCTCGATGAAATCCGCCACCCCGGGCACCAGTCGCATGGTTGCTCGGATCGACCGCTCGTACTCAACATGCTTGCGAGCGACTGCCTCCTGCAGTGCAGGCTCGTCCGCCGGCCGTCCCATACGCTCAAAGGTGTAACGAAAGCACTCGCGGTCGTCGAACCCGAGATACTCGCGGTAGTAGGTATCCCGATCGAGCGTGTAACCATATTGAGTAAGCGTCGCGATCAACGCATCGCAATGCTGAGGCTCATCGTCAACGATTACTCCATTGAAGTCGAACAGGATGCCGGAAGTCATGGAGAAGGTATAACCGGGTGAGCGGTGAGCGGTAAGCGGTAAGCGGGAAGGGTAGCCATAGGCCTGCTCACCGGTTACCGCTCACCGCTTACTTCGTAGTATCCCGCCTCCTCATACGACAGGTCGAGCAGCTCCACCGGGTGTGCAACGCCGATGGGGAGGCCCGCCGCACGAAGCCCGGCCCCGATCTGCATGAGACAGCCGGGATTTCCGGTGACGATCAGATCAGGCCTGGGCTGGGCGGCCGCAAAGCTCGCGATCTTGTCGTCGAGCACCGCTCGCGCCATTTGGGGACGGAGTACGGAGTATATCCCGGCGCTGCCGCAGCAGCGATCGGATCCCGGTAAGATCTGCAGACGCAGATCCGGCACGGCACCGAGAAGAGCGAGCGGAGCCTGGTGAACTCGCTGGGCGTGCTGCAGATGGCAGGGCGCGTCATAGGCCACCTCCAGACCGATCGGCGCCCCCGCGCGCGGGCCTCGCTCCGCCAGCAGTTCGGAGATGTCACGCACTTTGGCCGCCATCTTTGCGGCGGTGGGAGAACCGAGCAGGCGGCCGTATTCCTTGAGCAGCGCGCCGCAGCCCGCACTGTTGACCGCGATGAAATCAGCCTGGTCCGACAAAACCGCGACGTTCGCCTCCGCGAGAGACCGGGCGGCGCCCGCATTTCCCGCGTGCTCGTGCAGCGCCCCGCAGCAGGCTTGACCACGGACCTCGACCACCTGGTATCCATTCACCTCCAGCGTACGCCTGGTGGCCGCGTGCACGTGGCTGAATAGAGCGTTCATGACGCAGCCCCGGAAGAGGGCAACGGTGAGGCGGGGCAGCGGGGCAGCACCAGGGGTGGGCAGGTAATTCCCCGGCCTCCCTGTTTGTGATGGGCTGTTGCTGCTCGGCCGACCCGCCGCCCCGTTGAGTCGCTGTTCCGAAGAAGCGGCCAGCATGCCCAACCCGAATCCGAAACGACTGCGGCCGGACAACAGCTGAGGGAGGCCAGTGGCCCGCAGCGTCCGGGCTAGAGCGAACAGCGGGCGCCAGACCGCTCGATGTTGGAAAACTCCCAGGACCGCGCGAGCCATCGGCGAGAGGCCGCGGGCTTCGAAGATCTGTTCCCGAGCGGCTTCCAGCCCGCTTCCATAGCCAACACCGGACGGGCATACCGGTTCGCAGCCTCGGCAGCCAAGACATGCATCCAGGTGCTCCAACAATGCGGGGTCATGCGGGCTCATCTCGCCCCGTTCGAGCGCCCGCATCAGTACGATCCGGCCCCTTGGACTGTGACCCTCGTCTCCCGTGACCAAGTAGGTGGGACAAGCGGGAAGGCAGAAGCCGCAGTGCACGCAAGGGTCGAGGGAGGCATAATTCCGCCGTTGCGCCTCAAGCATTGTCGGCACCCTCCAGGGCGACAGTGAGGCACTGGCCGGGATCGAACGTGTCTCGTAGCCGTCCGACCAGCTGTCCCACCCCCTCGCGGTACGCACCGAAGTGTCCCAGAGCCCGGCGCACCGGCCACGGTGCCCGCTCCAGAGTCATGGGGATCTCACGGGCAGCCGCGGCGCGCCGGAGTGAGCGAAGCTGCTCGATCGGAGCATCCCCGGTCCAACGGATCATGCCCAGCCCCGCACCAGCGGAAATCAGGCCTTCGTCGAGATCGTGGGACAACAAATCGATGGTCTCGTCCACTCCGTCACCTAGCACGCCGAGCCGGAGCGTGATGGGGCCACCGAGACTTCCTCGTGCGGCCACGCTCCAGAATGCAGCGGTACGATCGGCGGGGAGCGGTTGCCATTTCTGGTCTCCGAAGGAGCCGAGCCGCCGCACGTCGGCCTGGACCGCGGCATCGGTGCCGAGAAACCGTGCAGCCAGCACCCATTCAGATTCGGCTGCAAGGGCAGGGGAGAGCAGCTCTAGCGCGCTCGGCAGCAGGTGAACCGAGACCAGATCACGCGCCGCAGAGGTGAGGACATCGCGCGGTCCCCGTGCGACGAGGGTGACATCGGCTCGCGGCAGCGCCCTGAGACGAAGATGAACATCCGCAATGATACCGAAACCTCCGAAGCCACCCACCTGAAGTTTGGTGAGGTCGTACCCGGCCACGTTCTTCACTACCCGGCCCCCGGCGTTCACCAGCCGCCCGTCGCCGGTGGCGACCGTACAGCCCAATACATGATCCCGCACCGGCCCGAAGCCGTGGCGTAAGGGACCGGCGGTAGCGGTAGCGATAACCGACCCGATGCTCCGCTCGGGGCGTCCGGGCGGGTCCACGGCGAGCCACATGCCGTAATCGGCCAACCGCCGTCTCAGCGCCTCGAGTGATGCGCCGGCCTGAACCGTAGCTACCAGATCCGCGGGGCTTACCGACACGATCTGCTCCAGTGCCAGGGTGCTGACGACGAGGTCTGCTGGAGCGTCGGGTGGAAGCCACGTTCCCCGGCCTTCAACCCGAATCTTCCACCCTTCTTCATGCGCCAGACGGCACACCAGGGATAGCGCGTCGCTGGTGTCGGGGTTGGCTCTGGCCAGGCCCCGAGCATCTCGGTCAACGCCGGATGTCCCCAGCAGTGCACGAAGGCGCGTGAAAATGGCGTTACTCAAGCGCGGGCGCTCTTCACTGCATGCCATTCACGGCACGCGTGTACTGGCACGACTTTGCCCGGGTTGGCTCGCTCAGCGGGATCGAACACTCGCCGGACCGCGCGCATGGCACCCAGCGTTTCAGCGTCGAAGATCCAGGGCATATAGTCGAGCTTGTCGGATCCTACGCCATGCTCTCCGGTGATGCTCCCTCCCGCAGCGACACACGCCGCCATGATATCCCGGCAAGCCAGCTGGACCCGGGCCGCGGTGGCGGGGTCGCGCCGGTCAAAGCTGATGTTGGGATGGAGATTGCCGTCTCCGGCGTGGAAGACATTGCTGATAGTGAGGCGGTATTGTTTCCGGATCTCCTCGATCCGGTCCATGATTCCGGGAAGAGCTGAACGGGGCACCACCGCGTCCTGCACCGCAAGGTCCGGCGCAATCCTCCCCATGGCACCGAACGCCTTCTTGCGTCCTTGCCACAGCCGGGCCCGGTCGCCCAGCGCCGAGGCGCTGCGCACCGCACGCGCGCCGCTTTCGAGCAGAATGTTCTCCACTGTCTGCGCCTCGCCACCGACCGCCTCGCTTTGCCCATCCAACTCTACCAGCAGCACCGCCGCGGCGTCCGTGGGGTACCCGGCTGCATAGATTGACGCCTCGACGGCTGCCACGCACGCCTGGTCCATCATCTCAAGCGCAGCGGGAACGATGCCGGCGGAGATGATCGATGACACGGCTTCACTGGCGGCACGTACCGTGGTGAAGTCGGCCAACATGGTGCGCACGCTCTCCGGCATCTGTTCCAGACGTACCGTGATCTCGGTAGCGATTCCGAACATTCCCTCACTGCCGACGAACAGCCCTACCAGATCCGGCCCCCAGGGCTCGCCCTGCTCGGAGCCTAGCCGGGTGACCGACCCATCCGGCAGAACTACCTCCAGCGAAACGATATGGTTGGTGGTAACGCCGTACTTGAGGCAGTGAGGGCCACCGGCATTCTCGGCAACGTTGCCTCCTATGGTGCAGGCGGCCTGGCTCGAAGGATCGGGTACATACTGCAGTCCCAGAGGTGCAACGGCTTCCGAAAGACGTGCGTTCACCACACCCGGTTCAACCGACGCGCGACGCCGCACCCCATCAACCCGAAGAATCCGGTTCAACCGCGTAAGAGTTATGAGTACCGCGTCCTCCTCCGCGAGGGCCCCTCCCGACAAGCCGGTGCCGGCTCCGCGGGCAACGAACGGCACCTGGATCAGGTGCAGCAGGCGCACAAGCTCGCGCACCTCGTGGGGGCTACCGGGCATGACCACCACGCCGGGAATGGCCTCGTGGGTAGGCAGACCGTCCATCGAGTACGTGGCCAACTCGCCGCGCCGATGCTTTACCCAGCGGGATCCCACAATTCGGGCCAGGGCGTCGAACAGAAAGGAGTTCATGCTCACCCGGGGCGCGCTCGAACCTCCGCGACTCCCCGATCAGACGCGAAAGCACGCAGCGCGGCCCGAACCTCGGTTACATGGCTGGAGATCTGGGAGGGCATGCTGGAATGTAGGTGGGGCGACGAAACGGTGGACGAGGAGAGAGAGAGAGAGACGCTAGGCCGCTCCCCAGAACCCCCTGAGTGAGCGCACATCGGGAGAGTCGCGGAGCTTCTCGAACGCGCGCTCACGGATCTGGCGGATACGCTCGCGCGTGACGCCGAGCAGGGCGCCTATTTTCTCCAGTGTGAGAGCTTCGGACCCCTCCTCGAGACCGTAGTACAGGGATAGGATCTTGCGTTCGCGAGGGGTGAGGTGGCGCTGGAAGATCCGGTCGATGAATTCACGCTGCAGGCGTACGTCGGTCATCTCCTCGATCTCTGCTCCGCCGGTGCCCGCGACCCGCTCGCCGAAGGTGCTTGCCCCCCGATCCTGCCGCTCCACCGGGGCATCGAGCGACACCTCGGTGGAGGTCATTCGGTGAGCCGAGCGAATGTTGTCGACCGTGTCGTTGAGCGCGATCGCGATCTCGGCATCGGTGGGCTCGCGACCCAGTTCCTGCGCCAGAAAGCTCTTGGCCCGGGACATCCGGACCAGGGCCGAGTTTTGATTGAGAGGTATCCGTACGCTGCGGGTCTGCTCGGCAAGGGCCTTCAGCACCGCCTGACGAACCCACCATACGGCGTACGAGATGAACTTTACCCCATGGTCGGGGTCGAACTTCTTGACTGCCTTGAGCAGGCCTTCATTCCCGATAGCCACCAGTTCCGAGAGATCCAAGCCGTGTCCCTGGTACTTTTTCACGTACGAGATCACGAACCGCAGATTGGCCGTGACCAGGCGCTCGGCGGCACATTCGTCGCCGGCGAGCGCTCTCCGAGCCAATCGTTTCTCCTCGTCGGGATCGGAGATCATGGGAAGCTTTTGGATGTCGAGCAGGTATTGATCGAACGCGCCGGAAGGTGTGGAGCGGGCAAACGGCCGGGCTTTCCCGGTACGAACGACGGTCATAGACAATCCCGGCAGAGTTGTACGCTGCGAATGTGATTTGCGGTGCCCGGAGCTATTCAGATAGGAAGGAGCCAATATAGGAATCAACAGTGGCAGGGTCAAGCAAAAAAACTTTCCACATCACAAAATGTTGCGAATGAGATAGTTCGGTACTTTATCCACTTTCTGGGCCGGGGCGACGCCACGGTGGCTTGGCAAGTGCCCGTAAATGCCTATGAATTAGAAGCTTACCTGTGATACTCAGCTTCTACAGTTACGGCTTCCCCTCACGCAGCACCTTGAGCGCCGCCTGAACCGTGGCGACCGGTACCGGAGTGGTCCAGCCATTCGCCCGGTAGATCGCGCCCACCCTTGCCACCAGGGCGAAATGGATACGCCCATCCCGGTTCTTCTTGTCTGTGGCCATGGTGCCGATCAGCGCCTCGGGCTGTACAGTAAACGGCGGCTGGGTGGGCAGACCCAAGCTAGTGAGAAGCCTGATGACCCGGCTTCGAAGCCCGGGAGCGGCCACGCCCAGCTCTTCCGCGAGCTGGCTCTCGACGATGAGACCGAGCGCCACTGCCTCTCCATGGAGAAGCTCATACCCAGAGACCTGCTCCAGGGCGTGCGCCACCGTATGCCCCGCGTTGAGAATTGCACGCCTCCCGCTCTCCCGCTCATCATCAGCCACAACAACACCCTTTATCTCAACGCTGCGGCGTATGAGATAGCTCAGGGTTGCAGGGTCCCTCCTCGTCAGTGCAGCGGCATTGGCCTCTATCCATGCGAAGTACGCCTCGTCGGCGATCAGGCCATGCTTTACTGCCTCGGATAGACCGCCGCGATACTCCCGCTCCTGGAGTGTGTGAAGGGTCCTGGGATCGGCGATGACCGCGGCGGGGGGGTGGAACGCTCCCACCAGGTTCTTGCCCCGAGGCGTATTCACCCCGGTCTTTCCGCCAACCGATGCGTCGAGCATGGCCAGAAGCGTGGTGGGCACCTGAAGGTAGGGAACTCCGCGCATGTAGGTAGCTGCTACGAAGCCAGCAAGGTCGCCGGTCACTCCGCCTCCCAGCGCAATCAGCCCACAGTCTCGTCCCAATCCCCGCTCCACCATCTCGTCTGTCAGCCGGCCCCAGGCTTCACGGGTCTTCGATCTCTCGCCGGGCTCGAACGTGAGTGTCTCACTCTCCCAGGGTTCTGCTCCCAGCCGGCCAGTTCTGTACAGCTGGTGTACCCGAGCATCCGCGATCGTCACAACTCGGCGGCCAGGCAGATGCTCGTTCACCATATCCTCCAACCGCACGAGGGCGCCTGGCTCTATATAGACGGGATAACTTCCCAGAGCATGGCGCACAACGACAGGATGGGGCATCACGGGTTCATGGGCAGGAGAGGTACTGCCGGTCACCAAGTCACGTCAGCCAGGCCGGCCCTGTGGTTGGCCAGGCGAGCGAGGGTAAAGAGCAGATCGGAGAGACGGTTGAGATAAATCACGAACAGCTCCGGCACATCGCTGCTGTGCGCCAGGTGCACAACGCTGCGTTCGGCGCGGCGGCATACCGTTCGGGCCAGATGCAGCGATGAAGCTTTCGGGGTACCAGCCGGGAGCACGAATGAACGCAGCGGAGAAAGCTCCTGCTCGGCCTCATCCATGACTCGCTCGAACTCACTGACCCGTCCCGGGGAAAGAGCCGCCTTCTCCAGGGCCTTCTTCACCCGTTCGGGGTCGGGGGTAGCGAGGTGACCGCCGATCGAAAATAGATCTCTCTGAATAGACTCCAGCAGCGGATCGAACAACGCCGCCGGCTCGGCGGCTCGAACAACGCCGAGCACGGAGTTCAGTTCATCGACATCGCCGTAGGCAGCCACCCGAGGATGATCCTTAGGTACTCTGCCGCCACCAAACAACGCCGTTTCACCGGTATCGCCTGTCCTGGTATAGATCTTCATCGGCAGGGCGTTTCAACTTCGGCCGCGGCGACTACCACGTTCCCCCTTGGCTGGATGATGCCCCACAGCACGCTCCCTCGACGGACATCCACCTGCTCCATCCAGAGATTGTCACGGCCAAAGACAAAGTCGCTGATCGGCTGAAGCCGCCGCCAGAATAGGCTGCGCCGGAGGGCTCCATAGGGAGTGAGACGACCCCGGCTCAGCGAGAGCAGGGTGGGCCGGAAGATGGTTTGCTGCCACACACCGGCGCTGTCCCACGCCATCACCGTCGCGGCAAGCAGGGTGTCGCCACCACGGGTGACTCGCCGCGCCCGAAGCGAAACCGCATAGCGGACCGCTCCAGGCCCTGGCCGAAAGGAGATTACGTCCGCCGCGTCAACATCCGAGAGAGTGTTGATCTCGAGCCTCGGTTCTCCGGGCTTTCGAAGATCGAGCGATTGAAAACCAGCTGCAAGCACAGAATCCATCACTGCCGCGGTCCGCACCGTCAGCACCCCGATCAAGCCGGCCCCGGGTGCAGGGGTCGATCCGCGAGAGCGAAACTCTTCCTGCTGCTTACCCCCCTCCGGCGCTTCCCGCCTGGTGAAGGAGCCCAGAACCGGTCCGCGCAGCGGAACGCCTTGCCGGTGAGGGTCCGCCACGACCTCGACTTGAGCACCCCGCCACCCGCAGGAGCCGCGAAGTAGAATCGCGTTGGGTGTTACCGCGTTGTGTCCCACCGGAGAGCCGACCAGAGCCTGCCCTACTCTGGGTGCCCTGGCTACGGTGCGGCGCCGCCCCGCATGCAGAAGGTTGACGGCTCCCTCTCGCGATAGCGATCCCCAGACATCGCCCCGCTTGACCAGGTCCGGGCGATAGCGGCGCAGGAGGCCGGCAACCAGTCCGGTGTCACTCGAAAGGAGGTGCACGGAGCGGCTGGTGCCCTCTCCCACGAAGCTTCCTACCAGGTACCCGAGTGAGTCGATTCTCACATCGCTGGCAACGCTCATGGAGTCGAGTGGCGCGGGAGGCCGTTCGCGTAATAGCTCGCCCAGAAAACGTCCCGCACTCCTGCACCCACCAATGATAACGAGCGAGCTCAGCGCCAGCGCGGCGGCGACCCGGTTACTTGGGAGCGACATGGCGGTCAATGTGCCGAGTCGTGGAGAGAAGCGGAAGGGCGTTGGGGGTGTGAGCTAGCTATGAGCCTTGAGCTGGGAGCTGGGAGCTGGGAGCTGGGAGCTATGAGCTATGAGCTAACAGCTATTAGCTTTTGCCCACAGCTCGTAGCCAACAAGGAGCCGCGGTGCCCGATCCGCAGGAACTCAGAGATATCTCTATCATTGGCGGCGGCCCGACCGGGCTGTTCGCGGCGTTTTACGCTGGCATGCGAGGCGCGTCGGCCCGCATCATCGATGCGCTGCCCGCGCTTGGCGGCCAGCTGATGGCGCTCTATCCCGAGAAGTACATCTTCGACGTTGCCGGATTCCCCAAGGTGCTCGCAAAGGACCTGGTGCGTGACATGGCCACCCAGGCACTCCAGTTCGGGGCCACTACCCACCTGGGACAGGTCGTGACAGGGCTCAAGCGCGCGGAGCAGAACGGTGCCGGCCACTTCGTCCTGGAAACCTCTGAAGCCGAGTACCCGACCAAAACCATCGTTATAGCCGCCGGAATCGGTGCGTTCGCGGCGCGAAAGCTCGGAATCGAGGACGAAGAGCGTTTCGAGGAAAAAGGTCTGTACTTCAAGGTACTCGACCCCAAGCAGTTCAGCGGGCAGCGTGTGTTGCTGGTTGGCGGTGGCGATTCAGCCTTCGACTGGGCCGTGAACCTTCAGGGCATAGCCAAGTCCATCATGTTGATCCACCGTCGAGACGGATTTAGAGCCCATCAGGCCACTATCGGTCAGGTACAAGAGTTTCAGCGCTGCGGAAAGTGCGACCTGCGCACATTCTGGGAGGTCAAGGCGCTACAGGGTAACGGCCGGGTGGAGCGGGTTACCATTTTCAACAGCAAGACCAAGGAAGAGGAGACCCTCGAGATGGACGCGGTCATTCCTCTCCTCGGCTTCCACTCCGACCTCGGCGCCATCAAGGAGTGGGGTCTCGACACCGAGAAGGCCGATATAAAGGTGGACCAGGTAATGGGAACCAACGTCCCGGGGATCTACGCCGCCGGCGATATAACCAGTTACCCTGGCAAGCTCAAGCTTATCGCCACCGGCGCGGGCGAGGCGTGCATTGCGGTGAACAATGCTGTGCATTGGATCAACCCCAAGGCCAAGGTAAACCCGGGACACTCCTCGAACCTGGCGATTTTTGGACAGAAAGACGATTGACCGAGCACCGTGCCGCTTACCGTTTCGCCATTTCCACCACGATGCTATCGATCGCTGCCAGAATCGGCCGACTGGGTTGGGCATGGTGATTGGCCTGCACCGAAAAGGTAAGGAATCTGGCCCGATCCATTTCGATGAAGCCTGACAGGCTGTTGACCCGTGAGATGCTGCCGGTCTTGGCCCTGACTCGTCCTGCCAACGGTGTGCCGGCGAAACGATTCTTGAGTGAGCCGGTGCCGCCTGCCTGAGGAAGCCCGGCCGCAAACGTAGCGAACCGCGGATGCCTCCGGATGTATCGGAGGATCTGAGTGAAGGCGAGCGGCGTCACCAGATTAGAGCTGGAGAGGCCGGAGCCATCGCTGAGCGAGATCTGGGTCGAGTCGATCCGCACGGAATCGATCAGAAAGCGGCGCTCGGCTTCCAGCCCGTCGGGCCACGACCCGCCCCTGCCGAACTGCTTGCCGAGCTGCTTCAGCAACATCTCCGAGAACCAATTCTGACTGGTGTTGAGTATCGGGAAGATCCAGTCCCGGAGCGGTCGGGAGGAGACCTCCGCCAGCGGCAGGGATAGCCTGAGTGAAGCATACAACGTGGAGTCAGTGGTAGATCGCGTCGCGCCGGCAACGGCAATGCCGGCATCGGCAAGAGCCTGACGCAGGGCGCGGGCCGCGTAAAGGTTGGGATCCGGCAAGGCGAATGATTCGGTGCGGCGGGGATGATCCAGAGCCACCGTTCCCTCCGCCCATATTTGCAGGGTGCCCGGATGCCGAAAGAAGCGGTCGCCCACGTCCGACTCACCCCCGGGTGGCACCGTAACGGTTCGGTTCTCGAACCCGATATCCCCGAGATCGGGACTCATGGTGATAACCGCTGGGGAGCCGGCCGCCGGCCCCGCCTGCCAGGTGAAATCCACGCTGTTGTCGTTGAAGCCGAGGCCGGACACCGGGGCCGCATACCACCAGTTCAGGTCGAACTGCTCCCAGTTGGGGTGCACCAGAGTGGGCTCGAAATAGCTGCCGTCGCCCACTACGTCGCCCTGGATCAACTGCACGCCCCTGGCCCGAAGGGTGTCCGCCAGTTGGCGCAGCCGGTAAAATGGGTCGGTATCGCACACGCCGGCGAGGGTCGAATCGGCGGCATAGCAGCGTCGATCCATCGTGGGGTCTCCTCGCCCATATAGAACGAGGTCTCCCATAAGGACACCGCCGACCACCGGACCGCCGTAGATGCTGGTCTTCACCCGCCAATCCGGCGGAAAGAGCGCGGAAGCAACCGCACTTACTACCAGCTTGATGTTGCTGGCGGGAATGAAGAGGCGGTCAACATTGCGGCCGTAGAGTAGACGCCCGTTGTCGTCGGCCACCGCCACTCCCCAGAGTTGCCGGTTGAATGGCGGCCGATCCAGGCGAGCATCGAGGCGCTTGGCCAGGGACTGTGCGGCCGCGCCGGCGGAGAGCACAGAGCATAGGACTAGAAGGATGGAGAGATCCTTCGCTGCGCTCAGGATGACCCTTCTTGTCCGCACCGCTGCCCCGCCGCCCCGCTGCCCCACCTCAGTCATAGGCCACCCGCGGGTCCACCCGGGCGTAAAGCAGATCGGTCAGCAAGTTTACCAACACGAATACCAGGCTGAGGAAGAGTATGCTGCCCTGGATGGCGGGGAGATCGCGTTTGTCGATCGCGGTGAGGACGTAACGCCCGACCCCTGGCCAGGAGAAAATCGTCTCCGTCAGAATGGAGCCCGTGAGATAGCTGCCGAAATCGAGCCCCAGGACCGTAACCACAGGCAGCAAGGCGTTTCGGAACCCGTGGGACAGGACCACTCGGCTCTGGCTCAGGCCTTTGGCGCGGGCGGTGCGAATAAAGTCACTTTGCAGCACCTCCTGCATGGCTGCCCGGGTCATCCTTGAAAGGAAGGCAATGGAGCGCATACCCAGGGTTATCGCGGGCAGGATCAGATAGACGGGGTTTGCCGATCCGGAGGGGGGGAGCCACCGCAAGTGTACCGCGAACACCAGAATCAGGATCAGCCCCACCCAGTATACCGGGAACGAAATGCCGAGGTAGGCCACAAACGTGGCGACTCTATCGGTCCAGGTTCCGGGACGCCAGGCGCCATAGATACCAACGCTGATGCCGATGACGGCCGCGAATAGCATCGCGGCACCGGCTAGCCGAAGCGTGGCGGGGAAGCGCTCGAGCAGGTCGTTCAAGATTGGCCGGCGGGTGATGTAGCTGGTACCCAGATCGCCCCGTATTACGCCGCCTACGTAATGGCCGAACTGCCGGTAGAGTGGGTCATCGAGCCGCAGTTCGGCCCTTAGTCGTGCCAGTGTCTCGGCGTCCGCGCGCTCTCCGACCATGGCCTGGACCGGGTCGCCGGGAGCCACGTAAAGAAGGAGAAAAGTGACCATCAGGACGCCGAGGAGAGTGGGAACGAGTAGCGCCAGGCGGGTTAGTATGAACCGACTCACCGGGTCCGCTCCGCCTCCATCCAGCGTTGGCCGGTAAACACCAGGGGAAAACGCCAACCCTGGACATCACGCTGGCTGGCCCACACGTCCACCGGAAACCAGAGGAAGATCCATGGCGCCAGATCAAACACGCGGGCATCGATCTCTCGCGACAGCCGGCCCTTCTCTGCCTCATCAGTGGTGGCTCGCGCGCGCAGGATCATAGAGTCCAGCGATGCATTAGAGAGAAAGGCGTAATTTCCGCCTGGCCCCTTGTTCCGCGAATGAAAGAGTGGGTAGTTGAAATTCTCGGGATCGGGATAGTCGGCCCACCAGTCAGTCAGGAAGAGGTCGGCTTCACCGTTCCTCACTGCGGCGCGAGCACTCGAGGCATCGCGCTCTACGATCTCCGCCCGAATCCCCACCTCGGCCAGGTTCTGCTGGATGGACTGCGCCAATCGAGCCAGCTCTGCACGTTGAGTCCGCCAGAGCCGTATCGAGAAGCCATTCGGGTGTCCGGCCTCCGACAGCAGCTGCCTCGCCTTCGCGGGATCATAGCCATAAGGAGCCCGGGTGGAGTCATGACCCAGGATGCCTGGCGGAACGGCGCCGGCGGCCAGCACCCCCCGGTCGGACATTACTGTGGCAAGGAGGGTTGGTACATCAACCGCATGGTTCAACGCGCGGCGAACTCTCACGTCCTTGAGAGGACCGCGGGTGGTATTGATGGCCACATAGAGATCCTTCAGCCCCGGACGCCTTTGCAGCTCGTTGGCATGGCCCTGCTCCCACCGCCGGGTCTCACCCAGGGGCACCTCGACTACGCTCAGTTGGCCAGCCTCGTACTCGGCAGCCTGGGTCAGCGGCTCGGGGATGATTCGGATTCTGAGACTGTCGGCCTTGGGCGCACCTCCCCAATATCCCTCGTTCTTGGTCAACACGATCGCGTCATCATGGGACCAGGAGACGAACTTCCAGGGGCCGCTTCCTATTGGACGCTGATCGAAGTCGGAGGGAGTTGGGGTGGGGACGATCGCCGCCACCGGCATCGCCAGCAGTTTGGGGAAGACGTTAAGTGGCTCCTCGAGAGTCAGGATCAGTGTGGAGTCACCGCGCACCACGATGCCTGGAACTTCCTTGCCCTCGCCGGCCGAATAGGAGCGTGCCCCCTGGATGGGGTACAGTGGCCAGTTCCGCCCTCCGGTGCTGCCCGGCGCCAGAGCACGAAGCATAGAGGCGCGCACATCCTGCGCTTTGATCGGCCGGCCATCGTGGAAGGTGGCGTCCTGCCGCAGATGGAAGGTGTAAGTTCGGCCGGCCGCATCCGTCTCCCATGAGCGGGCTAGACCCGGCTTCAACTGGGCGTCGGCATCGAACTGGGTCAGGTTATCGAACAGCAGCGAAACGACCTCGCCGGTTGGCACGTCGGTAGAAAGCGCCGGGTCCAGCGAGCGGGGATCGTAACTGAAGTAATAATTGAGCGTACCATCGCTTCCCTGATCACCACAGGCAGAGAGTACCAGAGCCGTGGTAAGAAGAATTCGGCGCATCAGTCTGCCATTCAGAGGACAGGTGGGCAGGAAAAAACAACGAAGGTCCATTGGGCACGGGCGGAACCGCCTCGCCGGGCCCACAACCCCGCTGCCTCCTGAACGTTGACACAACGGTGTAAGGTGGTCAAACTACCGGGCTTACAGCACGCCGTCAATCGGCTCACGGGCCCGGTGGGCGAAAGATCCTCCTCCCAGGAGTGTCGCATTTCATCTCGCCTGCCGCAGCCCTGTGGCTGCCCCTCGACCAAGAGAAGCTTGTCCCCTCTCGGATGCCAGTGACCCGCGTCGTCCGGCTTACCCTGTTGCTGACGGCTCTTACTTCCTTAGCGCCGATTGCGGCGCAAGAGAGTCAGTTGGTCGTGCGCCGGCTCGAGTTCAGCGGAAACAACGCCATTCCCGATGAAGTACTTGCCAGCGCCATCTCCACCACAAATTCCAGCTGGTTCGCCCGCAGTGGTCTCGTGCGGTGGCTCGGGCTGGGAGCCAAGCGGTATTTCGATCCTCAGGACTTCCGCCGGGACGTGGTGCGGTTGGGGGTCCTGTATAAGCGGAGCGGGTACTATGAGGCGGCGATAGATACGCTGGTCCGGCGTACGCCCGAAGACGTGTACATTACGTTCACCATCAACGAAGGCCAACCGATCGTCGTCACCTCGTTCAGCGTCACCGGCTTGGACTCACTGCGGGAGCGCTGGCGCGAGCTGGCGCTGCAGGACCTGCCGTTGCAGCAGGGCGACCCGTTCAACCGTTACGCTATGCAGGCCAGTGCCGACACCATAACTCGCCGGCTTCACGATCACGGCTATCCCTCGGCCACCGTGTTTACCGGCTTCGAGGCGAACACGCCGGCGCGGACCGCCTCAGTGGCGCTCGAGGTGGCACCCGGGAGCCGGGTCTCCATAGGGCGGATTACGGTGGTCGGAGCCCAGCGGATCGACTCCTCCCTGGTACGCAAGTTGTTGGTGGCTCGTCCGGGGAGGAGATATTCCCAGGAGGAGCTCTTCCAGAGCCAACGAAATCTGTACGAGTCGGACCTCTTCCGATTCGTCTCGGTCAACATCGACTCTGCCAAGTTCCAGCCGAATTCTGATTCGGTGCCCCTGCTGGTACAGGTCAACGAGGGGAAGCGCCGCCGGGTACGGGGCGGGCTGGGCTACGCCACCAACGACTGCTTCCGCGGCTCGCTGGGCTGGACGTCAAGGGATTTCCTGGGTGGTGGCCGGATTCTCGATCTAACCAGCCGGGTCTCGAAGGTCGGAGTCGGGGCGCCGTTGGACTGGGGCCTGGCCGACAACATCTGTGGGGCTTCGCGCGACGATAGCGTCGGATCGGCCAAGGCGAACTTCTACCTTGGAGCGTCGGTACGGCGACCCGCTTTCCTGTCGCCCAACAACGCGATCACCTTCTCCGTATTCGGCGAACGCCGCTCCGAGTACAAGGTGTACCTCCGGCAGGAAACCGGCGCCAGCATTGCCTTGACGCGCACCACGCCTCGCCGGCGCAGCCCGTTGTCGCTCACGTACACCGTATCCTATGGCCGCACCGAGGCGACGGCCCAGAGTTTCTGCTCCTTCTTCAATGCCTGCACCGCGGACGTCATCGAGCCGCTGAGACAGAACCGCGTGCTGGCAACCATCACCGCATCAGGGAACTTCCCCCGGGTGAATAGTCAGATCGATCCTACCAGGGGTTCGATCGCATCGCTCGAGCTCACCCACAGCTCAACCTATATCGGCTCCTCGTACCTCCAGCAGTTCACCCGCTTCGTGGGCGGTATGTCATGGTACCGGCCCCTCTCCCGGAATACCGTACTGAGCTGGCGGGTAAGAGGAGGGGCGATCTTCTCTCCTACGCTCGACGTGGCTTCGGGGACGGGTGCGTTCATCCCGCCGGAGCAACGATTCTACGCTGGAGGGTCCAACGATGTGCGGGGGTTCGACCGGAACGAGCTGGGGCCGGTGGTGTACGTAGTTCCTCAGAGCCATGTGGACACGGCCAGCGCGCGCGGTCGAGCGATCGATCCCGATTCGGTGCGCGTCGCGGCCACTGGAGGGAACACTCTTGCTATCGCAAACGTCGAGCTGCGGGTGCCCTCGCCCATTCTGAGCTCGCGGCTGCGGCTGGCGGCGTTCGTCGATGCGGGGGGCGTATGGCAGCGCGGCCCTAATGAACGCACCGCCGTGATCCGGGTGACCCCGGGGGTGGGTCTTCGGGTGGCTACCCCCCTCGGGCCGGCGCGCCTCGATGTTGCCTATAACCCATACCGGCTGCAGCCAGGAGCACTCTTTCAGTTCGACCGGTCGGGCAATCTGCTGCCGGTCGATGGGCAAGGCTCCTACGTCCTGCCCCGAAGCAGAAAGTTTGCCATCCACATTGCAATCGGGCAGCCATTCTGATGCGGCGCCACCTTGCCCGGTTCCTATTTGTTTTTGTGATCGGCACCGCCGCCATGATTCTCGGAGTGGTGACCTCGATGACGCTCACCCCCCCGGGCCGGGACCTGCTGGCCCGAACGGTGTCGAGAGCACTCGACCGCATTGTGACGGGGCAGGTTCGAGTGGGCGCAATTTCGGGCTCGTTTCTCTATGACCTCACCCTGGAAAACCTGGTGGTGCGTGACACCAGCGGCGAGCTGCTCGTGGATTTGCCCCGCGTGCGGGTGGCCTATCGGCTGCCGAACTTGATCGCCGGCCAGGTGGTGCTGAGCGCCATGCAGCTGGAGCGTCCCACCATCCAGCTGATCAAGCACCGCAACGGCAGGATGAATTACGAAGAGGTGCTCGGCATAGGAAAGGGCTCGAAAGGCGGTCCGTCACCTCTGGTCGAGTTCCATAACGTAAAGATGAATGAGGGAACTCTTCGCATTGCCCTGCCGTGGAATGCGCCCCGTTCCGCCATCACCGAAAGCAGTGTCGATTCCGCGCTTCGGGCTGAACGAGCCAAACCGGGACGAATCATCGACGAAAGCCGCGAAGGACTACGTCGGGTGATCATACTGGCCGATCTTGCCACCCAAGCCTCGCGTCTCCGAATTGCCACACCCGACCGAAAGCCGTTCACCATCGACCTCGACTCTCTGGCGACGCGGGTCAACGACCCTGGAGTAACACTCCGGGACGCGGCAGGCCGAGTCCGGATCCGGGGCGACAGCGCTGTATTCAGTTTGTCCCGCGGAGCGTTGCCTGATACCCGGTTCTCCGGTGGAGGAGCCGTGACCTGGCCGCGTGACACCATCCTCTTCGATTTCCAGGTCATCGCGCCGAGAGTGAATCTTGAGGACCTCCGTTGGGTTTCCCCCCATTTTCCCGCAATGGCCGGACAAGGAGTGCTGACCGCGCGCTCCGAGACCGGGGTCCGGACCGCATACGACATACGCGACCTGCACCTGGCTGGCCTGCTCGGCCGGGTCGACGGCGAGCTGGTGACCTTCACCGATCGCCGGCGCGGACTCGGCGTGCGCGACATGAATCTCAGGTTGACGCAGCTGGACCTCGATGCGGTGCGACCGTATCTCGATACCCTTCCATTCGATGGCACCGTCACCGGCAAGCTGGCCGGCTCCGGGTTCCTCAACGCGCTCGATATCGGTATCGAGTGGGCATTCCGTGATGCGGCGGTGCCGGGCAAACCGCTCAGTACCATCGCGGGGGACGGTGGCGTGGGCGCCTCACGCGACAGCGGGCTCACCTTCACCGAATTTGGTCTGAGGCAGTCAGACATCGATCTGCGCACGGTTCGTCGGATAGCTCCCGCCGTAATTCTGGAGGGACGTATCACCGCGGTCGGCACGCTGAACGGTCCGCTCCGCAACATCCGTTTCAATGGGACAGCACAGCATCAGGACATGGACCGCCCTCCCAGTCAGCTGGAAGGGACGGTGCACCTGGACACCAGGTCTGACGTTCTCGGACTCAACACCGATGTCCTGCTCGACCCGCTCTCGTTCGACGGAATCCGGCGGGCCTTCCCGTCGCTAGAAACGCGGGGCGAGCTGCGGGGGCCGTTCCAGAGCCGGGGCACACTGGAGCGGTTGGCGTTAGATGCCACGCTGACCGGTCAGCTTGGATCCGTGGAAGCCCACGGCATCGCCACCTTGAGACCGCCACGCTGGGGCGCCGAGAATCTGCTCCTGCGGTTCTCCCGTTTGGACCTTGCCGCGCTTACCGGCCGCGACTTGCCGACGCGCCTGGAAGGCGAGGTACTGGTTACCGGCACCATCGATTCCCTGAGCGCACCGGAGGGCGAGATCAAGCTGGCGCTGTCCAGCAGCAGGATCAGGGAGTGGACCCTGGACAGCGTCTTCGCCGTTGCCGGGCTGCATGACAGCCTGATCCGTCTCGACACGGCGTACGCCGTCTGGAAGGGGGCCCGCGTTGGCGGGTCCGGTACCCTGGGCTGGAGTGGGAGTCATGCCGGGCGGATGTCTTTCGCGTTAGCGGCCGACAGCCTGATCGCCTTCGACTCCCTGCTGCTTGCAACAACTGGACAGACCCGCGATCTGGGCCCCGACAGCCGTCCACTGGGGGGAACCGCTCAAGCTACGGTTCAGCTATCCGGCAATCTCGACACGCTCGAGGCCGCCGGCGACCTCCTCATCGAAGATCTCGAATGGCAGAGCATCCGCTCGCCCCGCGTCACCGGTGCGTTCAGCTGGATCGGCGGCACCCGGCCTCAGCTTACTGCGTCCGTGGGTTCGGACTCGCTTACCGCGCAGAACTGGATCTTCAGCCGTTTGGGAGCCCAGGCGCGCGGTTGGGCGGATTCACTCGAGTGGAACGCAGGGACGGGCATCGGTCCCGACATCCGTGCAGATGCGGCGGGGCGCTGGTGGCAACGTGGTGAAACGAAGGTTGCCATGTTCGACAGTCTGACATTCGCGCTCCCCGCTCGTCGCTATCGCCTCGACGAATCATTTGCCGTCACCCTGAGCGATTCCGCACCCGATGTCAGCCCACTCACAATCCGGGCTCAGGACGGTTCCGGCATCATTCAGGTGGCCGGTCGGGTGCCGGGATCGTCTCCCGGCTCCCTGCTGGTGCGGGTGACCGGGCTCGATCTCCACGACGCCTACGGGCTGCTGCGGCGGGATACACTCGGTGTAGCGGGAGAGCTGGGTCTGGATATGAGGGTGGGAGGAACGGCGCAGATGCCGACGCTCCGTGGCACGGCCACTCTGGACGGAGGACGATTCGGCGATTTTCAGGCGCCGTTTCTTCAGGGCGTGGTGGACTACGCCAACCGCCGCCTCGAGACTGACCTCCTTCTGTGGCGCACTGGGGAGAACGTTCTGGACGTAGGGGCCACGCTCCCACTGGACCTCGGGCTGCGGGGTGTTGTCGAGCGTCAGGTGGACGGCCCCCTGTCGGTGCATGCCCAGGGTGACAGCGTGGATCTCGCCATTCTGGAGGCGTTGACACCGGGGGTTAGACAGGTGAGCGGCGTCCTGGCCACCGACGTAAATGTCACTGGTACCTGGGAAGCCCCCCGCCTAACGGGAGCAGTAGAAATCCGGGACGGCGGCATGACGGTTCCCGGCCTGGGAGTGCGGTTCAGCCAGGTGCAGGGCCGGGCCATGTTCCAAGGAGACTCGCTGGTGCTCGACAACGTTGCTCTGGCCAGCGGTGGCGGCACCCTGGGTGTCACCGGCTCTATTCGGCTGGAGGATCTAGCACGCCCGGTGCTCAACCTCGGCTTCAGGGCCAATGATTTCCGGGCGATCGACGTGCGAGACTTTCTCACTCTCGATGCCACCGGTGGCCTGCAGCTTCGGGGGCCTTTCTTCAGATCAACTCTGAGTGGCAGTCTCACTGCTAACAGCGGCGTGCTCTACTTTGCCGACCTGGTCACCAAGCGGATCATCGACCTCGAGGATCCCACCATCGCTGACCTGGTAGATACCACCCTACTCCGAAGGGAAGACCTCGGAGCCAAGTTCCAGAATCGTTTTCTCGATTCGCTGACGATCACCAACCTTGGCGTTGAGATGGGTACCGACGTGTGGCTCCGGTCGGCCGAGGCCAACATTCAACTGACGGGGCAGGCACAGCTCAGCAAGACCCGTCAAGCCTATACCCCGTCGGGGACGCTGGAGGCGGTTCGAGGCAGCTACACCTTGAAGATCGGGCCTGTCACGCGGGACTTCACGGTCGAGCGGGGAACGGTGCGCTACTTTGGCGACCTCAACGCCGCGCTCGACATTCGGGCCAGTCATGTGGTGCGCGCGGTTCGGGGCGAGGAGCTCCCGGTTATCGCGGTCATTACCGGCACACTGTACGCGCCGAAAGTCACCCTGGAGAGCACGTTCAATCCCCCGATCTCGGAGACTGACCTGGTCTCCTATCTGGTGACCGGCTATCCCGCCAACGAAGCCACGCGGCTTGGGTTTAGCAACGCGCTCGAGACCGGCTTGTCTTACTTCTCCAGCGCTCTATCCAGCGAGCTCGAGCGGGCCCTGATCCAGGACATCGGGATCCCGCTCGATCTCATCGAAATCCGCCCGGGTGTATCGCAGGGGAGCGGCAGCACTCTCACCCAGGTTGCCGCAGGCTGGCAGCTGGGCAGTAAGACCTTCCTCCGGTTCAATGCCGGATTCTGTCCCGAAAATCTGGGCCAGTTCACCTATAGCAACCTTGGGGCAAGCCTGGAGTTCAGGTTCAGCAAGGAGTGGAGGCTCCAGACCAGCGTGGAGCCGAGCCTTCAGTCGTGCCATCAGGACTTCGGCACGACCACCAACCCCTACCAGATCGGTGCCGATATCCGTTGGGAACGGGAGTTCTAAGGCGTGACGCGTGCGCTGGTCATTATTAACCCGGCTGCGGCCAGGACCGCTCCACTGGCGGTCAACGCGGTAATGAGCACCCTCAGGGCAGCCGGTTGGGTAGCTGAGGTACTGGCGACCGGAGGGCCCGGAGATGCGCGCAGTCTCGCCGAGTACGGCGTGGCGGAGGGGGTGGACGTGGTGGCGGTGTTCGGCGGAGATGGCACCACCATGCAGGCCGCGGCCGGCCTGGTGGGCACCGACGTCGCCCTGGGGGTAATACCTGGAGGAACCGGAAACCTGCTAGCGGGAAACCTGCGCATTCCCGCCTCACCAGCGCGGGCGGCAAAGGCGCTGGTCCGTGCCCGTCCCAAGCCGTTCGACCTGGGGCGGATGGAACGGCCGGAAGGAGCGCAGTACTTCGCCGTGGCATGCGGAGCAGGGTACGATGCACGCGTCATGGCCGGAACTCTTTCCGAGCACAAGCGACGCTGGGGGATGGCCGCCTACGTGGCCACGACTCTACGGCTCATCTCTGATATCAGAAGCACCGTCTACGCCATTACCATCGACGGGGTGGAGTACGAAGCGAATGCGGCGATGGTGTTGGTGGCCAACTGCGGCGAGGTCATCCCCCCCTTCGTGAGACTTGGACCCGGCATCACCCCTGAGGATGGACTGCTCGATGTGGTGGTGATGCGGGCCAATAACTTCTCTCAGAGCGTTCGCGCCGTCTGGGATCTGCTTCGCATCGCTCCTGGGTTCCTGGGAGAGAGAGCCTACGTGGGGTATGCGCGAGGACGGGAGGTGCGGGTGGAGACCGACCCGGTCCAGCCGGTACAGCTCGATGGGGAGCCAGGTGGACACACACCCTTTACCGTGAGCGTAATACCGGGCGCCATCCGAATCATGGTGCCCGGCAGGCGATAAGGCATGGTGCAATTGTGATCAGTGACTAATTTCTGGAGGGCTTAGTGTCACCCGATCGAAGGTAGCTCCATGGCCGGCTCCGTCCTGCTTATCGATGACGATGTCGACGTTTTACGCGCCATCGGGAACTACTTCGAGCGGTTTGGCTACGAGGTTACCCGGGAGCTGAGCGGTGAGGCGGGGCTGGCGACATTCGACCGTCTCCGGCCTGAGGTGGTCATACTCGACCTCGGCCTGCCGGGGATGGACGGCATGGAAGTTTTGGAACACCTGCGCCAGCGCGACGCGTCGGTGGTCCTCCTGACAGGGCAGGCCGACGTGCCGACCGCCGTACGGGCCATGCAGCTCGGGGCCGAGAATTTCCTTACCAAGCCGGTAGACATGGAGCACCTTGCTGCAGCAACAGCGAGGGTGGCGGACAAGGCCAGACTGCGTCGGATAAATGAAGCACTGCTGTTCCACAGCGCGCCCGGGCACGGGCTCGACTCGCTGGGCGGCTCGTCAGGCATGCAGGAGTTCGCTCACCAGGTGGGGTTACTGGCCCAGAGCGAGCGCACCACCGTGCTTCTTAATGGAGAGAGTGGCACGGGTAAAGGCTGGGTGGCCCGGATGATTCACGATCTGAGCCCCCGCACCAAGGCGCCTTTCGTCGAAGTGAACTGCGGTGGACTGAATGCCACATTTCTGGACTCCGAGCTGTTCGGGCACGAGAAGGGCGCCTTCACCGATGCCAAGGACCGGAAGCAAGGGTTGTTCGAGATCGCCGACCACGGCACCATCTTCCTGGACGAAATCGGCGACCTGGCACCAGAGCTTCAGCCCAAACTCCTGAAAGTCCTTGAGACGAAGACATTTCGCCGGCTGGGGGGCACTCGCGAGATCACAGTTGATGTGCGTCTCGTGGCCGCTACCAACAAGAATCTGCAAGCCGAAGTCGAGGCCGGGCGGTTTCGGGAAGATCTCTACTACCGCCTGAGTGTCATGCCGCTCACCATGCCGGCATTGCGCGACCGGTCCCGGGAAGACCGGCTGGCCCTGGTCACTCGTCTCATGGGTGATCTCCGGGCCGAGCTCCCGGACGGTCCCCCGGCTCTGTCGAGTGAGGTCCTCGATCGTCTTCTCTCATATCCCTGGCCGGGCAACGTACGAGAAATGCGGAACGTGCTCGAGCGGGCACTCATTCTGGGGCGGGGGCAGCCGGCGGTCAGTGTTGAGCACCTCCCTGGCGAGTTCCGGGCTCGTGCCGGAGTGGGAGACCGCCGACATACGCCGTTGAGCCTGGAGGATCTCGAGCGCCAGCACATCGAGCGCACCTTGAAGCACCACACCGGCAACCGCACCCGCGCCGCCATCGAGCTCGGTATCTCGCGTGCGACGCTGATCAATAAGATCAAGCGCTACAACATTCTTGCCTGAGTAGCAGCATGCCCAAGATTCACGAGCATGACGGTATGGGGTGCCGCGCGTGCGGCCAGGAAGAGCGCGCATCCGAGGGATATCCCTGTGCCGACTGCGGTACCTTCATCTGCCTGATCTGTACCTTCCGAGGAGTTACCCTCTGTCGTGACTGCGCTGGGCGCTCAGCGCCCGAAAAGGGCGCCTGAACTGATCTCCCATGCCAGCCGCAATAGCTAGCGCCGCCATCGCTCCGGTCCTTGCGGAGCCGCGGATTCGGGCAGAACAGGTTACCCAACTCGTCCTGGGCGAGACCGCCGCCGTCACCGACCACAGCGGCGACTGGCGCCGCGTCTGCACCCACACCGATGGCTACGACGGATGGATCAATTCCGGTTACCTTCACGAGGTCGATGATTCGGCTGCCGACGCGTGGCGCTCACGCGCTACCGCGTGGAGTGAAGGATCCACGGTCCGCATAGGCCTATGGCATCAGCAACTGCCGCTCCGGGCCCATATCGTGCTCGAAGGAGACGCGGTTTCACTCCCGGACGGCCGCCGTGGCCGTGTCACCGCGGGGAGCGTACGGGAGATCAGCGAGATCTCTGCTGCCGCACGAGCCAAGGCGCCGGAACGCTGGGCGCTGGAGCACTTCGGAGGCAGTCCGTATCAGTGGGGTGGAGTAACGCCCTGGGGGGTGGACTGCTCAGGACTGGTGCAGACGACTTTCGCTGCCCGGGGAGTGGTTCTCCCACGGGACTCGGCGCAGCAGGTGTTCCACGGAGCAGCAGTCTCCCCCGAGGCCATCCGCCCCGGAGATCTCCTCTTCTTCTCGGGCGAGTCTGCCAGCGCCATCACTCACGTGGCGTTCGCGGGCGAGGCCGACAGCCTGATCCATTCTACACTCGCCTGCGGCGGCACCCTGGTGGAGCCCTGGCTACCGGGTACCAGAGCAGGCGCCCTGAGACAGCGCCTGCTGGCTGTTCGAAGGCTGGAAGAGAGGTGATCGAAACCTATGTACACGGCTATCGCCCGAGGGAGAACGAGCGCCTGCGGGATCAAGCCGGAACACTGGTCGACCTACTGCACTCGGACACCGCCTACCCTGGCGGAAGCATGGTGCTCGAGGTTGGGTGCGGCGTCGGCGCCCAGACAGTCACCCTGGCCCGGCGAAGCCCCGAAGCGCGGTTCACCTCGGTTGATTTATCCGCAGACTCGATTGCCGAAGCCAGGCGAAGGGCCGATCGGGCTGGCCTGACCAACGTGGAGTTCCGGCAAGCAGACCTCTTCGCCTTGCCCTTCCGCGCCGAATCCTTCGACCACGTTTTCGTCTGTTTCGTGCTGGAGCACCTCTCGCGTCCGGTTGAAGCGTTGACGATTCTCAAGAGGCTGCTCCGGTCCGGAGGCACCATAACCGTTATCGAGGGCGATCACGGATCAACCTACTTTTACCCCCCCAGCTCCGCCGCTGAGGCGGCGATCCAGTGCCAGATCAAGATCCAGCGGGATGCCGGCGGCGACGCATTTATCGGCCGACAGCTCTACCCTCTGATGGTAAAGGCCGACTTCCACGCCGTCCGTGTCTCTCCCCGAATGGTGTATGTGGATTCGAGCCGGCCTGACCTGGTCGATGGTTTTACCAGGAAGACGTTCACCGCGATGATCGAGGGCATTCGTGAGTCCGCGATCGCGGCCGGCCTGATGGAACCGGAGAGCTTCGATGCCGGGATAAAGGATCTCCACCGGACGACCGAGTCGGACGGTGTATTCTGCTATACGTTCTTCAAGGGCGTGGGCGAGAAGAGGCCACGCGCCGGCCCCTGAACCTTGATGCCCAAACTCGTCCTTTTCGACATAGACGGAACCTTACTGCTGACGGCGGGTGCCGGCCGTCGGGCCATCGTGACTGCGATCAGCGAGCAGGTAGGGCCGAGCACGGACCTGCACCGGGTCCGCTTCGATGGGAAGACCGATCCGCAGATCGTAACCGAACTGCTCGAGGCTGCCGGTCACGCCGGGCCGCATCCGGCTGACCGCGTGGCAGCGCTTTGCTCGCGCTACGTCGATCTCCTCCGGTACGAGCTCGAGCAGCCGACCTGCAATACAACCGTGATGCCAGGCGTGATCCCACTGCTCGAGCGGCTCGAGAGGCAGGATGGCGTGTTGCTGGGCCTGCTTACGGGCAATGTGGCCCAGGGAGCGGCTCTGAAGCTGCGGTCAGCGGGACTGGACCCCAGGCGCTTCCAAGTAGGCGCGTACGGGTCCGATTCCGCTCATCGCGCAGAGCTGCCGCCCATTGCCGCGCGGCGGGCTGAGCCCTACTTCGGCCGGGTGCCGTCAGGGGCTGACGTGGTCATCATTGGCGACACGCCAGCCGACATTGCATGCGGAGCTTGCATCGACGCGCGTGCGATTGCTGTGGCGACCGGTGCCTACTCGGTGGCCGATCTCATGTCCTGCGCCCCCCATGCAGCGTTCGACGACCTAAGCGACACGGAGCGGGTCCTGGAGGCCATTTTTGCCCCCCGCATCAGCTGATTCCTGGGTCATTCCCGAGCTGGGGCCGTCACTTGGTCGCCTGGTAGATCCACCGTTATTCCAGGCCGACCGCGGGGTGCTCGATCTCGTCCTAGACGATATTCGTCTGGAGCTGGTTACCGGCATTTTCGAGCTCGCTGGAGCAGCACGCTCTTTCGCGGTCTCGGGCGACCGCCAGGGGGCCATCTCCTCGCTTTCACGGGTGGCCTGCCTGGGACTGTGGGAACGAGCCGTAGGAGCATCCGCCGAGCGGCTGGCTCAGGTCGTCAACCTGCGGCTGGGCGACGTGGCTGCGGAGATTCGTCTTCCCGCCCGGCAGCTGGAGGATTTCCGGCTCAAGGGCGAGGACCTACGTGCGATTGCCTCCCGACTGGGCAGCGGTGGGGCGAGTTTCGTCAGCGCGCTGGATGCTCTCGAGCAGACTGTGCCGGGGGCAGCGGCGTCCGGGAGCCGCGGCCATGCGGGCCAGGAGAACTGGGAGCATGCTCTCGCCTCAGCGGCGCGGCGGCTCGAGGCCGCTTGGCTGGCTCTCGAAACGAATGCACGGGATGAACAGGCCCGCTGGAAAGCTGAGATAGACCGGGCCAGAGCGTGGCGCCGGCCCACAATGATTCTGTGGCTGGTCAGTGCTGCTGCGCTTGTGGCGGCCACATACCTGGGCCTGGTGCTGGGCGGTTATCTGCCGGTGCCACCACCGCTCCGCCCCTTGGCAGAGCTTTGGTGGTCCAACCTGTGACCGTGATCGGTGTGGGAATAGACCTTGTCGATCTGGAGCGGGTGAGATCGCTACTCGCCGCCAAAGGCGAGAAGGCAATGACTCGGTTCTTCTCGGAGAAGGAGCGGGAGTACCTGGCCAGCCGCGCCGATGCCACCGGACACGCCGCGGCCAGGATTGCGGCTAAGGAAGCAGTATACAAGGCGATGCAATCACTCAAGGGAGCCAGGAGCGTTGGCTGGCGTGAGATCGAAGTCTCCCGCGACCCCGACGGGAAACCGGCCATCCGGCTTTACGGTCTGGCAGCCCGGCTGTCGGATGAGCACGGCGGGCTCCGAATCCAGATCTCACTCACCCACTCCGCGATCTCTGCGGGGGCTATCGCGGTGGTTGAAGCTCCCTAAACCACTTTCAATTCCTACCTATCCTCTCTAGTTTGACGGATCGATCCTCAAACTGGATGAAAATGGTTCTCAGCAGCGGAGCAGCGCTCTTCGTCGGGCTCACCCTCCTCACTAATCCCCAACAAACCGCGTCTCCGATCGATCCGGCTCCGGTGGCTCGCCGGCTGGCGGCAACAGCCCTGCTTGCGGCCCAGGAGTATCGGGTCGGCATCGTTGAGGGGCGGGTGGTATCCAGGGCTGAAATAGATGAAGCCCGTCTGTTTCTGGGGGAGTCGCTCCGATCGGCCCAGGCCCTGCCTGACGCCCTCGGCGCTGCCATTGGGGCCAGTATCGACTCCGCCATATCAATGGTGGATCGCACTGTCCACCCGGATTCGCTTGACGCGCACGTTCGAAGGCTTACCAGCACCCTCGCCGCCGAGCTCGGTATTACGCTGGACGAGATCCCCAGCCTCAGCCCGTCACTGGCTCTAGGGGCCGAGGTTTACCTGGCCAACTGCGCCAGCTGCCACGGTGTCCTCGGCCGGGGGGACGGTCCGGCGGCGCCGGGCCTGGAACCCAGGCCCACCAATCTCACGGACGGGAATGCTCTGAGAGATCAGTCACCTCTGGACTACTATCGCCGGATTACCATCGGAGTGGTGGGCACGGCAATGCCCTCGTTTGAGCCAGGTCTGTCTGCGCAAGACCGCTGGGCCGCCGCGCTCCATGCCACACTTCTGCGCCTGCCTCCCCCAGCGGGAGCTGTGCCTCCGGCGCTGCTTTCGTTCGCCACCACCGGGCGGATGTCCGACGCTGAGCTGCTGGCCGCTCTGAATGCCAACGGCTCGTCCCCTGGTACGCTGGCTCAGGTTGCCGCAATTCGGAGCAGTCAGCCGGATGCCACGGCGAGCGCTACCACTCAGGTCTTCGACCAGGTGCGCGCTGAGCTCGAGTCTACCTATGTTCTGGCCCGTAAAGGGGACTCCGCGGCAAGTACCAGCGCATTTGATGCCTATATGATATTTGAGCAGGTCGAGCGCGGTGTGCGCGTCAAGGACCCCGCGCTCGCGGCCGACTTGGAAAGCGGCTTTGCGGCGCTTCGCTCAGCGATTGCATCGGGTGGCAGCGTGGCAGAGCTCGATACCATTCACCACCGGCTTACCAGCGGGCTGGAAAAGGCCGAGCGCACGCTGGGCAACAACCTTTCACCCGCCAACCTGTTCTTGCAGTCGCTGGTCATCATGCTCCGGGAGGGTCTTGAAGCGATCCTGATTGTTGGCGCTCTCATGACATTTCTGGTCAAGATGGGAGCGTCGCACCGAAAGCGAGAAATCAACCTCGGCGTCGGTGCCGCTCTCGCTGCCAGCCTGGTCACAGCCTTCGCAATCGAGACTGTATTTCATCTGACCCCTGCCAACCAGGAGCTGCTGGAGGGGATAACCATGGTAGCCGCCACTCTGGTGCTCTTCTACGTGAGCTACTGGCTGCTATCGAAGATGGAAGTGGTCAAGTGGAATCACTTCGTCAAGGGCAAAGTGAACGATGCGCTAACCAGCGGCTCCTCTCTGGCGCTGGCGTCAGCCGCATTTCTGGCGGTTTATCGGGAAGGCTTTGAGACCGTCCTCTTTTACAAGGCGCTCTTTCTGAGCGGAGATACGAGCAGCATGCCGATCCTCATGGGGATGGCACTAGGCGTGGCTCTATTGGGCGGAGTGTACGCTGGGATCAGTAAATTCGGGGTGCGGCTTCCACTCAGGCCGTTCTTTGGCGTTACCAGCGCGTTCCTGTACTACATGGCGTTCGTCTTTGCGGGGAAAGGTGTCGCTGAGCTTCAGGCCGGCGGAGTCATCTCAACCACGGTGCTCTCCTGGGCGCCTAGGGTACCGGCACTGGGCATCTACCCGACCTTCGAATCGATCGTGGTCCAGGGGGTGTTGCTAGCGCTCCTGCTCGCAGCTCTGATTTGGACTTTCCTCATTGAGCCCCAACGCCCGGCCGATGCCGTGGGGGCGGTGAGGTGAAGTTCACGACCTCCGATTTGTGTGATGCATTCCCCGCAGCAGTCCGGGTTGCCCAGCCCGCTTTCAAGGACTATGGCGGCGCCAGCAGATTTGCCGGCCCGATCGATACTTTGCAAGTCTTCGAGGACAACGGGCTGGTTGCGGAGGTGCTGGACACGGCGGGGCGCGGCCGAGTGCTGGTGCTCGATGGAGGAGGCTCGATCCGCACGGCACTGGTGGGTGGGCGGCTCGCCAAGCTGGCTCACACCAACGGCTGGGCTGGCCTGCTCGTGAATGGTTGCGTGCGCGATTCGGTCGAGATCCGAGAGGTTCCAATGGGAGTACTGGCGCTCGCCACTTCGCCCCGGCGGAGCGGCAAAGCTGGTAATGGCCAACAGGGAGGAAGCGTGACCTTTGCCGGCCTGACCTTCTCCCCGGGGCAGCACCTCTATGCTGACGAAGACGGGATTGTCTTGGCTGAGCGGAGTCTAATCGAATGAAATCCGGCGTCTGCTACCGGAATCGAACTGCCTGCAAGCAAAACGGCCCGTCACTTGACGGGCCGTTCGCATGAGAGGTGGTAGATCGCCCCCTGAGTTTACGGAGACGGACCGAAGTGCCCGCTCCACCCTTCTTCGACCTACCACTTTTCGTGTGAAATATCACCGCTTGCTGGTGCTCTCTTAGGCAAGCCGGATGCCATCGGGTTAAAGCGCATAAGTCGTTGTTTTACAATGATCAAGGTACGTGGCCTAAAGCAGGTTCAAGGTGCAAAAATTGTACATACTCCCGCTAAATAAGCTTAAGTTGTTTAATCAAGGCCAGTTACCTAACTGTCGAAACTTTGGCCGGTGATAGCTTCTTTCCCGTCTCCAAATAACTCCCGGCAAGGGGGGGTGGTCCTTTTCGTAGCATCCCCAGTATCACCATGCCGATAACCACAATCACGACGCTGGTGAGCTGCGCCAGGGTAAATGGGCCCAGGAAGCGATCGTCCTTGGCCCGGAGAAATTCCACCAGGAAGCGCTCGACCCCCGCGAACACCAGGTAAAGACCGAACAGCCAACCGACCGGACGGCTGCTCTTGCGGAGCGACCAGAGCACTGCGAAGGCGACCAGCATCGCGATGACTTCGTACAACTGCGTGGGATGAACAGCCAGGACCCTGGCGGGGTCGACACCCACAGGTATGGGTATACCGAAGAGATTCTTGAGATTTTCGGCAGTCGAGGGTGGCAGTCCGTCAGGGAACTTGACCGCCCACGGGAGATTTGTAGGCCGGCCATAGTCATCGTTCACCAGGAAGCAGCCCACCCTCCCCAGTGCATATGCAGCCGCAAGCGCCGGTGCTCCCAACTGCATGGTCCAGCGAAGCGGCACCCGCAGTCGCCAGCTGTTCAGGATTACGGCCAACGCTCCGCCGATAAATCCGCCGTACCAGACCAGCCCTCCGCGGGAAAGCAGCGCTCCCGGGTCTCCCGTTAGTGCAACGTACCACAGCTTGGCCCCGATGATGCCGCCGATTACCGCGGCAGCTACCATGTCCGCCGCGTAATCTTCCTTGAGGTTGGCTTGCCGAAGCTGTAGGGCTATCAACCACCCACCCATCAGGAAGCCCACCATCAGCATGAGGCCGTAGCCTGTGATCTCGATGGGACCGAGATCCCACTGAAGCGGATAGACGTTCATGTATTCATCCCGGAAGAATGAACCGCGGGCACCAGGCCCGGGATCGGCAGGTCGTCGCGTGGCTCGAGATCCCACCCGCTTCGCTCGCCACGGCTGAGCCGCCACGCTCCCGCCGCGGCGATCATCGCGGCATTGTCGGTATTGAGCCGCGGGGAAGCTACGCTCAGCCGGGCTTGTCCCGCCAGGCGCTGCTCCAGCTGAGTAATCAGCGCGCGGTTGCAGGCCACTCCCCCACCCAGCATCGCCTGAGTGTAGCCGGTCGTCCTTACCGCATGAGCGGTCTTGGCAACCAGCACCTCGATGGCCGCATCCTGAAATGCCCGCGCAAGGTCAGCCGGATCGTCCTGGTTGCTCCTAGCACGCAATACCGCAGTCTTGAGGCCGCTGAAGGAGAAAGCGTACTGACTGGGACCTTCGCGCGCTAACTCCTGGAGCATGGGGCGGGGCAGGCGCACATGCCCCGGACGGCCCTGGCGCGCCAGTCGTTCAAGGGCGGCTCCTCCTGGATAGCCCAGACCCAGAAGGTTGGCCACCTTGTCGAACGCCTCGCCTGCTGCGTCATCCAGAGTTTGCCCCAGCAGGCGGTATTCCCCCCAGGCGGGAACATCCAGGAGCATGGTATGGCCACCGCTCACCAGGAGCGCGACGAAAGGCGGCGCCAAATCTGAATCTTCCAGGGTGGCTGCGAAGAGGTGACCCTCGAGGTGATTGACTCCGATGAGCGGACGGTCGGAGCTGAAAGCGAGGGTCTTGCCGTACATCACCCCGACCAGCAACGCTCCCACCAATCCGGGCCCCGCCGTGACCGCCACGCCATCCACTTGTGACAAGCCGATGCCGGCGTCGGCCAGCGCCCGCTCCACTACCGGTCCGATCGCCTGCAAGTGGGCTCGGCTGGCGAGCTCAGGGACAACCCCGCCGAAGATTCGGTGAACATCCTGGGACAGGATCGTCAACGACGCCAGGGTGCTGCGGCCTTCCTCCACCCGAACGACAGCGGCGGAGGTCTCGTCGCAGGAGGTTTCGATTCCCAGGATCCACTCAGCCACGGCTGGATAGCGAGAAGGCGGGCGGCACCTAGCGACCGGTCTCGTCGAGCAGGCGCTCGACCAGGGCGCGATTAACCGGGGAGTTCCAGGCGTGCTCGCCGATTACGCGTTTCACGATGATGCCATCTCTATTGATCAGGAAGCTTTCGGGCACCCCGGTGGTCTGATAAATCTGCTGCACCGTAGTGCTGCGATCCTGAAGAAGATCGAAGCTGATACCGAGCTCCTGGCCGAAGGCACGCACATCCTCGGGGCTCCCTTCGTCGATGCTTACCGCAGCAATCTTGAATCCTCGAGGCGCGAGAGACTGGTAGACGCTATCCATTCCAGGCATTTCGACCCGACAGGGAATGCACCATGTAGCCCAGATGTTGACCAAGGTCACGGCACCCTCGTAGTGCTCACGGAAGGAGACTGAGTCTCCGGTGGCAAGATCGATTGCCCGGAAATCCGGCGTACGGGCGCCGACTGCAACCTGCTCGATGTCGGGCCCGAACTTCGTCAGGGCAACTGCACCGGCCACGAGCCCAGCGACGATCACACCTACGAGGGCCCATTGTTTCGACATCACGACTAAACCTTTACGGCGCAGTGCCGCTTGAGGTCGCGTATAGCCTGGGCCGGGTCAGGCGACCCAAAGATTGCCGTCCCGGCAACAAACGTATCGGCGCCGGCACCCCAGGCCTCGGCTATGGTTGCGGCGGTAATGCCTCCGTCTACCTCCAGCACCGCCGGTGACTCATGCCGGTCGAGCAGCGCTCGGCTACGCCGGATCTTGTCGGTAGACTGGGGGATGTAGGACTGACCGCCGTAGCCGGGGTTTACCGACATTACCAAAACCAGGTCGACGTCATGCACCACCTCCTCCAGCAGACTCACTGGAGTCGATGGATTCAAGGCCAGACCCGCCAGCATGCCCAGCTGCCGCGCGGTGGCCAGATGGCGCTGGACGTGTACCGTGGCTTCGGGATGGAAGGTAAACACGCTCGCACCGGCGTCGGCGAACTCGCCGAGGTAGCGCTCGGGGCGTTCCACCATGAGATGGACGTCGAGCGGCAGATTGGTCACTCTCCTGAGTGCGCGAACCAATGGAGCTCCGAAGGTGAGGTTCGGCACGAAGTGCCCGTCCATCACATCGACATGCAGCCACTCGGCGCCGCCGGCTACGGCGCGCTCGATTTGCTCGGTGAGCCGTCCCAGGTCGGCGCTCAGCACGCTTGGTGCGATGCGTACCGTCATCGCGATGGCTCGGGCCCACGGCTCACAACCAGAGCAACCGCGCCGCCCCGGGGGCGCCCCACTCCGGCCGAGGGGCGGCTTGCCAGGACGATGCCGGGTTCCTGACCTCCGGCCACAGTGTCGATCGAGCCCACCCGCACTCCGGCGGCCGACATGATCTTCGTGGCCTGGGAGAGACTCATCCCGACAATGTCCGGCATTGCCACGAGAGAAGGTCCCGCGCTGACAATCAACTGCACCACGCTATTCGGGGGCAGCACGGTTCCCTCTGGAGGGTCTTGCCAGATGACCGTGCCCCGGGGAAAAGCATCGCTGTGCCGCTCACCATCCAGGCGAGGCCTGAAGCCGAGCTCGGTAAGCGAACGTCGTGCCTCAGCCTGGCCCATTTCCAGCACCCGGGGAAGGGAATGGTCCTTGGTGAAAACTGTACCGGGCGAGAGCCACAGGACTGAGATTCCGTAGCCAACCACGAAAGTCAGAGCGATGAGTCCGATATCCCGCAGGAACGCGCGCCACGCAGCAGACTCGAGGAGAGGAACACCGGAGGAGGTGTGCCGGCGCGCTCTCATCTGGTCCGCCGGAGACGTGCTGCATAAGCGCCGTCCATCCCATGCTGCTGAGGGATGGTGTTCAGATCTCCATCGGCCGTCAGAAGGTCGGCAGAAACAGTGTTCGAGCGTTCACGCTGAAAGTCCGGGTGACCGGTAAGAAAACGATCTACCCGGGTCCGATTCTCTTCCGGCTCGAGCGAGCAGGTCGAGTAAACCAGTAGCCCTCCGGTGGGTACGACGGTTGCGGCCTGAGTCAGGAGCTGACCTTGAAGCTTTTCCAGCGAAGCCAGCGCCTCCGGGGTCACTCGCCACCTGGCGTCAGGGTGACGAGCAAACGTCCCGGTGCCCAGGCATGGGGCATCCACTAGAACTACATCCGCCTGCCGCACCGGGGGAAACCTTCCGTCAGCGACCACGACCCACTCTCGTCCAGATCCCGCACGTCTGACGTTTTCCCCCAGCCGCCTGGCGCGTGCGGGACTCACCTCACCCGCTAGCACTGTCTTGGCCAGACGGCCCAGCGCGATGGTCTTGCCGCCGGGGGCGGCGCAGACGTCGTAGACAACCGATCGTGAATGTACCTCGACGAACCGGGCAAGCAGTGCCTGGGCCGGGTCCTGCACGATAAAGTCGCCTTCGGCAAACCCCGGCAGATCCGCCGGACGGCTTTCGTTTGTGATCAGGCCTGCGCCGTGCGGCGCGGGTTCTACTTCGAACCCCGCAGCGCGCCAGCGGCCAGCCAGCGACTCCAGGCTTTGACGGGCCGGCTGAAGGATGAGCCGGGGACGGGTATTGTTCCAGCGGAGCAATCCCTCAGTGCCCTGGATTCCGAACGCCTGCATCCAGCGACGTACCAGCCAGACCGGGTGGGAATGCTCGACCGCCAGCCTCTCGGACGAGTCGGAGGACTCATCTCCGAGCTCGGGCTCACCGCGGGCGACTCGACGCAACACGGCGTTTACAAATGCCGCGGCCCGGGCGCCTCCAGCCTCCCTTGCCAGGGTGACACTGGTGTCGACCGCCGCGTGTTCGGGAACGCGATCCAGGCCCGAGAGCTGGTAGGTGCCCAGTCTCAGGATGTCCTGTATGTTCGGAGCGACGCTCGGCCAGCCCCGGGAGACCAACGGTGAGATCCGCGAGTCCAGCGCACTCCGTTGCCGTAGCACTCCCGCGGCAAGCTCGTGGGCGAGCCTTCGATCAGCCGGCGCCAGTGTGCCAAGGGCTCCATCAAGCGCGACGTCAAAGGGCTTTCCCGCTCTCACCTGTTCCAGGATTGTCAGGGCCGCTCGCCGTGAATCAAGACCAGCGGAACGCTTCACCGGGCCTTTCACCACCGACGGAAAGAACACAGAGGTCACGTAGGCACTGTCTATTCCAGCATCCCCGAGGCGGGGCTGGACGGCATTGCCACCTCCCGCCGCGGCATGCGGCCGGCCAGAAAAGCGAAACGTCCGGCTTCCACTGCCAGGCGCATGGCGCAAGCCATGGAGACGGGATCCCGAGCCTCGGCCAGAGCCGTATTCATGAGGATGCCATCCACCCCTTGCTCCATCGTGAGACAGGCATCCGAAGCGGTGCCTACGCCGGCGTCCACAATTACCGGAACCGACAGTCGACGCTTGATTGTCCGAATGCCGTAGGGGTTGAGCAGGCCCAGACCGCTGCCGATCGGCGAGGCCAGCGGCATCACTGCCGCGCAACCGGCGTCTTCCAGGCGCAACGCGGTGATCAGGTCGTCGTTGGTATACGCCAGGACCTCGAAGCCTTCTGCCACGAGCTCGCTAGCCGCGGCGATCAGACCCTGGGTATCGGGGAGTAAAGTTTCCCGGTCGCCGATTACCTCGAGCTTGATGAACTCATTGAATCCAGCCTCGCGGGCGAGTCTTGCGTAGCGCACAGCCTCATCCGCCGAATAACATCCCGCCGTGTTGGCCAGAAGAAAGTATTGATTCGGGTTCAGGTGGTAGAGAATCCCTTCGTCCCTGGTGCGATCGAGATCCACCCGGCGTACCGCTACGGTCACGATCTCAGCGCCCGAGGCTTCGATGGCCCGAACCATCTCGTCGTTGTTCCGATATTTGCCGGTCCCGACCATGAGCCGGGATCGGAAGCTTCGGCCGCCGATGCTGAGAGGAGAGTCGGTGATGGGTTCTGCGTGGGTGATGGTCATACTGAAAGATAAGCGTAGGCGGTGAGTGGGGAGGCCCCAGCCGGTTTTGGCCGGCGTTTCCCCCGCTTACCGCTTACCGCTCACCCTTTTCCAGCATCATCCCCCTCCTACAAAATGCACCAGCTCAACAGCGTCGCCGTCCGACAGTACTGTCTCTCCCAGCTGAGGACGACGGATGATCTTGCGGTTGAGCTCGACCACGACGCCGCGTGGGTCGAGGCCAAGGTGCTGGAGCAGGTCTGACACAGTGGCGGGGGCAGGCAGTCGGCGCGGCTCGCCATTCACCATAATCTCCATCTCGCTCACGTAGCCTCCAGCCATGATGCCAGCAGGGCCAAGGTGGCCGCCGCAGGATCGGGTGCTAACCAGAGTGAGCGAATGGCCGCGACGCCGTAGGCACCGGCAGCCTTCAACTCCCCGACGCGCTCTGGCGTTACGCCTCCGATTGCGATAACTGGCAAACCCAATTTGGCCGTATCCCTTACGAGCTCCGGCCCGCCGCCCGGCCGACCGGGGTGAGTGAGCGTGGGGTAGATACTTCCCACCACCAGAAAATCGGCTCCATCCTCTACCGCCGAGTCTGCCTCCTCGACGCTGTGAACCGAGCGTCCGATCCAGCCGTGCCTCAGGACTTGCCGAGCATCAGCCGGCGTGAGGTCGGCGGCACCAAGCTGGACGCCATGAGCACCGGTTGAACCGGCGATGTCGGGCCGTCCGCTTACGAATACCGCGGCTTCCGGGGGTCGGGCAAGTGCCACCATTCGGAGGGTGCTGATGGCAAGACTCGCCGCGGTGGCGCTGCGATCGCGGGCGTGCAACGCCACAGCCGCTCCTCCGGCCGCAATTGCAGCAGCCCGGATGCCGAAGTCAGACGCCGACAGGAGAGCGCCGTCGGTAAACGCATGTACCCTGGGCAGTGGTCTCATGCCAGGCGCTTGCCCGCGGTTATGCCGCGCCCGCGCACCCAGGCCTCGATCGGCAGTCGCGTCTTCCCAGCGGGCTGGACTTCCGACACCGCTACTGCCCCACTGCCGGCGGCGATCACGAGGCGGCTTCCGGCCTCCAGCACCGTGCCCGGCTCCCCCGAGCCCGAAGCTTCTCTCGCACCGAAGAGCTTGAGCGTGCTTCCATTGTGGTGGGCCCATGCTCCGGGCGCAGGATCGAAGGCTCGGATTTGCCGTACCAAATCTGCCGCGTCACGCTCCCACACAAGTCGAGCGACCTCCCGATCCAGCTTGGGTGCGTAGGTCGCGCGCGAGTCATCCTGCGGTATGGGCCGGGCGAGACCACCGGATACGAGTGACAGCGCCTCGATCAGGGCGGAAGCGCCAAGTTCAGCCAGGCGCACCGCTAAAGAGCCAGCTGTTTCGTCCGAACCGATCGGCGTCTCGACATGGTGCAACATCGGCCCGCTGTCGAGACCTTCCTCCATCTGCATTATCGTGATACCGGTCTGCCGATCGCCAGCAAGAATGGCCTGCTGAATAGGCGCCGCGCCCCGGTGGCGCGGTAGGAGGGACGCATGAACGTTGATCAGCCCCCTCGCTGGCAACGCAAGGACCTCGGGTCGCAGGATGTGGCCGTACGCCACCACGATGCCCAGCTCCGCCTCCAGCCGCCGCAGGCTGGCGATAAAGACGTCGCCCACCGGGCGCACCGGTTGAAGGACCGGGATGCTGGCTGCCTGCGCAATGACTTTGACGGGAGGAGCGACCAGCTCGGAGCGGGACCTTCCTTGCGGCTTGTCCGGCTGGGTAATGACGCCGGCCACAGTGAAGCGTCCGTGTAGCAGCGCCTGCAACGATGGAACGGCGAACCCTGGGGTACCGAAAAAAACGATCCTCATCACTCCGACCTGGCAGATGCCGCCTGGACCTCCTTGGTGTAACCCGCGTCGTCCTTGTGCTCCCGGCGCCACCGCGAGAGAAGCATCTGTCGCTTGAGGAGGCTGAGATGATCGAGAAAGAGGATTCCGTCGAGATGATCCAATTCGTGCTGAATGGCGCGGGCCTTGAGGCCGGTAGCTTCTTTCCGGTAGCGTACGCCATCGACATCGAGCGCTTCCATCACCACCCGCTCGGGCCGAGTGACGTCACCGTAGATGTCCGGAATCGAGAGGCATCCTTCTTCGGCGGTAGCCCGGCCTTCGGTCTCCACAATGACAGGATCGATCATGGCGAACCGGTCGCCCTCGGCGTCCACTACCGCCACCCGCCGAGTTATCCCCACCTGATTGGCCGCGAGGCCGACTCCCTTGGCCGCGTCCATGGTCTCGAACAGGTCGCCCACCAGGCGCCTGATCTCGTCATCGATGGACTTTACCTCGGCACTGTGCTGACGGAGCGCCGGGGAACCAAGGAGGTGAAGGGGAAGCAGGCTCATGCAGCGGGTGCACCCGGCGCAGAGCTTCCCACCCGGACGATGCGCGAGCGTTCGATGACGACCGTGGCGGTCCCGCTCTCGATGGTCACGCGCATTTCCTTGGCACCTTCGTGTTCCACTTCCCTGATGTCCCTGACCTTGCCGACGATCCCCCCAGTCGTCATGACGTCGTCGCCCTTCTTGAGCTTGCTCAACAGCTCTGCGTGACGTTTCCTGGCCTGCCCCGAAGGACGGAGGATCAGGAAGTAAAACACCAGGCCGATGGCAGCCATCTGAAGCACGAGGATTGAGAGCCCCCCGGTGCCGCTCTGCCCCTGCGCAAGGAGTGCCAGAAATGACGGGGTCACAGGTGTCTTACTCTCCTCCTGCATAGTGGCGGCTGAGCCATTTCCGGCTCCAGCCGTCGAACGTCCCATCGAGAATGTGAGCGCGGGCCTGCTCGCCGAGCCGCACCAGGAAGCGGACATTGTGGATAGATACGAGTCTAAGGCCAAGCATGTCTTCGACCACGAACAGATGCCGCAGGTAGCCGCGGGGATACGTGGTGCAAGTTTCACAGTCGCAGCTGGGGTCGAGTGGCTCTACCGATCCTTTGAGCGCTGCGCCCCTTACGTTGACCCGTCCTGTTGGCAGCCACGCGGTGCCGTGGCGACCGTTGCGTGTGGCCGCAACGCAGTCGAACAGATCCACGCCCCTTGCGATTCCCTCGAGCAGGTCAGCGGGAAATCCGACCCCCAT